>Ga0182240_100119_pt1 | contig 35863 bp, 40 predicted proteins | sample hydfrates4_PW_90_FD_145594 | JGI IMG/M metagenome (GOLD analysis project Ga0182240, IMG submission 145594) | Subsurface microbial communities from deep shales in Texas, USA - hydraulic fracturing test 4_PW_90 | ecosystem: Environmental > Aquatic > Deep subsurface > Shale gas/oil reservoir >...
CTCTTGCTACTGTAACCCCCGGAAGCTTCTCTGCAAACTCTTTAACAGCCTTGACATCAACAACGCCAGCAATGTTCTCACCACAGTGGCAAACGTAGACTCCTATCTTCACCACACTATCACCACCGGAGTTTCAACACCTATGGCCAATTTACTTGCTACGTATTATCTTTATAGTATATAATTGTTATGACTCTTACCAATATTTGTGTTACCATTTTGTCTTAATTTTTATGGGGGTTAGTATGTGAGTTAGAACGAGAATAGTGGGAAATTTGGGAAAATTCAGCCATCTTCCATTTTTTCCAGTTCGTTCAGTAGCATTGGCAGAACTACTCCAGGATCACTAACTATTCCCATCGCGTGCGTCGTACCTCTATCGAGAAGTCGCGTAACGACGTAGGGATTCATGTCCACGATTACTGTTTTGACTGTTGAGGGCAGCATGTTTCCAGTGGCGATGCCATGGAGCATCGATGCCCATATTATGCACATGTCCGCCTTTCGTATGTATTTCCTCATCTCGTCCTGAGCCTGCATTACGTCGGTTATTGTATCGGGCAGTGGCCCGTCATCACGAAGCGAGCCGCCGATTATGAAGGGTACGTTGTTGCGGACGCACTCGTACATTACTCCTGACCTCAGCACACCCCTCTCCACGGCTTTGGATATGCTTCCTGCCTTTCTTATCTCGTTGATGGCAACCAGATGGTTTCTGAAACCTCCTCTGTAAACCCTGCCAGTCTCCTTGTCCATACCCAGCGTCGTGCCAAACAACTGTTTTTCTATGTCCATAACTGCAAACCCGTTGCCTGTAAACAGCGCATGACAGTAGCCCATTCTTATTAGCTCTGCAAGAGCCTCGTCTGCTCCGGTGTGAGCAACGGCTGTTCCAACCACATGAATTATGAAACCGCCGTCATCCTTTACTCTTTTCATCTCCTCAGCAAGCTTTTTGACGAGAGAATTGACGGGCTTCTCTGCACTGACGTCGGAAGTCATGAAACCGAAGATGTCTTTACTATCTCGTGGCTTTTGAGGGGCCTCAACCCTTATGCCATCAAGCCCAACAACAACCTTCTCACCCTTCTTTACGAGCCCCTGTCTCTTGCAGACGGGTATACCATTCTCAATGACTATTACACAGTCCATCTCGATGTCTCTGACCTTTTTCCATTCTCTACCAATGTAAACATATGTTGGATGGTGGGTTGTGGCGTAAAATCCATCAGGCAAAATCCCATCAGCTGGAGCCTCCTCTGTTCTCACTTCTTTTTTTGGTAACTCTGCCCCAAGCTTCTCGAGTTCATCGAAAAGTTTTTCATCGCCATCGACAAGCATCCTGCAATAGCTTTCGTCGTTCTTGGTCTTGCCAACTCTCAGCTCTAGAATTTCGTAGTCGCCACCCATTTCCATTATTGCATCCAGCACCCTTGGCAGAGTCAAAGAGTCGATTATGTGCCCTCTTAGTTCTACTTCGGTTCTCATGATTTAACTAGTCTGTTATGCTAGTTATAACATTTTTGGTAATTTGTTTTAAAAATTGCTACTAATATCGAAAAATTTATTACTATCTTAACCTATTTAACCAAAAAACTATATTAGGAGGGCAACGGTAACGATTAAGAAGTTTGTAGCGATTTTGATAGTCTTTCTGGTTTCTACTAGTTTTATATGGTGTACAGGGAAAAAGCAGAGCAGAAAATGCAAAAAACAGAATCAGAAGAGACATCACTCAAAATAGGAACGACTATGCCTATAAAAACAGATAATATTTTTTCGGATTACTATTTCAGTATCTTAGCTAAAGGTTTGACTCATAGGGGTCTTGTAACTATGGACTCGAGTGGTAATTTTATTCCAGACTTAGCATATAAATGGGAAACAAGAGACGGAAAAACATGGACGTTCTACCTTGTCAAAAATGCTACTTGGCATGATGGAAAGCCTGTTACGTCAGAAGACATTAAGTTCACGATAGAGTATCTCATAGAGAAAATACCTATTTATAAAAGACATTGGTCAATGATAGAAAAATTTCGTGTCTCGACAAATACACAGTCGTAATCGAGCTTAAAGAATCTACGGCAACTCTACTCGTTGACCTATTGCCGATGAGAGCACTTCCAAAACACATCTGGGAAAAGGTTAAAGATCTATTGAAGTATGATGGGGATGACAAAAACATAGGTTGCGGTCAATTCATATTTGAAAGGTTTGATCCAGCCGCTGGTGTAATCGTTTATAGGGCTAATCCTGAATATTTTAGAGAGAAGGCAAATTTAAATAAGGTTATTATAAAAATTTATAAGAATACAGACACAATGATAATGGCACTGAGGAAGGAGAAAATCGATACGATATACTTCCACGCTAGGGGTCTAGATTTTATCTACGTGCCGCAACTAATTAAGGAAGGTAACATCAAATTCATATTCGCATCGAATTTGGGCGTTGGATGTGTCCTCTGGTTTAACAACCAAAAATATCCATACCATATAACTAAATTCAGATACGCTATAGGCTATGCTATAAACTATGAAAAAATAGTCGAAATGATAACTGCTGGTTACGGTAAGGTTCCAAACGCAGGTTTCGTTCCAGAAGGTTGGAAATACTTTAAAGAAACAAGACAAATGGAATACAACCAAACAAAAGCAGAAGAAATTCTGGATGAACTGAGATTTACAGATATAGATGGGGGTGGCATCAGGGAGACTCCAGACGGAAAAGACTTGGCCGTATCCTTTTTCAGTTAAGCTCTAGTGTAAAATTAATTTGATGTCATAACTAGAAAACGCTGTTTTCGCGCATTTAATCAGTAAATTAGTGCGGGGGGAGGGATTTGAACCCTCGGACCCCTACGGGAGTGGATCTTGAGTCCACCGCCTTTGGCCTGGCTCGGCAACCCCCGCATATGGTTTCTTAATTTGCATATCCTGTAAGTTCAGAGTGGCCATGAATTTTAAGGCTACTGCAGGTATCGCTATCTGTAAGTGATATATTCGGTATTTGATATTTATGGTTGTCTTTGTTTTGTAATCTCTTCTGGCTATGGATTATTTTAATTAATAACTGGAGCTCTGAACCGCTTGCTGTAATTTCATGATCCTCCAATCTATAACTGAAACAATCTTAACTACCTTCCCATCATCCAAAATCAAGCAGTTAGGAGTCTAAGCAGGTAGAAGTTATTTTGATAACCACATTTTTACAATTCGCAAAGATTTAAAAATCATCTCGTATTGCATTCTAACATGGACATTGGCTCACGCGTAGCTCTGGTTACCAGAAATGCCCTTGAAATTGTGACAGAAGAGGAACTCAGGGAATTGCTTGAAACGAAGGAGAAACCAAGAGCTTACGTTGGATACGAACCCAGTGGTGAAATTCATCTGGGACATATGATGACTGTAAACAAGTTGATGGATTTACAGCAGGCTGGTTTTGAAGTTGTTGTTTTGCTTGCTGATGTTCATGCTTACCTCAACGAGAAGGGTGATTTTGATCAGATTGCAGAAATAGCTGAATACAACAAAAAGGCGTTTATTGCTCTCGGTCTTGACGAAAGCAAAGCCAAATTCGTTCTGGGCAGTTCATACCAGCTCGATAAAGATTATATCCTCGACGTCCTCAAAATGGCAAGAATAACTACAGTTAACAGAGCCAGGAGAAGTATGGACGAAGTGAGTAGAAGAAAGGAAGATCCGATGGTATCTCAGATGATATATCCCTTGATGCAAGCGTTAGACATTGCTCATCTCGGTGTGGATCTTGCTGTGGGAGGAATGGATCAGCGCAAGATACACATGCTCGCAAGGGAGAACCTGCCAAGACTTGGCTACACATCGCCAATATGCCTGCACACACCCATTCTGGTCGGTCTTGATGGGCAGAAGATGAGCTCATCAAAGGGTAACTACATCTCAGTAAGGGATAGTGCGGAAGACGTTGAGAAAAAGATTCGCAAAGCATTCTGCCCTGCAAAACAACTGGAGGACAATCCAGTAATTCAGATTATGCAATATCACGTCTTTCCCAGATTTGAAAGCGTTGTAATTGAGAGAGATGAGAAGTACGGCGGCGATGTGGAATACAGATCATTTGAGGAACTCGCTTCAGACTACGCTGCTGGTAAATTGCATCCTGCAGACCTCAAAAAAGCTGCAGCAAAGTATTTAAACAAATTACTAGAGAATCCAAGAAAAAAACTAGCCACTGAGGTGGTTCTCTGACGGATGAAGAAGTAGTAAGGGTAAGGTTACCGGATAGAAGTAAGAACGAGATGTTCGCAGTAGTTGACTCAATGATGGGAGCGGGCCACGTCAAGGTTAAGTGTGAAGATGGAAAAGAGAGACTTGCCCGTATCCCAGGGAAAATGAGGAAAAGAATATGGATCAGGGAAGGCGATATAGTGATAATCGTGCCCTGGTCTTTCCAGGACGATAGAGCAGACATAATCTGGAGATACACCAACCCGCAGGTTGAATGGCTTGAGAAGAAGGGTTATCTCAAGTTTTAGTGTCTTGGGATGAAGGATTCAAAATTGAAAGAAATTGACGCTTATCTGGATAAGCTGCGAGTAAAAGAGAAAGACTCCGACGATAGAAAGATCTACGCTGAGGTCCTTGACCTCAGAACACTGAAGGCTCTCTATAAGCTTTCAGCGAAGGGCATAATCAAGGCTATGGGTGGAGTCATCTCAACGGGCAAGGAAGCAAATGTCTTCTACGCAGACGGAGAGTACGAGGGTGAGGAAATACCACTTGCAGTGAAAATTTACCGTATAGAGACGAGCGAATTCCACAAAATGGATGAGTATCTGTTCGGTGACAAACGCTTTGATATGCGAAGGATATCCAAAAAAGAAATGGTCTACGTCTGGACTGAAAAGGAGTACAGGAACCTGCTGAGGGCCTACGAAGCGGGTGTTAACGTCCCGAGACCAATTACATACTTCAAAAACATCATTATAATGCAGTTTATTGGCGAAAACGAGATTCCAGCACCAGCTCTCATAGATCTTGGTTCAGATGTAGCAGAGATCATCGATCCAGAAAAACTGTTTGATGACATAATTGAGAACATGAGGCTCCTCTATCAAAAAGCGGAGCTTGTCCATGCTGATCTCAGCGAATACAACATCCTGCTCTTCAACGAGAAGCCGTATTTCATAGATATGGGGCAGAGTGTGTTGTTAGATCATCCATTTGCAATGACGTATCTGGAGCGAGATATAAGAAACATAACAAGATTTTTCACCAAGTTGGGTGTTAAGAGAGATGCAGAAAATATTAAAGAGTACATAACGAAGGGTGAAGCTGATGCATCAGGCGATTGAAATAAAAATTCCGGATGAGAGAGTTGGTGTTTTAATTGGAAAAGAGGGAGAGATAAAGAAGAGAATTGAGGAGACCACAGGATGTAAGATAAAGATAAACAGCAAGACAGGTGTTGTAACAGTCGAAAGTGGAGGAGATGCAATAGGTTTTCTCAAAGCTCAGGACGTAATCAAGGCAATAGGTCATGGCTTCAACCCAGACATTGCAATGAAACTACTTGAAGGAGATTTTGTCGTTCTTGAAATAATTGATCTGACAGATTACGTGTCATCACCAAACGCCCTTCAGAGGGTGAAGGGCAGAATAATCGGCAAGGAAGGTAAAATGAGAAAGATGATTGAAGATATGGTCGGCGTTAATGTTTCTGTGTATGAGAAGACGGTTGCAATAATAGGCAATCCGGATAATGTTTCTGCTGCAAGAGAGGCAATTATGATGCTGATTGAAGGTGCGCCACATTCAACCGTTCAGAGATTCCTTGAGAAGAAGAGAAGAGAAATTAAGATGAGTGGTCTCGACTGGGAACAGATCTTTTGATTTTTCTGTTTTTATTCTGAATTCGTTCTCAGTTTTTACCACTCTGGCTAAACATCTACTCTTTGCACTATTTTTATGTCCACTCTTATTACAACTGATTTTTGGTAGACCGAAAAATTCAAATACTGTTTTGAATATATATTCATAACGTGAGAGCAAGATGCAGATGTGGAAGGAGTGGAAAGAGGAAAAAGTGGCTGAGGTTTGGCTGGAACCGTCGCATTACCTCGTGTTGGCGACGCATAACGTTTCGCTCAGCGTATACATCTCACGCTGACGAAAAAGCTGCAAAAATACTGTCACTGCTCCCCCAACGTGATTGCGGGGCATGCGGTTACGAAAGCTGCTACAGTCTGGCTATTGCGATAGCTGAAGGTAAGGAAAAGCCAGATGCCTGTAGAATCGCTGGAAAGAGAATCGCTCGGGATGTTGAGGCTGTGTTGAAGGGTGATTGAAAATTTGGTGAGGAGGTGGTGCATATGCCGAGAGGATGGGGAAGATATCCGGGATTTGGTCCTTGGAGCAATCTCCCTCCGTGGGAGAGACCAGGGTGGAAGTTTGGCAGGGGCTGGTGCTGGAAGTATTACTCGCAGCCGGTCGGACTAACAAAGGAGGAGGAAATAAGGCTGCTTGAGGATGAAGCCAGATTTCTGGAAGAGAGACTGAACGAGATTAGAAAGAGACTGGATGAACTGAGAAAGCCGTAATTGTAGATTTTATTTTTTTTATTTGTATTTTGATCAGGAGGCTGAGAAAATGAAAGTGTGTGTACCAAGCATGGAAATTGGAGGGCTTGACGATTATATCTGCGAGCACTTTGGAAGAGCCCCAACGTTTACAGTGGTCGATCTGGATACGGGTGAGGTGGAGATAATCCCAAACACAAGCGAGCACATGGGTGGAATTGGCAAACCGCCAGAACTCATCGCAAAAGCTGGTGTGGATGTAATGATATGCTCCAACCTGGGGCCAAAGGCAATAGCGATGTTCAGACAGCTTGGAATAAAGGTTTACGTCGGTGCGAGTGGAAAGGTGAGAGATGCAATACGCCTCTGGCAGGAAGGTAGGCTGATGGAAGGTACAGAGGCTATTGCCTGCAGTGAACACAGACACGGCGGGTTTGGACATTTCTGCTAAAAGGTGAGATCATGAAAATCGCTGCATCCACGTTTAAAGGTGGCATCGATGACATCGTTGCCGAGCACTTTGGAAGAGCCGAATCGTTCACAATCGTGGACGTTGATGGTAGTGAAATTCAGACAGTGGAGGTTTTGAAGAACAGCGCCGCAAACCAGACCAGCGGAGCAGGAGTTGCAGCATCCCAGCTCATTGTCAATAAGGATGCTGATGTTGTCCTCACCGGCAGTGTTGGACCAAAAGCTCTTGCCGTACTTCAGGCTGCTGGAGTCAGGATCTACAGAGCTTCCGGTTTAAAGGTGGGTGATGCGGTCAAAAAGTATCTTGGCGGAGAGCTTGAGGAAATAACGGCACCCACTGCCCCGAAAAGAGGTTTGGGTAGATTCAAGGGGTAACCATGCAGATAGCCATCGCATCGGGCAAGGGAGGAACGGGAAAGACAACTCTGGCAGTAAATCTTGCGTACTTCAACGGAATCGACCTGTTCGATCTCGATGTGGAGGAGCCAAATGACTATCTTTTTTTCAAAAATGCCAAAGAAGTAGAATCTGAAGTAGTTTCCAGAAAGGTGCCCGTTGTGGATCAGAGCAAATGTGATTACTGCGGTAAATGCAGAGATGTCTGTGAATACAACGCCATTGTTGTACTCAAAGACGAAACAATGATTTTTCCTGAGCTATGCCACAGCTGCGGAGCTTGCAGCTACTTCTGTCCACAGGAAGCCATAAGTGAAGTTGATAGACCGATTGGGAAGATAATCAGCATAAAATCTGAAATAAATCTCGCATACGGGGTTCTTGAAGTCGGCGAAGCATCTCCAGTACCGCTGATAAGAGCTGTAAAAAGGAAAATTGCTGGCAATGCAATCATCGATGCTCCTCCCGGCACCTCATGCCCGATGGTGGAAAGTATTAGGGATGCTGATTTTGTTGTGCTCGTTGCAGAACCCACACCATTCAGCCTTCACGATTTAAAGCTGGCAGTAAAGGTAATCGATCGGTTAGATCTGAAATTTGGTGCTGTAATCAACAAGCACGGATTGCCATTTGATGGTGTAGAGAAATTCTGCAGACAGGAGAAAATTCCAGTGCTGGGCAGGATACCATTCAGCACTGAGATAGCTGAAAGATATTCCAAAGGAGAGCTTCTCTTTGAATACAGAGATATTTTCAAAGAGATTTACGATGGGGTGATGGAGCTTGTTTAAGCAGCTTACGATCGTAAGCGGCAAGGGTGGAACTGGAAAAACAACTGTAACAGCAATGTTCTCCGTTCTGGCTTCGAAGAAAGGAGTTGTTATTGCAGATGGTGATGTTGATGCAGCAAACCTTCACATCCTGCTGAAACCGGAAGTAATTGAGGAAATACCATTCTACGGAAGTAAAAAAGCGATTATAGATCCCGATCTTTGCGTATCATGCGGGCTATGCTACGAGCTCTGCAGATTTGATGCCGTGCAAAAAAAGGAGAATGGAGAATACCACATAGATGAGCTGAAGTGTGAGGGCTGCGCGTTGTGTTACAATGCATGCCCGGCAGAAGCAATTGAAATGCAAATTGTGGAATCGGGAAAGATATTCGTGTCAAATACGAAATACGGCGTTATGGTTCATGCAATGTTAAATCCCGGCGAGGAGAGTAGCGGCAAACTTGTTTCAGAAGTTAGAGAAAGAGCCAAGAAAATTGCAGAAATGAAAAATGCAAAAGTACTTCTTCTAGACGGTTCGCCGGGAATTGGGTGTCCCGTCATAGCATCGCTTACAGGGGCAGATCTGGCATTGGTGATAACGGAGCCAACACTTTCGGGGTTGCGAGATATGCAGAGGGTGCTCGACCTCACAGAACATTTCGAAATAGGTAGCGTTGTTGCAATTAACAAATGCGATCTGAACATGGATATGACAGGAAAAATACGGGATTTCTGTTCCAGAAATGGCATCGAAGTCGTGGGTGAAATTCCCTACGATCCGGAACTTCCTGCCCTGATATCTCAGCTAAAGATTCCGTTTGAATGCGGGGCATCAGAGCATATCAGAGCGATGTGGGACACAATCAAGGAAAAACTGGATGTTTGAGGGGGTGAGTTTGTGCACCAGCAGGTAAGTGAAGAGGATATTAAAAGTAAAATGGATAAAATCAAGCACAAAATAGCCGTAATGAGTGGGAAAGGAGGTGTGGGAAAATCAACTGTTACAGCGCTTCTTGCCGTGCATCTTGCCAAAAAAGGAAAGTTGGTTGGTATTCTTGATGCAGACTTTCTTGGTCCAAGCATCCCAAAAATCTTTGGACTTGAAGGGAAAAAGCCAGTTTCGGGCATTGATGGAATTGAACCGATTCTGAGCGCTAAGTACGGGATAAGGATTATGTCTATCCAGTTTCTGATCCCTCACAAAGAAGTGCCGGTTATCTGGAGAGGTCCAATGATAGCAGGCGTACTGAAGGACTTTCTTGGAAACGTTTCATGGGGTAATCTGGATTACCTGATATTCGATCTCCCACCAGGAACGGGAGATGCACCTTTGACTGTGATGCAGACAGTTCCACTCGATGGAATTGTTATGGTCGCTTCACCGCAGGAACTGACTGCATCGATTGTGGAAAAAGCCATAAATATGGCATACACAATGAACACGAAGATCATAGGGCTAGTGGAGAATATGAGCTATTACAAGTGTCCTGATTGCGGTCGCATTGACAAGCTGTTTGGAGAGGGCAAATCTGAACACCTAGCCAAGAAGTACAACCTGAACCTCGTTGCCAAGATACCAATAGATCCCCAGCTTGCCAGATTGTGTGACAGGGGATTGGTTGAAGAATACGAGGTTGACCATTTCAGCGAATTTGAACTTTAAAAACATTTTGTAAATTTTATTTATTTTTGGTGTTGTTAGCTTGAATAAACTAGCTATTTGCAGAAGACTTCGTCGGTTATAACCGTTGCACACGCGTCTGTAAACAAAAATAAAGTAAATTGAAGGTTTGTAAAGCTTTATAAAGTTTTAGCAAAAACTTTGCGTATATTGGATAAAAAGTTTCGTTATATTCTTTGATGTTGACGAGTTCATTGAGGTGATAGGATATGAAACAGAAGTTGGTTGCGGTATTGCTGGTCTTAATGCTGCTGGCGAACATTGGTCTTGCTGCAGCACAGACACCATTGGTTAAAACTGAAACCGAACAGAGCACTGAACAGACTGCAACAGAAACTTTGACTACAACAGAAACAGAAGTAGGAACAAGCAATACATCTGGAGCAGATGATCTTGCCAATGAGCTTGTAAGTACTGAACTAAACAAAATTGAGATGATTATACACAGAGCTGAACACAGACACGCAGAACTTGAGGAAAAGATAGCAGCCCTTGAGCGCGAGGGTGTTGATGTAACAGAACTCAGAGAGTTACTCAAGGAGCACAAGGAAAAGATAGACCTTGCAAGAGCAAAGATACTGGAGGCAAAGGAGAAGTTCAAGGCTGGTGAAATTGAGGCAGGTCTTGAGCTGATAAAGGAAGCCAAAGACCTCATGGACGATGGCTATGAGCTTGCTAGCGAGATAACCGCACTCTGCGCAAAAGCATCTGAGAAGGCTGAGGAACACAAGTACGAAATGCGGGAAAGAGAGAAGGAAAAGGAAAGAGAGCACAGATTTGGAAATGAGACAGAACACGAGGAAGAGCATGGTATGGCAGAGCGTGAAAGAGCACATGAGAACGAGTCTGAAGAAATGGGCAAGGGCGTTGGCATGGGCGCCCATGGAATGAAGATGGGCAAAGAAGCTCGCGAAATGGTGAAGGAAGAATACAAGGAAGCAAAGGAGAGATACAAGAAGGCTAGAGAAGAGTTTGAAAGAGCAAAGAAGATGGGATTGGACATCAGAGAGGAGCGCGGATTCAAGATGGCCAAGGGATTCATGGTAGCTGGACTAGACGTTGCTGAGATGTGGCTGGAGAGACTGAAGGTACAGGTCATGAATATGGGTGAAGAGGCCAAGATCACAGAGGAGACCAAACTGGAGCTGCTCGCAAAGATCGACGAGAAGCTTGCAGAAATCAAAGAGCTGAAGAACGAAATCAATGAGACCTCCTCACCTGAAGAGCTGATAGAAACTGTCAAGAAAATCAGAAAGGAGTGGAGAGAAATCAGAGATGAAATGAGGGCTCTTACTGGCTATGTCGCCGTTGCCAAGGTGGAAAAGCTTGTTGAAAAGGCCAAGCAGGTAGAGCTAATGCTTGAGGCAAAGATCGAGGAGCTCGATGCTGCAGGAGTTGATACAACCAAACTCGAGGCAACACTCGAGGACTTCTCGGCAAAGGTTAATGAAGCAGAAGATTTGATTGACAAGGCTGAAAATCTGTTCGAGGAAGGCAACATTGCTGAAGGACACATGACTCTCAAGGAAGCCATAAAGACTCTCAAGGAAGCCTTCAAGGATGTCAAGGAAGTTGTCAGCGAGATGAAGGAAATGAACCAGTATAGAGTTAGGGAGGGCAAGATCTTCTACGGAAACGAGACTGGAGAAGTCTGGGTGGATGGTAATGGTACTGCTGAGTTTAACGGTACCGGTATCGTTGTGATCAGAGGAAACGCAACACTTGAGGTCGCACCAGAAGATGCGATCGTGACACTGGTCGGCTTCGGCGTGAAGAGCGTTGAGGGTGGCGTTTCAAGAGTCAGCGGAGAAGGTAAGGCAGTAATCAGAGGAGAAAACCTCACCGTCAAGGTGGAAGGTGACGACTTCAAGCTCATAGTGAAGGGCTACGGTACACTCAAACTCGATGGTGAGGGTGAATACAGGGTAAAGAAGAGCCCACAGGAAGAGATGAGTGAAGAAATTGAGTACGCGGGATTGACAACAATTGAATTCGGAGGTGAACAGTGATGAAAAGGGTCGCTGCAATACTCCTCACAATCTTTTTGGCTGCATTTGTGCTTGGATGTGCCGAGAAGGCAAAGGAGGAAGTAGTATCACAAACGCCAGCGACCACAACTACACCACAAACTGAAACAACAACGCAGACAACTCCAGAGGAACAAGAACTCAAAACTGTACTCAACGATCTTTCAGAGGTTGAAAGCCTGCTCAATGATTTGAACGAACTTGAGAATCTTAGCTTTGATATCTGATTTATTTCTATTTTTTGGTTAATTCTTGTCGATCAGTCAATGATGTTATAGAGTGTGTCCCTCTGCCTTGGTATTCTTCCCGCAACCTCGATTATGGCTTTTAGCTCTTCAACAGGTATAAACTCTCCACTAGTCGCTCCAGCAGCCTTTGAAATGTTTTCTTCCATAAGAGTACCACCCAGATCATTTGCTCCTGCAAAGAGAGCAGCCTGAGCAAGTTTGATACCCATTTTAACCCACGAGGCCTGAATATTCTTTATTTCAGGGTAGAGAATTATTCTTGAAATTGCCACAACAAGCAAGTCTTCAAATCCGGAGCTACCTTTTGAAATCTTTCCAAGCTCATTATTCTTTCGCATGAATGGGAGAGGTATGAATTCTGTGAACCCCCCTGTTTTACGCTGAATCTCCTTGAGGATGAGGAGGTGCTTTATTCTGTGCTCCCATCTCTCAATATGCCCGTACATCATTGTAGCGGTTGTGGGAATATTCAGCCTGTGGGCCGTGATTACAATCTCAATCCATTGGGATGTCGTGAGTTTATCCGGACATATTTTCCTCCTTATGCTGTCATCTAGTATTTCAGCGGCAGTTCCTGGCATGGAATCCAAGCCAGCCCACTTCATCTCTCTTAGGACGTCCTCGACATGCATATTGCTATTTCTGGCAGCGTGCAAGATTTCCATTGGAGAAAAGGCATGGATATGTATTTTGCTTGAAACATCTCTAACAGTATCGAGTATTGAAAGATAGAAGTCTAAATCAGCATCTGGAAAAAGACCACCCTGGATGCAAATTTCTGTGCATCCGTAATCAACCGCTTCGCTAACCTTTGCTTTTATTTCTTCGGTACTCAGGATGTAATTTCTCCTGTTCCGAAAAGAACAGAATTTACAGCAGTTTACACATATGTCTGTGAAGTTTATATTCCTGTTTATGACGAAAGTTACCTCGTCACCTACAGCCTGCTTTCTTAACTCATCGGCGAGTCTAAGCGTCTCAAAAGGCTCCTCGATCAGTTTTATGTATTCCTGGACTAACATCTCAACCCCTCTTCGTCTGAAAGGGTCTCGACAAGCTGAGAAATCTCCTTACTGTACCATCCCATTTTTATATATTTTGGATAAATTGGTAGTCTTTCTCTTAGTATAAACTCATCTTTTAAACATCTTTTGATTTTTTCAATGGTGGGCCATGGGGACTCAGGATTGATAAAATCCGGTGTTACATCAGATATTCCTCCAACATCTCTCGCTCCTGCTTTTATGAAGGGATATACATCATCCACGAGGTTGGGAGGAATCTGGACTGTTATATCATCCGGAAGAATCTTTTTCGCTGCTCTTACAACTTCAAGCATTTCATTTATTGATGGTGGGGAAACGTTCTCCATTGGGGTACCAGTTTTGGGCTTGAAGTTCTGAATTATCACTTCCTGGATATGTCCGTAGTTGTCATGGAGGTCTGCAATTATCTCAAGACTGTATAGCCTATCATCGAAAGTTTCACCAATACCGACAAGGATTCCTGTAGTGAAGGGGATTTCAAGTTTTCCTGCGTTTTTGATCATTTTTATTCTGACTTCGGGTTTTTTGCCGGGGCTGTCAGCATGACATTCAAGTTCAACAGCCTGCTCGAGCATTAACCCCATACTCGCGTTAAAATTCTTTAACTTCTTTATTTCCTCTTTATCCAGCACACCTGCGTTTGTATGAGGGAGTAAACCCATCGAAATTGCGAGCTTATTCATATCTACTATGTAATCGATAAAGTTTGAATATCCCAAACTTTCCAGCATTTTTTTGATTTCTGAAAAAACCTCCGGCATTTCTCCAAATGTAAACAGAGCTTCGCTTGCATTGTTCGCCTTTGAAAGTAGGGTTTTAACCTCTTGCGGACTCAGCAGAGTGGGTTTATCAGATCTAAACCCGCAGTAAGCGCAGCGGTTTCTGCATGCATTTGTTAGGGGAACGAAAACATTCCTTGAGTACGTTACAACCTCCACGAAATTGTAGGGATTAATACTTGAAGTTAAACCTTGCGACTGGGTAGTGTTTGGAAATGTTTCTCAAAAGCAATTAAATCAAATCCCAAACCTTCTCTGAGCCCTGTACTCCTGGAGCAATTTTTCAACCTTCTCCAGTCTACTCTTCTGCATTTCCTCTACTTTCTCATTATATACTTTTTCGAACTTTTCGGAGTCAATGATGGCAAAATCCTCCCCGGTTTCTATATCTATTTCATCTGCATGGATAACCGGGATATTCTTCTCTTCAAAAACCGTTGAAGCTAGATGGGACATATCGTTTGCAATAATCACGGCCTTGATATCTTTTTTACAGAGATATTCCGCGGCACTTTTTCCTCCTCCACTCGGGTCAAATATATATATCACATCTCCGCTGTTTATCCCGAATTCTTTTTCAAGCCTATCTATTTCTTCCTTGGTAAACTTCTTGAGCATTTTGATACTCCTCCAACCTTTAAACTCGAGTGTTCGCATCCTCTTCATTGTCTCCAGTCTGCTCTCAAGTTTCTGGATGATTTCGTCCCTCTTCTTTAGCTCATTTTTGAGTTCCTTGATTTCGAGTTCGAGGGATCTTATGTAGTTGTCCTTTCTGATTTTCTCCTGTTCTTCTCTCAGCAATGATACGATTCTACTCCTCAATCTTTCAATCTCTTCTTTTAGCGTGTTAACTTCTTTCCTCAAAATTCTATTCTCTTCTTCGAGCTCTCGTATAATTTTGTCTCTCTTTGTGATCTCTTCTCTTGAAATCTCTACTTGAACGACTTTTTCTTCCTTGGTTTCTTCCTCTTTTTCACCCTCAAGAATTGTCTTGAGCGGAGTTCCCTTTATTATCTCTGCTTTGACCATATCAATGTCCATACCTGCAGGAATCCTCTTTTCAATGTTCCTCAGCTTGTTTTTGAATGATTTGTATGCTTCTATTGCTGCAGTGAGGGCATCTCTTTCATGATCGTTGAGCACTTTATACTCTGAAGCGAGGCTCTTCTTTTTCTCGACACTCATGTCCTCTTTTGGTGTGTAAAGTACTGCCTGAAATGAAGCTCTTAGCTTTGAAACATAGTCTGGTGGGCTGCTTTTGTCAGTTGCAATAACAACCGGCTTTCCGAAAGAAAGGATATATTCGACAACGTCTGCAGAACTCCATCCTTTTTTACTTCTGACTCCAAGAAGATTTCCATCTAAATCGAGAACTGCAACAGCAGTGGTCGTTCCGGGATCAACACCCACAATGGTATGTATTCTTGTTTTTCTGAGTGGTATGAACTCTATTTTCTCCTTCTCTACTGCTTCAACCCTCACCTGCACATCCCTTGTTTTGAAGGAATTTATTGGTATCGCATCCTTTGGTGCATTGACGAGCAATGTTCCGCGAGATATTCCACCATAACTTTCCCTTACCTCTTCAACGTACTCCAGGCCCAGATCGTCAAGTTTTCTCTTTATCTCTCTGTAAACACTTCTTACCATATCGTGTACCTTTCTTCTGTATTTATTTTGCCTCCATCCACCTTTACCGAGGCTTCTGTTTCTGGATACTGTTATCAGGGTCTTATCCACAAAAACAGAGACTTCATCTCCAACTCCGAAACTTGCGAGGTATGCGCAGGCCTTTGCCTCATCCATGGGGTTTCTGATATCTATCTTCAATCCGTAACGTTTTGAGAGATATGGTAGCGAACCCCTTTCGACGCTTGAAACCTGGACCAGTTTTGTTGATGATGGAATTTCTTTTAAAAATTTTATTAGATCTTCTTTCGATTCAAACAGTTCTGAAAGGCTATCAATAGACACGATTGATGGTCTGTACTGTCGGATGAGCCTGAAAAGTTTTGCTCTTGAAACAACTTTCTCAATCTCTTCTCCATCATTTACAATAAAAAGAGCATATTTGGGCCTCTCTCTCCCGTGTAGAGAGCCCTTGATAATGTCTACTCCAAAGATGCAAGTCATTTTTTGATGTATTCTATCACCGAGTTAATATCTTTTTCTATGCCATAAGCTTTTTTGAAATAGTTTAATATATTTTCAACATCTCTCCTGAGGAAGTCTTCATATTCGGGTATTTCTTCTTCACTTATATCCAGGAACTGTGGGAAGTCAATTATCCATATCCCGTCAGGGTTTACGAGAATGTTGTACTGGCTCAGATCTCCATGAATTATTCCCCGTTCATACATTTTCTTCATTTCCTCGATTATCATTTCAAGTACATCGTGTGGGTTTTCCAGCCTGACCCTGAACAGCTCTTTTGCATCGATTAGCTCCATTAATATGGCGTTGCCCTCCCATCCGTATGGTTTTGGAACGCTCACATATCCGTACAATCTTCTCAGAGCTTTAAACTCGTTTCTTGCGGATCTTATGGCCAGAACAGCAAAATGCAGAGTTCCGTAGTCTCTCTTCTCTTTAACCTTTTTAAAGCTTGGATAACCAACGCGATGGAATTTTACCACGCTTTCACCGTATTTTTCTGACATGCAGTTGTAAACTGTGCTCTCCTTTCCCTCACCCATTTTTTTGCCGAGCATGGAGATGTCGCCCTTTCTCACGAATCTCCACAGGGAGTAGAGTGACAGGCCAAGGAATGTGAAAGTTGTGCCAAAATATGTAAGCTGTTTGTTAACCACGATTCTTTCGTCGCTCAGAGTTCTTAACATTGCTTCAACCTTTTCCTGGTTCATTTTCGTTCTTTTGGCTATCAATTCAGAGGGTACAAACTCGTAATCCCAGAGATAATCGAATATCGCATCCAGAATTTTCCACTGCTGCTTGCTTATTTTTTTGTAGTATTCGGCTAGGTCTATAAAGACACCTCCAGATATTTTGGTGTTAAAGGTACTGAAAATACGGATGAAATCCAGCTGAATTCTTCAATGAAGACATGTTCAATCATTCAAACCCCTTTCTATTTAAACACCGAAGGTTAAATATATTTTCCATTAGCTTCAACTCGGTTTGTGCTAAGATGTGATCAGTGTGGAAAAAGAGCAGTGTTTTACCAGAGGCACTCTGGGAGACACCTCTGCAGGAAGCACTTTATCTATGATTTTGAGCGCAGAGTCAGGCTTGCCGTAAAAAAATACAGAATGATCGAGAGCGGGGATAAAATAGCTATAGCTCTCAGTGGTGGAAAGGATAGTGTAGCATTGACATATGCACTTCACAGACTCTATGGTGAGAGAAAAGATCTTGAATTTGTTGCCATAACGATTGATGAGGGTATTGAAGGTTATCGTCCTCCAACTGTTGAAATTGCGAAGAAAATAACCTCTCGGCTTGGAATCGAGCATCATGTGGTTTCGTTCAAAGATAATTTTGGAATGACTCTTGATGAGATGGTTAAAATTGGAAACAAAAAGCCGTGCACGTACTGTGGAGTCTTCAGGAAATATTTGCTGAATAAAACTGCAAGGGAGCTCGGGGCGACGAAGCTGGCAACGGGACACAACCTGGATGACGAGACACAGACGATAATGCTGAATTTCCTCCAGTCGGATATAGAGCGGCTGGCAAGACTAGTCCCGCAGAGGGTTCAGAAGGGGCTTGTACTGAGGATAAAGCCGTTCAGGGAGGTTTATGAGAAGGAAGTCGTGCTATACTGCATGCTGTTTGACCTGCCAATAGACATGAACGAATGCCCTTACAGCCACTTCCCTGTCAGAGCTGCCGTCAGAGACTTCCTGTACGAATTCGAGAATAAATATCCTGGAAGAAAGTTCTCAATAATGAGAAGTTTTGAGGCTTTAATTCCATGCCTGAGGGAGCTATATCCACAGATAGATCTCAATGCATGCGAGCGTTGCGGAGAACCAACACCAAAGAATGTCTGTCAAGCATGCGTGCTCAGAGAGGAACTGGAGAAGGCAAAAACTAGGTGATCCAATTTCTAACTTTAATTTCTTTACCTATCAGCCTAGCGATTGTAACTCTCACCAGCGCAATCAAACAGAGCATCATCCAGAACGGCGAATATATGAAGTAGTAAACTGGAAGTAGCTTATAGTCGATTCTCCATTCAGTTTTTTTGGATATTAAGACCATGCTAAATGCCCATATCAGAAAAGAGAGAAAGACAGCTATGAAATTCTTCAGAATATGTCCCTGATACAGAATAAAGAGAAGTGTTGCGAGAACATTCGATGGAATGGATGGTATAAGAGATATGAGATACATAGCCTTGAAAAGTATATTGTCTGGCAGGGCCATGTTGAGAGCCAACCCGATTATGGCGGGAAACAGAAGGATAAGGGCTGGAAGCCAGAGTGTTGGTTTTCTGATTATTGAACTAAAATTTTCAATGAAGACATCTGAGCCACCAACGGCCCATCGTTCTCTTTGAGTGAGCCACTCTTTCAGACTGGATGGCGCTTTGGTTATTGCTTTTCCCCAGACCCCCACTCTGTATCCTTTAACACCGAGCCTTATACCGAGATCTGTATCTTCGTTGATTTTTCTTCTGAAGCCTCCCAGTTTGAGCAGCACATCTCTTTTAATCCCGAATGCTGCTCCGTTCAAACCAAGAGATGTGCCAAGCCTGGATGCAAGAACAGCAACGACATACATGTTCAGATAATCTATATTCACAAGCTTTTCTATCGTTGATGAAGCGTTTACCTCTTTTCGGATTTCTATGGCGTCACACTCTTCAAACAGCTTTTCTGCGTTGCTTAAATCGCATTCAATTTTTGTATCAGAATCTATGAAAAAGAGATACTGTCCCGTTGCAAGATCCACTGCATCGTTCAGAGCTTTCCATTTGCCTCTTCTTTTTTTACTAATGCTCACTTTTGGCTTGTATTCTCTTATAATCCTCGATAACTCTTCATCGGGTTCGTCAGCAGCAATAATTATTTCGAATCCCATTTTCTTTAGTTTCTTAATGTTCTCTTCGATAAACCCTGCCGTTTTATATGCCACAAGAATTGCCGATTTCATTCTTCCATCAACTGCTTTTCAATAGTCTGCAGTTTCTCGATTATTCTGCTTTTAAGGCTTATAAAGACCTTCACCGGACTTTCCGCTTCGTAAACGTAACCTACTATCCATCCTTTGTTTACGAACTTCTTCTTGACTATTCCGTCTTTGTACAGTCTCTTTAGCCTCTCTCTTACAAATCTGGACGATAAATTCAATTCTTTTGCAATTTCATTAACAGTCATACCTCCTTTTTCGAGAAGAAGGGAATATATCCTTATGTCAGATGGTTTGAACTTAGATTCCTCGATTAACTGTTCAATATCATAGATAGCATTTCTCATGCTAACCACCGCTCATAACTTTTAGGTAGATATTTTCTATCCTTTTGCCTACTACATCCCAGGAGTATTCACTTTCCACTAGCTTTCTACCAGCATTACCCATCTCCAATAGTTTTTCTGGATTGGAAAGCATGTTCTCGACAATCTTTGGAAAATCTCGTAAAGAAGTTGCAACACCACCATGCTTGAGAACTTCAGGTAAACCACCCACTTTTGTTGATACCACGGGTGTACCGCATGCAAGAGATTCCAGCACCGTTATACCAAATGACTCCATGATAGTAGATGACATAAGAAATAGCTCTGCATGGTTGCACAATTCTGGAAGTAATTCGTTTGGAACATAACTAAGAGGCCTGACTTTTCCATCCAGTCTAAATAATTCTTTTTGAAGCTTTAGTAGGGGTATTAGTGGGGGCTTCTCATCCTTTCCTGCGATAATCAGCAACACATCTTCATTCTCTTTTAGATATTTGTACAGGAGTGGTATCAGAAACTGAGCACCTTTTCTTGTAGACAATCTGTCAAGAAATAGAAGTATCTTTTCAGATTTTTCGCGTTTGTTTGGTTTAAATCGTTCGGTATCAACTCCGTTGGATATCACTGTTACCTCCTTGGATGTAAAATTTGAGATAAATTTTCTGGCTGCTCGCTAACAGCAATTACTGCACTTGCAGAGTCGAGGTGTTTCATGGCCAGCCTCAACAACTTCCAGATGTGTATATCATGGAATGGAGCAATCGAATGGTTGGTAACAACTGCTGGAATCCTTTTCCTTTCTGCAATTCTAAGGGCTTTGAATGTAAGTGGTGTAAATGCATGGTGAATGTGTACAATGTCTGGTTGGAAGGATTCTATTTCATTCTCAACCTTTCTGTTGGCAATTTTAACTTCGTGGCCTCTTTTACGCAGAAACCCACTGAATTCCTCCATGTGGGATGATATACCTCCCATTTTGCCATAAAATTCACTCAGCATTATTATTTTCAAAGAATCTATTGGATGCAATCTCTCTTTTCAAGTGCTATTACTGAATAGATGAGAATCGTCAATAGATCGGCGAGTCTTTCCTTTCTGAGGAGATATAGTGAAAGAAGTGCAGGCAGAGCATAGAATGTGTATGCAGAAATAAAAATAATATGAATGCAGGCAGACAACCATTTAATAAGTTCAGCTCTTTTTAACAAAAAGAACTGCAGAGGTTTTCACTCCGGAAGTAATATCGCTCCAGTAATCTTCGAGATGATTTTTGAGTTCGAGAAATACGGAGTAGAAGAGTAGGGATGGCAAGATGAATTCGTATCCTTCTAAGTTCCCGTAAGCTGAATAGAGACCAAAAAGGAAAAGGAAGGGCAACATATCAAAAGAAGAAACCGTGGGATATTACGTCTAGAGGCGGTCTGATTTTGAGGCGTGGGGGTGCTGAGTATATCAGTGCAAGAAGTGCCATAGATATGTATGCGATGAATGCATTGAATGGGAGGAAAGATTCTATGAATATACCAATTAAGGCAAGAAATATCGAAAAATACGGACATTCGCTGTAGCCGAACTCTCCTGTCGCTAAGGGATTACAGCTCTTTTTTATTTTTGTTTACTCGATCTCGATCAGTTTCTGCATCGAAGCAGTTGTTTATTGAGAATGCAAATGAAATATAAAGCAGCGTTGCCAGTAGGAAGTGGACGAACAGGGAGTAATCAATACCAAGAATAAATCCGAAAATACTCATTGCGATCCCTTCCATGCCAGATACGTGTGCATTTGATCAGACTAATGATCTTATTAGTTCTCATTTCTGAACAAAAAAGTTCATAGAATTATGAAATCTTTCCCAGGATTTTTGAAATTAAAAAAAAAGAAAAATGTGAAAATCGAACCTTCATGCTTTTCTTGTTTAGAGGCATTATTACAACAAAGGCTAGAATGAATGCTCCGAAAATTGAGAATAGGAGGTACTGGAAAGCTGAATCTGACGAAATTCCCAGTGTTTCGTTGCCGGAGAGTATGAATATACTCGCTCCCCATAGTACAAGTCCACCCGCTATCAGAAGAAATGGTACAGCCAGATGACGTCTGAAAGGCTTTCTTTCAATTATAAGATCGAGGATTTTACCGAACATTGCAGATATACCGGCGGCTACAATCCACCAGACTGAACCATAGATGAAAGAAGTAATAAGGATAATAATTCCCGGGGCTACTGGTTGGTTGTAAACCTTCCAGACTATGTTAAAGCCCTGGATAACCCCAATTATGAAGAGCATTGCTGAGATAAGGTAGGTAATGAATGACATTCTTCCTTCGAATAGCGATTTTTTCACGGTTGAGAAGTAATCTTCGATAGCAGATTCGAGCCCGTATGCTTTAAGCAGAAGATAAAGACCTATTACAAGTACTATTGCACCGGAACCCCACTCAGGATACCTGGCAAATGAGAAAAATGCATACACGAGGAAGATTACTCCAAGAGGTGCGAGAGTCATCCTTGCTATTTTTGGGTCATCGAGCATCCTTTTTATCATGAAATACGTGCTTTCAATTGTTTTGCTCTGCTTAACGACAATTCTTTTTACGGCATCAATTTTAAATCTTGATGAAATTATCGGCAGGACGAATTCATCTTCTGAACCGTCCGTTACCACAACAGCACTTCTTGCACCAAATCTCCTTACGAGTTCATCGAGCTGTTCAGCAATTTTAGAATCGGATGACACTCCAACATTTTCGTCTCCACATATGACAACAACTTCAACGTTTTCACCATTGCCCTTGAGCTCATCATAGGTTTTTATGGCTCCAAACATAGTGTTTACATCTGAATCTTCGGGATCTGCAGTAGCAAGCTCAATGGCGGCACGAAGTACTTCTTCTCTACCTATAACGGGAGACTTAATACCAGTCTTCCTTCCAAGATCGTCATCTCTGTCGATGGCTATGATGAGCTTTTCAGGCATCTATTATTGGGTTCTCACCGAAAATATATAAGTTTTGGGCGTCCTCCTGTTAATCTCGGATACTCTGTATTCTTTGTATATATTGACCGCGTCAATCCATGTTCTTTACAGATACTCGTGGGTTTTTGTAGGATTTTTAGGAATGAGTCGGCATAAAATATGTTACAGACTTTGGTGGAATGGTCTGTATTCCTTGCAACGGCGGTTTGGGGCAGGATGGGGTGGCCAATTCCCCAAGCTGGCATCTGGGTGATGTGGTAACGCACAATACATTTTTCTATAGTGGTATTGGGTTTTAGGGAGGAGAATGATCTGTTGAATGTAAGATATATTGCATTAGTCATTATTGGCTGTAGCTATATAATAAGACTTATGTAGTTCAATAACTATAATGTGAGCTTGCTCACTGAGAGGTGAAGGTAATGGACGAGAAGACGAACGATCTTATTGAGAAGGCAAAACTTCCAGAAAAGCTTGCACCGGAGTGGCATCGGTTTTATGGTGGTAAAATAGAGGTTCTTCCAAAGTGTGTGATAAGAAATCTCGATGATTTCAGTGTCTGGTACACTCCTGGTGTAGCAAAACCATGCAAGGAGATTGTGGAAGATCCAGACAAGGCCTACGACTACACAAATAAGTGGAATACAGTGGCAGTGGTCAGCGATGGTACGAGGGTTCTGGGACTGGGGGACATTGGACCACTTGCAGCGCTGCCGGTTATGGAAGGTAAAGCCTTACTTTTCAAGTATCTTGGAGGGGTTGACGCTTTTCCCGTAGTACTCAATGAAAAAGATCCTGACAAGTTTATAGAAATTGTGAAAGCCATTTCGCCATCATTTGGCGGTATCAATCTCGAAGATATCTCGAATCCTAAATGTTTCTACATTCTCGATAGGCTGAGGGAAGAGTTGGATATTCCCGTATGGCATGATGATCAGCAGGGAACAGCAACGGCAACACTCGCAGGTTTGCTCGGTGCGCTGAAAGTCGTTGGAAAGAAGATTGAGGACATACATATTGCTGTAATTGGAGTTGGTGCAGCAAACGTTGCAACCATCAGATTACTTACAGCAGCGGGAGCAGATCCAAAGAAGATGTATGTGGTTGACAGCAAAGGAATTCTGCATCCTGGAAGAAAGGACATCGAGGAAAAGAAGGACAAGAACCCATACAAGTGGAAGTACTGCCTCGAAACGAATGGAGAAGGAAGAACAGGTGGGATGGCAGAGGCGATAAAGGGATGTGATGTGCTCATAGCTGCAAGCAAACCGGGGCCTGGAGTAATAAAGAAAGAATGGATACAGACAATGAACGACGATGCGATAGTTTTCCTTGAAGCTAACCCTATTCCAGAGATGTGGCCATGGGAAGCTAAAGAGGCGGGAGCGAGAATCGTTGGAACAGGAAGGTCTGACTTCCCCAATCAGGTCAACAACTCCCTTGTATTCCCTGCAGTATTCCGAGGAGTACTGGACGTGAGGGCAAAAACAATAACAGATGAGATGGCCATCGCAGCAGCCGAAGCTTTAGTAAAATGTGCTGAGAGGAAAGGGTTGAGCGAAGATTACGTTATACCGCATATGACTGACGAGGGAGTCTTTCCAGAAGTGGCTACTGCAACTGCATTGAAGGCAATTGAACAGGGTGTGGCAAGGTTGAAACTGTCCAGAGAAGAGATTTACGAGAAGGCGGAATCCATAATAAATTCAACGCAAAAGAAAATCAAGACGCTAATGGATCTTGGATTTATACCGCCTCCACCATAAATTTTTTTGAATTGTATTGGGTGTAAAAAGACTTATAAAACGTCAGAGTAGTGTGGTAGCATGCCCGGTATAGTTCCTCACAGACACTGCATAATTTGTGGAAAAGCTATCGAGCCAGAAGAAAAATTCTGCAGTGATGACTGCAAAACCGTGTTTGGAAAAGATCAGAAAAGGCAGAGAAACTTCATGATCGTCATGTTTGCGCTCTTCTTCGTCTTGCTGCTCATACTGGTGTCCTCAGGACCGAGATGAACCTGAATTTTAATCTGAACCCTTTAATTTATTGTTTATACTGTAGAAGACAACGCTGGATCGCTGATTTAGGCTATCTACTTTCATCATTCTCTGGTTTGCAGAATTGAAGAAAATACTCGAAAAAGATTAATGCCCAAAAAATTTTATTCATCCATGCACTTCAATGTAGAGGTGGTTTCATGATAACTGAGCAGGATGTTTACCATATTGCGAACCTTGCGAAAATAGAAATAAGAAGCGAAGAAGTTGATAAATTCAGAAGAGAGTTCCAGAGTATTCTTGAATACTTTGATATTCTTGATGAGGTAGAGGAAGATGTTGAACCAACCTTCCAGGTTTTACCTCTGAGCAATGTTTTCCGGGAAGATACGCCAAAAGAATGTCTGCCAAGAGAAGAAGCGCTGAAAAATGCAAAACATGTTGAGGATGGTTATTTCAAAGGCCCGAAGGTGGTCGAATGATCAGCGTTTCGGAGTGGCGTGAAAGACTTGAAAGTGAGAAAGCCTACGACCTCGTTGCGGAGCTTTTTGATAAAATTGAGAAAAGCAATCTGAATGCATACATCACTCTCAACAAGGAAGAAGCCTTAAAGAAGGCAGAAGAATACGACGAGGGTAAAAAGGAGGGTAAATTGGCCGGAATACCTATCGCCATCAAAGATAACATATCCACTCGAAATCTCCGCACCACATGTGGATCAAAAATGCTATCCAACTATGTTCCTGTTTTTGATGCTCACGTTATTGAAAGACTGAAACAGGAAGGTGCGATTATACTCGGCAAAACGAACATGGACGAGTTTGCTATGGGAACAACAACGGAAACGTCGTATTTTGGTGTCGTGAGAAACCCGTACGATGAAAACAGGGTTGCAGGAGGAAGCAGTGGAGGAAGTGGTGCTGCAGTTGGTGGAGGAGAGACTGTTCTTGCGCTTGGAAGTGATACGGGTGGAAGCATTCGATGTCCGGCAAGTTTCTGTGGTGTCGTAGGATTAAAACCAACGTATGGTCTGGTCTCTCGTTATGGTTTGATCCCCTATGCGAACTCCCTTGAACAGATAGGCCCGATGGCATCTAACGTTGAGGATACTGCATTGCTGCTCGAAGTAATTGCTGGAAAGGATACGAGAGATTCAACCAATGCAGGAAAGGACTTTACGTTCAATCCAGATGAGATTGAAGGTAAGAAGCTTAAAATTGGAATTATCAAGGAGATGGGTGGCAGCGACGAGGTAATGGAGAAATTCAGCGAAGCTGTCGATCTGATTAAATCACTGGGACACGAAATCTGCGAAGTTTCAATGCCGTCCTTCAAGTATGCTCTTGCAGCATACTACATCATCGCAATGAGTGAAGCTTCATCCAATCTAGCAAGGTACGATGGTGTAAGATATGGCTACGCTTTAGATCAACTTGAGTCATGGTCAAAGTACTTCTCAAAAGTACGTGCTGAGGGCTTCGGGGATGAGGTAAAGCGAAGGATAATGCTCGGAAGCTACGCTCTGTCAGCAGGTTATTACGGTAAATACTATTTAAAAGCATTAAAGGTAAGAACACTCGTAAAGAACGACTTCCAGAGGGCTTTAAAGGAGTGCGATTTGCTCATTGCACCAACAATGCCTTCCCTGCCGTTTAAGATTGGTGAGTTAGCAGATCCGCTCACGATGTACAAGATGGACGTAAACACGGTTCCAATAAACCTTGCAGGAGTTCCAGCGTTATCGCTTCCAATAGGACTTGTCAAGGGATTGCCAGTGGGAATGCAGATAATCGGAGATTACTTCTCTGAAAACATGATACTGAGTTTTGCACTACAGGTTGAAAAAGAGTTAAAATAAATGTTTAAAAATTTTTTATCAGTTTTTATCATAGATATTTTTAAGACTTTCTTCTTGCTCCGAGCATTGAAGCTGCTGCCATGGCAGCTATTGCAATACATGTCTCGAATCCTGGCACCGATATGCTGGGCATCTCAGGTTCTAGTATTGGCAGCTTGGATTCTTCAGGTGTTGGGGTCGTGTAAGGCACATGGTTGACCTCGACAAGCTCTCTCTCAGGATACACTTTTGCAACTGCCGATATCAGTTTTGCGAGTCTCTCTGAGAGTTTGTAATAAGATAATCTCATTAGTGTATCCGTAGAAGTTTCTGCATACTCGTAGTAGGCTGTTGGGAGTATTGGCGTGACAACTTTCTCAACTTCAGCAAGTGCCGCCTGTGCAGACCTTCTCGCCGACTCCTCTTTAATCTTTATGAGCTCGTCATTGGCATCTATTAGCTCTATGGAGAGGCTTGCCTTTATTATAGCATCCAATGCCGATATCGCTGCTCCAGAGTAGAAACCTTTATTGAGCTGCTTTCTGGAGAGATCTGCATTCTTTTTTGCCTCATTGATGAGACTCTGGTATCCACCTATTGATGAAGCATAGACAATCAGAGACTCTGCCTGGTTGAGATAGAATTGGGCTCTCTTCTTAAGTTCTTCCTCGCCTATCGGTATATCCTTTTTGATTATGTCTAACAGTGATAACCAGAGCTTTGCACTCTCTATTCTCTCTCTGGAATATGCGAGATATTGCAATGCTTTATCAATGCTTTTTGAAGTTCTGGCCAGATGTAGATATTCTTCAGCGATTGTAATTCTCTCTTCAGCCGCACCAAATAGCTGGAACGACTCTATTCCTAAATCTTTGGCACTCTTAATGTAGTTAAGGGTGTGTTTTAGCTCGTTCTCAGTTTTTGTGAATTCTTTGCTTAGATCATCCTCATTTTTTATTGTGTGAGTATATAGCAAGTATCTCAGCTTGATTTTTGCGGTAAAGTATCTGCTTGTTGCGGTATAGTAATTTCCCTTCTCGTAACTTTCATCAGCACTGTCTATCATCTCCATAACTGGCTTGAGCTCATTTTGATCTGCATAGCGTTTTACTTCTTCGAGCAGACTTAACGTGTCTTTCTTCATTCTATCTGCAAGCATCTTTAGTACATTTGAGTATTCAGAAACATTGAAGTGGGGCTGCGGTTTGGTGATGGTGTATCCCGTATAATATGCAAGAGCTTCTTCGATCGTTTCGACTTCTCTTACTTCAACACCTAATTGTTTTCCATACTCGACAAGGTCAACGGGACGTGTCTTTGTGGTAATGAATATAAATGGCCCACGCCTTTCCTCTTTTTGCTCCTGGACGTAAACTACACGCTGACCTTTTGGAATGAGAAATATTTTGGCACCATTTTTTGCAGCAGCTTCAAGTTTGTAGGGAATACCGCCAACGGGACCTATGAACCCATCAGGGTAAATCATTCCAGTCATAAATACGTCCTTTCTTATACTCAGGTTCTTCAGCGCTGCCATTGTTGCAATGGTCATTACACCGCCGGCAGATGGTCCACCAACAATGGGTGCATCAGCCTCTATTACGTAGAAGAAATCATACTTCATGAAATCCAAGCCAAGCACGTCACATGCTGTTAGTGCGGCAAGCTGGGCACTGCCCTGCATATCTATCTCAGTATACGGTGATGTGGATACGAACACCTTTCCATTCCCGGGAGTTATTATAACAGTTATATTTATGACCGCACCCTCAGGTTCTGGTCCGCTTGTTACAGCAACAGCTTTTATATTGACTTCGCGCTCGTTGACGAATTGAGCGGTTGCCGTCTGTATGAGCAATACAAGGGCAATTAGCAGCAATAATTTTCTCATGCACTTTATTTTAGTCATCAGAAACAAAAACTTTGCGGGCGATGGCTGTATTTTTAAGTTAAGTCCCCTACATTTGAGGTTTATTAACTGTCTTTGAGTTGAACTTGCACGAATTGGGTTAAATTTTTAGAACATGATGCTTCTATATACAGACGTGGGTTTCGAGACGTTCATCTTCGACATGGATGGAACACTGGTGGAGCTGAATTTACCCTTTGATGAGATACGAAAAACCCTCGATATCCGCGGCAGGTTTATCTTAGAAAGTATAATGCATCTTGATGAAGATGAAAGGCAGAAAAAATTCGAAATTCTGAAGCAGTTTGAGATTGAAGCTGCAAAAAGAACACGCCTAATGCCACACGCAAAAGATATTCTGGATAAAATTGATAGCCTGGGTCTTAAAAAAGGAATTGTTACGAGGAATTGCAGAGAAAGTGTGGAGATTATTGCCGAGCGCTTTGGGCTTGATTTTGATTTCATTATTACAAGAGAGGATGCCGAGCCAAAACCATCCCCTGCACCCGTTTTAATGGCTCTCAAGATGGCAAATAGCAGACCCGAGAAAAGTATAACCATTGGTGATTTCAAATTTGATTTAATGGCTGGAAAGGCAGCGGGAACAAAAACCGCTCTTTTATTGACAGAGAGAAACAGAATAATGGCTAAAGATTTCTTGCATCTTGCAGATTATGTTTTGAGGAGTCTGATCGAGCTTGAAAAGTTTCTATATTAAATTATTATCTTTGGATATTGTTTATCATAGAATAAATGCAAAACTCGACCCCTGGTTTTTAAAAATTTAATCTTTTAAAATTTACTGTTGATTTCAGATTCTTGTTTTTACCGAATTATGCTTTAACTTGTGAAAGTTCTGCGGAACATTTATAATCGAAAAGCCATAGCCTAGTATCAAATGAAAGTGGTTCCAATAATTCTAGTGCTGGCGGTTCTGATAGTAGGGTGTGTAAAACCAGATACGGGCATTTCTCCCCACGCAACACCTTCACCTATGTCTACACCAGTACCTCAGACACCGGAGGCTGATGATACCAAACATGTTCTCAAACCATATATCGCCTTCTTTGAGCATAATGAAACCTGGAAAGTTCTGGTAACATTTACCCTGCCAAATCCATGTCATAAGATGGGGTTTATTGGAATTGAAAGAATTGATAATACTTTTATCCTCAATTTCAACCACACTCCGCCAGATCCGGAGAAGGTATGTATACAGGTTCTAAAGAAGTACGAAAAGACAATTGAGCTTGGAAAGCTCGAAAGTGGTACCTACAAAATAATTATTTTTGTGAATGGAATTAAGGTGGAACAGAAGGAGTTCGTTGTTCATTAAAATTACTTCAAATATATCTTTTTGCTTTTAAGAAATTATTAAACTTTAAAATTCTTAAATCTTAAATACCTCTTTGCTAGTGAGAAACATACTACCAATCAAGGTGATAGCATGCCATACAGTGAAAAATACTGGCAAAAAGAGGAGATTATGCCAAGAAAAGAGATCGAGGAACTACAACTTAAAAGGTTGAAATGGGTAGTAAGGCATGCGTACGAAAATGTTCCATTTTATAGAAGAAAGTTTAAGGAGGCTGGAATTCATCCAGACGATATAAAGAAAAGAGAAGATATTGCGAAACTACCATTCACGAAGAAAGAAGATTTGAGAGAGAACTATCCTTTTGGGCTTTTTGCAGTTCCAAAGGAGAAGATAATCAGGATTCATACATCAAGTGGAACATCTGGCAAACCGAAAGTTGTGGGCTACACACGAAACGATCTTGAGAACTGGATAAACATGGTTGCAAGATGCTTATACATGGTCGGAGTTCGCAGTCATGATGTTTTTCAGAATATGGTCAGCTATACGTTTTTCACCGGGGGTTTGGGATTCCACTATGCTGCTGAGAAGATTGGTGCTATGGTAATCCCTTCAGGGACGGGCAACACTGAGAAGCAGATACAGTATATGCTCGATTTTGGTACGACTGTTATTCACGCAACTCCAAGCTATGCAATGCACATAAAAGAGGTTGCTGAGGAAATGGGTATCAAACCCGATGAAATAGGGCTCAGAATAGGTTGCTTTGGAGCAGAGCCCTGGAGCAACAGCACAAGAAAAAGACTCGAAGATGCTTTTGGAATAAAAGCCTTTGATTCTTATGGTCTGAGCGAGATGAATGGGCCGGGTGTTGCATTTGAATGTGAAGAGCAAAATGGTCTGCACATCTGGGCAGATCACTATTTTATAGAAGTTTTGGATCCAGAGACCGGTGAACCACTTAACGAAGGTGAAAAAGGTGAACTCGTGCTGACACCATTAACGAAGGAAGCTTTGCCACTCATCAGATACAAGACAGGGGATATCACATTCATAATGGATGGTGAAAAGTGTTCCTGCGGAAGAACTCATCCAAAAATACACCGAATTCTTGGCAGAACAGACGACATGATTGTGGTTCGAGGCATAAATGTCTTTCCAAGTCAGATAGAACATGTTTTAATGAAAATTCCAGAAGTGGGTGACAACTTCCAGGTTGTGATTACAAGAAATGGGACGCTTGACGAAATAACTGTTAAGGTTGAGATGAGAGATGAAATTTTCACTGGTGAGCTTTCTGACATTCAGCGAATTCAGAGCAAAGTGATGAGAGAGTTACAAAAGGAGCTTGGGCTGAGAACAAACGTTGAACTCGTTGAAAAAGGAACACTCGAAAGGTTTACTCTCAAAGCAAAAAGAGTTATAGATTTGAGAAAAGAGCTTTAGCTATTTCTTATTCATACTGTTTTTTATATAATTCCCATTCAAGATCGAGCTCAGTCTTTATTCCAAGCTTATGCAACATCTCGTTGGCTGCTTCGATGCTTTCGCTCCCTTCTACAGCCTTTGGCAGCGGGCTCAGATCGTAAACAGTTTTGACATCAATGTAGAATGTTAAAGCGTTAAGTAGTGAAACGTGTATCCTCTGTTCATCCCACAGGTTGTAATCTCCGTAATATCCCATAGCTGCCAGAATGGGCACACGTGAAGCCTCTGTCTCAACTTTCTGGACAAATGGATACAGTTCCTCTGCCTCACTCTTTGTCAACACGCTGACTCCTAGAAGTCCACCCTTTGCAGCTATCTCGCTGAGATATCTTTCAAGCTCATCCCTTCTTAGCTCACCATCGCTACCAAAACCAGTTACAGCTATTATGGAGGGCAGTTTACTGAGAGCTGAAATTATGATGGCATCTGCCAGAGGGCTAACAAGCCCTTCTTCTACCCCCCTCGCAAGAGCATCGCCACCGGCATCAACACCAACGATTATGTCTATGTTTTCAGACTCTACGAAATCCTTCAGGCTGTTGTAGAGATGCTTCTCGCCTTTGGTAATGTCAACACCAACAACCTCACTACCAGCATATTCTGCAACCTGCGACACGATTAGCTTGAGATCCCCCACCTTACTATCCTTACTTATCCATGCCAGACAGGAATTTATTTTTTTACAGTTTTCAATTTCTTCAATACTTCTTGGTCCAGGTTTTGGGTCTCTTCTGAATCTTTCCCAGACAACCCCTCCAAAAATGCATTCTACATCGAGTTTCTTTAGAATCGCCCCAACAGCAATAGTACTTACGATATCTCCTCCTCCGCCAATACCAATCAAAAGAGCTTTATTTGATTCTTTGAGAATATTCAGCAGTTGCATGCGCTGAGTTTGAGCTGGCTGATATTAATTTTTTGAAATTGTCAATAAGCTTTAAGAAAAGAATGCTCAATCCAGCCATTATTATGATTGTGGCTATTATTTAATAGTATTTGCTTATTGAATAAAATAACCAAAATGCTTAAATATGATCGTGTCCGACAAATGTAAGACATTGTCGGACAAGTGGGTGACAGGCGGGTGGCGCTGAGATGGCACATGGGAGACACAAGGGGGACACAGGGATGACAAGAGTGGCGTATTGGTATTGGAGGAGAACTTAATGAGGAAAATCTCAGTTCGCCTTACTGAACAGCATTATGAAATGCTTGAAGCATTGGTGACGGCGGGAGAATATGCCTCGGTTAGCGAGGCAATTAGAGACGCAATAAGGCGTCTTCTTGAAGATAAGAAGGAAATATTAGAACGGAGCCAGAGACTTGGCTCCTTTACGTAGGAGATGAGGGGATATGAAATCGATTGTTAGTAAAGCCCAGATATATTTTGAGAAGGAAAGGCAACAGAGATGTAAGGACAATTTTGATATCGAAGAATTTGGGCTACCAAGGATCGTTGTTGTCGGTTGTGGTGGTTCAGGAAACAACACAGTGAACAGATTGAAGAATATAGGTGTGGATGGTGTTACGACCATCGCAATTAACACGGACAAGCAGCATCTCTTAATGATCAAGGCTGATAAAAAGGTTCTTATCGGTAGAAGCCTGACAAAGGGGCTTGGAGCCGGCGGCTATCCTGAAGTTGGTAGGAAGGCTGCCGAGCTCGCAAGGGGAACGCTTGAAGAACTCTTAAAGGATGCGGACATGGTTTTTGTTTGTGCTGGAATGGGTGGAGGAACTGGAACTGGAGCCGCTCCAGTTGTAGCAGAGGTAGCAAAGAAGCAGGGAGCAATTGTAATTGGAATGGTTCAGACACCTTTCAGAGTTGAAAGAGCAAGAATCTGGAAGGCGGAAGAGGGTCTTGAGGAACTGAGAAAGCATGCGGACACTGTTGTCGTTTTGGACAACAACAAACTGCTCGAGTATTATCCAAATCTACCAATAGAACAGGCGTTCAGCGTCATGGATCAGCTTGTAGCCGAGACTATTAAGGGAATTACAGATACAATCAACAAGCCATCTTTGATGAACATCGACTTTGCAGACGTTAAGGCTGTAATGGGTCATGGTGGAGTGGCAGTAATGCTTGTTGGCGAAGCAAAATCACAGAACAAGGCTCAGGAAGTCGTTAAGGACTGTCTGAACCATCCGCTGCTTGAAGTGGACTACAGGGGTGCAACAGGAGCATTGATACACATCACGGGTGGACAGGACCTGACAATTAAGGAGGCCGAGGAAATAGTTGATAACCTTACATTTGAAATCGATTCCAAGGCAAATGTCATATGGGGTGCGAGAATCGATAATGATCTGGAAGGTGCGGTTAGAGTCGTAGCAATAATGACCGGTGTGAAGTCTCCGAACATTCTTTCGAAGGAAGAAGAATTTGAAAAGTCCTTTGAACGAACAAAAATCGATTCCTTTGAGGAAAGATCTTATTCAAACGCCTCTAAGGCAAATTCAAAACAAACTGCTAAAATAAAACCCTTAAAGCCAAAGATGAGTGTGATGGGAATAGACGTGCTTTAATCACAACCTTTTTCTTTCTTTTATTTTTTAGTTTAAACCATGATTGTGGAAATTTCCATTGTTCCAATTGGTGTTGGTGAATCACTAAGCAAATTTGTGGCAGAAGCTATAAAAGTAATTGAGAATTCGGGATACAAATATCAGCTCACTCCGATGGGCACCATTCTAGAAATTGAAAATTTTGAGGAGCTTGGTAAATTACTCGACAGAATAAACGAAGAACTTGTGGCTAAAGGCGCTCCAAGAGTTTACACAGTTATCAAAGCTGACCACCGAGTTAAGGCAACTCCAATGGAGCATAAAGTTGAATCGGTAATGGAAAAACTGAAAAGGGAATGAGCAGCTCAGAACTCAATACCCTCATCACTGTTCAGTGGGGTCCTTTCATCATCGCCGTTGAAATTATCTCATTATTTGTTTATCATCTTTTCGTTACCATGTACCATTAAATTCAGGAAAGACACGTCTTAGTAAATTCCCTTAGTAGAGAAGTTGCGTAGCAACCCTTTGGCAGGAAGAATGAGAATTCGATTCCATCCTCTGAGCAGGAGTATTCAAATGATGATAAGAGCATATCTGCAACCCTGTAGCTACCTTTTGAGGAAAGCTCCGGGTGCTCGTGGCGAAAGTCCTGTAAGCTAATCTCGTCTTCTTCAAGAATACTCTTCACCTTCTGAGAAGCCCAGTCATCGCCCAGTTCAGTTTCATATCCGGGAAGCGGAAGTGCCAGAAAAGCTCTACCTTCAGAAATCAGAAACTTAACCCTTTCGTAGTTTGTTCTGGTTATTCTTGTGAAATCTTCTCTGGGATATGGATAAACAGTATCCAACAACACGAATTGTACGAAATCTGCGATATCTCCAACTTCCACACTCTTCAAATTTCCAAATTCCTCAATCCTCGCAGATAATAGCCTGTTGAAAACATAGGATTGATATGCGTGGATAAACATCATTTTTAGGTTCTTTGGAAGTGAGAGAATAGCGTCCTCCTCGCTTTTTCCTTCTCTCAACTTTTGCAGAAGTATACGTTCGTACCTGAGATATTTTGGAAATTCTTTTAAGCCAATTTTTGGATCCCTTGAGTTCCAGAGCTCTTCTCTTATTTTTCTTACCTCCTCGTTTTCACCTTCGTAGGGTTTTGCCACGTAAATCCAGAAGGCGGTCTCGTAATCCCTCTTGAGAAGATACTTACCAACTTCATGAGTAATAAATCGTATAGAACCGAAACGTTGCAGACCAAAATAGTTCGGGACTCCCTTTTTCTCAAGCTCGGCCCAGATTGATTTTATCTTATTTCCGTTGTCTGCATCGACAACTCTTACTTTGAATCTGTTGCCTATCAGATCTCCCAGCTTTATCGGTTTTCTCGCTTTCCCAATAACCTCTATCTCAGCATCTTTAATTTTGATTTCCTTTAATTTCTGAAACCTATCATCATCTAAATTGCTTATGCTGAAATACTGGACGGATACAGCTTTTTTATCTTTAGTACCGGCATACTCTATCCTTTTTTGGCTTATTCTCAAAATCTTTGCCAGAACTCTGGCAAAATTCATTGTGTCCCAGTTGACCTTTTTAACTTTTATAATCGTGTATCTACCATCCTTGTGCAAGTCAGGAAGCTTTGCAATCTCCTCAACGTAGAAATGCTCCGCTTCATCCTTGATTCTTCCCCCTATACCCTGGGATGATGAAATGTAGCGCTCAATGCCAACCATTTTTTCTACTTCGCACATACTGTATACCCCGACAATTGGATGATGGTTGGGGGTGTCAGGCGCACATATTATGTTTTTTCCTGGGGCAGTTGCATTCTTGCACAGCTATTGTTTGTATCTCGACTGTGCTGTACCCGACAATATATTTTATAGGGGTGTTAATATGACATTTCTCTAAAATCTTACGATAATGTTTTTTATGGTTCAATACGTTAATATAAACCGACTTAAATTTTATTTTCTAATTTTAGAAATGATCTAATATAATGTTGTGGGGAGGAATAGGTAGTGTGATTTCACCTAATACTTAAAGAACAAGTATTAATCATTTTTGTTAGACTGTGACAAAGTATCATAACCTTAGAGGGGTCTTCAATAATTTTATTAGAAAGTTTTATTAACTTTTCAACCCATTCTCCGTCGGAGGTGTGAAGGCATGGGACTCAAGGAGACAATCTCCAAGATTGCATTATTGGTTGCAATAATAGCAATTGTCGTTGCTGCAAGCGGTTGTGCACAGAAGGAGAAGGTTCCTGCAGAAACACAGACACCTGTTGCCGAAACCACTGAAACCAAGGCGAAGGAAATAGTTATCGGTGTAACAGACAAGGTTACGGATCTGGACCCAAGCAATGCATACGACTTCTACACATGGGAAGTGATGTACAACACCATAGGCG
>Ga0182240_100120_pt1 | contig 35543 bp, 31 predicted proteins | sample hydfrates4_PW_90_FD_145594 | JGI IMG/M metagenome (GOLD analysis project Ga0182240, IMG submission 145594) | Subsurface microbial communities from deep shales in Texas, USA - hydraulic fracturing test 4_PW_90 | ecosystem: Environmental > Aquatic > Deep subsurface > Shale gas/oil reservoir >...
AATTTCCCACTCCGATAAAGATACTAGAACTTGGCGCAGAAAAGATATTGACTATTTGGAGAGAAAAAGTAAAGCGTGGAGTAGGCATTAAAAAAGCCCAAGCGCTTGTGAAAAAAGCAGAAGAATCTGTAGGGATACAGACCGGGCTTGAAATGGCAGAATATGAGCTTAAGTGTATACTTCAAGAATATCATGCAATACGTAACGTATTGGAAAAAACAGAACAGAAACTAAAGACAATAGCTGCAGTAATCCCCGGAATGGATAAAATCTTGAGCATAAAAGGGATAGGAATAATTACTGCTGCAGGTTTTATTGCAGAAGTTGGTGATTTATCACGTTTTAGTCATCCAAAGCAAATTATAAAACTTGCAGGACTTAATTTACGGGAAAATAGCTCCGGAGACCATAAGGGACAAACCACAATAAGCAAACGTGGTAGAAAGCGCTTAAGAGCACTACTATTTAGGGCAATATTGCCGTTAGTAGCAAAAAATGAAGAGTTTAAAGAACTGCATAAGTATTACACTACAAGGCCAGTAAACCCGCTAAAAAAGATGCAATCACTCATCGTGTTATGCGGGAAACTGATTAGAGTATTTTATGCATTGATGACTAAAAATGTAGAATACAGTCCAGAGAAGCTGCTTTCAGATATTCACAGACCTGAAGTAATGACACAAGCAGCATAAGAAAATGCACCGCAGGGAAAAGTGTACAGCAGCCAATGAAAGCTTATCAAGGGCAAGGACTACGTCTCCGCTATCGCGGACCCTTGACAACCTTTCATGGCAGCTGTATGGGACAATTAAGCGGTGCGATGGATAAGTGTAAACTATTCGTTTTTCAATCTTATGATTTAGAATGATCCTTGACAAAAGTGAGCCGGATAAGTCAGCAGAAATAATCACCATAAGGGCTAAGACCCAGCAAAGGAGCATGGCTGACGTCCACCTCATGGGCAGGCTGAACGAAGGAATTTAGGCCACGAGCCAGCGAGACATGGGAGGTTGCGCCCCCGTGAGAAAATGTGGATTCCTGTGGGCCAAAATATGGAAAAAAAGGCGTAGTGTACTAGATGCTAACCTTATAATTCCACATATTAGCATAATTGTAATTTAAAGGTCTGCTACATGGTGGGTGCTTACTTTTGAACTGATGAAATTCTAAGAATAAGCGAGAAAAACGAAGAAAATAAAAGATTATAGAGGGAGGTGAAGTTTTGGAAGAAAATAAATTTTGTGAAAAACTTAAAGAACTTAGAAATTATCATGGCTTATCTCAAAAAGAATTATCAGAACTTATTGGAATACCTTACAATTCAATTATTAAATATGAAACAGGTGACAGAAGACCTAATTTTAATACCCTCAAGAGATTCGCAGAATTTTACAACACTTCAATTGATTATATGATGGGTTTTACTGACTACTTATTAGATAAATGTAGTGAAAACTTTATATCTGAATTAATTGAATCTAATGCAAAAAAGGTACTGCATAATTTATCGCATGTATATTCTATCGATAGCAGTGATTTAAATATCAATGCGGATAAGAAATTAAAAAATAAAGAACTATATGTGAACAGTTATATAATGTTTTTTGGAATATTAGTAAATCTGATTGACTTAGAAGATGATTCTAAAAACTATTTTTCAAAAGAGGATTTAATGAAACTTAATCTCATTTGTAAAATTCTCTTTCAGTTATTAGAAATACTAAAACTTGAATCGTTTGATATTGATGAGTTATCAAGCCTATCGTTATTAATCGATGAATGCATAAAAGGAGGATTTAGTTTTAAAAGTAGGGTTGATTTAGATACATTAGATACAAAGCAAATTAAATCTAAGGAAGAAAGAATTAAATTACTTGAAACTTACATTAATATTAATAACACCAATAACCAAAAGGCTTTAAGGCTATTAAAGGAGTTAGTTGAAGAGTAAACAGTTCAAAAATAAAAGAGTTGTAAGAATCCATAATGATTCTTACAACTCTTTTATTTTGCTAACAATAAAGCCTTTAATACTAAAAACAAATTTATACTTCTCAAATCTTGAATCATCTTCTTAATGCTCAAAAAGTTTTCTATAATAATCTTTAAATTCTTTAAGCAAATTAGTCCATTTTATCAACCTATATTTTAAATATTGAGAATTAATATTGTTATCCTTTATTTTTATAACGCTGATATATTCTTTTCCTTCTTCATCATATTTAATCTCATCTTCAAAGCCATTTTCTCTAAGGTAGTCAAAAAAATACTGTTTCTTTAATCCTCTTCTGCCTATTGTAAATTTCCCATAATTTCTTATTTCAACTTCATTACCTTCCTCATATACTCGAGTATTAAATAATTTTGAAAAATGGTAAGGCATATTCATTTCAAAAATCTGTCCTAAAGTATTTCTCCTGTTATAATCCGGCAATGTGGTTATAATACAACATCTATTAATTTCACCTGAAGAAGCATTACACCATTCTGTAGTAGAGAGCCAAATTTTATTAACTCCATCTTCAATTTCATAAACATCTAATTCCTGCTGATTACCCGATGGATTTCCCCATTTTCTTTTTCCTACATATTTAAACTTTTCTTTTATGGTATTTTCTAATAATTCAAAAAGAATCCTAATCTTTTCACGATCATCTATTTTATTCATTTTCAGGTCCTCCTTTTTACATAGTTAGTACCTGATTAAAAGAGTGCCATTTCAATATCACAAGCACGAAATCCTGTAGAAACAACAACTCCCTTTGCATCAACATCTTTAAATTTTACATTTAACTTGTTTAAAAGTTCCGCTTCATTACGAAGAAAGGCTATATATTCTGTGTCATACTTTTCAATATTCTGTTTCGTATCGTTAATGTATCCATCATTTCTTAGGCTCAAAGTAGTTATACCATTTGGTTGTGTATATTTACCTACTACACGGGAATCCATTATTCCGAAATCATCTGGAAACAGAAACCTCATAAATGCTGTTGCGGTTGGTACTCTAACTCCTCCAATCCGAAAAAGTGACATATCCTTTTTTACATAAGCATCTAGCAACTGTTTTACTGTATCATTATTCCATTTCGATTGCAGGTTCTCCATCTTTAACTTGGCACGCCCACCCTGACTTGACATTTTCCAATATATAATGGCTGAAGATATTTGTTTTAAATTTTCTATATGAATATCAGTAAAACTATTAGAGGCAAATGCAGCATAACAATCCTGAAACACTTCCTGAACTATATTTTCAAACCGCCTAAGATTTACACCCTCAGGCTTTGCACTTGGTATTTCTCTTGCAAATATACCAACAAATTTCCCAGCATTATATAAGTTACCAGTTTGAATAATCTCAAATGTACAGTCTGGTGAATTATAGTCATACTGCTCTCGTAGTGTAACATATCTATCTGGTGGCATTAATAATGATGGGTTATTAATATCAGCCATAGTAATTTCCCTCCACATATAAAGTTGTGCATCTTAGTTAATTACTTACATATTTATAAGTTTCTTAATGTATCAAACTCACCAAACACTTTTTCTAAAATATTATTTGAATTTAACTGTAATAAATCAAAAGTTGTATAAACAACTCTTTTAATCCCCCAATACTTACTCTGAACATTTTCAGTTTCAGGTTCAGAAACATAATATCCATCTTTTTTATCTAAATTCTTTTCCTTAAACCCACTTCCTTGGCAGTCTATTGGTTCTGAAAAACCCCAATGTTCTGTTGGAGATACTCCTTTAGACCAATCGGAGATGTTATCATATTCAAATTTAGACAAGTAAACTGTTGGTATATCCTCAAAGTTTAATTCCATTACAAATACAGGTCCATTTTTCCAATCGTTTTCTAATACTTTATCCTTTTCCGATTGATATAACTTTATGAAACTATCAATAAACCATCCTCCATAATATGAATCTGATTTATACCTTAAAAACTTATCAGTTACAGCCTCATACCCACAATCATTGGCAATAGAATCACAGAATTTCATTAATTTATCTACATTTTCATATGTTTTCCTTACAACATCAAATGCATTTTTGATATTCTCACCTAAATTCATAATAACCCTCCATTGTAATGTCTTGATTAAAAGAAATAAAATCTATATCTATATTTTTTTTAGTGTTAAACTGGAACCATAATTCACGATTTATATTCTGACATTCAAAGTCAAAACTCTTAAATCGTTCCAGCCCCTTCCTTTTTAATAATACGATAAAATCTTTTATTATTAATTCTTCATATTTGTTCAATTTCTCTGTATTGACTATTTTTTCAAGAGCAACTAATATTTCTTCCCACGATAGATATCCAAGAATAACATTATCTTCGATAATATTTCTCTCATAAGCCTCTTTACAAATAGGATAACAAGTATATTCTGGTGCAATAAATATTAATAATGCCGATTTATTAGTACCTGCTATTTTTTTCTTTAGTATTCTCGACTCTCGGGATAATTGATGATTGCTTTCCATCACACAATCACAATCTGAATTATCAACATCATCATTAGAAGATAATCCGCTGTATAACTTTACTTCAATACCTATTATTATATCTTCAAATTCAAGTAAGACATCTAACTCCCCCAAAGAATCATAAGGCCAAAACCGAATGTTACTATCCCAATAATCAATATCCAGTGCATTGATAACCTCAAGCACATATGAAAAATCTTCTCTTAGAATGTTAGTATTTAATAGAATATTTTTTGTGGCTTTATTAAATGGAATATATCTTAAAGCACCAAAAAAGTCCCCTGTGAGTTTATCTTCTAACCGTTCACTAAGGTTTGAACCTGTTGAACTTATCTTGCCTTTTATTTCTGCAATCAATGCTATCACCTACAAACAAAACATATTATATCTTCCCATATGTAATTTTTTAAATATTTGGTCATATTTATATAAATTATTATATAACACAGATGCAATAATTTCCATCACTTTACAAGTTTGTTCCCTTGACAAACTTATGTATTTTTAACTAACAAAAAAGTATAGTCACATAGGCTACCTATAGTCTAGTTTATAAACAATCAATTTTCTTAATAATTTCATTTCTATCTGTATGACTATATCTTAAAGTTGTATGAACATTAGTATGCCCTAGTTGTGCTGCGACTTCTGAAATAGAAAATCCTGAACTAACTAACATAGTAGCATAGTGATGTCTTAATTCATGAGGTGTTATCAAGTCTGAATATTTCTTAAAGACTTTGTTTATACTCGATGGGTGCATCATTCCTGTTGAAGATTTTTCAATAGGAAAAAGGTACGGACTATCACTTTTTCTTTCCTTTAAATATTCTCTTATAGCATTTATTACTTTCTGATTCATATATACTACTCTCATTTTGTTACCTTTACCTCTATTAACTATTAGTTCTCTTGTAGTAAAATTAAAATCTTCTAATTTAATATTTAATATTTCTGATATCCTTAAACCACAATATGCAGCAATAGTACTAATACAGTAATATTTAACACCTTCCTCTTCTAAAATTCTTTGCCTAAACTGCTCTACTTCTTGCTTACTAATTTTTGTAGGGCTTACCAATGGTTCTTGTACTCGTATTCGATCATTTTTATTGATTACCATTTCTTCTTGAATATGGCATTCACGAAGAAAGTTATTAAATTTAATTAATGCACTTACCTTTGTGTTTATTGTTTTAGCATTATTCTCTTTTACAGTTTGTAAATAACTTAGGTAATCTAACACATTCTCTCTATAGAGTTTACAAAATTCCAAACCAAAACTTTCTTGGTACCATTGTATATATTCTTTAACTTTTAAAATATAAGACTTTATAGTTGCTTTACTAACTCCATTAATTTTTAAATATCTTTTAAAATCTTCAATCAATTACCTTTTCCCTCCTATAAATTCTCTTGACTATTCATTTCCCATATTTATATAAGTTCTCTTGACTAAGGAACTAAAAATGCATAAATTAAGTAGTATACTGGGATTTTCAACAGGTATAATGCTTTATTTTATATAGAAAACTCATTAAACGGCTGAATATTGGCGTTTGGTTATTTTAAAATTTTTCTGAAATTGACCCTTATTTTTGTGCCATTTTTTATTTATTACTATGTTTAGTTACAAATAAGTTTGCTCTCGTAGTTACAAAGTTTGCTCGTGGAAAAATAAGGACAGTGATACGCAGGGTATAACCTACGGGAGGAAATATCGAAACCACCTACACATACGAATTATACAGGCTTACGAGGGATTACAACTGCTGCGGATTTAATAATTTATACATTCTTATATTCTTTTTTACACAACAAAAAACCGCCAAAGGGAATGTACCCCCCTGACGGTTGGCGATTGCGATAAGCAAACTTTGTAATTGTAAACAAACTCGTCTGTAAAGAAACAATGAACAAAAATATTTTCATTTTCCCTACTCACTGTTTTTTGCAAAAAGTATTGAGTCTCCAAGTTTTATGTTATCTACTCTCCAGCCTGCGTTCAACCATGCATTTGCCTGCGAATGACCTCCATTAGCCCACCAAGCACGATATTTATATGCAGAAGGTGGAAGTGCTTCCCCTATGATTTTCTCTATTTCACAAAAAGTTAACTCAATCCGACTTACATTTTGTATATTTAAAAACTTCTCCAAAGGATAATATTTACTGATATTTCCTACATCATTCACTTCTTTACGTCTTGTATTCACTGATTTTTTCCCAACAGAATTTATATACTTCCCTGAATTAGCATTCCATTCCGGTTTATACTTCTTAATTAATTTACTCTCTATTTTAAACCTTTCTCCAGTTTCATAGAAAAATAGATATACTTTTGAACCATTTTTCATTTCCTGCAGAATATATGAGTTTATTTTACAATTTGTTGACTGTCCTCCTACAAAACAGTTTCTAGGGGATATTAGACCATAACCTAAATTAAACCTGCGACTTAAATTTTCGCATTCTCCAATATACATGATATCGTTATTGACTTTAATAATATAGACACCCTCGCTGTTTAGAGTGTTAGGAATTCGAAATCTACAAAATGGTCCTTTACCATATTTGTTGAGTTTTTTATTTGCCCGATTATTATATTTATTAGAAGGATAATACTCCATTATTTGCCCATGTTCATTAGTCAAAAGTTTTATCTCGCAAATGAACTTGAAATCGTTAATAACTCCCATATATAAAACCTCACAAATCTAATATTTGGCTAGAGCAAACTATCATAATTCCTAAATTATTTAGAATCTTTTTATAAACCTTGCCTTCCCAAGGCTAATATACCCTAAACGAGCCCTCCCATTTAGTATACAAACTGATAGGGCACTAGTTTTGCCCTTAAATCAGCAAGCATCAAAATATTTCTTTTTATTATATCCATCTTGTGATCGGGAATTTCACACAATTCATCTATTTAAATTGTAGTAATATAGTAATCATACTGTGTTGCAGAATCACGTATTAACTCTATGAACTCCGGTAGTTTATCGAAAACATTTGTACCAAACATTATTTTTTCACACAGAACACTTCCACCAAATATACTTATGACAATATCATTGGGAATTTATCTATATAAATTGAATTTTTAACTCTGCTGAAATCTTCCTACATTATATTTAGTGTAATAATATAGTATCTCAAATAAAGTTATGGGGAAATTCGAACACTTATTATGGCACAGGTTGTGTTCCTAACTGATTTTCTAAATCTAGTAACAAATTAATTATTTCTTCTGGAATCGAATTAGGTTCATCTTTTATAATCTCATTAATTCTGCTCAAAGTTTCACTAATATTGATTAAATTCTCTCTAGTAATATTATCGCTTTCAATTATGTCCTCAATATCCTTTTGGATGCTTATTATATATTGCTTATCACTATAAACTTCACTCTCTAAAACGGAAATTCTATTATTAATAATCGCTAATTCATTTTTTAATACCGGAATGTCGTCCTGACTGTTAAACCCTAACCCTATGGTTACTGACGAGATAATGAAAAATACGATCAATAATAATAATGATACAATAATGCACTTGTAACTAGTAGCCATTAAGTTATTTCTTTTTAGATTATTTAAATAGTTATATTCAATATTATACGCTATTTGTTTTTTCTTTTCCTCTTCAGGTAACAGGAAATCTTCTGGATACATTACTGCAACAGAATTTACTTCACTTATGCAATATAGTGAAAGTAGACCTGCTACTACCATATATAAAAGGCTTAAAAATCCTATTGCTAATAAGAGAATCATCACAAAAACCGGTTTTCCATTTATATCCTGCAGGAACTTTAAAATGTTAGCAATAAGTGTAGTAGATATAGTAATGGCAATTAGGGTTGATTTTGCCTTATCTTCAAGCGTTTTTTTCTTTTCAATGGTATCATTTAATGCATCCAACAAAACTTTATCCTCTATGTTTAGATTGTTACTGGCATATTCATAAGTATATGGATCTTCCTGCGTTGAGTTGTTTAGTCTTTCAATTTTTTCATTAATTGATTTAGATGCTTTTAATAGTTTAGGGAACGGGAATATTATATTTTCAAAAATATTTTGTAAAAAAGCCATCTTTTATCTCCCCTATATTATGTGATTCCTTGTAAATAATCACAAATAGCCCTATCTATTCTTAATCCTGGTTTATTTACTAACCAAGCCCATTCCCCTGTAGGATTAACTTCAATAAAATAATAAATCCCATTATTCAGGACTAGGTCCACCCCACCAAATGCTAATCCCAATTTTTTTACAATTTCAACGCATTTTTTATTTATATCTACTGGAAGATCAATTTCGATAAAATCTACATTCTCTTTTTCTTTTCTCCAATCTCCTGCTATATCGCTGCCTTCCTTAACAATTTTTACGGCGAATACTTTTTCTCCAACAACAGTCACTCTTAAATCAATCTTTGGATAAAGATATTCTTGAATTATTACTGGAGCCACAGCAAATTCTGATTTCATTAGTTCTTTGCCTGTTATTACTGTTGAATAGACAAATGCTTCCTTATTACCTTGTCTTAGTAATACAGTATCTAATGATTTTATAATATATTCTTTTTCACTATCAAGCCTAATGTTATCCACAGAATTCAGTAATAATGTATGCGGACATTTCATTCCACTTTTCTCAGCATATTTTAACTGCAGCATTTTATTTTCTGCACGGAATGTATCAACAGGATTATTTAACCATTTTGCATTTTCAAATAGAACAAGATTCCTTAAAAATGCAGTCCACTGGGAACGATATAGTTGTTTTTCAACTGAAAGATTTGGTTTGTATGTATCATGAAGATATATTGGAGCCCTATAGAATATGGATTTTAAATTCCTATTGTCAATAATATATTCCTTATTGTTTATTGTTATATATAAAGTAAGTCTTCCAATATCAAATACGACCTTATAATCTCTAAATTTATCCCTGTTAACACGAAGGTAATTAGCGTTCCTTCGCTGTAATTCTAAACAAATATAATCAGTTGTAAAATCCATAGTATCTGAAATTATCAATATTTCTATATTACTCACCTTTTTTATCTTCCCCCGTTTCAATATCAGCCTTCTTTGTGCGTGGTGCTGCAAATTGGGGATCTTCTATAGAGGGCTTCTTACTATTCTTATTTACCCAGTACCCTTTTTCATCATCAAATTCATAACCGGTCATATCCGGGTCTGTTTTTGGTAAATCATAGACAAACGCTTTCTTCTCTAATATATGCTTCTTCATAAATTATCCTCCTTATCATCCTAGTATAGGATTGTATTATATAGCCTCCTATCAGTTGTTAATAAACCATATGTTTATCTATTATCTCTTCGAGATAAGTATCCAACTGTTCTTTTGGCATATTATTAATATCCTTTTCGAATACTTTCTCCCCTGGATAATAATATTTTTGGATTTCAATTGCATTGATTAAAAATGATTTTAATATCTTCCGATATTGTTTAATGTTCTCCTCTACCCAAACTTCTACAACATTCTCAGGTAAAGTCTTTTCTGCTCTGCTTACTAGCCTGTATCTATATAGGTCCAAAACAAAATCGAAAGCGAATATTACAACGATAAAAGTCAAAGGTATCCAAAACGCTAATTTCCCCATCGTTTGTATTAAATCGCTATATGTTTTCACTATAAAACCACTAGAACCAAGGGATATAAACAGTGAAATAATTTTACCTATTGTTCCATTGAACGGAGAGTATTTATCTAATCTATTAGCCCTCTCCATTGTGCTATTTTTTATTTTATTAAGAGAATCCCACCTAGTTTGAAATATATCTCTTTGAACGGAAAAGGCTCTAACTGATGACGCGACAAGACTAAACAAGTTAGTAAGATACATATAAGCATTTTTTTCATCTTTATATTTATCCCGAAGATTTATAAAGTATTCTTCTATCAACATACTCCCAAATTTAGCATGCTTGTCATTAGATGACCTGTGAGCCGGAATTGCCAATATTAAATCTAATGCTTGTTCTATCCTGATAGGAACCTTATCTTCCATTTTAGACTCCTCAATCATTTTTATTATATTCCCAATTGATGCTACCTTCGCCGCTTTCAGTAACAGAAACAATAATATTTCCTCTGAACCTTGTAGATAACACTTTCTCTCTAGTATATTTCCTGTACTTATCATGAGCATCAGTATCTGGTTTTTTGCCTACAGAAACAATAGTGTACTCTGGATTCATAAGTTTCACTGCTTCTTCATGAAATCCTGATTCCCTTCCATGATGTGCTGCCTTAAGAATATTTATATTAGTAATCTTATCTGCATAGTTTTCAACAATGTAATCCCAATTTTCTTTTTCAGCATCACCTGCTAATACAAATTTATATCCTTTATATGTAATAAGAAAGACATAACTGCAAAGATTTAATCTATCTTTTGCAACCGCCAGTTCCTTCAAATCATCGTTAGGACTTAAGATTTCAATTCCATCGTTAGTCCAAAAGTTCCCAGTATCCCCAGAATTTTTAACAAGGTTCTTTGGGTTCTCTTCTGAATCTTTCAATTTGATATATGTATCCCAATCTTCCTCATTATAAGGAGATTTACTAAAGTCGGGGTTTTCTATCTCAACCCCACTATGCCAAAAATTTTCGATCCCAATTTCTTCTTCGTTAACCAAAGCATGAAGTCCAGTCATATGGTCCATATGAGGATGCGATAATACAAATCTAAAAACAGATGTAATTCCCAAATCCTTTATATATTGAATAGGATTTGTTAGAGGTATGTTATATCCTTTTTCAGATAAAACCTCATTGAAAGGTTTGAACATTAAGTCAACAGGAGTTATCGAAAATAATTCCATCAATTCATTTTTTGTCGTTTCGTCTAAGGCTTGTCCATTGTTAATATCGATCATCATCTTTCTTTCCAGAAATTCAATGATAGAACAATCACCATGCCCTACATTTAGAAAGTGAATTTTAAACATCGTAATCCCCCTTTTAATAAATATTCAATCCTAGTTCGCTTCTGAATTAAAGTCTCAATATCATCTATAAACAATTATACATTATATATACAAAAACTTCCATAATACTTAATTTCATTATATATATCGACTAATTCTATCCTAAAAATTACATGTTTTTAGTAATATTTCCTTCCGCAGAAAAAGACTATGGTTATATCCATAGCCGTAATAATTAGATTAATATATAGACCTATAGTTGACTGATTTTGTATTTAATTGTCTCTCTACTCGGATTTAAATAAAGCAGTGTTGTATGAATGTTGCTATGACCTGCTAAATAAGCAACTTCATGTACTGATAAGCCACCCTCCAAAGCAATCGTGCAAAAATAATGTCGTAATGCATGAGGAGTGATCTTGTCGCTATACTTATTAAAAATCTTATTAACTGTTGACCTATGAATTACCTTACCATTACTATTTGCAAATAAATATGGACTTTCACTTTTTCTCACTCTTAAGAACTCTCTTATACTATTAATAATCTTATCATTTAAATAAACAACTCTGTCTTTATCTCCCTTACCCCTAACCTTTAACTCTCCAACTGTTAAATTGAAGTCTGTTAACTGAATATTAAGTGCTTCAGTAATTCTCAAACCTGCATATGCTAACAATGTCGCCAAACAATAAATATCCCGGTGCCCATTCTCTAATAGTTGTTGTCTAAAAGCATCTACTTCCTGTTTTGTTATATCCGAAGGATTTGCATATGTCCGCTGAACTTTAATATTGTCATTCTTTGAAACTACTTGTTCCTGTTGTATTCCATTTTCAATCAAGAACTCATTAAACTTTATTAATGCACTAATCTTGCAATTTATTGTTCTCCCATTATCTTTCTTTATGTTACGAAGATAACTGATATAATCTAAGATGTTTTCCCGGTATAACAGCGAACACTCTCTGCCAAAGGACTCCCAAAACCATTTGTAGTAACCTTTCATGTGCAAATAATAACTATTGATAGTATTTTTGCTCTTTCCTTTCAACGCTAAATACTCTCTAAATTCCTCTAACAAAATTTCACCTCCATAAATTATGTTGCAAATCATATTTCTAAATTCCCGTAAATTATGTTGAATTTATATATTGATGTTACCGCTTTTAGCAGCAAAAATCAGGACCTTCGGCAGCATAATTTATATTATGTTGAAAAAAATTTTAGCCGTGTCTCTTTATAGACTAAGTATTACAAATATAAATTAGGGTAATCTACGAAAGCAGTTGTAATTTAAAAAGGAGCCTAGGCTTATCACCCGACTCCTCTACACCACGCTTTATAACCTTTTTATTACTCTGCAGTAGTTTCTGCCTCATCAATTTCTTCTAATTCACATAATTTCTCATACAGAGTTTTTAGTTCTGCAAATTTTTTCTCCTCCAATAGTTCCAGGTTGCCTGATTTTAAGACTTCCTGTAATGCCTCTTCTTTACTTACTATATAGGCATAGTCCTTTGAGTCTTGCATTTGAGAACCTATAATTATAACAAACCTGCCGTCTTTTAACTTAGTAATGCCTTTATGCATTCCTAATCCTCCATTACCCCAGTTGCGTCCATTCCAGTAATCTAATTTTTCATTATATTTTACTCTGGCAACAATCTCATTACAAAATTCACTTTCATAAACATTAACTCTACTCATAAACACATCTCTCCTTTCTAAAAAACAAAAAAACTAACACGGCAAAACCCTCTTTTCCGGGCAAATTTGCTATGTTAGTTTACTTTGATTTAATATTATTTTATTGTCACTTATAATGATATTTCAAACTATTCATGCTGTCAAATTTTATGTAATTACTTTTTAAATAGTTTTTTATATTCCGTTATCTCCTCTACTTATCAGATAATCTATTAACTCCTTGTGATCCTCATCATATTCACTATTTTCATGATCATGGCCATACGCTTTTCTAATCTCCAATAAAGCATTATAAATTTCATCTTCTTCATATGATTCCTTGACTTCAACAAATTTGAAAAGCCTATGTTCGTCAAGATTATCCCTATGCCTATAGGCTAAATAATAATTTTTTGTTGGTACTAGTGATATAAAATGGCCATTAAATCCAAAACCATGAATACATTTATAAGTATCTAATAGTGCATTGGATATTTCTAAAGCATCTAAATCCTTAATTTCTTGCATAATATCCCCTCCTGTTCCTTTTTAAAGCGTGTACAGTGTACCATCACTTCCTTATAACTTCCAGGCCTAATATCCTAGAAACAATTCATATTTGTATTTCTTTTTTCAATAAAATAAAAAAGCCAGGGAAACAAAATTACTTTTGTCTACACCCTGTACTTAATTTTTATTATAACTTTCAATGCTTAACTTTTTTAGTAAATTCTTATATTCTCTCCTGTTATCAAATATTTCGGTATTTTAATATCTTTATTTCCAGGATAATTAGCAAAAAATAACCTGATGCTTCTAATGGCTCTATATGTTTCTAAAATAACTTCATTTTGCCTCTTAATTAATGATTTATCATATTTGTTCGAATAGATTTCATGGGCTGGCACTTGTCTAATCTTTCGAATTGCTTTTAACGGATTTATGATAAGTTCATCTAAGTTTTCATTAGTTATTATATTCTTTTTTAGCCATTCCTCTAACATTACTAGACTCCCCTTGGGTTTTCCTTCTTCATTTTTCCTATCAACTGGTCTTATATATGTAGCAGTAGTTGTAAATGTTTTATGATTAATATTATGGATAATCATTTTTTCAAGGCACAATATAAATGCATAATAGTTTTTTAGTGTCGGAAGGAAAATCATTCTATAATCTTCTGGCTTTTCAGCAGTATGCGGTTCAAATGTTTTCCTGAACAAATTCGGAATTCCCATATTATTACACATAGAATTTATAACTTTCATTTCGTCTAATAGTGCATCATAAATAGAAACTTCATCAATCCATTTTCCTAATATTAAATTGTCATAGAAGCCACTATTTATACAGTAATCTTCTTGTTTTTCCAAGTAATTTATTTTCCATTTTAATTGAGCGTTCAACGAAAGTTCCGCTAAATCTCTCAAAAAAACACCTACAACTCTTTCTTGGTTTCCTTTCTTTTTGTGATAACCTATGCCAAAATCTTTGATATATTCACCTTCTAGATCTTCATTAACAAAATCGTCTGAAGTTACTATGCTCCCTCTATAATCAAAAGAAAAAACAGTATATTTAGGATTTTGAAAATATGATTCCAATATTTCTATATCGAAAAATAGTATATCCAGTTGTTCTTTACCCTCCATAAGCATTTTGGTGAAAGGTTTTTCAGTAAAAAGATTCATTGATTTTAAATGTTTTTCTGTTGGATACAAAACAACTGAACCAGCCCTGTCTTTAACTGCCCTTTTCTGTTCTTCCTTATCAATATCTAGTTTTAAGGATTTAATATATGGGTTAAGCACAAAATTGGATGATAATACTTCTATTTTCCCCTCATCTATTAATTCACAAATAAGATCTTCTTGGTCATTATCTAATTGTCTCAAGGGTAAGCCGTTAAAATCCCTTGACTGTAAATAATAGTTAGTTATTTCTGTGAGTATTTTTTCTTTCAAATTATCCCCCCTTAACAAAAATAGTTAGGTATTCAAGTACTGGTCATATACCTTCAATCTATTTTCAATTAGCATATCTCCCGGATCCATTCTTAGAGCATACTTAAAATATGCCCTAGCCTTACTGAACTCTTTCTTAATATCATAGGCATGGCCTAATTTCTTAACGATGTATAGTAGTCCAGGTGTTTCTTCATTAATTTCTTCTAGCAATTTAATTGCTTCATCAGGCTTGTTAATCAAACCATAAGTTATTGCCAATCTGTACTTATAATTAATATTTTCAGGATTCTTCTTTGACAAGTATTCATACAACATCATGGCTTCATCATATTTTTTAAGTTCTATATAAATCTTTGCTTTTAAGGAAAATATATTATCTTTAAAGGCCTCTCTACGAATGGCTTCTACCTTATCTATCTCAATTTTCTCGATTTGACTTAGGCTATCAAAATATCTTTGTAAATTATAATACACATAAGCCATGTGATATATAATATCAGGAGTGTTATTGCCGTTCTCTTTCTGATAACGAAGGAACACTTCTGCTTCTTGAAACCGGTTATTATTATATAGATTAATGACATTTTGCATCCAATCATCGTAGGCTGTTTTCTCTACTATGCTTAGAGACATCAAAGGTGCTTGCTGTTCAGTATCTAATACCTTTTTAGTAATATCTTCTTTCAATTCTTCAATACTTTGATACCTATCCTCTGGATTTCTTTGTAATGCCCTTAAAATAATCTTTTCCATGCTTATAGGTATATTGTCGTTAATTTCCCTCGGTTTTGGAAAAGGAACATTATTAATTACCTGAATAGGAGTTTCATGAGGTGTTCTTCCTGTTAACAACTGATAAAGCAGAACTCCCAAAGAATAGATGTCTGAAATAAGATACCTTTTGTTAGAGCCTGCTATTTCAGGAGCCATATAAGCCCACGTTCCCCCAGCGTCTACAGTCCTCACAAAAACATTCTCGATAAACTTACTTGTTCCAAAATCCGTCAATTTTACTTCTCTATCATTAAAAAGGATATTATGGGGTTTTATATCACCATGGCAAATATTTTTATTATGTAAAAACTTCACCCCTTCTAATATCTTTAAAAAAATCAAGACTACTTCTTTAATTGTTTTTGGATTTTTAAACCCATCGTCAGTTAATTCTTCTGCCAAGGTTTTTCCTTCAAAAAACTCCATTTCAATAACAAAAACCCCATCTAATCTCCCCATCCAATTTACTTTTATAACATTTGGATGAGAATCACCAATTAATTTTATACCTTCTGATAATGCATTATCTCCACGTTCTTGATCTTTAGGTATTTTTAAAGCAACTAACTCCTCTGTTTCTAAATTAATAGCAGACCAAACATATCCAAAGGTTCCTTCGTTTATATAGTCTTTTAAAATGTATTTGTCGCCTAAAACTAAATCCCTTTTAGGATAAAAATCAGAAGCCCTTCTTGCCATTTCATCACCTCACTTTTATCCATTGGTTAAACGTTAGGTTATCTTTATCTCCTGACGCCACACAATGATAAACTAAATAAGATGTTTTCCTACCATCAATACCGGGAACCCTTGTCCCATTACCCATAGTAAATCCTTCATCAAAAATTCGTATATAGTTGGATATATCCCCTGGAGTAACCTTAGGGTAAGTCCAATAAACAAATAGTATTAATGGTACATTTCCTCCTAACTGATGGTATGCAATAAGGAGGTTTTGTATTTTTTCTTCCAGTTTCCTATTCTTTAATCGACTATTATCATATCTCTCAAATTCACAGAGTAGCAAAGGTTGATTATCCTTGGTTGAATACCAAATAGAATCTGGTCTTACGGCTGGCTTTTTACCAATATGATATTCCCCTGATTCTTCTGCAACCTTCTCTGCCACAAATGTTTGCTTTTCATAAGGATAAACAGGACATTCTGAAATAGCAGTAGTGTCACTAATAGTCCTCCCAATAGCAGTTAGATAATTTAATCCCATTGTATGTACAGTTTCAGAATAATCCCTAACCCCAAAATCTGTCATCATAGGGAAAAATCTTTTCCTAATTTCCCCTGTTTTCATTTCTTCTCTGATGGCTTGTATCAGTCTCTCTCTAACCATTGAAAACTCCCCATTCGTTAGTCACCTCTGGAGACTCTCCTCCGTGTATCAATGCTTTTGTTCCTACCTTAACCAATAAAGGTGCGGGAATTGAGCGACCATTTATTAAGGCTTCTCCTGTACTCAAGGATGGGAGTTCATCTATATCGGCTTTTGAAAACATATCGCTTGTCTTAGCCATAAATCTTTGGTCATCGGGATTTTTCAAACGCATCGTAATTATTGTATTACATTGGGATGTAACATCTGGGTCTAATTTAGAAGGTCTTTGAGAAATTATAGAGAAGCCAACTCCGAATTTTCTACCTTCACTGGCTATTTTCTTGATAATCTTCTTGGAGATAGAAGGGATTCCTGCAGGTGCAAAATTATGTCCTTCTTCATAGACAAGAAAACATGGTCTTGTTTGCCTTCTTTTATCACCTGCCGCTCTCATTATTTCGCTCGAAATAAGAGCAGTTATAATTTGCTTTGCATCGTCAGATAAACCTTGTAGATCAATAATAACCAATCTTCCTATGTTGTCTCCTTTTTCACCTACCATATCATAGATGTCACTTGGTTCTCCAATTGCCCTTGTATAAAAACTTTTTGCTTCGTTGATTACACGGTTTAGTTTAGTTGCTGCAACTGCTGCACTTCTTCCATTCAATGCTCTGGCTTCCGCAGGGCTTAATTCTTCCCATTCCCTAAGTTCTTCTAAATCTCCAGATAAAATCTCCCTTAGATCTTGTATATCTCTTGGTGGATTACTGTATTTTGCTTGCCAATAGCGAATCGCTACATCCAATACCCTTTCTTGTGGCTCTGTTAACCCCGGCAGTATTGAGGATAAATCGTCCATATCTAAACGGTCGAACTGCAATGCAAGGTGTTTATTTTTATTCATATACTTATAATCAAAGGCATCGATCTGTGGAGTATAAACTTTTATACCCCCACCAGCATTTAGGAGTTTTCTCATCATCTCCTGAATCTTTATGATACTTTCTCTATCTCTTGCATCCTCTATACTGTCAATATCCTCATTAAATTGTAATCCTCCTTTTGCAAATGCTTTACCATATTCTCCGTGAACATCAAATACCACCACTGTTCCATTCATTAGTGCAACTAATCTTTCAATAATTCTTCCGACAGTATAAGACTTTCCTGAACCTGTCATGGCCAATACAGCCAAATGCTCTGTAACAAGTTTATTAACATCTAAGTAAACAGGGACAATATTTTCTCCTTTGTCATAACCTATTAGATTTCCAATATGAATACTTGTATTTTCATCAAATTTATAAAATCCTGATAAAAATTCATAGTCTACTCCGTAAACCTTTTCGCCGGGGTTTAAAGGTCTTCGTGGAATCTTAATTTGCCCTGAACTATCCCTATATCCTACCAATTCAATAGTTCCGAATAAAGTTTCCCCTGTAACTTGTGCACCGGGTAATATTTCTAACTCTGATAGTCCTTCCCCCATATTGGAATTATAAAGTATGTTGCTTCTTGAAATAGATATAATTCTTCCAAGGACATAGGTTTCTGGTTCATCCTTGGATTCCTTATGTTTAATTTTAACAAACTCTCCCCTTTTGGCAGAGAAACTGTCTTCTAATGCAATCTTAATGTCATTTGGGTTCCCTGTATTTCCAATTAGTTTTCCTATATACTTATCCATACTCATCCCCCTTTTATTCATCATCAAATACATCTAAGTCTTCTTTCCATATAGCCTCTAAACTCTCATTCTTAAGCATTTCTTTAGCATGAGATTTGTAAAATTCCAAAACTCCAGGTCTTGCTTCAATGGGTTTAAGGGCATATTTGGCATACCAAAGAGGTATCGGTAGGGCTTTTGCTTGGTCAAAAGTAATTAGAGTCATAATTTCTGCACAAATCTTATCTAACATCTCTGAATCCCAGTCATCTACCTTCCCGAGCACTTCAATCAGCAAAGGTGGGGTGTTATTTCCTGCTTTAATATGCATGGTCATCAGACCTAATTCTCTAACAGAAATAGGTTCCATACGATTATCTTTCGTTATCGCATCAAATTGAAAGGCGGCAGTTCTAGATCGCTTAACCAAAATACCCTTTAGCAATCTTTTGATTCCAACCATTTGCATCTTTGACATGTATTGATCCAGTTCCGAAGTAATGTTTTCACTTATGTCGTCTGGAACATACTTTAGATTCTCTTTTGTCAAAGCAAAGAAAATAGCACCAAACCTCTTACCCCCAATGGATGCAATTTTTACTCCGTTCTTATTAAAGGGATATATTTTCTCTTTATATTCACTCCAAAACTTGGCTATAGTTTTTTTACACAGGTCGTAATACTTCATAATGTCAACACGTTCAGACAACGGAGTGTCGGCTCTCTCTAATAATAATGGAACATCCATAATAATTAACTCTGGTAAATCTACCTCTTCCATTGTATCCATTAATAATTTATAAGCATTTATCATATCGATAAATTTAAGTTTTTTCTGCCAATCTAAATCATCTATTTCATCAACATCTACAACGCTTTCTTGCTTCGTTTGATAAATTGATCCTTCTTGAATGGAAATATCTTGTCTTACTGCACCAGAAATATATAATATTCCTCCAAAAGCATTTGTGGTCCTATGACTCGTGGCAATTCCTGAACATTTAATAGTTATTGGCTGAATCAAATCAAGGGTTCTAATAACTCCCTGTTCTTTAAGCAAAGGGGCTATCTTATCAATAAACCTCATTTTGCTAGATAGTTTAGATACCGTTGCTGGTAAGCCTAATTGGACATTGGCCACGATGCTTTGAGAAACAGGAACTCCTTTATCAAAACTACCATTCATTAGTACTTTCCCTCCTTTCTAATACTTTAATGAAGGATTTTAACTGCTTTTCTTTTATGAATAGTTTTCCTTTAGCACTTACCTCTCTGCTTTCAATTAAACCTTGCTGTGTTAAAACTTCTTCTAGGGATTTGATGCTTTCCCAGTTTATATTTTTATTAAAATATTGGCTAAATGCTTCCTGTATATCATTATCATTTTTTACTCCTGCCGCAAACAACATAAACAGTTGCAAATGTTCCTCCTCTATCTCAAATTCTTTCGGCTCTATGCTTTGCCTTTTGTTTTTTGGTCTTTTTTTGTTTATACAAGAATAAAAATACTGTCTAAACTCATCATGTTTATGACTTAGTTTATAATCCAATAATGGTAAAGTGATAACGGTTAATAAACCACTTCCTGTATCTTTACGGTAATGGACTCCAAGGTTCCCCTGTTCATTTGAGAAAATCTTTTCTTGAATCTTTCCATCTATTTTATATTGACACTCAACACCTTCGAATTCAAGCCCCTCTTCTCTTTGAACTTTTAAGCCCAACGAAAGATCAAAATAATCGTTCAGGCTTACTTCTTTCCAAGCAGGAGAGAGAATAAGTTGATTGTCAGGGGTATTCAGCCATTTGTTCAAAACATCAAGTTCCTTTTTTTCTAATTTATCCAAAAGAATTCCTGGCAACAGTAAAATCCCTTCATAAAGACTATCAATATTAACCTCTTTAACTGCTATAAACTTTTCAAGAACCTTATATTCTGTTCTATTTTTATAATCTCTAAGTATTTGAACAACCATCATAATACAACTACCTCAGTCTTAATAAGTTTCATGGCTTCAAGTTCCCTTTTTTCTTCATCACAATCATTCCAATCTATTGCACCGTCTTTTTTAACAACATTTTTAAAGAACTCAAATGTTACCTTTTTACCTTGGAAAAACTCCCTTCCTTCTTGCAGTAAATCTTTCATTTTCTCCTCAATGACTTTTTTGGATAATCCATAAGTTTGCTCACTAGGGTAACTTGCTAAATTAAGCCCTACCACCTCTTTCCCTTGGGCTCTGCGAATACAGTTTATAGTACTAATTAAATCATTATCATATAATTTATTTCTTTCTTCCTTGGCTTTCCCCATTACATTGTTCTTTTCTCCCTCGATTAGACCTATATATTGCCTCATCTCTGCTATGATTTTTTTATAATGAGATAGAAACTCCAACGGTTTCCCTTCTAATTCCTGTTCTTTATTATCTATCTCCTCAACCAAACCACCATTGCAGAAGATTTCTAAAGTTTCAATATAGTTATTTAAGTTCTTCACCTCTACCATGTTTTTTAAATCATCTGGCGCATCATTAAAGTAGCCTGCCCACCGTTTGGCTTCAGGCATTTTATCCAAATAAAAGTCGACAATTTCCTTAAAGTTTTTCAGAATAGATTTATACTCGCCCATAACTCCTTTATCATCCGACCACCTAAACTCTGCTGTTACTTTGCCTTCAATACCACATTCACTTAGAATTTGATCTAGCCTTTCTATAGCCTTGCTATATTCAGCCGTCTGTAGATTATAAGCAAGAGTATAACTTTCTTTTACCGTTGTTTTATATTTTGATGTTGTAAGTTCTTTATAGTTAGTTGCATATTCTAATTCCACGCTATAACGCTTTAATAGGTTTGTTATAGGGAATATTGGGAAATCAATGCTTCGATACGAATTAGTTTTCTTTATTTGCTCAATCATTTCGTTAATCATTTTAGAGGTCGGTTCCTGAATCTCTTTGATATACGCATGAAACAATTTTATATGACGAATTCTATACCAAAGAGGCTTTTCTTTATCATCAATTTTAAGGTCTTTTATAATATTGGCACTAAAAGTACTATAAGATTTCCAACCCTCTTCATCATAAATGTAGTCCACCAACTTATAAAACTGATCAAGTTTTTTTAGTATTCCTGACCATTTATCTAATACATCTTCACTATCTAATTTGCTCAAGTCGTCTAATGAAATCTGTTCCAAGTATTTTTTTGCATCTTCTAGTTTTTCTTTATAGATTGGGTTCTGTAAATCTAATGCATTTAAATATGGTCCTTCAATGATTTCCCTTAGTTCATTTTTCTCTTCTATATAATCTTTATCAAACCAGTGCTTAACCTTTTCATATCTTTCATTTAAATCATTGTTATTGACTCTTTTAATAAAACCGTCTGCTTTGTAGATTAGTTTTAAGGCTATAAAAAATTCAATCCATTGTTCAATGATTTTCTTTGGTTTTACCTTGTCAAACCCACTAAAGAAATATTTGCTTTCAAAGTCCCTTAGGCTTCTATTTTTAAATCCTATAAAGGACAAAAAGTGTATAAATGCCTTGGGAATATCAACATCTGAACTAGAGTCATTCACAAAAATTCCTGTGTTTTTGAACCCTTTCTTCTCCATTATTGTACCGATATGGACATGCCGCATAATAGATAGCAAATCTTGATATTCACCATCATCGAGTTTAACGCTAGGATCAGAACCCAGTTGTTCTATGGTAGCATTATTGACTAACATTTTTTTAAAGGCTTTAGCCAGCAAACCAATTTGTTTATAATCCCACTGACTCTTATAAATAATAGGTCTTAGGATATAGCCCTTCTCATCAATTTCTTCAAACCATTTCCTTGCCCCATGGATGAAGAAATCGTTGAGTTTTCTAATTTTCTCACGATACACAATCCCTATCTGATTAGCGGAATCTCTAAAATCAACCATATCCTTAGAAATGGACATGACCTCTAATATATCCTTTTGAAGCCTAGATATCTGTAACGGTATTAAGCATTTCCCGACTTCTTTAAAATCTCTTTTTACTTTTTCAATTGTTTCATCTATAGGGGTATCTGATAAAACATAAATAGGATGTACACCCTTATTAAGAAGCCTTCTATCTTGCAATCCTTGATAAAGTTTTTCTTCATCTTTTCCCCAAACTATCGTAACTATATTATGAGGATTTACTGTTAGCCAAGGTCCTTCTTCAACGATTGTTCTCATACAAGTCATTCCCGCTAATTGGAATGTCTCTGTTTCGTTATAGTTTATTTCTAAGGCTCTAATGGCTCCTGTTAGTATTCTAAGGACCTCGCCCTCTTTATCTTTTTTCATTTCCTCAATATATTCTTCTAACTTTTGGTTTTTCTCTCCATCAGTTAAATAACTAAATTCTCCTTTGTCGACTCTATATCGTTTGTTTAATTGATATAAATAAGCAAAATTTGGTCCTATATATGTTGGAACAATTCCTTCTTCCTCTACTTTTTGTTTTACAAATTCAAAGATGTATTTAGCCGCTTCTTCTACTCCTTCTTCAGGATATAGCATTCTTATCTGGTCTAAAAAGGTTTCTTCTTCTGCTCCTATGATATATTCATGCTCTTCCACATGAAGGGAATACATCTTAAGGTTTTTCAAGAGAACTTCTAAGTCAAAACTAGCACCAAAAGCATTGGCAAATTGATTACCTTGCAATCGCCTGTAACCTACATTATGTAGTTGCTCGCCTAGTGAATCTTTTTTCAACTTTACTACATAAAATTCTTTAAAAAGTTTTGTCCCGTCAGAGGCTTTGGCTTGCATCATTCCTTCTATTTGATCTTCTTCATACTCCGATTTCCTAACAGGTAACTGCATAAGTAAAGCATTTTTAATAATGGGGCGATACTTTTCTTTACAACTGATATAATCAAAGGCTGCTTTATCAATTAGACTATTTTGGAACCTAGAACTCGTATTTAAGAGATCCTCCAAAACTTCTCCCGTCTCTACATCTTTCTTACCTGCTATACGATAATCTACTTCTGCCATAATTACATTAAGCCAACCAAAGTTCCCGCCGGCTATAGTGTAGGCTGCTTCAACCAGACCTTCTGGGTAAGAGTTCATTTTCCCATCTTTTTTTAATTCATTCATAAAATCTGCTATATCTGCAAAGGAATTATTTTTCAACTCACATATGGGAATTCTCCTTTCTAAGGCACCTATACCCTTAATGTGATAGCCAATCACTGGCGAACAAAGCAGCATAAAGGAAATATTGGGATACTTCTTTCTTGTGTCCTCATGTTTAATGGCAGAGGAAATAACCTTTATGGCTTCTCCATCAACTTTATTAATATTTTCCTTATCCTTTTCTAATCCATATTTTGCAATTTCTCCGGCTGTTTCAACCTCTTCGCACACAATTAGAAGATGATCAATACCACATTTTTTTAGATAATCCATGGCTTCCCTCACCATTGCATCTAATCCCCTCATATCTAGAAGCAGATCATCTTGATGAACCTCTCCTATCTTTAAGATAGTTTTCAGTTTCTCTTTTTTAAATCCAAAAGGTAACAGGGCATTTTGTAATTCTTCCATTACCCTCCCCTGCATACTGCTATCAGGTTCTTGTGCTAAATAAGATAAGGCTGTATAAGTTCCATACGCCACCCAGTTATCACTGGTTAAGTCCTGATGGAGCATTTGTGAATAACGGATATAAATCGGTAAAATACCGTCTTGAAAGTTCTCCTTTAGTACTCTAACTCTTTTCGTCTCTCCGTCCTCTGATATAATCCAACCCTTATCTATTCCAATTGCCTCTGAAATAACTTCAAAACCAATCCTTGATTTACCTATACCCCATTTACCAATCACCGGAAATATAGTAGCCATTCCTGCATCCTTTACAGTACCAATGAATGATTTAAAAACATTGTAAAATTCTTTTTGCCCTACCATTGGTTGAGTAAGTGGAAACTCACTGGTTCCATTAATGGACCATGTACTCATAAAATCATTCCTCCTAAAACTCTAATTTTATTAACTGTTTTTCCTTATCTCCCAATAGTCCACGTCCATGTCTTGGCTGTCCTTGCTCATAACCTATTAATCTAAACTTGCCGCTTTCTATTCCTTGCATAAAATAACGGTCAATCCATTTATCAATACTTTCCCTTGATTCAGGTTCAATATTTTCCTTTAGAATACTCCCCACCATTTCTACTGGAAAATATCCTCTAATATCTCCATGCTTTGATATTAAGTCTTTTAAAATATCCGTATCCTTTAACGACCCTTCCAATAATAGACTGTTAAAAACATTTTTACCTATATCTTCTTTTACTTTTTCCTTATTAAATTGAAAGACACCTTCACCTTTTTCTTTGAACCAGTCTAAATATTTAAATAAGGTCAATGGTATTTTTAAATAGGTCCCTATCTGTGATAAAGAAGGGGTTTCTTTGGTTGTACCCACCAATTCGATTTTCTCTTCATCTCCAATATTCAATTCTTTTTTCCAATAAGGACCTAATGACTCTTTGCCATACTTTTTCATAAAATCATTTAGATTCGGTACAGATGTTGAAGGATTTAAAAGAAAATATCTTATACCATCGACTTCAACATAGGCTTCTCTGTTTTCATTTAAAAACTTTTTTGGAAAGCAAATGCCGGCACTATTTAGAATTCCTAAGGCAAGTGCCCTAACTCTAATGGCATAGGTTAACAATTGTTTTGCTAATTGCTTTTCCCAACCATCATCTCTTTGGTAACAATTTCTTAATTCCAACGCCTCATCTGTTAAAAAATATCCTTCTTTACCTTTTGAAATAAAGTTAGCACCTGAAATAATAATCTTTTCTTGCTTTCTTTCGGCTCCAAACAGCCCATAAAATTCATCCGATCGCACTAATCTGCCTTTGTCATCAGTGGGATAAGATAAATATGTTTTTGCTATATCATATTTGCTATTAGATTCCATTTTCTCCGGCAGCCTTAATAATATCTCTGGCCACCGTTCAATGGACGAATTATCAGTCCAAAATCTATCCGCAGTAATATGTATTTTCATAATGATTTCCTCAATTCCTCAATATAATCTTTTAGCATACTCTTAAATTTCCTAGCACGATTTTTTATGATAATCCCTTCCGATGAGTAGAGCCTATCATCAAAAGAGGCGTTTAAAACATATTCACCATCTTTATAGGTAAATTGTTTGTTATCCATTAGTTGAAACAATATAACATCAACTTCCGGAGCCTTATTAGGGAATAAATATATATTGTTTCTATCACAAAACTGTTTTACAAACTCTTTAAAACCTCCAATTTTATGTTCTTTCCCCTTATGATCATAGATAAAGGCTTCTAAAAGTTGTTCCGTATAAGGATTCTTTATATCTTTAGGTCTAATGGATATACCATTAATTCCTTCTGCCTTATATTCTGAAATAACCATTCCTAAAACTACTATAAACGTTCTCCAAGGGTAGGAGAGTATTTCCTTAATCTCTTCAGACACCTGAAAATCATCATATTTATAAGGCGTTAATGCATATAGATTTTTTTCTTTCAAAACTTCTAAATGTATATTAGAACTTACTTTCCGTTCCTTTACCCATATATCATTTGGGGTTTTTCCTATCCTTTCAACCTCAGTATCTTCTATCTCTTCTGCCAACTGAATAAATTGCAATCGAGTAAGAGTAGTGCGATACTGAGGATATCCTTTAAATATCAGTCCATAAAAGGCTTTAATTTCATTAGTTTCTGAAAAGTTTTGCTCTCTAATTATTAATATTTTTTCTGCAAATTTAGGAATATGGTCTATAAATTCATATAGTGCCTCTCCATCTCCACTCTGACCAATTGCATAGGCTTCTTGATAGACCTTCCATAAAAGGTAATCTAATAAAGGCGGATAGCAGCAAGCCAGAGATGATATTAAATCTTCTCTGGTAACTTTTCCACTAAAATCAATCCATTTATTTGTAATAAGATATCTATCTTCAATTTTTTTGATAAAATTTAAATCCATTAAATATGTTAGGGAATTGTCGTATTTTACTTCTCCGTAGTCATAGAGGCCATTCAGATCTCTTATTAAATTCTTTACATCAAACATCTTAACACCTGCTCTCTGCAGTGTAATTATTATCTAGTTTAGACATATCAAAGTTGCCTTCTATTAGGTCTTCTACATCCTGTTTGGCTTGCTGGATTAGTTGTTTGGCATTTAATTCATTTTTATAACTAGTAATGACATTATTTTTTAAAACTTCTAATTCTTCATTAGTTAAATCAATTATAGGCACTAATATATTAGATATATCTTGAGGGTATGAGTGAGCGGTCATCCCTTTAACCGTTCTTTGGATTTGATAATAACCCCATTGTGTTCGCATAAATATAAATAAGTAATAAGGATCTATCGCTTCTTCATTTGGCTCTGTAGCAGTTACTTCAGTTGTCGGAATAACTGTTTCTTCTTCCAAAACTATATTAACCTTTTCACCTATGTATTTAGCAAGATGAGCAGCATTACCCCAAATAATACTATTTGCCTTCAAACAATATTTTTTATCCACTTTTTCATTTATAAATTTTTCTTTACTTTTATTTACAAACCAGTCTCCCAGTTCTCCTACTCCAACATTACAATATTTTCTTTCCTTATCCGTTGTAGAGTAAGTTCTTCCATTAAAAATTCTCGTACAAACCTCACCCAATTTCTTAACTTTATATCCTTTTCTATTAAGTTCATCTTCAATTTTTAAATATTTTAAATGGTAGTACTCACTATCTATTCTTTCAACTATTTTTCCACTTGATATAAAAGCACTTGAATAATTCCTATTTTCTTCTAAATTTATCGTTCCTAACTTGTTAATTATTAAATCTTCTGTCTCTTCCTTCAGCCGCTTCGCTTCTTCTCGTAATTCTTCCGCCCTTCGCACTTTGTCCCCAATATATTTTTGGATTTCGGGAGAAGGAATGGCTATCATAAAATTTTCTAATGAGTTTTTATCATTATAATAAATTCCTGTATTTGATATTGCTCGTGTCTTTTGAAGCAGGAAATATTTGGTACTCATAAACGCAGTAATATAATATGGGTCATACCCTGTCTTTACTCTAACTCTAAAAATACTTCCATTATATATCATGCTTTCTCTAATATTAGGAACAATAGCAACTGACCACTCAGCATCAATTGTTGCTCCCTTTATTAAAATTAGAATATCTCTATGTTGTATCTCAGACTTGCTTGTTAAATAATCTTTGGGCACTCGGATAACTTCTTTATCGTCAATAGTGAGATCCCTAAGATTTGTTCCTCTAATAAGAGGTACTCCTTTTTCGCAATAATCTTCGCTGTCCGGTAAAACTCCATAATCTCCTCTTTCAATAATCTCACCTAATTTTTCACAACCAATTTGTTCAATTTTGTATTCATTTTCTACAAAATCCGTCCTATAATACTGCGAATCTATTCTCGGCTGTATCATTAACCTATTTACCCATACAGCACTGGGGTTTTTGACTACAGAATAATATTGTTGCATCATATTACCCCCCTACTCCATATCCTCTGGTATTCCCTTTTTATACGCCTCTACAATCTTCAACAAATCATTTCTGTCATTACCCAAGGGAACCTCTACGTTATTTTTCACTTCGAATCCTACTTCATCGGCTACTGCCATAAATACCGGTCCCTGTTTTTCGCCTGGATGTTCCTTCTTCTTAACATATAATAACGATGTTTTCGCTCCTGCTCCAGATAGTTTAAAGGTTTCTTGTGGCAAACTTACTACTGCTTTTAACACCGCCTTACCGCCTTCAAATTCACCGGTTACAGAGTTCTTTTTACCCATTATGTATTCTCGAATATACTGGTCTCCTGAGTTGGACAAAATACCGTCTGGCACTACCATCATCATCAAGCCACCTGGTTTCAGTAATTGAAGACATCTATCTATGAAAAGAACTGCTGGGTCAACAGAATTAACTGGCCTCCATATGCCTTTATTGTTTGGTTTAGAACCCAATGATAGCCCATCTGAGGACATCCTATTATTACCGTCTTCATCTATATCGCTAGAATATAATTCTTCTATCAAATACTTACCATCTTTGTCTTTAATAGATATTCCGCCTTTTTTGAAAGGGGGATTGGTAATGATTACATCAAAGGATTCTGGTTTTAGATTAGTATTGCTTAAGGAATTTAAAGTTTGAAAGATAGGTGCTTTTAAAGCCCCACGTAGAGCCATATTTATTCTCGCCTTCAATACCATTCCAGAACTTCTGTCCGCTCCTACAAAGCAATGGTTCAACATTTCTTTAAACTGTGCTTTATGATGTTCTTTATTTCCCGCCAATTCATAAAGCATATAATTTTTAATTTCTTCCAAGGCTTTAATTAAGAAGCCTGCAGATCCACACGCTGGATCCAGTATTCTTAATGTTGGCATCCCTGTCTTAGGGTCCTTTCCTATTATTTTAGAAGACCCCTGTTTTTTTAAATCATGCATTACCATTTCTACAGCGGCTTCCGTCACTTGTCTTGGGGTTAGGTAAATACCCATGCCACCTTTGTTTTCATACTTTCCTCTTAACAAAACATCAAAGACTCTACCCAATACATCTCCAGTTAAATCTAATAGAGTGGCAGGCCTTTTTACTCCATTTACTTCTATCTCCCCAAGGTCCTGTAGTGCTCGCATTACTGTTTCGTAAATATTAGGATTTTGCAGTTTTAAATAATCATCCTTAGGGAAAATTGGTATCCTGTCCCCCTCATCATCAATTGCCACATAATCTTCGTGATTTTTAATTTCTTTAAAGGCTTCCCTTATTTCTTCAACTACTTTTTTCTTATCCTTTGCATTTTCTAAATAACTGTAATGAAATATTTCACTATATTTTCTACCGGAAAGGTTTCCTTCCCTTAAAATATAGTCGGAATTGTTAAGACGAAACTCTTCCATGAATATCAATTTACAAAACTCATCAATGGCATCGTTGGAGTTATTGACATTATCTCCAGAAGCATAAATTTGCTCGTGAATAGCATCAAACCTTTTTTGCAGTTCACTGTACATTCTATTGGACCATTTATCTCTTTCAGTTAACTCTCTTTTTTTAATGGCACTCTTGTCCATATTTACAGATGGAGGGATCTCTGAAATGCTTTTTTCTTCCTCTACATTTAAATAAACATTGTTCACACCATTTGTAATCCATGCAAAATTAGGGAAAGGATCTAACTCCATGGCCTCATAATTGAACTCTATTACCAGTTCAGGGCTTAATTCTGTACCCTCTTCTACTTTCTTAACATAAACATAAACGCCACTATCTCCTGCCATAAAAGCCATTTCATTAACATCTATGATTTCTTTATACCCTAATTCATTTAGTTTGGATTTTAATTGTTCCATTAATATTACCTCCTTGAATTTACTTCTTACTAATAATCACACCATTAGGTGTATAGTAGTTTTGGCTGTTTTCAACTATTTCCAATAGTTCTGCCTTACTAATAGTGAATGGGATTTGCTCCATAACTTTACTCAAAGGGATTTTGGGCTTCTCTTTAAATAACTGATCTAGTATCCGTAAGACTTTTTGCTCAAAATCCCCTTCACCTATTGAATACATTCCATCCTTTTTGGTAATTTTTTTGTCCATTTCTAAAAATAACCTTACTTGAGATTGATTCCACTGGATGCCAATCTCATTAAATCTGCTGTGCACTTCAGATAATGTTTTAGGAGTTTTTAATTGCTCGTATGCTTTCTCAAGCATGGATTTCTCTCCTCCTTTTTTCTGCGATAATAAGAGTAAGTTCACCTTACATTAGAGCATATACATAATTTTTCATATTTTCTGCTATTTTCGACTCTTCTGTTAAACTCAGCCTTGGAATACGAATATTTTCGAATTCTCTTCTGTTTATTGTCTTAAAATATAAACCTCTTGAACCGGCTTCAATCTGTTTTAAAATAATAGGCTGCTTGAATAAAAATAACAGGTAAAAAGGATCTATACTTACAGGCTTGATATTATAAAAAGCATCACTGGCCATCATCCCTTCATGTTTATCAGTAATCACTGCCGTTACATGTTTTTTTGTTCCCGTAGCACTTCCTGATTTTGCAGTAATCAATTCATTTTTCTCTAAAACATACCTAATTCTACTACTGAGGTTTTTATATAAGTCCTTTTCAGTGCTTGTAATAATGGAAAGATCGTCATCTACATTAGATATATTGATATACTCAACTATTTGGTTTTCATCCATTTTAGGTTTTATAGCCTTCTTAATTTTCACCACTTGACCTAATGGCTGCCAACAAATATTACTACAACCATTATGGATGGTTTTATAAAGTTTACTTTGAAAATAGATATAGTATTTGGGGTCTAATCTATCAACATTTATTTCATTTCCGTTTATATAAACACTATTAGAAACTTTAAATAAATCAGCGTCTTGCACAATATAATTATTAAAAATATCCTTACATGCCTCATATAACCTATATGCATCTTTTCTATTTTTGGTCTGTATGGGTTCATTAAAGGAGATGCTCTCATAATCCGCTGGTATTTTTAACTCCTTTATGTCACTAATACTTATGCGATTAATCAAGCCACTTTTTATTGATTCAAGAGCATATTGACCTGCTTCACTATTCAAGTAAGCAACTAACCTTCTTGCTGTAAAAGGTTGCTTCAACCTTATCCTAATAATATCTGATGAAATTACACAGTCTTCTAAATTTGATGTTACCCTTACAACTTGACCCGATCTACCTACCGCTGTTACCAGCACATCGTTTTCTTTTATGTAATCTTTTTCCCTTAGACCTTCTGCAGATATTGATTTTATGGATGGTTGGTAAATTGTTCCGTCCTTAAAATCACCTGCATTAATTAGCCTTACTCCTTTATCTATATAATTTCTTTTTACCCTTGTACCGTCAGTTATTTCGGTAGCAATGCTAGATAGTTTTACTGTTTTAACCCCCTCCAAAGCCTTAATGCTTTTGTAATGATTTATTGTATAGCGGTAAGAGATATTTTTCGGGTGAATATAATGTGGTTCCACGAAGTAGCAATCCAATAACTCACCTTCTTTCCGTTGCATAATTTCTCTTTTTTTTGCTCCTGGTAAAATTATATCGCATAGTTTCTCCTTTGTAAAGGACCAATTGAAAATATTTCTAATTTTTCAAATATCGAAGTGAAGGACTCGATCTTAAAATAAATAATTAACCTCTCCGTTTCGTTTGTTTTCCAGGCATTATCTCTAATTTACTCAAGATTCCTATTTTATTTATTTTAATTCCTATTTTTTCTTCTTTTTCCTCATTAAATCTATTTTTTTATTTTAATGTTTTTTTATTATATAATCTTCTACTTATTTTAGAGCACATCGAAAATTGAGCAAAAAAATAACCGTTTTGTGATTGAAAACAAAATGGTTATTTTTAAAGAAGTCTATTTTAACCGATTTATACTGATTTTGCCCTATATAACCCTGTTGTAATTTTATATCATTTTCTTTCTATTTCTTTTTATTTTATTCTTTTTATTTATAGCATAGTCAAACTCTATAGCGATTTTTTTCGGACCGAATTTAATAATTAGGAAAATCAACTCCAATATGCTTCAGAAGATTAATAATTGTTAGTAATAGCCCTTAACAGTTTATATCCAGTAATAACCACTAACAATGATTATTAACTATTGATAACCATTATTAACCACTATTAACCGCTATTTAACAAGTTTATAATACACTTATCTTGGATAACCATTCTCCATGTCAATTCCAACATCTCTGCAAAAATTATACATGTTTCTCGATGTATTAGTACTATTTCTAATTACTGAGCATGCTGCAAATATAAGATTCGGTATTGATTCTACATATGAAAAGTTTTCATAAATAACTTCCCTGCCACCGTATATTATTCTCGAAGGATCTCTTGTTTCTGTTTTGGACTGTGGAAAAACTTCCAACAGTGATCTAATTACCAGATTGTGAACCCTGATATCCTGAATCGCCTCATCCATAACGAAAACCATTTTAAACCCACTATCTGAATTAAAGGGCGTGTATATAAATGAAGGGAATAGATTTACCCTTTCACAAGTATCTAGCACATTTTCCATCGAATCATTTTCAATATCAACAACAAATATTTGTTGACTTATCCAGTTTCTAACACTCCTCTGCCCATCCTTTTATGTCGATATATAAATTAATCCACTATCCATTATAATTTAATACTACTTGCAACTGTGTGACACAACAAAAAACAATAGCATCCCTTGTTCCTGTATCTGTAATTTCTGTGTATATTCCTGACCTATGGGCTAAATCTTTAACCAACTCTTTTTCTTTTCCATAGCCCATCCTTAAGTAATCAACCAACCTCCATTGACAACAGATAATGGACAGTAAACATTGGTTAAATGTTGCTTCTGCCAATGTTGATATAAACCATACTTTTTGAAAAAATCCCCTAAACCTTCTCCAATTCCTTCATCATAGTGTAAATATTTCATACAATTATCAACAACAAACTGGCGTGCCCTAATAATTCTATCATAATTAGAGGTTGCAAATTTCTTATCGAATGCATTAAAATCAGAGTTTTTAATGAACATTCATTCTCCTTTTTCAATGTCTTCATTTATTTTTATTTCAATTTCAACTGGGTTTTTATATAATAATTCTTCACTACTTGCTACTTCATCGTTATGCTCAGCGTTTATTATATCTGCCTCCTGAGGAATAATTCGTTTAACAATTTCTTGGCTTATTACTTCTGCACGCTTTTCAAAAAAACTATCATAATTATCTTCCCATACACCAAATTCATTTAAATCATTAATAAGATGGGTTTTCATTGTTTCTTCAATAGATGAATTAACTTTTTTAAATTCTTTCATATATTGAGAAGGGGCTTTGGCTTTAATCTTTTTCTTATTTAGAAAATCATCAACTATAGTTATATTTAGTATATGATTTATGTAGAACTCATCTTCCCCTTTTTTCTTTAGATATGCTTTTGGGAAAAAATGATGATAGTTCTTACTGTTTGCACGTTTTAGCCAATTATTATTTATATGAACAATTGCATTATCAATAAAAGATAATGGTCTATGATATGCTAAAATACATAATATTCCTTTAATATAACTTCTTCCTGTACTAAACCAACCATTTTGAATAATAGCCTCTGGTCTAGCATCTATTCCTTGTTCATATTTTGGTAACTTATTTTCTAATATCATATCTATTTTTTTGATATCTTGCGCTATCTTACTTTCTACTCCACTTGAAAAACGTTCTGTTAATGTGGCACGCCAAAAATAGTCTTGTAAATACTCTTGTTGCTTTCCAGTGGGCTTATCTTTATGATGGTAAAAATAATAAGCAAAAGGAACAATTAAAGTGTTATAAGGTAATAATCTAGACACTGGAATTCTATAATAACTTCTAAAATAATCTACTGCCCTTTCAATTGCATCTACTACATCATCCCAAATATTAATAAATTGTTGCTTATCTAGTTTTAAAATATGCTTTTTAGAACACTCTTTTACTAAACAAACTGATATAGTTTGTAATACTGTGGCTTCAGAAATAGTATCATAATCAACATCACTTAATGAATCAATTAATTCATCATACTTTTCTGATAAATCAAAATTTCTTTCAGCATCATAAGTCTTAGCAACCATTATTTCAAATACCGAGAGTTTTTTGCCACCAATATTAATTCGTGTAAATATTTCAGTTGCAATATCAATTGAAGAATTCTTAATTAATATAGCAGGGAAATCATAAGTGGCAATTCTTTTATAATAGTCATCAAGTTTATCGTGATACTTTTCATCAAATTTTTTGGCTAAAGAAAGTCCTCCATTTAGTAAGTCAGTAAGTTTAATATAACTACCCGGTTCTTTTTCACTAATATCGGTAATTACAATATCTTCGTCTTCAGAAGCCATTAAGTCCACATATATTTCCGAAAAATCCTCATTTTTTGTTTCTCTTTTAATAATCACACCCTTTAAACTTGCATATAAACTGGTCATTCTCTGCTGTCCATCTAGAACATATTGAATAAAATCACCTTCAGGGGTATCAGGTAAGTCTACTCCTCCTATATTTCGTATAGAACGTAACCTTTCTTTGGTTTTCCATATAATAAAAGTCCCTATAGGATAGCCCTTTATAATGCTATCCATCAATCGTGCTGACTGTTCCTTTGACCAAACAAAATCACGTTGAAATTGAGGTATTTTAATTAAACCCTGCTCAATATCATTTAATAGAGAAGTAAATTTAAATGAATGTGGTTCTGGTTGATACATTTTATCGCCTCCTAGAAATCCACCTAACATATTTAACTTTTAAAACTTTCTATTTTTATTGTTTAAATAATCATTTGCAATTCTTACTGTATCTAAATCTTTTTCTATTTATTTTTACAATGTTTCAAGTTCAAATATATTTGCTATCTTGATTTAATATTTATGAATTCGATAGAAATTTCCCTTTTCCTTTTTTTTCTATTGCAAAAAAAGAAAGAAACCATGGATAAATAAAAC
>Ga0182240_100121_pt1 | contig 35495 bp, 30 predicted proteins | sample hydfrates4_PW_90_FD_145594 | JGI IMG/M metagenome (GOLD analysis project Ga0182240, IMG submission 145594) | Subsurface microbial communities from deep shales in Texas, USA - hydraulic fracturing test 4_PW_90 | ecosystem: Environmental > Aquatic > Deep subsurface > Shale gas/oil reservoir >...
TAATGAATTTCAATTTATACACCCCGCTGGTGAAAAACTAATTTAGAATTATCTCTCGATAATTTAATTATACGGGGTTTTACGTAAAATTTCACGACTTTTTAATATTTTGGCTCACGGATTCAGGTATAAGTTACCCTCGTAAATTTTTCCAAGATGCCGCCATTCGGCGGCACCAGTAGAAGGATAAAAAAGTATCGATAGGGTGACCCGGTGATTTCCGGAGAGAGCGGAGCACTGAGTAGCGGCGCTCAGCCCGTCAAATCCCAAAAGCCATGACCCCGAAAGGGCGTGAAGAAGTAGGCAGGCAGTCTGTAGCAAGCGGGTCTCCAATGGGGACTTATACTCTGCACGAGAATAATTGCGGAGCGAACGGAGGAAACCACCGGGGCACTCACGCGCTACAAGTTACTTTCAAGAGATTATTTTCAAGGTAGGAAAAGTAGCACAATAGAACCGTCCCTTTGTGCACTTCCAAAAGGTAGATTCAAATAAGTTAATGGCCTGACCCCAAAAGAGCTGCGGCTTTTTAGCCGCAGCTCTTTTTCGCTTAGTTAGCCTTTTCCTTTTTCTTCTTCTCCACTGCTATGGCAGTATCCGGACAAACAGTCTGGCAAATACCGCAGGCGATACACTCATCGTTTATTTCCACAGCCGGTGTACCGTAAACGCCCAGAATGTCTGACCAGCTCATGCATTTCTTGGGGCACTTTTCAATACAAAGCCCGCAACCTTTGCACAGCCCGGGAAAAATGGTCCAGTGTCCCTTTTCAACTTCCAGTGTCCGTCCCTTAAAATCTACAGACATAAGCCACCCCCCTTATAATGCCTCGGCCACTAGCTGAGCACCACGTTCAATGGCCTTGTAGTTCATTTCTCTTAACTTGGGATTTTGCTCGAATTTATAACCTAATTTCTTCTCAATGGCTTCCTTGACCTTATCTTCGGGAACCACTTCGGTAGCCTTAACAACAGCACCCATAATGATCACGTTAAAGACCCTGGGGTGCAATTCATTCTTGGCAACTTCCAAAGCAGGGATACCTAGAACTTTTTTGGCATTAGCGGGAAGGTCTTCATCCGTAATGCCTTCAATGCCGGAATCATAAACATAAACGGTTTCCGGGCCGGCATATTGCTTTGTACGGTGTATAGCCCTGTCGCTGAGGGCAACTACTATATCCGCGGTTTGAAACTTGGGAGCACCGATAGCTGTATCACCGATCTGCAAATATGCTACTGAAACACCACCGCGCTGCTCAACACCGAAGTTGGGAATATAAAGAGCTTCCCTGCCTTGATCGTTAGCAGCCTCGGCCAAAATCTGGGCCACAGATTGTACACCTTGACCGCCTTCACCTGCTAAAGCTATTTTCCAAGCCTTACCCATTAGCCTGTCCCTCCTCATTCTGGGAACCGGGGGCTTTAAACTCACCCACTGTGAAATACTGGGACATTTCCTTCTCCAGGAACTTCCAGGTATCTGCGGCATTGGTTCTCCAGTTAGTGGGGCACAGCGACAATGCTTCTACGAAGCTGAAGCCGTTACCGTTCAACTGATTTTCCAGTGCATTTTTGATAAACTTTGTGAGCTGTTTAACATTGGAGACCGTACCCCGGGCCACATAAGCACCGTCCCGGGTGATGGCAGCAACCATTTCCGGTCCCAGAGTAGGATTACCGGTCTTTGCTATATCCCGACCGTAAGGTGAGGTTTCTGTTTTCTGTCCCGGTAATGTAGTGGGAGCCATTTGACCACCGGTCATACCATACTGGGTATTATTTACCAAAATTGCTGTTATATTTTCATTCCTTGCAGCTGCGTTAACAAGATGCTGAGATCCGATAGCATAACCGCCACCGTCACCCATGTATGCAATACCAATCAAATTGGGATTGGCACGCTTAATTCCGGTGATAACCGGAGTGGTCCGCCCGTGGTGAGTTTGAATGGTGTCAACATTGAAAAAGTCCCATGATAACAGTGAACAACCGATATCACAACCGAACACAGCCCTATCCTGAATGCCCAAATCATCTATGGCCTGGCCCAAGGCTTTTAAAACAATACCGTGCCCGCAGCCGGGACAAAACTTGTGCGGCTTTGTTTCTACGCGCCAGCATTTAGGCATGGCAACCTGAACTGACATAAAAGGGGCCTCCTTTCTATCTCTCCCATATCATTAATCTAGCCAGGAACTTTAATTTTGTTTCAGTCTTGTTAAGAAATAATTTTTGTCTCTATACAATCTCCTTAACCCTGGCCTCAACTTCCTCCGCAGTAATACCAACGCCAGGCTTAAAGAGGGATAACATTTCGGCGGAACAACCGTAAATCGCTTCTTTGAGCAAGCGATCCAATTGACCGTTGGCCGATTCAACAACCAGAATTTTTTCAGCCTTGTTGGCTACTTCCCTGAGCTCGGGCACTGCCAGGGGACGCAGGGTAATGGGACGGAAATAACCCACATCATAACCTGCCGTCCTCAAATCTTCCACAGCAGCTTTTGCCGCCCGGGCAACAACACCGTGAGCCATTACAACCACTTTGGACTCTTTACTTGCTATTTCTTTATATTCTGCAACTTGTGGTGCCATTTTGTTGTAGTCTGCAAAATAGCCCTGCAGCACATCATACAATTCTTCTTCCACGTTATAGGTATTCCGGAAATGTCCCGGTTCCCTGTCCACACCGGGGGTACCTTCCTTACCTACAAAGGCCTCGGTGGGAACCATTTCTATCCCTTTAGCAGCCGGGTCATACATGACCAGGGATTCCCTCATCTTGGCCTGATAGCCGTCCGCCAACACGAAAGTGGGGAAACGGTACTTCCACGCGGTATTGAAAGCCTTGATGGTATAATCAAATAATTCCTGGTGGTTTGCAGTGGAATAAACAACACGGAGACCTTCACCGTTACCGCCCAGGGTGGTCAAAGTTACCTCTTGCTGCGAATAAATAACAGTTGCCGTGGACGGGCCGCCCCGCTGCTGAATGACAGTTACGGTGGGCAAGCGCATAGCTTCCGCCATACTGATGGGCTCCTGCATTAATGTATTTCCCGGGCCCGCGGTGGCGGTGAAAGCACGCCTACCGGCCATAACACCCCCGTTGGTTGTAAATCCAGCCGACAACTCGTCCTCTGTCTGCAGAAACTCCCGGCCGTGCTTGGGAGCCAGCCTTGTCCAGTAATGCATAATCTCGTTTTGGGGTGTAATAGGATAACCATACATAATTTCTGCATTAGCTGCTAATGCACCCCAAGCAACCACTTCGTTACCGGTCATAAAGACCCGCTTTTCTTCTTGGATGACTTTTTCAGCCATTTAAAATGGATGCACCTCCTTAAGTATCCCTAAAAACTGCAGCGGAAAAAATATTAGAACCGCCACAATCTTTAACATTTACCATAATGTACTGGGCATAAACCGGGTTAGCCCGCGTACAGGATTCCCCATACAATCATAAGGACCTATGTCTTCCATAAGTTCCCTTATAACCGTAGTTGCCACCACAGGCAGGCCCAATTTGCGGGCGGCTTCGGTTACCATCCGGGCTCCGTCCTGTATTATTTCCACATTGGTATCATCACCCAGATGACTGTTATTTATCAAGCCGTAGACAGTGCCCATTTCGTTTACATAGCTCACTATGTCATTAACAGAGGCTGTCATTGGTCGCGCTATGTTAACCACAACTATAACATACAAATTTGCTTCCTCTTTGGCCCCCTCCAATAAATTTAATGTCTTGGCTCCTTCCACACCGTAACCGATATCAAGAATAATATCGCCCTCACGGCGCAGGGCCCACCTGTTTTCGGCCCGCAAAATATTGCCGGTCTCACCAAGGCCTATGGTTTGGCGTGTCTCCCAGGCCAATACATGCAGTCCCATAGATTCCAGTTTATTTTTAATGGGTCGCAGTGTATAACAGGGCTCCACTATATCCAAGTCCACGAGGGTGACCTCCGAATGACCCTGGTGTAACAGGTCAAGAGCTCTGTTTACAGCTACTTCACTTTTGCCACTGGCATACTCGCCGATATAGCCTTCCACTATACGATTGGCAATGTCACATCCACCTCCAGGTTTTTAAAATCTTTAAAAATTATAATTAAACAAAAACACCAGGGCTATCCACACCATAAAATAATTTAAGATAATAGTAGTATTTCCTTCATTATGTTCTTATTAAATTTATAATTCTATTTATTATACCGGCAATAGCTAAAATAAAACAAGGAAGCAAAAGAGCCGTTCTCATACTCCCTTTCTTCCAACAAAAAAAAGCGGGCTTTAACCCCGCTTTTTTACATTTCGCATTATAGTTAGTTTTCTAGTTATATATTATTACTCTTGAACTGCCAGCTTCTGAAGACGTTCCCAATTCTGGGTAACAGTATTCTGGATAGCCTCTAGATCGTCTTCATTAAGGTGGCGGAAGCGTCCCTGTGCTTTAATAAAGTCTACAACCGGCTTCACCTTGGAAGGATTCACTGAAATAGTGTATTTTCCATCTTCCACTTCATAAAGCGGGAAGTAAGCTGTTGTTACTGCCAAGCGGGCCATTTCAATGGTGGCATCCCCTGCATGACGCCAGCCGGTAGGACATGGAGCCAAAATGTGAACATATGCCGGGCCTTCTTTTTCGGCTGCCTTTTTAACCTTTTCCATAAGATCAAAGGGATAACCAATAGAGGCGGTGGCTGCATAGGGAATACCATGGGCCAGTGCAATTTCTACCATGTTCTTCTTCTGCCGGGGATTACCTTTACTTACCTTACCTGCCGGAGCAGTAGTGGTTGAAGCTCCCCAGGGGGTGGAACCGGAACGCTGAATACCGGTATTCATGTAAGCTTCATTGTCCCAGCACAGGTAGACCATGTCGTGTCCACGTTCCATTGCACCGGAAAGAGCTTGCAGGCCGATATCCACTGTGGAACCGTCGCCGCCCATACCAACATAAGTAATCTTCTTCTGGGGAATCTTACCTTTTTCCATTAATTTCTTCATTCCTGCTTCTATACCGGAAAGTGAAGCACCTACGTTTTCAAAAAGGGTATGGAACCAGGGTACCTTCCAGGATGTGAACGGATATGGAGTTGTAGTTACCTCATTACAACCGGTAGCCATGTTCAAAATACAGTCCTTGCCTATAGCCTTCATAGCCAAACGTATTGCCAGAACCTCACCGCAACCGGCACAGAAGTTATGTCCCGGAGAAATATATTCTTCAACAGGCACTTCATTTTTACCAATTTTTACAGTATTCTCTGCCATTTCTTTACCCCCTTATTCCAGATACTGTGCCCCTGATACCTACAGTCTCATAAAGTTCCTCGGAACCGTTTTCGGCGATCTCTTTTCCTTTTTCAATAATCTGTCTAAACTGCTCAACTGACACATCCCGGCCGCCAAGCCCTCCAACAATACTTGCAACCTTAGGTGCCTTCTCTTTTCCGTACAGAGCCGACTTAACTTCGGAGGCGAGGGGGCCGCCCTGGCCACCGTAGGAGATGCTTCTATCGAAAACAATCAGGTTATCAGCATCCTTCACGGCCGCATAAAGCTCCTCAAACGGGAACGGGCGCCACAGACGAGGATATACCAAACCTACAGACTCACCGGCAGCCTCTAACTCGTCAATGATAATCTTTGCGGTTTCGGAGAAGGAGCCCATGGTCATAAGCAGGGTCTTCTTGCCTTCAGCTTTATAGGTTTCAACCGGTTTATAGTAACGGCCGAATTTATCACCAAATTCGTTAAGGGTTTCAATTATAAATTCTTTTGATTTCCGCAAGTGAATTTCCTGCGCAATTCTCATTTCAGAATAAATGTTAGGCAGACCAAATGCACCGTGTGTGGTAGGCTTGTCCGGGTGCAGTGCATTGGGAAGCTGCAGCGGAGGCAAGAATTCCTTAACTTCTTTTTCATCAGGCAACAACAAAGACTCTGTTACGTGGGAAAGAGTGAAGCCATCCAGGTTCACCATAACAGGCAAAAGCACCCGGGGATCTTCCCCGCAACGGAAAGCCCATACTGTCAAGTCAAAAACTTCCTGTGCATTATTGGTAAATATCTGTATCCAGCCCACATCACGCACGGACATAACGTCGGAATGGTCTCCCCAAACACTCAGCGGGGCAGACATGGCACGGTTACAGACGGCCATTACGATAGGATAACGGTGTGCAGAAGCAATCCATACAGCCTCATGCATGAGCTCTAAACCTTGACCGGCAGTGGCTGTGAATGTCCGGCAGCCTGTTGCGGCAGCTCCGAGACAGGAACTCATAGCTGAGTGCTCTGATTCCACAGTCAAACAAGCGGCATTTAGTTCACCGTTAGCCACCATTTCTGAAATCATTTCCGGAATATGTGTTTGTGGAGTAATGGGGTAAGCGGAAACGAAATCACAGTCAACCATTTTAACTGCTTCAGCAGCGGCAATAGATGCTTCAAGAGCTACTCTTTTACCCATTCTATTCCTCCTCCTCTACCAAGGTGATACATTTCTTGGCGCACATCTTCACGCAGATGCCGCAACCTTTGCAATAGTAATAATTGATTTCAAATTTGTCTTCTTTAACATCAATGGCCCCATCCGGGCAGTGAAGCCAGCAAAGACCGCAGCTATTACATTTCTCTCTATCGACTTCAGGCCTTAGAGTACGCCAGTCACCAGTTCTGTTAACTTTAAAATTACCGGGCTCATCAATGATGCCGCCACGAGAAATATCTTCCCAAGTAAGTTCTTTAGCCATCTTTTAACCCTCCTATCCTATTTGAACTTCCTCAATTGCCCTGTACATGGCCTCAAGGTTGCCACCTGCTTTACTTCCAAAGCGCTCCTTTATCTGCTCTTCAACAAAGGACAGCTCAACAGCGCCGGTGAACTTCACAAAAGCTCCCATCAGAGCAGTATTAGTGATGGGTAATTTAATGGTCTCCAAAGCAATTTTCTTAGCGTTAACAACTGCAACTTGCCAGTTATCAAATCTTTTCTTCATTTCTTCCAGAGACTTGGTGGTATTGATAAGAATCTTTCCACCAGGCTTGAGACCAACAGTCATATCCTGGGTCTGCATCAAAAGCGGGTCAACGATGATTACCATATCCGGCTCATAAACATTGGTACGAATCCTGATCGGCTCATCACTGATCCTGAGAAATGCTTGGACTGGTGCGCCTCTCCTTTCCGGTCCAAAACTGGGAAATGATTGGGAATATATTCCCTGGCTAATTGCTGCTCTGGCCAGCAGTTCGGTGGAAGTTACAGTTCCCATTCCCCCTCTGCCATGCCATCTTGTCTCAAGAACGCTCATTATACACATTACCTCCTTATCTTTATAATACAAGACAGCACCATGAGCCATGTTGAACTATCCAAGCACAGCCCCGGAGCGTCCAGGATCACCACCTGAAAAACTGTATATAAAAATAGTCACTTGGAAATAATTAATCAGTTAAGAATTACCCTTTCGTTTCTAATATTTCTTTTATTTCAACACGGATAAACTCAATCCCTGTTGAAATTTGTTGTAAAAATTTAATTATTTTATAATTTAATCACCAAAAAGACTTTAATTTTAAAGATTTTAAAAGGATTACCTCTAATTTTTAGAAATTACAAGAACATTGCTTCCAGGTCTTAAAACTTAAAAACAATCCTCCCCGGGGATCGGGAGGATAAAAATGATTAGTATTACAGTTAACACTATTGCAAATAACATACCACGTCAGAAACATTAAATATGGTAAAATCACCCGCCAAAATAACCTTACTTACACAAATAAATAATTAAGAACCACCAGCAAAATAACTCCGGGCAGGTGCAACACCCCGGCCAAAAATGCAGTCACAGGGTTTATACCTATATGCATTCCCAGCATCCCCAAGAATACATTCACCACCAAAAGGAACACCACACCCAGGGAAAAATATACAACAGCTTTAATCATAAACCTTAAGGGGCGCATTACCGTCGACCCCATTAGCAAAATACCTAAAGTGCCCAACAGGGCCATAAACAAGTATTTCCATTCCATATCCACACACCTCCTGCGGACCTTCTTGTCTCATTTATATGGCTAGGAATGGAAATTATGTCACTCTATTTCGCGTCTTCCTTCTAATGCCTTGGCCAGGGTAATTTGATCAGCATATTCAAGATAAGACCCCACCGGCAAACCATGGGCTATCCTGGTAACTTTTATTCCCAGGGGCCGAATTAATTTTGCCAGGTACATGGCGGTGGCGTCCCCTTCTATATTGGAATTGGTAGCTAAGATTACCTCATTAACCCTGCCACCCTCCAGTCGCTTTAGCAATTGCCTGATGGAAAGCTGATCCGGCCCGATTCCCTCGGAGGGCTGCAGCGCACCATGAAGAACATGATACAGCCCCCGGAAGCCATGGCTCTTTTCCATAGCTATAACATCTTTGGAGTCCTGTACCACACATATAACACCTGGATGCCTGTTGACGTCATTGCATATTCTACAAGGGTCGGTATCGGTTAAATTGGCACAGACCGAGCAATATTGAATGGAATTACGTGCTTCTGATATAGCCTCGGCCAAATTTCGGCTGACCTCCGGTGAAGCACTCAAAAGGTAAAAAGCCAGGCGTTGAGCCGTTTTCGGTCCAATACCCGGCAATCCGGAAAATTCACGCAGCAAGCGCTCTATAGCTCCGCCACTTTTCATAGATGGCTCATCCCTTTTTTAGAATAGCCCGGGAATATTCATACCGCCGGTAAGTTTACCCATTTCTCTGGACATCATTTCCTGAACTTGGTTTAAGGCGTCATTTACAGCTGTCAAAACCAATTCCTGCAGCATTTCAACGTCTTCCGGGTCCACTGCTTCCGGCTGAATCTCTATGGAAACAATTTCTTGCTTGCCATTGGCCACAACCTTAACAGCACCACCGCCGGCGGTACTCTCAACTGTGCGCTGGCTCAACTCTTCCTGCATTTTCGCCATTTGAGCCTGCATTTTTTGAACCTGCTTCATCATTTTGCCCATATTCCCACCCATAATTATCCTCCTTTTTATTTCATATAAATTTGGGTTATAGCTGTTTTTATTCAGGGGGTATCTTTTCAACCTCTTCAGCATTGAAAATTTCGGTTATCCCGCCAAAATCCATTTCCTGGGTTTCTTCCTCCCAATCCTGGGGGCGACTGAGGCCGGAATCAAAACGAACCTTCCATTCCCCTTTAAAAAATGAACCCAGTACGCGCTTGAGTATTTTTTGATTACTTTCCTTTTCCATCATATCCTTGGCTATATCGTCATCTTCAAAACCCACCGTCAACATATACCCGGAAATATTCGCCGGCCAAGATGATTGCAAATATGCTTTGGTAGCTTTGCTTTCCTTATTTACCGCCTCTAAAATTTGCGGCCACATTTTACGGACCCTTTCTAAAGGCACATCTGCCACGGAATTACCCTTCACCGGTGTTTTTTCTTCTTCAATTACTGTATTATTTCCTTTTTTACCATTTTTGTTTCCCGTCTCATCCTTATCCTCCCTTTGAACCGGATTGCTTTCATAAACCGCTTCCAGGCCGGAAACCACCTCTCCCCAGGGCAGCTCCTTTTCTTTCAATTCTTCCTTCTTGTCTTCCACCGGAGCCGGCTTAGGAGATACCGGAGCGGATTGTATAGGGTGGGATTGAGGATAAGAATCCCGGTCATACTTCATTTCATCTATTTTTTTCTCCAGCCGGGCCAAGCGCAGCGCAAGATCCTCCCGGGAATCATCCCCCCCGCCTTCCACGGCTTCAAAAACAAATAATTCCAGCAACAAACGGGGTTGCGAGCTCCACTTCATGTCCTGTTCATATTGCACCAGGAGTTTCGCCATAAATAAGAGTAAACGCCGGTTACTTTCTGCGTCCCCGGCCGGGTCATTAACCAGGCGCCCCCTTATGTGCGATCCCAGTTGGCGGGCAAAAATCCGCAAATCCTTTCCGGCAACGACCAAATCATCAATCATCTTGATGGCACCTGCAGAATTACCATCAATAAGGTTTTGTGTCATGGTGTCCAGAACATCTTCATCCACCGTACCCAATATGCCGTGAATATTCTCCACGGTGATTTTATCTTCTCCCGCAGAGGAGGCTTGATCCATTATACTCAAGGCATCTCGCAGGCTTCCGTCCGCCGCCCGGGCCATGGCATACAAAGCATCTTCCTCTATATCCAAATTTGTCCCCTTGGCCACCTCCTGCATGCGTCCCACCATTTCAGCAATGGAAATGGGCCTGAAGTCAAAACGCTGGCACCGGGAAAGAATGGTTACCGGAACCTTATGGGGCTCGGTGGTGGCCAGTACGAATATAACATGGGAAGGAGGCTCTTCAAGGGTTTTCAAAAGAGCATTAAAGGCTTCATTTGTTAACATATGTACTTCGTCGATTATGTACACTCTAAACCTGGCAGCGGCAGGGGAAAAATTAATTTTTTCCCGCAACTCCCTGATCTCATCAATTCCCCTGTTAGAAGCAGCATCTATTTCTATAACATCCATGGAATCTCCTTCATTAACGGCCCGGCAATTGTGACACTGGTTACAAGGCTGCCCCTCCATAGCTTCAACACAATTAAGCGCCTTGGCCAACACCTTGGCGGTAGTAGTCTTACCACTGCCCCGGGTACCGCAAAAAAGATAGGCATGGGAAATTCGCCCGGCATTTAACGCATTTTGCAGGGTTCTGGTAACGTGCTGCTGCCCTACTATTTCAGCAAAGTTTTTTGGCCGCCATTTTCTATATAAAGCTTGGTAAGTCAAATACAAAACCCTCCCCAAAACGGACATCGGAAGTCAGGGATCGGATTACACTCCTTGTCATAAGGTTTTATTTCGCCGCGGTAAAATTCTTTTCCTTTAAAGATACTAAAAAGAACCATACCGCTTCCGCGATATGGCCTAAAATTAAAGCCGTGCACCCACCTTCGAATATTAGCTTCCGGGCGTTACTCCAGCAGGTAGCTCGGGCCAGGCACCCTCACGGCACCCGGAGGAACTTCCTTAGTGCTGCTTCCGCCAGGACCTGACACGGTTCAGAAGACTCCGTCGCGCGAGACCCGACCGTCAACACCCCTTACAGGAGCCGGACCCCACAAGCTAAACCCTCCGGTGGGAATTCAGCCCTGCTATAGCGGATTGCAGGTTCAGGGCACCGCTACCTCCCCGCCTAGCACGGCAAACTCTTATAAAAATAAATGGCGGAGAGAGTGGGATTCGAACCCACGAGGCGATTTCAGGACCGCCTACTCGCTCTCCAGGCGAGCGCCTTCGTCCACTCGGCCATCTCTCCGCAGTGCAGTCTAGTAAAACAACATATTCTTAAGCTTGCCAACAATTGCGCACAGATTATTATACATATAATTTGGGTCCGATGCAAGGGTTTTTGGGCATTATTATTACCGCTAAAGCACAAAATTACTGGGGCTAATTCCACCTATAACCGGTTAAAGGGAGATTATAAAAAAGCCCGAAAAAATAAGAAGCCGGAGGGGGAAAAATCCCGCAGGAACATTTTCTAATGCTCCGGCACCCCACACCCGGCCTCTCTCGTTTAACCTGCATCCGCTTTGCTGATCAAGTTACAATATTCTTCTCCCAATTTAGTGAGGCTGCAAATTTTACTTTTGCCCTCGGAAAAGACATCCACCAAACCCAGCGCGTATAACTGCATTATAACATGATCGAGAACAGCCCTCTTTACCCGGGAATACAAGGAAAGCTCCTCCTTGTTCATATCCCCTTCCCGAGTTAACACAGTTAACACCCTGTCCGCCTCTTCAGGCAGCCGTTTGGATACACTTGTCAAATACTCCACTGGAGTCATATTCTGTAGCATGTGATTGATCCCTCCTTAACTCTAGTGTTAACCTTTTGTCCTTAATTAATAAGCCAATATCAAGAAAAACTAAAAAAATGTTAAAGGGCTTTGCAAAAGCAAAGCCCCCACAGTACTTTACAGTTCCGAAAAATCCAGAGTGGCAAAATAATCATCAATGGTTTCCGCGCGCCTGATTAATTTTACACTCCCGTCGGGTCTTAAAAGTAATTCAGCGGAACGCAGCTTTCCGTTATAATTAAATCCCATGGCATGACCATGCGCCCCGGTATCGTGTATAACCAGTATATCCCCTATATCAATCTCGGGAAGTTTCCGGTCAACCGCAAACTTGTCGATGTTCTCACATAATGAGCCGGTTACATCGTAAATATGATCATGGGGCTTATCCTCTTTTCCCACCACTGTAATATGATGGTAGGCACCGTACATACCCGGCCGCATCAAATCTGCCATACAGGCATCCAAGCCCACATAATTCTTATAAGTCTCCTTCTTGTGCAGCACACTGGCCACCAAATAACCATAGGGGCCGGTAATCATCCGCCCGCTTTCCAAGGCCAGCTTCACAGGGTGCAAACCGTTAGCTGCAATCTTTCTTTCATAAGATTCTTTCACACCCCGGCCTACATAGTCCAAATCAACAGGCTCTTCCCCGGGCTTATACGGTATTCCTATCCCCCCGCCTAAATTCACCAGTTCAATGCGAATTCCCAGGGTACGGTATATTTCTACCACCAGGTCAAACATCATATTTGCCGTTTCTATAAAATAATTTGGATCAAGCTCATTGGAAATAACCATTGTATGCAGTCCGAAACGAGTAACACCTTTATCCCTCATTATCCTGTAAGCATCGAAGATCTGCTGATGGGTTAACCCGTATTTTGCCTCTTCCGGTTTTCCAATAATGGCATTGCCACCCTGGCGAAGGGGACCGGGATTATAGCGAAAGGATATTACATCCGGTATACCGGCATGTTTTTCTAAAAAATCAATATGGGTTATATCATCCAGGTTAATTATGGCTCCCAGTTGTTTAGCCACCTGGTATTCCTTTGCCGGGGTATCGTTAGACGAAAACATTATATTTTCGCCGAAAATACCCACCTTGTCAGCCATTACCAGCTCCGCCAGGGAACTGCAATCAGCACCGAACCCCTCTTCTTTTAATATTTTCAATATGTGCGGGTTGGGAGTGGCCTTTACTGCAAAATACTCTTTAAAGCCCGGTGCCCACGAAAAGGCATTTAATAGATTCCTGGCATTATCCCGGATTGCTTTTTCGTCGTAAATATGAAAAGGCGTTGGGTACTCTTCTACAATCTGCATTAATTTGTCTTTGGAAAAAGGTAGATTCTTTGTCCGCATGAAATTATATGCTCCTCCCCTGTATCACTTCAAACCGTCTAAATTACTCTTCCTTCGACATAATTTTAATATATTCCTCCGAAATGTCATAACAATATGCACTTCATTTATTTTCATTTAGAAATATTCTCACTTTTAGATTACAATAATGCTAATATGTAATTTATTGATTTGAGGGGACTATATGGACATTAAAAAAACTATTTTTGCAAAAAACGGTCTAATAAATAAATACTGGACAAACGCCAAAAGTGATCTTCTCACCAAAGGGGGTTCCATTACCCAAAGCTGGCTCAACAACAGAAAGATGCCCCGTAAAGGTGGCAAGCCTTTGCATAACAATACCATCGAATACTCCGGTCTTGACTGCATAAAAATGAGTAATGAAAACGGCATAATACAGTGCAGTCCCTTCAACCAGGGAATTTTCCGTGTGTACTTGAGAAATAACCGCACACAACACCCCTGGCATGATCAAAATTCATGGACTATTGATTTAAAAAATACCGGTACCTCCGGTTGGAAATTTACCAAAAGGGAAAATACAGCTTCTTATAGTCACTCATTGACTGGTAAGCTAACTGTCAAAATAGAAATAAACGCGGCTAAAGGAACTCTTTCTACTCAAATTGGTCCGGACATTATTATGACTGATTCCTTGGCCCCTCAAACCGCCGGGGAATGGCTCTTTATAAACAAACGCCTTATACGCCCGGGCATTGTAAAAATATTCGGCCTGGGTGAAAACACACAGCCCATGAATAAAGCCGGACAAAAAATTATCATGTGGAACAGCGACCGGGCAAATTATAAAAAGGGGTGTACCCCCCTGTACCAATCCTGGCCCGTGGCTATATTTCAATATCACAACGGGCCGGCCTTCGGCCTGGTATTTGATAATCCCGCTTATGCTGTATTTAATTTTTCCCGGGATGGAAAAGATATGAGTTACAATGTAGAGGATACGGAATTAAATTACTTCCTACTGCTGGGCCCCACCCTACCGGATGTGATGGAGCAATTAACTACATTGACCGGGGGGCTGAAGCCCTTACCCAAATGGGCTTTGGGCTACCAGCAGAGCCGCTGGAGCTATATACCCTCCACACGGGTGCGGGAAGTGGCCAAACAATTTCGCAAAAGGGACATTCCCTGCGATACTATCTACCTTGATATTGATTACATGGAACAATTCAAATGTTTCACCTGGGGAAAAGATTTCACTGACTTTAAGGAAATGATTACAGATTTACACAACCAGGGTTTTAAAGTAATACCCATCATAGACCCGGGCTTAAAAATTGAACCGGGTTATTCGCCCTACGAAACCGGTATTCAACAGGAAATATTTATAACCAATAAAAAGGGTAATCCCGTAACAAAGAAGGTTTGGGCTGGATCAAGCCACTTTCCGGATTTTATAAATGAATCCGCCGGAACGTGGTGGGCGGATTTGATTAGTAAATTTGCCGCCTCCAAAATTGACGGCATCTGGTGTGATATGAATGAACCGTCCACCTTTGACTGCCGGCGCACCCTTCCCGGCAATGTCATACACAAATTAGATGGCAAATTAACAGTGCCACATAAAAAGGTGCACAACGTGTACGGCTTTTTAATGTCCAAAGCCACATATGAAGGTCTTTTAAAAACCACAGAATTGCCTTACATTGTCACCAGATCCACATATCTGGGAGGACAAAAATATGCGGCAACCTGGACCGGGGATAATTCCAGTACATGGGAGCATTACCGGGCCAGTATACCCATGATATTGAATCTGGGGCTTTCGGGACAACCGGTATCCGGACCGGATATAGGGGGTTTTAAAGGAACACCTTCCCCGGAGTTATATGAACGCTGGATACTCCAGGGAGCCCTTTATCCTTATTGCAGATCCCATACCAGTCAGGGTACCGGAGATCAAGAACCATGGTCCTTCGGTAAAGAGGTTGAGAAAAGCGCCCGCGACGCAATTAAACTCCGGTACCGCCTTATACCTTACCTCTATACCCTTTTGTACCGGGCATCCCGGGAAGGTCAACCTGTGATGAGGCCTATATTTTATCATGCACCCACTGGTGAGGCATTAAGACCGGAATATTATGAAACAGAATTTTTATTGGGCCCACACCTGCTGGTGGCGCCCTTAATGGACAAGGCACCAACCAGAAGTTGCTATATCCCCCCTGGCGATTGGTATTCATGGTGGTGCCGTGAAGAGCGCCAGGGAGGGAAAATATACAGGACAACCACCAAGGATACACAATTACCTTTATTTATACAAGAAAACGCCGTCATTCCCATGTACCCGGAGGCACCGGCGTTTATACCGGACAAGTCTTTAGATGACCTGGAAATAATACTGACCGTTAAAAATGAAGCAAAGGATATTATAGTTGATTATTTTGATAATAAATCACTTTTTGCCTATAAAGTTGCTGCCACTGCCAAGCAGAATAAATTGGAAATAAAAATGGATATTCTGCAAGAAGGCCCTATTCCAGCGGGCTACCGGCCGGTAAAAAAACTGCATCTGCTTTTAAATCATAAAACCCGTAAAATAAAGTTCCATTCCATTCACGGGGGATACACTGTGCTACCTGACACAGTTAATGATTCTTGGTCCCGCATAACCATAACCAACCCGGTATTCCCCTTAAAAGCAGATGCCTTACTTGATTAATTAATACAAAATTTAACACATAAAGGCTGTGAAGGGGAGCAGAGCCTGTAGTAAACCGCGCTACAGAGAACCGGAACTTGCTGAGAGCCGGTGCCGGAACAGGTAAAGTATCGCCCCGGAGCCGTCCTGTTGAAAATTCGAAGATAGACCGGACCGGGTAAGCAACCCGTTATAAGAGGTGTCTTAATTGGGCACACAAGGTGGTTCCCTTATTTTTAGGGAGCAAACGGGGTGGTACCGCGCGGGGTGGATTTTTAGGCCCCTCGTCCCTGGCAGAATATTGCCGGGACGAGGGCCTTTTTTATTGACATCTGGGCTAAATAAAAAGAGGATTATATACCAACCGGAGGTGATTGGTAATGAAAATATCAGGAGCGCAAATTCTTGTGGAAAGCTTACTTGACCAGGGGGTGGACACCATTTTCGGCTATCCCGGAGGGCAAGCTTTACTCATTTACGACGCTCTTTACGATGCCGACATTAAACACTATTTGACCAGGCATGAACAGGGTGCGGCCCATGCAGCCGACGGGTATGCACGCGCTTCCGGAAAACCCGGGGTATGCCTGGCCACTTCCGGCCCGGGGGCAACAAATCTGGTTACCGGTATTGCCAATGCATACATGGATTCTATACCTTTAGTTGCCTTCACAGGCCAAGTACCTACCTTTATGTTGGGCAAAGATTCCTTTCAGGAAGCAGATATAACAGGAATCACTTTACCCATAACCAAACACAATTTTATAGTCAAAGATGTTAAAGAGCTTAATCAAATAATTAAAGAAGCCTTTCATATCGCCACCACCGGGCGTCCCGGGCCGGTGCTGGTGGATATCCCCAAGGATGTCTCCAGCGCGGTCACGGAATACCAAGACTCGGGGCCGGTGCACCTGCCGGGCTACAATCCCGCCGGCAAACCGGATCCGCAGCAAGTATCCCGGGCCGTTCGGGCCATAGAAGGGGCTGAGCGGCCCGTTATTTATGCCGGGGGCGGTGTTATAAGCTCCGGCGCACACGGGGAACTGAAGGAACTGGCGGAAAAAATGCTCATGCCCGTAGCCACCACCTTAATGGGCCTGGGAGGGTTCCCCGGTGACCACCCCCTTTCCGTGGGTATGCTGGGAATGCACGGCAGCAAATACGCCAACTACGCCATCAGCGAGTGCGATCTCCTGGTGGCCGTGGGAGTGCGCTTTGACGACCGGGTCACCGGCAAACTGGAAAGCTTTGCCCCCAATGCCCGGGGCATTCACATAGACATAGACCCGGCGGAAATAGGAAAGAATGTACGGGTAGACATCCCGGTGGTGGGGGACGTCAAGCTAAGCCTAAAGGAAATTTTAAAGAAACTGGAGCCCCGGGTACAGAGTGCCTGGAACGGTACCATTAACAAGTGGAAAAAGGAATATCCCTTAAGTTATGAAAAAAGCGGCCTTGTAAAACCGCAGCAGGTAATTAAGGAAATTTACAAAATAACCAAAGGTAAGGCCAGGATCGCCATCGAAGTGGGGCAGCACCAAATGTGGGCAGCCCAGTACTACACCTTCAGCCGGCCCCGCAGCTTTATATCCTCCGGCGGGCTGGGGACAATGGGTTTCGGTTTCCCCGCCGCCATAGGCGTACAGGTGGCCTGCCCGGGAGAAACAGTTTTTGACATCGCCGGGGACGGCAGTTTCCAGATGAATATTCAAGAATTGGCCACGGCGGTACACTATAACCTGCCGGTAAAGGTGGCCATATTAAATAACGGCTATCTGGGTATGGTGCGGCAGTGGCAGGAGCTTTTCTTTGATAGGCGCTATTCTTACAGTGAAATGGATAACCCTGATTTCGCCAGGGTGGCAGAAGCATACGGTGCCGTGGGCATAAAAATTACCGGCCCGTCAGATATAAGGCCGGCATTAGAGCATGCATTATCCGTCGATAGGCCGGTGGTAATGGACTTTATTACCGATCCCGGTGAAAATGTACTGCCCATGGTTCCACCGGGCGAAGCCATAAATAAAATGCTGGGATAACGGGACAAGGGGACAGGTCCCTTGTCCCATTCTTGTTCCACTCAAACCTTTTTGAATTGTCGCTTACGCACCATGGAATAACTTAAAAATAATATGCCTATAGCGTTAATAAACGGGTGCACAAAAAACTTCGTTTGATATAATACCAAAATTGCCAGCAAAAAACCGGCTACGGTGATAGGCATACCGATGAATACATTGTCATAACAGTGGATATTAAACCTCGCCAGGCGATAAACTCCACAAATTACGAAAACAACCGCCAAAATAATCCCCAGCACTTGCAATTGAGAGAAACTAAGCATGTAAATGGTGATCACCGGCGCGACACCAAAGGTAATAATATCGGCTAAAGAATCCAACTGCTTACCCAATTCGTTGGTTACCTCGTATTTTCGGGCTACTTTGCCGTCAAACCGGTCAAATATCGCACCGGCAATAATTAATAAACCCGCAGGGGTATACAAATTATTTGCAGCAAAAATGATGGCAATAATTCCAAATGCAACATTACAAAAAGTTAATGCATTGGGCAGTATGGAAACAGGGAAAGATATCTTCCAGCCTTTATTCATCACCTAACACTCCTAAAATGGTTATCCCCGCCTTAACCTTTTGCCCTTCCCGAACCTTGATTTTTATACTGGCCGGCATAATTATTTCGGTGCGGGAGCCAAACTTAATCATACCCAGCCTCTGCCCCTGATTCAGAAAATCTCCTCTTTTCTTATAGAAAACTATTCGCCGCGCAATAAAGCCGGTGATTTGATTAACCAACACCTTAACGTGCTCATTTTCAATGATTACAGTATTCCTTTCATTTATTTCGGAAGCATGACTTTTAAAAGCCGGCAGGTACTTCCCGGGTCTGTATTCAGTGTGGGTTATATTACCGCTTACCGGGCTCCGGTTAATATGAACATTCAATACAGACAGAAAAATACTGACTTTAACGACCCTGCCTTCAAAAAAGCGGTGGTTTTTTAATTCTTTAATTTCCACTATTGTACCATCAGCGGGGGATAGGATGTGACGGTTATTTTTTATGATTTTTCTGGAAGGATTACGAAAAAAGAATAATACAAATAAGAGCAATGTGAAAGGAATTAAAGCCAGAACCGGGAAAATGTAATAAAAAAAAGCAACAATTATCAAAAGCACTGCAATATAGGGTACTCCCTCTTTTGCCAGCATGATTACCCCCATTTTTTCTATCTTTTCGCCATTAATAATGGCCTGGAGCAAGTTTCGGCCTGAAACTCCAAAAATATCTGTCATATACGTTGTTAACTTGATGTTAGCATCTTGCAGGAGTTTATGAATACGATTCTTTTCAGCGGTAATGTTGCCAATCAGTTTTTTCCTGTAACGGGTCATATCCCTTAAATCACGAATAGGCTGGGGAGGAACAAAACTGCTTTCTATCAAGCCATTACGTAACAACTTTGCTATCCATTCTGCATCATTAACGTCTGTTTTACGCCCTGGAACATTTTTAATCATACGAGCATTGGCCAAGAGAAGGGTGAACGAATCCTCTAAAATATTCCAAACAGGTTTCCAGTAAACTGAGGTGCTTTCCATTGCTGCATGGGTTACATTATACTCTGATAAAAAATCTAATAGTTCCAATAACCCGGATGTTGTTGTTGAAAACGTCTCTACTACTTTTTTAGGACGACGGTCAAGAGGGCCAAACAATACGCATGCTACAACGGTTTCTTGATGCACATCTAATCCGGCACAGCTTTCGTATAATGCATCTTTTTCTGTTTCCATGACCTTGGTTTGTTTTGACGGTTTACGTTTACGCTTTTTACTTTCCGGCATGAAAAATCCCTCGATTCTTTAAAGTTTAGCAGTGGAGTACAGCAACCGAAAAAAGTGAAATTTTAATTAACGTGTTCGAGTTCCACAATCAGTTGTGCTTCTAGGCTGCTGTAGTCAGTTTAGTTTACAGGGTCGAAACCACCAATAAAAGCTCGACCTGAACACACTGCCAATTCTAGTATTTAATAGTATAGGATTTTTCATGCTCGGTTGTGATTATAAGGATCATGAGTGTTTAGTTTGGAATAAAGGATGGCATTCTCTATGGCAGATGCCGCCTGCATTGCAACTGCAGACAAAAGTTTAAGATCACCTGCCGTATAGTTGGTGGGTTCTTCATTACTTACTGTAATTACTCCCAACACCTTGTTTTTAATCTTCAACGGCGCACACATCAAAGAACTCTCGTCAATGCTGCCGGCACAAAATCTTTCATCCGACAAGACATCATTCACTATTTCGGGCTTGGCAGCCCGGTAAACACTTTCCACAATACCCTTACCGGGCATAAAGTCAAGGTCAAACTCCTTCCCTGAAACCGCCATAACCTCCAGAACATCTTTATCTTCATCCCTGACCATTATTGATATATTATCTGCTTTAAATAACTTTTGGGCTTCATCCACCAATAACTGGGCCACATCTTTAGGTTCCAGGTTTCCGGCAAATTTTTCTGTTAAATTATACAGAAATGTAATTTCCCGGTATTTGTCCAGCGCCTCACGTCCCAGGGTCTTCTTTTCATACTCCAGGTAAGCCAGCTGGGAAAACAAGTCCGCTACGGTTGCTGCCTTTTCATGCCCACATATCCATCCAACGGCTGGCCTTCTACAATTACCGGGTATTTACAGGGCATATCATTGCATCCATTCCCGGCCAGTACATTCCCATCATTATCATAAATACATATGGTAGTGCCGGTAAGAAATATAAACTCGTCAACTAAACAAGCTATTTGCTTTTTTTGACCAACCTCTTAAGCACATTCTTATTAATAGCTCTTCACCCACCATCATAGTACATCTGACGAGATAAACCAATTTTTATTTGTTAATAAACAGAAAAAAGATGTTATCCAGACCCTTTTCTAAACGCAGTGTATTAACCACGTTGTGCTCTCTGGAAAACATGCTGTCTACAAAAATTAAATCGGGTTTTTCCGCTATGGCCTTATGGATACATTCTTCACGGTCACTGGCACCTACTACTACATACCCCCTTGCTGTTAACAACTCGCCCAACGTATCCAGAGTGGAATTGTCCGCATCAACCACCAGCACTTTCTTTTTGGAACCACCCTGAGCAACAAGTACCCCTATTTCAGAAAGTAATTCTTCGGAATTAATGGGCTTGGTAAAGTACCGGTCGACACCAATGCGGTAATCCCTCTGTTTATCTTCAATTATGGAAAGGATGACCACAGGTATATCCATGGTTACCGGATCATTTTTTAGCACCGCGGCCACATCAAAACCGTTCATTTTAGGCATCATCACGTCCAAGATTCACTAGCGTTGCATAAAAACTTTTGACAAATAACAAGAGGTAAATCAAAAAAAGCCACTTACTATATCTTGAATATATGCATATTTTTTACAATAGATTTTCCCTGCTTGGTGAAAGAGGAGCAACCACCTAAGGGTAGTCCTCATCCACATTTTGACAGATAAACTATTTACAAACTTAACGGGTCATAGTCCAGATCATTTAAATGATCTGCTTCGCCTTCTATCACCTGCCTTAGTGTTTCTTGATATATTGCTTCATGGTCCGACTGTCGTCGTCGGCCTCTAGAAGGCCGCGTAGGTTTTTTGTAAAGCTTTTGGACGAAGCAATTGAAAGGATCGTAGAGACAGGTTTTTAACAAACGTTTAAGGCGCCTTCTTCTTCAACCACCAAAGCATCCATCTGGGTTTTATCCGCAGGCTTGGCAGGAGTGATAACTGCCTCCTCCGGCAGGACCCCTTTTTCGAAAAACTTAAGGCGCAGGTGAAGTTTGACACCGGCTTTAGTTTTCCTGAAATCTGCCCAGCGATAATCGGAAAGGCAAAGGCTGATAGTGGAAGAATCAATTATGTGAATACGTTCAAGAAATTCGTTTAAAGCATTAACGCCACCCTCTTTTAAAACCTTAAAGGTTAGGGCTTTAAAAAGCCCCTGGGTAATCTCTGTAGGCAGCTTATTTAATCGCCGTGATCTTTGCAAAAAGCTGATGGTTTCAAGGTCAATTGCTCGGCTGAAATCTTGGTTGTTAAGGCTATTACTGATAGCCCGTAAGATTTTTAGTTGTTCAAGTTGAGCATAGATCATAATAATGATCTATTGTGTCGTAAAAAGTTTTTTTACGTACTTATCAACCCCTAAATCTTTGATTTGCTTGAAAAACTGGCCATTTAAGATAGGTTTGAACAGTTGAAAAAATGTGGATATTTTGGTATCCTTGCCTTGCATTTTTTTGCTCCCTTATTTAGAGATTTGGGCAAGGACTACCCTATATCTCTATTATAAGGGATTTTTCTTTTAAAATCAGGATTTTTTGGCGGTTTTCTACAGTTTTTCTGCTATTGTTAAGGGTTGACAAATTTGGTTTTTGTTTATGCAACGCTAGTGATATTATTTACCTGATTCCTGCTACTTTTTAAATTTTTCTAAAAGCAAGCCGCATCCTCCGACACTTTCTTAAATTAAGCAAAATACCGTAATCTACATTTTCTACGAACCTCTTTTCCCTGACATCATTCACATTGAGCCGCATGATGTTAATTTCATCGCCTTCCGCCGGGGACTTTAGCTTGAACCGTTTTTCGGGATACCTGGAGTAACTGTAAACAAGGCTTTCTCCCAAAACATGGACTTCACCGAAATCTCCCCATTGATTGGCTACGGCCAGGTGCATCTGCTCCCCCAGCCTGGCTTCCCAGATAAATTTGCTCTTACGGTCTTCCCAAAGGGCAGGGACACAGAGAATATCGGTACCCCACTTGGCCAAACACTCCGCTGCCTCGGGAAACAGCAGGTCGTAACCCAGCAGCATACCCACCCTACCAAAAGGAAGATCAAAGGCAGAAAAATCACTCTCTCCCGCTTCTGCCCATTCTTTATCAAAAGAAGAAAGATGGACCTTTCTATATGTGACCTTTACTCCCTCAGGACCGATTAAAACACCGGTATTAAAAAATTTTCCAGCCTGTTTTTCCGCTATCCCCAAAACAATAAAGATATTTTTCTCCCTAGCTTTTTGAGTAAACACATCAATAGTGGGACCGGGAATTTCTTCACATAACTCCTTAGCTTCTCTCCTTTCAAAAATGATTCCCGTGGTGGATAATTCCGGGAGGATAACCAGGTTTAGCGGCATTCCTTTTTCTGTTACCTTGTACGAAGCCTCATCGATAAGCCTGAGTATTTTCTCCACGTTGGCCGCCGGGTTTCGGGATACGGGCCGGAATTGTAATGTAGCAACGGTAAAGCCCGCGGGCTCCGGCAAACTGAGCATCATTGCCGGGTTTATTTGAGAAAAGGTATCCAAAGATATGTTGCCATAACAATGAGGGCGCCTTTGACCCAGAATATTATCCGCCGCAGATGAGAAAAACTTCCCGCTTTTTAGGGGCAAAATATCGTAAATAATAGTATCATCCGGTGAACTGACCTGCTTAACCACCTCTCCGTGATTATCAATAATGACGGATTCTGCCGAGCGGCAATCCATGGTCTTATCCATTCCCGTCCGGTTGCAAACCAGGACGTAAATCCCGTTTTCTGCCGCCCGAGCCCGCCAGAAATTATCCGGATCATGATGTTCAGGAGGCCAATTGGCTGGAACGAGAAGGAGTCGCGCTCCTTTCAAAGCAGCCGCTCTTGCCGGTTTATAGTAATAGGCATCAGCACAAATCAATATCCCCAACTCGCCAAACTCGGTCTGCATTACAGGTACGGGAAGGTTCCCTCTTGCAGCCCACAAGTTTTCCCTAAAGGCCGGAACTGCCTTGCGATACTTACCTATAACCAGTCCCGCCGGCCCGATTAAAGCGGCCGCGTTATAAAATATTCCCGTTTCAGGATCTACCTCCGGCAAGCCAAGACAAATATAACTGCCGTACTTTTTGGCAATCTCACCTAGCGCTTCGGTTGCCGGGCCGGGAATGGTTTCTGCCAGCGGGGCAATATCGGACCTGTTTTCAAATGCGTAACCACTGGTAGCCAGCTCGGTATTTAAAATAATCCTTGCCCCGGCCCTGGCAGCTTCTTCATTAAGTGCCAATAATTTAGCAAGGTTTTTCTCCTTATCTTTCCACTGGATAGCTGCGTGAACCAGCGCCACTTTTACTCCTTGTTCATACTCTTTCCGCACAGAATCCGTCCTTTCATACACTTTCTCCTTTTACTTTTCACGGGCCATCAGGGAACCCTTCTTCCATGCGTACATACTCCAAAAAGATTTTCTTTAACTGGCAGTCTCCCGGGTAAGGCCGGTCAAACCGGCCGGCATAAGCATAGGAGCGGGCAAGGCAGCCGCCGCCGCAAAGCCAGTTGTCGGGACAGCCCCGGCACTCTGCCATATCTTTCACTGTACGCTGCAAAAATGGCAGGCGGATAGCCGCTGAAAATAAACAAAAGTCATCTTCGAGAATATTACCCAGGTAAAAATCTGCAATCCCGGCCAGGGACGAACAAGGGTAAATTGTTCCGCCAGGCATTACCACCATTGACTGGCCAGTGGTGGCATAGCAGTAATGCCGCCGCACCCGGCCCCGGCGCAGCTGGTATCTCAGCCGCTCCACCTCCCGAAACCTGACAAGCCTACCACCGGAGGCAGCAATTTCGCGGGCCCGCCGGAGTCCCGCTCGGATTTGTACAGGTAACTTGTCCGGTTCGGGCGGGAGAACTCCGTTTTTTAAGCACCGTCCCACGGGACGCAGCAAATCCAAGGCAATGCCGTGGATATTCCCTGAATAACCGGCCAACTCTACCAACCGCGGCAGATTTGCAGCGCTATCCGCAGTTAAAACCGTAGTTAGCCCCACCTTTATGCCCGCGGCAGCAAGGTTTTGCAGGCCCCGCACCACCGCCGCGGTAGAGCCCCGGCCTCCGGCAAAGGGCCGCAGCATGTCATTTACCCCGGGCATACCGTCCAGGCTGACTCCTGTAGCTACCCGCATGGCTTTTAGCTCGCGGGCCGTGGGTAAATCAATCAAGGTTCCGTTGGTTTGCATTTGAAAAACGGCGGGTAGCTTGCGCTCTCTAACATAGGTAACTATTTGTTTGATTAAAGGTAAGTTTAGAAGAGGCTCGCCCCCGGTGAATTGTATTTTAAAAAAACTGCTGCGGGCGGCTGCATAATCCACCGCCCGCCTGGCTGTTTCCCAGCCCATGTATTCCCGGTTATCCCCACCATTGGCATAACAATAACGGCAGCGCAAATTACAATCGTCAGTTACGCGAAGAATCAGCAATCTAATCTCTTCATTTTCCCGGGAATTTTTACCCGCACTTCCAGCCATAGTATTCCTTTGCCCCCCTCCTAAACAACTAAGTTAAAGATACCTGTGTGTAATCCAATACAGGGGCAGTAGAGCCTGGTTGGAAAATACATTCGACATTGATAAGTAAAGCAGGAATTTACAGGCCAAAACCAAACAGGTAGCGCAAAAAGATACCAGAACCACTATCCTGTCTCCTGTTTTTATTTTAATCTCATGCAATTCCGTCCGCTGCTCAAAAGCCCGAAAGGCACGGGAGTCAGCGCTTCTGGCCATATTAAAGGACTTTCGCACGCAGTTAGCCAGAAGAGGCACCAAAGCCTGCACGGTTGTCTTGTAAATACCGTAGCCCAGCAAAATACCTTTAATATCAAGGGGCTTATATTTACGTAGCCGCTGGGAATTAATGGTTATTCGGGCTTCTCCGAGTGTTATAGGAATAAACCGCAAGCAGGTCATCACCATAAAGGATATAGCATAGGGCAACTTAAGCTTATTCAACCCTGTAAGCACCTTTACGGGGTCTTCCGTCCAAAAGATCAGCAGCCCTAATGTCATCGGCGCAATCATTCGCAGGGACTGGGCTATTCCATAGGTAAATCCCTCATAATATATAGCCAGCCCCTCCCACAGGCCGCCGACCACCGGCGTAGAAGGACTTACCAGCCCGGGCGGCAGCAGGTAAAACAGGGGGGTCCGCGGGTAAGCATCGTAGAAAACAGCTTGCACCCACATTATCCCCCACATCGTGAGAAATGAAATGATTATCAGGGCCTTTATTTTACTCCGGGACAGGCGGGCTAAGACCACCATACTCAAAACAGCCAGGTAGACACAGACCAATGCCTTCCACTGATCAAGGGCCATGCCGAGCACGGCCACACACAAAAGCATTATTAACTTGGTACGGACATCCAGCCGGTGAAACAGTGTATCTTTCAGTTCCGGTTCAATAAACTTAACCCGCATTACTCAATCACCCGCTTTAACTTATTCCCCAGGTATACGCCGAGAACGGCTCCCAAGGCTGAGTAGACCGCCGAAACAATGGCATTTACGTTAATGTACCAGTCCGGGTAAAAAAGGCGATACATGTACATCCATATATAATAGAAGGTATAGGTAGAATAAATGTGCTTGACGATAAAAATACCCCCGAGAATGGAAAATGTCGTAAGACATTCTTTAAAGGCTCTCTTTCCACTTGTAAATCCTGTGAAATAAAGCAGTGCATCAGCAAGGGCGGCATAAGAGAGCATAAGCAAAACGGTGATTGGATTAAAGGTACCGAAGGCCACACCGTGCAAGATAATCCTGACCACCGAGGAGATAATAACCACCCCCGGCTTTGATACCAGTAAAACCAGAGTTACCAAAAACATGGCATTAATAATATCCCAGAAAATGCCGGTGAAAATATGCATAAACGGCCCCAGGGGACCTAAAGCCGCCCTGGTTACATCACCGAAGATAAACCAGGGAATATCCACGATGGAAAATTTAACCGCGGTAAACAAGGCAATCAAGATAATTTCACTGGTTTTAAGCCGTCCAATCCATTTTTTATGATTAAAAGCCAGTAGTAATAAGCTGACTAACGAAAGAAATACAGCCACTAGGCCGGTAATTATCTGAATCTGGCTTTCCTTTTCTACGTGTAGGTCAAATTCACGAACTGCAATATCGGCATCGGTACCAAAAAGAGAAACTTCTAACATGCCTCTGTAAATACCGGGTTTAACAGAATACACATCAGCAAAAAGCGGTACCTTGAACTCTTGGGCAGCGGTTGCACCTATACCGATTACGGTTTCCGGTACCGGTGGGGCGCCGGCCTCTTCTCTTTGAATATGCTCGCCCCTAAAATAAGGAATTTCTTTGCCGTTTTCGTCCAATACTGAAAATTTTACATGTAAAGGTAGATTGAGTTTGGTATTGTTCTCAAAAACTCCGCAGACCATCCCCGCCGGTTTGTCATATTCCTCTTCTTCTCCAAAAAGCCTGTGAAATGTTGAGAAAATATCTTCTCTGACCTTAATATAATTTTTTAGCTCCTTTTTTAGAGTTATCTTATGTGCACCGTGTTGTATAGGATAAACTCCTTCATCAACCAGGTAAAGGGTACTCCGGATACTCTCCAGATTCGGACAAACCATCTCCCCTTCAACTGTATCCGTTTTATCGCCCAGTTTGGCCTGAACCTCTACTTTCCCGGTCCCGGCAGCTTTTGCTAAAATAATAAAGGATTCTTCTGCATATCCCGGTCCCATGGTTAAAGGTATTGACAAGGTACGAGGATTAACCAGTTCCATCTTTTCACTATTATACGCAGTTACTTTTACTGTTTCCGGAAGCTTGACAGTTAAACTTCCCTCCTGCTTGTTATCCAGCAGCGCCCTTACCCCTACCTGGATAGGGAATTCCACTCCTTTTACCAGGTAAAACTTGCCTACATTTCCCTGGGGTATTTGTACCCTTACATGTATACTTTTCTGCATTTTCTCGGTATTACTTTCCGTGGCGGAAGTCCTCTTTCGGGCATACTCTTCTATTTTAAAGTCTCTTATTTCCGTATGATTGGTGGCGTTGATACCCAAATTTATATTTTTTACGGAAATCTCATTGTTGCCGAAGTATCTCCGGTAGTCCTCCAGCAGGTCCACTAATACAGAACCTTGTGATAGTTCCAACATTGTAGGAACTATAATCCTGGGGACACCGTTTTGATCAATAAAGGTGGTTTTATCAACCTGGGGCGCTTCACTCCCTTTCATTACATAATAAATCACATTGTTATCCGCATATTCCACGCGAACCCATACCTGGCCGGCACCCTGCCAGAACCACTTCAGTTTTTTAGGAAACCTGTCTTCCTGCTTATCCAGCTGAAAAACAGCATGCCCCTTATCGGCCGAAACACCGTCCTGCCAGCGCAGGTCTCCTTCCACAGTCTTAAAACTTATACCGGAATTCTCCGCCGCTGTAGTTGACTCAACAGCTACCCCGGAAACAAAACCCATTAGCACCAAAGTTACGGCTATTGTTAATAGCATCCTTATTTTAATTAAGTATTTCACTATTTTAAGCACCTGCTTTTTGGAAAAAAGGGGATAATCCCCTTTTTTCCGGGTTATTTAATCTTTAAGATGTAGAGGGAGTGCTTGCCGTGCTTTTCTGTTCCGACCCTGGTTGGCCACGTGGTAGCACAAATTACTTTATTATCATCCGACGTATCAAGACACCCATAAATGATTGCCCCGTCCGTATGATAATAGCCGATATATTTATCCAGGGCCGATTCCTCAGTAACGTCAACTTCTTTTCCGTCACCCTTTTGGGCCAGGTTAAAAGCATAAATGCCGCAGTAACCATAATCCATGGTATCCCCGTTATGACCAGTGCCCAGGATTAAATAATTTCCTTTAACGGACATATTTGTTGCATCACCACCCAGCCGAAACTTCCAGTTCAGATTCCCGTTTAGGTCATATACCTTAACTGAACCCGCATCAGGGTGTTGAACCGGTGCTTTGGCATTGTAATCAGTAGCGCCTTTAACAACTGTTTTAGACGGGGCAATAATCAAACCGTTATCTCCAAAACCGTCTACTTTATCACCCCATACATTTGTACAAACGGTAGTATCATTGTGTTTCACCGGTTCAAAGGCAAGAAATTCATTCATCTTCTTACCGTTTTGATCCAAAACATAGACCCTTCCGTAATTGGTAACGCCAACCACTTTATCATCGACAACAGTAACAGCTACATCAGTGGCGTCTGAATAAGCCAGTTCATTTTCATGTTTGATATTAAATTGCCATAGTTTTTTACCTGTGTTAATGTCAAAAGCATGGATATACGCCGGGCCGGTGATATTATCGCCGTAAGTATAAGTTCCCATAACCAGCTTATTACCGGTAAGCTGTAATTCACTGTGAGCTGCAATACCGGGATAACCATGGGATTCTACTTTCCATAAGCGTTTTCCGTTTTGATCTAAACGGAGCAATACCTCTGCTTTGTCGCTGTTTTCCCCTACCTTCCATCCGGTATATCCCTTTGCCACCAGTTTATCTCCGAACAGAGCCAATTTAAGGTAATAAGAATATGAAATTTTGGCACCGGCTGGCATGTATTTCTTTACTATCGGCGCAAGATCTTTTTGAACATCATATTTCCAGAGCTCCTCACCTGACCTGGCATCCAGACAAATAATATAACTGTGCTCTTTGTCATTCCCGTAGCTGCCTTTTTCCGTCAGGTACAGCCGGCCTTGACCTGCTACATAATTATCAATACCGCCGTAAGTTGCCTTTTCCCATATTTGTTCGCCGGTGGCAGTATCAATCAGGGTCATCTTTGCTTCTTCCACCGACAGCACATACTTTCCGTCAGGAAAAACTACGGGTTTTGTAAAAGGAACTCCGTAACTCCATCCTGACTTGGTAACATCCGGTATTTTATTTTCTGCAACGCTGCCCAGGGATTTTTCCTGGACTAATTCCAGCTGGGGCTTTAAGCTGGTATGCGCTGTCCCGGAAGTTTCAGCCTTCTCCTGGCACCCGCAAACGAAAAAAACCAGCCCTAATAATGCCGTAAGAACGATAATTTTATTTATTTTTGACCATTGCATAATAATCTTCCACCTCATTATGTTGAAATAATTTCTTGCTTCCGTTTATTTAGTAAGTCCAAGCCTTTTCTTTGACTTCTCCTGGCTTTCTTCCAGCTCCCCTTCAACGTCAAGATATATATCCCGCAAGTCCTCCTTCATTTGCGGCGTTGTTTCCCACATCCCCCTTTCAATGGCTTCCAGCAGCCGCTCGGCAATGTTCTGCAGGGCATAGGGATTTACTTCCTTGAGCCATTCCTGCATTTCCTCATCCAGCGCGTATTTTCGGGCCAACTGCTCGTACATCCAATCTTCCAGCACCTCGGCCGTGGCGTCCCAGCCGAAGGCAATGTCCACGGCCCGGGAAATGTCCGCCGCCCCTTTATAGCCATGCCTCCGCATACTCTGAAGCCACTTGGGATTGAGCAATCTCGCCCGGAAGACATGCTTGGCTTCTTCTGCAGTACTCCTGGTTTTAACCCGCTCGGGATCCGAGCTGTCCCCGATATAAGCACGGGGATTCTCTCCTTTAAAGGCCCGTACTGCAGCGATCATACCCCCATGGTAAGAATAAAAATCGTCGCTGTCCATCATGTCATACTCCCGGTTATCAACGTTTTGTAATGCCACATCCAACTGAGACAGGCGGCGCTTAAAAATTTCGGGCACCACTTTACCATATTGTTTTTTACCATACGCATACCCGCCCCAAACCACGTAAGCCTGGCCCAGATCTTTCTCATCCTGCCAGTTTTGAGCGTCAATCAAGTTAGTTACCCCGGCGCCGTAGGCCCCGGGCTTGCAGCCGAATATCCGGTAACAGGCTTCCTCTTTGGCCTGTTCCGGGTCAATTCCTTCTTCAACTTTACCGGCCACTTCTTCTTGAACATGTTTGGCTAAAAAGTTTTGCTCCGGGGGCTCGTCCAAAAAGGCAACTTTTTCTATGGCTTCGTCCAGCATAGATACAATATTAGGGAAAGCATCCCGAAATAGACCGCTAATCCGCAGGGTTACATCGATACGGGGGCGCTTCAATTCCTCTAAGGGGATAACTTCTATTCCTATAACCCGCCCGCTTTCAGGCTGCCAAACGGGCCGCACCCCCAGCAGATAAAGAATTTCCGCTATATCGTCTCCTTTGGTACGCATAACTCCAGTTCCCCAAATCACCATCCCGACGCTCTCCGGGTAGCGGCCCTCATCACGGAGATACCTTTCCAGCAGGTTATCAGCAAGATCGATCCCCACCTTCCATGCTGCAGGAGAAGGAATGGCCTTGGGATCAACCGAATAAAAGTTCCTTCCGGTTGGTAAGATGTTGGCCATGCCCCTGGTGGGTACCCCGGACGGGCCCGCGGGGATAAACCGTCCCGCTGCCGCATCCCGCGTGTGCGCCAGCTCACCGGTGGTGGCCGCTATGCAGCCTGTCAGGACCTGCGCTACATAAAGCAAGGTTTTTTCCACCTTTGGGTCCACCTGTCCCAAAATTTCCTCGCAGACGGAGTTCACCAGTTGCGCATCAAAGCTAACTTCTTCGAAACGGGCCATAAGATCCAGGGATAACCGGTGGATTTCTTCGAGGATTTGCCCGTTGGTTTTACCTTTGGGGTTTAACTTGCCCCGGTTGGCCAGCAGCTGTTCGTAATCGTACCCCTGCATCTCGGCCAGGGATTGCCGCAAGGAAGGAACCTCTCCGTTGGAGAGCCTGGTAAGGGCCACCAGGAATTCCACCAATCTTGCCCCGGTGGGCGGTTCCCCCAGTATATGCAGCCCGTCGCGGATCTGGGTATCCTTTAACTCGCTCAAATAGCCATGCAACTCTTCCACAAAGGCCTCAAAATCCGCCGGGATTTCATCCGCAGCCAGCCCCAGGTCGTGATTTAATTTGGCCTCGCAAACCTTCTCCCAAACCAGCTTTTCCAGGTAGGAGAGCTTTGCCGGGTCTTGTGTCCTGGCCTGGTAATAATCTTCCAGCTGTTTTTCCACCTCTGCCATTTCTTCGTACGTATCCGCGTTATGCATTACCGGAACCAGGTGGTCGATAATACAGCAGTAACTCCGTCTTTTGGCCTGCGTCCCCTCTCCGGGGTTATTAATGATATAAGGATAAATATTGGGCAAATCGGAAATAACCAGGTCAGGGTAGCAGGAACCGGAAAGGCCGACGGCTTTCCCCGGAAGCCATTCCAGCGACCCGTGCTTGCCGATATGCATTACCGCATCAGCCTGAAATACATCGCGTATCCAGCGGTAATAAGCCAGGTAATGGTGGGGAATGGGTAAATCCGGGCTGTGGTAAATGCTGGCCGGATTATCCAAAAATCCCCTCGGCGGCTGGAGCCCGATAAAAATATTGCCGTTAATAATCCCGGGAATCAGTAATTTACCCCCGTAGCAGAACAGTTCGCCCGGCGGCTCACCCCAGGACTCTATCATTTTTTCCCTTACCTCTCCGGGCAGCTCCCGGAACCACCAGTTATACTGCTCGGGAGAAACGCTGTCTACGGCCCGCTGCATCAATTCCTGCGGGCTCGCCCAGCGCCGGTCATTGGTAACCCGGTCGAGCATATCCTCCATTAAGGCCTGCCCGTTTTCCGGCAGATAATCTAATTTGTAACCCGCCTCCTGTAAATTGTGCAGAATATTCCATACCGAGGCCGGAGAATCCAGGCCGAAGGCGCTGCCAATGGTATCATTGCGGGGAGGGTAATTATGGAATATAATAGCAATCTTTTTTTCCTCATTGGGAATATATCTCAGCCTGGCCCAGCGCAGGCTCAAGCGTACAAGTTTAGCAACTCTTTCTGCAATAGGCAGGTATTTTGTTATGCTGGCCCCGGTCACGGGGTCAATTTCGGTAACTTCCCTGGCCGCCACCGGCACCGTAATCAAGGCACCATCAAACTCCGGCATGGCCACGCTTATGGACACGTCCATGGGATTAAGCCCCTGCAGGTTGTTTTCCCAATCATCCCTGGTACCCAGCGTCGTGATTCCCTGAATTACCGGAACTCCCAGTTTCTCCAGAATGCCCTTGTTTTCTCCTGCTACAACCTCTGAACGCTGCACGTTCATGGTAATTGAAAACATAAGCAAATTAATTAATACATCAACTAAAGGCCGGCCATGGCGCATGAAGAAATTTTCCAGAACCCAGGCCGCGCCCGGGTTGCCCAAATCCGCATCCTTCAAGGACTGTACAAAAACAGGAATGACGTTGGCATTTTGAGATTCGATTTCCCTGATTAAAGCATCGACAAAAGCGGTATTGCCATTGGCCCAGTGGTTCCTGTGGAACCAGAGGCCTACGGTTAACCTTCCGGAAACGTATTTTTTTTCCAGGTATTCCTCCAGGGAAGGAACGCCCGTAAAATCAGGGTGATAAATACCGTCCCACGGGAGAGTTTGCGGTTCCTGAACGGAAAAATCCGTCCCTGTGAGCTCATTGGCCAGGAAGAGTAGAAGGTTATAAAAATTTCCTGTACCGCTGTTTCGCATATAAGCAGTAATTTGCTCCTGCTGCGCGGGTGAAACACTGGTATATTCTTTCACCGCGGGAATATCTTCCGCAGAACTGGGCTGGATATGCACCTTTACTTTGCCCTGCAAAGATTCCATAATGTCAGCAAAGCCGGGACAGCTCTCCTCACCCCCGTGCAGGTGAAAAATGGCTGCATTTGCCTGTACCGCAAATTCCTTAAATTCTGCCCACTGAGCGGCTTCCTCCAAATCCCTCCGGGAACGGGCCTGAACTTCTAGTATCTGTCCCTTTTCACTTCTGATTCTTTTTACCGCTTCGGTCAAAGGAATCAGATCACTCTCAACCGCTGTAAAAAATGCTACTTTTAACACCTGGCAACCTCCTATATCAAAGCCAAACACATTACATCCCAATTACTTTATCAAGCACTCCCGTTTCTATAACCCGGGCCGGGTTGGAATCCACGGAAATTCTCCCATCATTCATACCTATAATCCGGCTGGCATAATCAAGCACTATTTCCAGGTCATGCGTAATAAATATTACCGTGTGCCCCTGCTCTGCCAGTTCCCGGCAGGCTTCCATCAATTTTTTAATATGGTAGATGTCCTGGCCGCTGGTAGGCTCGTCCAGTAAAATAACCTGCGGAGCCATGGAAAGAATGGCCGAGACAGCACACCTGAGTCTCTGTCCCCCGGACAGAGTCTGCGGGTGATAGTCTTTCAAGGGTTCCAGTTCCATAGTAGCTAAAGACTCATCTACTCGCCGGGTGATTTCTTGTTTGTATATTTTCAGGTTTTTCGGCCCGAACGAAATTTCATCATAAACGGTATCACAGGTAAGCATTAGAGACGGGTTCTGAAATACTATCCCTACCGAACCCGCCAGTTTATAGGCATTATGCTTTTTAGTAGGTTTACCTAAAATTTTCACACTGCCCTTCTGAGACCTGTATATCCCGGCCAGGTGATACAGCAGTGTTGATTTGCCGCTGCCGTTATTGCCTATTATCCCGACCATTTCACCTTCAAAGATATCCAGGTTTATATCCTTTAAAATCCATTTTTTCTCACGTATAGACCTTTTGTTTTCATAGGAAAACCATAAATCCTTTATTTCAACGGTTTTCTGGCCTTTCAGCGGTTTGCTCCGGGCTTTTATTCGGACAGGATATTCCGTGGAATTGGGGGGGGAAAGAGAGCATACTTCCGGCCAATTTAAACTGTCCTGCTGCTCGATAATCCGGGGAATGCGCAGGCCGAGTTTTTTAAAAAGAGCTATGTGTTTGAAAGCCTCGGCGGTGGGCTTATCGAGAACGATTTCACCCTGATCCATGATCACGATCCTGTCGACCCATTGAGCCACCTCGTGAATCCGGTGCTCCACCAAAATTATGGTCATTCCTTCGTCACTTAGTTTCTTGACTACAGAAAGAACCTCTTTGGCCCCCCGGGGGTCCAGCTGGCTGATTGGCTCATCTAAAACCAAAATTTTTGGTTTCAGCGCCAGCATCGAAGCCACGGCAACCCTCTGCTTTTGCCCCCCCGATAACGCGTTAGTACTTGCATACATATAGTCCTTCATGCCTACTTTTTCCAGGGCCCATCCTATTCTTTCCTTGATTTCTTCTTTGAGAAAACAAAGATTTTCCGGCCCGAAAGCAACTTCGTCCAAAACCCTGGTAGAAAAAATCTGCTCATCGGGGTTCTGAAATACCAGGCCGATTTGCTGGGCTAAAATCCTGATCGGGTGTTCTCTTGTATTCATCCCGTTAATGATTATATTTCCGGAAAATTCCCCCGTTACTTCGTGGGGAATGATTCCGTTTAAGCACTTCAGCAAGGTCGATTTACCGCAGCCCGTAGTGCCGGTCAGTAAAATAAATTCTCCCTGTTTGATATTTAAAGTGATATTTTTTACCGCCCAGTCATCCCTGGTGGGGTAACGGTAGGAAAGGTTTTGAATTTCGATCATTAATCATACACCTCCACCCAATACGCCCTCAAGCTTTTGCCGGTCAATATCCAGCTCCTGGAAAGGCTTGCGCCGCATGCGGTGCAGCAAGGCCAAATCAACCGACCGGCGCACGTCTTCTTCGGTGACTTCTTCCCTGCCGTTCAGCGCCG
>Ga0182240_100122_pt1 | contig 35459 bp, 35 predicted proteins | sample hydfrates4_PW_90_FD_145594 | JGI IMG/M metagenome (GOLD analysis project Ga0182240, IMG submission 145594) | Subsurface microbial communities from deep shales in Texas, USA - hydraulic fracturing test 4_PW_90 | ecosystem: Environmental > Aquatic > Deep subsurface > Shale gas/oil reservoir >...
TCCCTGCCAATCCTGAGATAAAACCACCGGTCAGCCCCACAAGAGCATATATGAATAAACCATAAAATCCCATTATCAAATTTTTCTTCCTTTTATACCCATTTCAAGGTATTCACCACCGATATCCCTGTAACATTCTATACCGTGATGTAAAATTTTTACTTTATACTTCAAAACAGTAAGCAGCGGGCTGACAAATGATGCCTTTTGACCGGTGTTGCAAATCAGTATGATACTTTTTGAACTGCCAGTTTATCCAGGTGCTTTTCAAACTCACTTAGAGGTGCATTTACTGAATTTTTTATGTGATATAGTTCAAAACTGCTTTTCTCTCTGATATCAACCAGTTGAAAATCTGCTATTTGTCCTGTTTCAAACATCAGGTCCAGTTCTCCCGGTTCCAAATAAAATTTACCCACAGGGACTTCACAAAGATATTGTCTTGCTTCTACAGTTGTCATAACAAATCTCTCCTTTTTTAGAATTGTAAATTTACATTTTTTTCTTCGCTAGTTTAATAACAGTATACAAATAATTATTAAAAAAACTGTGCAAGTGAAATGAAAATTTTATGAAAATAAAATTGGCAAATATTTTATCAATCATCTTTTTTTAATACTGCTGTAACCTACTGCTAACAATGTTTATATCCCTCTAGCCCCAGTTCACATTCTCGATATAAAGATGAAGAACACATGAAATTTTTAAAAAAAATAAAAACACCGGAAATTTTCCGGTTTCTTTATTAAGTGAATAAATTATGATGCATGACTATTAGCTATTTTTCAATGCTCAATTCTATACATCTCTGTGCCAGACCGCCGATTTTGGCATAAATGCCTTAACACATAACTTCTTGGAAAGATGGTTTGCATTTAGGCACCAGGGGTTAAAGCTGAACCTGAAAAAGGTAATTCTGGCGGTTGCTTCCGGAGAAAATCATAGTGAAATAACAGCAAAATATTTAAAGACCTTTTTTGAAATGTACCACGGTATAATAGTATCTAATCTGTACCCTTTCCCCGGCAACTCCAATCTTTAGGTTTATAGGTATTAAAAAAAGCCCCTCACTGTTTACAGTCAGTGAAGGGGCTTCCTAGTGCGTTATAATCTTAGACTACTACTGGCTATGTGTATCAATTTCCTCTAAGTGGGGTGAGTTAGAGACGACCACCGGACATGTTATTCTTCTCCCTGGTAGCAACAACGACTTTTTGTAAGATTATACCATATATCTCCCCTAACCTTAATATTAATAGCATTTAAAATCCAGCCTTACAAGCCGGTATATTCATATAGTCCAAAAGCTTTTGCTGCCCTTCCGGGCCAATATCTTTCTCGAATACCTTTCCAATTGTTCATTGGTAAAGCTCATTATCTCCCCTTCCAATTCTTTTTAGGAAATTTTTTATTACTCTTGAAAGAGAGGTGTACTCAAATACCTTTCACCGGTGTCAGGAAGAATAACAACAATAATTTTATTGCTGTTCTCTTCTTTTCGAGCTTCCTGTAATGCTGCAAACATTGCTGCCCCTGAAGAAATGCCTACCAGCAAACCTTCTTCTCTGGCAAGCAGCCTTGAAGTGCTTGCTGCTTCATCATTTTCCACCTTTACTATCTTATCTATAACAGCGCGATTAAGTACTTCAGGTATGAAGCCTGCACCGATACCCTGAATTTTGTGTGGCCCGGGCTTTTCACCAGAAAGCACTGCTGAATCAGCCGGTTCTACGGCAACTATTTTCAATTCCGGCTTTTTTTCTTTTAAGACTTCTCCAATACCTGTTATTGTGCCCCCGGTACCAACTCCACCGACAATAATATCCACTTTGCCGTCAGTGTCTTCCCAAATCTCCTTTGCCGTTGTCAGTTTGTGAATTTCAGGATTCGCAGGATTTTCAAACTGCTGGGGCATAAAGGAGTTAGGTGTTTCAGCAGCGATTTCTTGCGCCTTTTCTACGGCACCCTTCATTCCTTTCTCTCCGGGTGTAAGTACAACCTCTGCACCAAGCGCCTTAAAAAGCTTCCTTCTTTCAACACTCATCGTTTCAGGCATTGTTAAAATAAGACGGTATCCCTTGACAGCAGCCATTAATGCCAGCCCAACGCCTGTATTCCCACTGGTAGGCTCAACAATAATACTATCTTTCTTAAGTAAGCCCTGCCTTTCAGCATTTTCAACCATATTTTTTGCAATCCTGTCCTTGACACTTCCTCCTGGATTAAAATACTCCATTTTTGCAAGCAGCGTAGCATCCTTTTCCCCAACCAGCCTGTTTATCCTTACTAATGGGGTTTTGCCAATCAATTCAGATATGTTGTTTGCAACTTTCATTTAATGTACCTCCTTATATTTTAATCATACTTTTCCCATGGATTTAATATGATTTAAAAATAAAAAAATTTATATATAATACATATATGCTTCTTCTGCCAGTCCCATCTTCCTGGCATCCTCACATAAATCTTCTAAGGTAACGGAATATAGAACTTCTTCCATACTCTCCTTAAGGCGTTCCCAAAAGTTTCTTGTGACACATCTCTCCAGCCTGTTGCATTTGTTGTCTTTATCTTCTTCCACACATTCAACGGGAGCAATAGGTCCTTCCAGTGTTCTAATGATTTCTCCCACGCTAATTTCCGCCGGGTCCCTGGTAAGCCTGTATCCCCCCTGGTTACCCCTGATGCTTTCAACTATTCCTTCTTTACGCAATATAACCATGATATGCTGTAAATAACGTTCAGGGATATCCTGCTTTTCAGCGATAGTTTTTAATGCAACGGCACCATCCTGGTAATGGAGTGCCAGCTCCAAAGCTGAACGTAAGCCATACCTTCCCTTCGTTGAAATCTTCATCCTATTCACCCCATTATAACCTTGTATTTGTACATAATTATATCGGATTAGTAATATTTAATCAAGTATTATATTATGACTGCTCAACCCAACTAAATTTCAACGGTTGCAGGTAAAAAAAGGAAGCTACCTATTCACTGGTAGCTTCTTATCTATTTAAAAGGAGATTTAGGAGAAAAATTGTCTTCGTTAAAGCATTTAATTATACTTCACCAACAAGCTTTGCGCTTTTTCGGTTAAGGTATTTCATATACATTGCGGCAAAGGGTACTTGTAATAAATAACCTACTGCTATCAGAAATACCGCTAACCCACCTTCAAGGGAACTGATTGTTAAAGCCATAGCAATTGTTAAATTGCGCATTGTTGTTCCATATATAAGTGCTACACCATTACCGTAATCCAGATATTTTCTTCCCAGATAATTACTGGTTAATAAAATTAAACTGTAATAAAATAATAGCTAACAGTAAGATGACGGAAATAATAATCAAGTTTGTTTATTATTATACTATATGTATTTTTCACTATCAAGTATAATTTGCGAAATTTTAAAAAGAGCTTACTTGATACATAAAAGCTTCCAAAACTAACTGATGGAATAAAAACAATTTTATATTACATAAAGGAACAAATTATTTATATCAGGTCATTTAAAGCAAAATATCATATATAACGTTCTTTGAAGGCCCTTTCAATTTCTCTTTTGGCATCCCTTTCCGCAATATCTCTTCTCTTATCGTATTGCTTCTTACCTTATTCACCGAAAAAGTATTCTTGTCTCCAAGTGTATTGCTGCCGCCTTTATATGGTAAAATAGATTGGCTGTTATCACTCATGTATCTCTTCCACACTGGCTATGAATTCTCTGCCCGAGATTCTCAATTTATACACTTTTGTCAGACCCGGATTTATAGCAAATTCCTCTATTTTCCCAATGGTATTTTCCTGAGCACGGAGTGCATTATATGCCTCTTCCAGAGTAACCGCTTTAAATCTAATTTTACTTCCGGGTGTTAATTGAGCCAGTTTATTTAAATCCGTAGAAATGACAGTGGCTATCTTTGCATAACCTCCGGTAGTCTGCCTGTCTGCAAGCATAATAATTGGCTGGCCGTGGCCCGGTACCTGAATGGCTCCCGGGGGGATTCCGTCTGAAATAATATCAGCGCCGTCCTTATGCTTGATAATTGGTCCTTTCAACCTGTAGCCCATTCTGTCAGATTGTGCGGTAACTTCATAAGCCGATGATAAAAATTTTTCAATACTTTCCTTTTTAAAAAGCTCGGCTTGAGGACCGAGTATGACGCGTATTTCTTCATATTCCTTAAAATCCGGGATGAAACCCTTGGGTAGCCTGCGGTTTTTAAAGTCGGGAAAACCTTTTCCGGACTTCCCTGTTTTAATAATATCCCCGGCGGCAAGTTTGCGTCCTTCAAATCCCCCGATTTTTGCCCTTAAATAAGTAGACCTGCTCCCCAAAACCTGCGGTACGTTTATTCCGCCGCCGATTGCAACGTATCCCCTTAAACCAGACTTAATCCCTTGAAAACTGATTATGCTTCCTTTTCTAACAAATATGGATTGCCACATGGGCAGAGGTTTATTATCCAAAAAGGGAACAGTTTCCGCTCCTGTAATAGCAATAACTGCATCCTGTAAAAACTCCATTTTCGGACCCTGCAAGGTAAATTCAATTGCGGCTGCTCCTTCATCATTTCCTACCAGCAAATTTGCAATTCTGTACGAAAAGAGGTCCATTGCTCCCGCAACCGGCATTCCGAATCGTTGATAGCCTTTTCTACCCCTGTCCTGAATAGTTGTCAGGGGACCGGGTTCGATTAATCTTACCGCATCCATAAAATTTACTGCCCCCTTACAGCAAAGATGTTTTTACATGATACTGGTTCTTCTCCACCTGATCTTTGATTCTGTAGAATTCTTCTTCATCTATGGCGGTAAATTTTAAGTAATCTCCGGCTTGTAACAGGAAAGGAGGCTGATGGTCAGGATTAAACAGCTTCAGTGGTGTTCTTCCTATCAGACGCCAGCCCCCGGGACTTTCGACAGGGTAAATCCCGGTTTGAGACCCGGCAATCCCAACGCTTCCTGCAGGTATCCGGGTTCGCGGGTTTTCAAGCCTGGGGGTAGCAATTTTTTCCGACATTCCTCCCAGGTAAGGAAAACCAGGTGTAAATCCCAGCATGTAAATCAGATATTTTCCCCGGGAGTGAATTTTTATAACTTCCTCAATACTGAGGTTGTTGTAATTTGCTACAAATTTCAAATCAGGTCCGAAGTCATCCCCGTAAAGAGTCGGTATTTCAACTACCTTCGGTTTTGGAATTTTTATTTCCTCCAGACGATTTTCAATATCTTTCAGTTTCTCTATCAAGCTGTCCCCCCTGATTTCAAGCGGATTGTAATTGACCAGAAGGGATCTGTAAGTTGGAATCACTTCCTCTATTCCTGTTAGCATACTTTTTTCAATTGCCAGGCACATGCTCCTTACCTTGGAATTGACCTTTTCGGAGATTTCATTTTCAAATTCTACAACTATACTCATATCACCTGCTGCTTTGTATTTTATAACCACCACTTATCTCTCCTTTTTTATCGCATTCTAACTGGCACTAAGACTCCCACTTCAAAGCTCTGCTGAGTGGGGATCAACCGCCAATAAGAACCCGATTCGTTCAACTTACTTTCAGTGGGGGATGAAAAAAACACTGAAAGAAGTTTTACTTTATAACCGAAAGTATAATTCTGGAGAAATATAAATCCAAATAAGTTTAAGCCTATTTCAATGCCTTAACCTCAACCTCAGACTCTTTAAGTACCTTTCTAATGTACTTAACTAAATCTACTGCCTCTTGGTTATCCCCATGCACGCAGATGGAATCGGCTTTTAAGTTTATTTTTCCGCCGTCCAGTGTAGTTACCTTTCCTTCCAAAACCATTTCCAGAACCCTCGATGCCGCTTCCTCTTTATCATGGATTACCGCTCCTGTGATTCCTCGCGGAACTAGGGTGCCTTCGGAAGTATATGCTCGGTCTGCAAATACTTCACTTGCCGTACATAGACCAACCTCTTCCCCTGCTTTGATGAGTTCGGAACCTGCTAACCCCATTAGGACAAGCTCGTTATCAACGGCATAAACAGCTTCCGCTATTGACCTTGCCAGCTTGTAATCTTTAGCAGCCATGTTATAAAGAGCGCCGTGTGGTTTCACATGCTGCATTCTACCACCTTGGGCCTTAATAAAACCATTAAGCGCACTTACCTGATAAATGATATATGCTTTTGCTTCCCTGGGACTTATAGACATGTTGCGCCTTCCGAACCCCATTAGATCAGGAAGTCCAGGATGAGCGCCCACCGCCACATTGTTTTCCAGCGCAAGTTTTACCGTTTCTTCCATAACCAGGGGATCCCCAGCATGAAAACCGCATGCAATATTTACAGAAGTTACATACTGAAGGACTACTTTGTCGTTACCAATTTTATAATTTCCGAAACTCTCGCCAAGGTCACTGTTTAAATCAACCTTAGTCATTATTCAACCTCCTTTGATGATAAAAATGCATTAGCCTTCATTTAGAAATAGCAGGCTAACTATCGTACCATCATATTTGGCAACGTAAGTACAATTTCCGGATATAAAGTAATAACTGCTACAACTAGTAATATAATCAAAAAGGAAGGTAGTGCGTAAAGAGCAATCCTAAACACATCCTCATTCACAAGACCATTAATTACAAAGAGATTAAATCCTACCGGTGGCGTTATCTGAGCGACTTCAATCATAATTACAAGATAGATACCAAACCAAAGGGGATCGAACCCAGCTGCTGTAATCAATGGCAGAGCGAGAGGAAGACTCATAACAATCATCGAAAAGCCGTCCAACATACAACCCAGAATAATATACATAATTGACAGGATAATAATCAATTGATACTTTGAAAGCCCAAGGGTCCCGATGAATTGGGTAAGTTTGGCCGGAATCCCCAGATAACCCACAGCTACAGACAAATATGAAGCTCCAACTACAATCAACATAATCATAGCACTTGTCTTCACAGCACCCAAAACTGCTTCCCAGAATATTTTTTTATCCATACTGCGGGAAGTTATTGCAAAAAACAGAGAACCGAGAACACCCACAGAAGCAGCTTCAGTCGGTGTAGCCAATCCAGTATAAATACTTCCTAATACGAGGACAATTAAGACTATTACCGGCAGTAGCTGGGGAATTGTTTTAATTCGTTCGCTCCAGGTGTACTTGTCCCCACGCGGTGCAAGGTTGGGATTTATAATACAACGCAGCATGGTATAACCGCTAAAAGCGCCGGCAAGAATAATACCGGGAATAATTCCGGCAATAAATAATTTACCGATACTGACCTCTGCTACGATTCCATAAACAAGCATCATCATGCTTGGAGGTATCAGGAATCCTAAAGTCCCGGCTCCGGCCAGGGACCCAAGGCAAAGAGATCTGTCATAGTTTCGCTTAAATAGCTCCGGCAATGTAATTTTTCCCACAGTAGCCGTAGTGGCGGCGGATGATCCGCTGACAGCAGCAAATAAACTACAAGCTACGATATTAACGTGGATTAAACGGCCGGGCAAATAGCTCATCCAGGGGGATAACCCCTTAAATAAGTTTTCGGATATCTTGCTGCGAAAAAGAATCTCCCCCATGAAGATGAACAACGGAAGTGCCATCATAGTTGAACTGCTTGTATTGTTCCAGAGGATATTGGCCAGAATCGTAAAAGGGGGACTACTCGTAAAGAGCATGAACCCCGCTATACCTACCAGAAACAAAGATACGCCAACCCATATGGTGCTTCCTAAAAACAGGACAAGAAGTCCCAATAAAGTTAAAGAAACAATAGATAAACTCAAGGCAAGCATCCCCCTTAAAAAAATTAGTCCTAAATATTACTATCAGCGCCCCAGTGCCCCGGACTCCACTTCCTCTTCTTCCACGTCTCCAGCGCGAAGCTTAAGTATTGAACGGAGTAATTCAGCAGCGAATTGAAGTGTAACAATAAATGAGCCCAAAGGCATTACGGATTGAGGAATGGCAAGATAAGTCTCTGAAATTTGCATCGAACGGGTTTGTGAAACTACAGAATCCCAAAAGAAATTGAAAGTAGTTATTGTAATTAAAGTGAAAACAGCTAGTCCTATTATAAACGCATAAATGTCAAGGAGAATTCGAGCCTTCCCTTTAAGTACCTTGTGCAGGAAAACCATACGGATATGGCCTTTTTCTTTCAAGGTATATGCCAGACCTAGGAATGTAATGGCTACCATAAGATAACCGGTATATTCTTCTGTAATATAAAGCGTTTTATCGAAAAGGGCACGAACAACAATCTCTGTTAATACCAAAGTTACACCAATTAGCATCATAACTCCTGCTATACTACCGAAAACTTTTGAAATACGGTCAAATAGTCGAATAATTTTTTCCATGCTTTTCCCCCTTTCGAGTAAGAAAAAAAGCAACCGGCAAGAACAAAAGCATTTCATGCCATTCAGCTTTTAAAGGAAATGCTTTTGTTCTTTCCCAGGGAACCCCTGGTTCCCTAGGACGCTGTCGCTGTGACCCTCCTAAAATTGATATAAGGGGGCACACCCCCTTAAAAACCCCCAATTTTAGGAAATTTTTATCCACAAAAATATAGACCATAATTTCCTAAAATAATATCTAGCCGTTGCCGGTTGCCGTTTTACCTTACTTATTCACGGCCAACCTCTTTTTTGAACTTATCAACGATTTCTTGTGCTTCCGGCGGGGCATCCTTTAACCATGCCTGACGAATGTCTTCCGTAACTGCAGACAATTCATTCAAGAATTCTTTGCTGGGCTTAAGAGTAACAATGCCATTCTCATTGCAGATTTTTTCCTTCTCCTTATCAAGCTTGGCCACATCTTCCCACATTTTTGCTTCCATTTCCTTACCGGCCTTGATTAATGCATCCTGAGTCTCTTTGTCAAGCTTATTGAATTCCTTAAGGTTAACTGTCACAAGATCTGTAGCCATAGTAACATTGGCAGGTACATAATAATCCAAAACTTCCCAGAACTTAGCATCAACTGCTGTAGGAGTAGATGTCAAAACCGAGTCGATTACTCCGGTAGCCAAAGAGGAATATACCTCACTGAACGGAAGCGGATGAGGAGTACCACCCGCAGCCTCCACCACAAGGGCTCCATTCTTATCATAGGTACGCATTTTTAGACCTTTCATATCTGCCAGCGACTTGACTTCTTTTTGGGTCCAAAAACCAGCTGCCGGCCATGGAGCAACATATAGTATCTTTTGTCCCCATTTCTCTTCCGCAACCTTGTCAAAATACGGTCGGGCAATATCGTTTAGTATCTTTCCTTCTTCAAAGCTCTGGATAAGAAATGGAAGAGTAACTACTCCAAAAATAGGTTCATCTCCCGCAACTCCGCTGGTCAGCATGTCCGATACCGGTACAAGCCCGTCGCGGACAACCTTCAAAAGTTCCGGACCTTTGTAGCCCAGCGCTCCACCGGTCTGAACCGACAGTTCCACCTTTCCGCCAGTAGCTTCTTTAACTTTTTTTGCAAACTCTTCTAGACCTTTGCTGTGATGGTTATTTGGAGGCCAAACGGAATTGGCTACCCATTTAACAGGTTTTGAAGACTTCTCCTTTTCAACTTCTTTATTACCGTCAGCCTGCTCATTACCTTTGTTGCAACCTGAAACTACCAGCGCCAAACTTAAAACAAGTAAAATTACTATAGCCAAACGAGATTTTTTAACCAAATTGAACCCTCCCATTATATTTTTCAATAATTTTAAAAACATCTTCTCAAATAGTTACCTATCCTTATCGTTCCCTTAAAACCTCCCCTTTATGAAATTTTTATGGTATAAAAGTATACCAAAATATTATTAAGCAAATTTTGTGCCAAAAACGCGCCGGAATCGGTAAGCTCATCTGAACACTCATATATATAAAAAATTTAGCCGGCAAAAGCCTTTGTTGCACTTTGTTTTCCCTACGGTAAAGAAAGAGACACCCTGCACTTATTTATCAGCAGGGTGTCTCTGGAATTCCCGGTTAAAAGAACTCCAGCTGTTCGGACGCGCACTAATGTTCAATAACGCACGACTGTTACCGCACACATTTCAGCCCGTTACCTTATATTTATCCAGCCTTCTCAGCAGAGCATATCTACTGATGCCTAACATCGCTGCAGCTTTGGTCTTATTCCCGCCGCTTAACCGTACCGCTTTTTCTATATATGCTTTCTCAAGGTTTTTTACCTCTGTTTCCAAACAAAAATCTTTTGCTTTCAAATCATTTGTTATTTTATCTTCAACACTAAAGAACTGCCTACCTGCTTCATTTAACTTCTCAATAAGTTCAATGGGCAGGTGTTCTTTTCGTACCACAGTCTCTTCATCATCAATGAAAATTGCAATTCTCTCAATAATGTTTTTTAATTCTCTAATATTACCGGGCCATGTATGTTTTTTTAAAATATCTCCCGCTTCAGCAGAAAGTTCTGTCACACGCTTGCCCAGTATTTTGGAAAAATGGTTAATGAAAAACCTGGCAATTAATATTATATCGTCACCACGTTCTCTTAAGGGAGGTACATGCACCGGCACAACATTCAAGCGGTAAAATAAGTCTTCGCGGAAGTTCCCCTTTTTTACCTCGTTTTCAAGGTCCTTGTTTGTGGCTGCAATAATTCTTACATCAACTTTTTTGTTAACCAGTCCCCCAACTCTTTTGAACTCTCTCTGCTCTAAAAACTTCAAAAGCTTCACCTGGATATTTAAGGGCAGCTCCCCCACTTCATCAAGAAATACTGTGCCGCCGTCAGCAATTTCGAACAACCCTTTTTTGGAACTGGTAGCTCCTGTAAAAGCGTTTTTTTCAAAGCCAAAAAGCTCACTTTCAATCAGATTGTGCGGGATTGAACCACAATTTATGTCCATAAATGAACTGTTCATGCGACTGCTTTTATCATGTATTTCTTTTGCAAGAAGCCCTTTTCCAACCCCTGTTTCACCAAGGATTAATATAGTAGCCTCACTTTCAGCTAAAATAGCAACTTTTTTCAGCAGTTTTTTCATTGCCTGACTTTCACCGATAATTTTATTATTTCGGAAAAACTCCTGCTGTTTTTTCTTGAGTATTTCCACTTCATTTTTTAAATCCCGGGTTTCTAGCGCTTTCTTAATAGCAATGTTGAACTCATCCAAATCAAAAGGCTTTTCAATATAATCGTAGGCTCCTTTTTTTATAGCATTAACAGCTGATTGGGTATCACCATATGCAGTTATCATTATAACCACAATTTCGGGGTCATAGGATTTAATTCTTTCAAGTAAAGTAATTCCATTCACATCAGGCAGCCTCACATCCAAAACTACCAGATGGGGGTTCTGCTTTTCAATCTCCTCCAGAAGTCCGGAACCGTGTGGATAGGTGAATATGTTATACCCCTGGTCCGTTAACGCTTCCTTTAGAGAAAGCCTGATGGTTTCTTCATCATCTACGATAAAAATACGTTTTCTCATTTAGAAGAGTCCTCCTCTATCAGGGGAAGTTTAATTGTGAATCTGGTTCCTTCCCCCGGCCGGCTGGCTACTCTGATATCGCCGTTATTTTGGATAACCAACCTTTTGACAACTGATAAACCCAGTCCTGTTCCCTCAGCATACGTAGTAAAGAAAGGATCAAATATTCTATCTATAATTTCCGGTGAAATGCCCTTCCCCGTATCTGCAATAACCAAGGCAAAATAGGGTTCTTGTTCCTGTTTTCCACCTTTCAGCAACAGCTCCCCGCCATTTTCCATCGCTTTTAAGGAATTCATAACAAGGTTAACTAAAATCTGTTTAAACTGACCTTTATCAATTTTGCTGTAGTATTTTTCACCGGGTAGTTCATCTTTGACTATTACATCTGAGCTTTTAATATGCTCACCCATTAATTCCACAGCTTCTCTAATTAAAGAAGTGACTTCTGTCACTTCCAAACAAGGTTCTTGAGGCTTGGCAAAATTCAAGATATCGGATACAAGTTCATTCACTCTATCTATCTCGGAAACAATCTTATCTAAAAGCATTACGGCCGACCTGTTATTCTTCAACCTGCTCATCAAAACCTGAGCACTGGTTTTCATACCGGCCAGGGGATTGCGAATTTCATGAGCTAACCCAGCAGCCAGTTGCCCTAAAGATTTTAATTTATCAATTTGCTCCATTTTTTCCTCAATTTCTTTTCTTTTGGTAATATCGTTAAAACTGCAAAGAGCTCCGGTAACTATTCCTTTCTCACTCGTTAATAAAGACGTATTAATTTCAATTACTTTTCCAGTTTCAGTATCTGAATTAAACTTATACAGGTCACTAATTCCTCTACCTTTTTTAAGCGCTTTTAAAGATAACTCAATTATTTTACTATAAATTTCTTCATTAAGCTGCTCTCCCTTTCCCAGTATTTTTTCGGCAGCCCTGTTAATGGAACTAACGTTTCCGCAGTTATCAACGGTTACAATCCCGGTAGTAGTGCTTCTAAGGATGTCCTCATTCATTTCTTTTAAGTTCTTTAGTTCCTCGGTACTCCGTTCAATTTTACTTATCATGTTATTGAACGCTTCCGCCAAGACTCCGATTTCATCCGTCCTTTTAAAATCAAGTTTTTTGTTGAAGTCACCCGTTGAAATCTTGTTGCATGCTTCAGCAAGCTTTTTGATAGGCTTTGATAGATTATGAGCAATAGCAATTGTCAGTTCTACAGCTATAATTGCAAAAATAATAGCAACAAATATAGTATATTTTTGAATCTCCAGCAGTGAAAAACTGACTGAATTTAATACCATTCCCGTCCCTATATACCAGCTTTGAGGGGAGATCTTCTTAAAAAGAAATAAAATTTTATCATCCCTATTGTCCAACCTAAATTGATAATAATCATTTCTTTCTTTAGTTTTTTTAAATTCCTCCAAAAGGTAGCGATTTAAATCTGAGCCGTAATCGCTAAAAACGGTATTGCCGGACCCGTCTATGATAATCAGGTTGTTCTTCTTCAATTTTTTGATATTAGTAACCAGTTGATCGGAGGTTAGATTGAAATCACTCCGTTCAATAATTCTTGAAATTTCTTCAAGGTCCTCCTGCAATTCAGCCAGCTTACTTTCCAGAAGCAGGTGATAACTTCCATTATAGGAAACCAGTCCCACAGCAAAGATTGAAATTATTATCAGAATTATAAAAGGGATTAGTATTTTATTTTCTATATCTAGTTTCATAGTTGCATTCTCCCACCCCGATTTTGTGTCAATAAACTTACCAGAATAAATAGTATTAAGGATGCAATAACACCTGGCAGAGCGGGATTAACCACATAATCGGTCGTGATTGGAGTTATCGCTTTGTACCCGACTTTAGCTATATAGAAAGGAAGGCTGGTAACCAGTCCTCCAATAAAAGCCGCCAGCGCGCCTGCTTTGGTTGCCTTACTCCAGAATACTCCACCATATAAAGGTATGAGAAAAACGGCAGCAAAAACACCCCATATTTTGGCGCCAAATATCAACAGGCTGGCCGGAGGATTTAACGCCAGTAATAACGAAGTAGTCCCTCCCAAACCTACAAAAAACCTGTTTAAATTAAGAAATTTTTCATCATTAATGGACGGGTTAAACAAATTTTTGTAAATATCGTTACAAAAGCCGCTAGCTAGTATCAAGAGTTGTGAATTGGCCGATGATATAGCCGCAGCAATAATACTAATCAATATTAATCCGCCGTAATGAGTAGAAAAAATGGTGTCTATTATATATGGGAAAATTTCGTCGATAGAATTTATACCTACTGCAGTTGGGACAAGTATTCTGGATCCCAACCCTATTATCAGGTTGGAAAAGTATACTAATATCAAAATTAAGATAGTTATACCAACCATGTTTAAAGCGGTCTTTTTATCTCTGGCGGAACTAATTCTAATTGCATATTGCGGATTGGCTGCTAATCCCAGCCCCCAACCGAAAAACGATGAAATCAACAGGATGGGTGGCTGTAAACCTTTGGCAAAGGGGTCTAATAAGCCTCCTTTTATAGTATAAAAACCACTATTTTTAATAACTTCCGTGTCAATTACAGCAGCCTGCAGATGCATCTGCTGCAAGCCATCAAGTTTTGACCAAATTATGAATCCTGATAATAAGCTACCAAAAACTATCAGCAAAAAGTTTATAATATCTGTCCTGGCAACAGAATATAACCCGCCAAAGGTCGTATAAAGAATAAATAGATACACCAGAAAAATGGCTAAACTATAAGGTATATCCAACAATTTGGTCATAATAATTCCAAAACCCTTTATCTGAATTACTATATAAAACACATAGCCTATTACAATAACAAGACCGCCTGCAGCTTGTAAAAAAGTACTTCCATAACGTATTTTGAAAAACTCAGGCATGGTAACAATTGAATATTCCTTAAATTTATTTGCCAGAAGAACTATTAAGAATGCACCAAAGAACCACCCGATTACACTGTATAATATGGCCGAATACCCAAATGCATAAATAGACCCGGTCAACCCCAACATTGAAGCTGCACTAAACCAGGTTCCACCAAAGGTTGAGATGCTGGTAAATAAACCCAATGAACCGTTGGCAATATAAAAATCCCTTGTAGACCGGGTTTTATTGAAACCGGACTTCCCAAACCATAATATAAAAAATGTATATAAGACAAAATAGCACATGTATACCAGCGATTTTGTCACTAGCGCATCACCTTTTTCTGTTTCCTAATAATTATCTGTGCAGCAGCAAAAGGAAGTATACCTGTAACTATCCAGGGTATGATTACAATAAACCATGTTTTTAAAGGAAGACCTAACCAACTATAGTCTGCCACCATCAGGCACCTCTCCAACTCATATTTTTAATAATATATTTCGACCTGTAATGGGCTTATCCCTGTAAAAAGATTCGTATACTTTAAATATAAAATACAATAAAGCAATTAAACTTCTTAAATGAAATTACTAATTATAATTAATTATCTAGTAATTACTAGAAAAAAACAAAGAGCTAAATTAATCATAGAAGATTATAAAAAAGTTACACCTAGAAATGGTTGATACAATGATAATTTATTAAAACAGAAGGAAGAATTTTATGAAAATTCATGTCAATATAATAAACCAGCCTCGTTTAGAGACTGGTATTTTTTATGTATTGGTGGAGGCGAGGGGAATCGAACCCCTGTCCGAAGGAATACCCACAAGAGCTTCTCCGAGCGCAGTCTGCGCTTTAAGGTTTCACTACCCGGACGCCCACAGACAGGCTTCCGTAGCAGCTAGCCCGATTAGTTTCCCAACCGGCTATCAGGCGCTCACCGGATGGTAGCCTGCTGGGTTTGACACCCCGAACCTTCGCTCACAGGCAAAGCGAAGTGGGATGGGCTGCGGTTAATTACGCAGCCAGAGCGTAATTTTCTTTGCCAATTAAATTGGCTTCCACCGTTTTACGAGCTGGTGGGATCTCGGCTCGCTACTCTTGCTCGTACTTCCCCCGTCGAAGCCAGTACGCCCCCACGAAAATCATTCAGTTTTCATATATATTATACCATAATGCATAAATTATAGGTAAGCAAAATCACCACCGCTCTTTAAATGCACGTTCTATTTCCCTTTTAGCATCTCTTTCTGCAATATCATGCCTCTTATCATAGAGCTTTTTGCCTTTAGCCAGGGCTAATTCTAGCTTGGCAAGCCCTTGTTCATTAAAATATATCCTTAATGGAACTAATGTGTATCCCTTTTCTCGGGTTTTTCCCCACAGCCGCATAATTTCCTTTTTATGCATCAAAAGCTTCCTATCCCTTTTGGGGTCGGGATTAAAGCGGTTTCCCTTTTCATACGGCGAAATATGCATATTGGCAACAAATAATTCTCCATCTCTAATAAATGCATACGCATCTTTGAGGTTAGCTTTGCCTGTACGAAGCGACTTCACCTCTGTACCCTTTAACTCTATTCCCGCTTCATAAGTTTCTTCTATAAAGTAATCATGTCTTGCTTTTCGGTTGTCAGTAACTACTTTAATCTCGCTTGCCACGGAAAGTCACCTCGTTTTTGTATCAATGCGTAACTTATATTATAACATCTATAATAAAATAGTCAAGAAAAAAGTAGCAAAAAAATCATTGCTGAAACTCTATTAGTTCAAAGTCTATTTGCCTTTGTTCTGTATTAACCTTTGCAACCTGAACTTTTACCGGTTTACCTATTTTAAATATTTTTCCTGTATGTTCTCCGTACAGCGCCAAATTTTTCTCATCAAAATGATAAAAATCATCTGTCAGGGTTGAAACATGCACCAAACCTTCAACTGTATTTTCAAGTTCTACAAAAAAGCCGAAGCTTGTTACACTTGAAATTATACCCTCAAAAATCTCTCCCAGATGCCTTTCCATATATTCAACTTTCTTTAGGTCTAGTGATTCCCTTTCAGCTTCTTCTGCTACTTTTTCTCTAATTGAACTTTGTTCTGAAGCTTCTGCTGTAAATTGTTGAAGCTGCTCTATTCTCTTTGGACCTAAACTACCCTTTTTCAATGTCTCCCTGATAATCCTGTGAATTACCAGGTCAGGATAACGGCGAATGGGAGAAGTAAAATGAGAGTAATAGGTGGACGCTAATCCAAAATGTCCCAGTGCCTGGTTGGAATACCGAGCATGTTTCATGCTCCGCAGCATAACTGTATTAATAACTTTCTCCTCAGGCTGCCCTTTGACTTTCTCAATAATCTCCCGAAAACTCGCCGGATGAACCCCATCATCTGTTGCCCTGATGTGATACCCAAAGGTATGGAGAAAATTATTTAAAGCTTCCATGTCATCAGGCTCCGGTTCTTCATGGACCCTATAGACAAAGGGAATTTCCAGCCAGTACATGTGTTCTGCCACTGTTTCATTGGCTAAAATCATGAATTCTTCTATAATTCTTTCAGCTATCCCTCGCTCTACCTTCACTATTTCCACAGGTTTTCCTTCTTCATCCAATTTTACCTTGCTTTCCGGGAATTCAAAATCTATAGATCCCCTCTTCAATCTTTTTTTCTTTAAAATCCCGCATAATTCTTGCATAAGGTAAAAATCATCCAAAAAATTAGCATATTCCTTTTTTAGCTCCTCATCATTGTTGAGAAGAATTTTATTTACTGTTGAATAAGTCAACCTTCTATCAATATTTATTACAGACGGTGTAATCTCATACTCCTTTACATTACCTTGATGGTCTACTTCCATGAGAACTGACATTGCCAGACGTATTTCACCTGCATTTAAGGAACAAATACCATTTGACAGTTCCGGAGGGAGCATAGGTATTACCCTATCCACCAGATATACACTCGTACCCCTCTCAAAGGCTTCCTGATCCAGTTTTGTGCCATGCTTAACATAATATCCCACGTCAGCAATGTGAACTCCCAGGTGATAGTTGCCATTTTGGAGCCTTGAAATGGAAACTGCATCATCTAAATCCTTTGCATCTTCTCCATCAATTGTTACCATGCGTATATCCCTTAAGTCTCTTCGATTTGAAAGTTCTCCTTCAGGAATTTTTGCTACTTTTTCTGCTTCTTGTAAAACGTCTGCAGGAAACTCCTCCGGCAGCTCATATTTACGTACTATCGAAAGGACATCTACACCTTTTTCGCCTTTGGCGCCTAAGATTTCAATTATTTTTCCTTCAGGACTTCTGCGGCTTTCGGGCCAGGTGGTTATCTTAACAACTACTTTATCACCAGTTTGGGCCCCTCCCATTTCTTCTGACGGAATAAATATATCATAGTACATTCTGGAGTCGTCGGGAATTACAAAACCGAAGTTGCGACTTCTTTCCAAGGTACCTACCACAGTTGTATTGCTTCTTTTAAGTATTCGTATTACTTCACCTTCAGGCTTTTGTGAACCGCTAAGTTTACCCAGGAGACGAACAATCACCCTGTCGTTATGCATTGCTCCATTGGTGTTAGCAGCGCTGATATAAACGTCTCCGCCTTCATAACGCTCGGGCTTTCTTTCCGGAATTAAAAAAGCATAACCCTTCTGGTGTGCCTGCAGGTAACCTACTAAAAGTCCCATTCTTTCCGGAATTCCATACTTATTCTTTCTGGTGACTATTACGTCACCGTTTCTTTCCATTTCACGTAACTTTTCTAAAAAGGAGGTTATATCTTCAATTTGGAGCTCCGATACCAGTTCTTCTGAAGTCAAGGGTTTATATGTACTTTCCCTCATATAATTAAGAATTTCTTGCTTATTCATATCTTCACCCCTAATTCAAACTGAGCCGGGCGAAACCCCGGCTTCTATTATTTATTATTAATTTTTCCATATCTATACTATTTTAATCACTACAGTCCCAACTCGTCACTTATATCTTTCATTGCTTCCAATCCTATTCCCATAAATTCATCCAATTCCATATCAAATTCAGAACAAGCCTTTATTGCCTCTCTGTTTGCTCCCCTGGCAAAGGATTTTTCTTTAAAGCGGTTCATAAGGAAATCAACATCAATAACGTCAAGTTTCTTTTCAGGCCTGATGAGTGCCCCGGCAACAATAAGACCCGTCAAAGGATCCGTAGCATATAAAGCTTTATCCATGAGACTTTTTCTGGGAAGTCCATGATATTCATTATGTACTTTTACGGCATAAACTACCTCTTCCGGCAAGCCCATTTCTGAAAGCATTTCCGCACCTACCAAACTGTGCCGTGCAGGATCATCTTTAGTTTTTTCATAATCAATATCATGCAGAAGTCCTGCCAATCCCCATAATTCCTTATCTTCATCAAAGTGCACTGCAAGAGCCCGCATTACTGCTTCTACAGACAGACAGTGTTTTTGTAGATTTTTGTTTTTAATGTGCTTTTTCATAAGTTCTAGAGCTTCCTGTCTTTCCATATCAATAATAGCCTCCTTCACTTAAAAATCTTTGGATTTGAACAAAAAGCCACCTGTTTTCAGGTCCCATGGTTACAATGTGACCTGATTTTTTTAAAGGCAAAATTTCTTTAAAATCACTGCTAACATTGCTATATATGTAATGAGCACTATCCGGTTTTACAACAGGGTCATCTTCAGACTGTACGATCATAAGGGGAATCTTAATGTTAGCCAATTCAGTCTTTAATATTTTTATTAGCTGTAAGAGGTTATTTACTGCATTTAAAGTCTGGCAGTCATATGCTATCCTCTTATATTCACAGAAAGCAGGAGAGTAATTTTCTTTTTTTTCTTTTTTCTTTCTTATGGATCTTATGGCATTATTTTTTCTGACATGGGGCATTACAAAACGTAAAAAAGGGACTAAATGTATTTTTATATCTCTAATGTAAATTGGAGCAGCCAATGAGACAACTGCCTTTACAGGCAGACTACGGGCGGCTCCAAGAAGGCTCAAAACACCACCCATAGAAAGGCCAATGAGAAAAACTTTATCACACTTCTTTGACATTTCTTGTACCGCATTCGCCATTGTTTCATACCATTTATGCCAGGATACATTTACTAAATCCTCAGGTGTTGTGCCATGACCAGGTAAAAGAGGTGCATGAACAGTATAACCTACTGAAGCAAGATAATCACCCAGAGGGCGCATTTCAGAAGGTGAACTTGAAAGACCGTGAACAAGTACGCAACCCTTTTGTCCACCTTCCAGATAAAATTCTTCAGCACCAGGCAAAACCATCTTTCTCCATCCCCAATCATCAAAATAAATGCGAAACTTAATTCAGAGGGAGTTTTTTACTCTCACTCTAAATTGTAATGAGACTGAATCCTGTTACCTATCCCCCGCTTAAAGAAGCGGATGTCTTTAATTACTAAATTAAAAGTGTTGGCTTTAAAACCAACACTTTTAACTACATCTAAACCATATTTTACTATATAATGTCAATTTAGAAAAGTGGCGCAAATACCAGAGATACAATAGTCATCAGCTTAATTAAAATGTTGATGGAAGGCCCTGAAGTGTCTTTAAAAGGATCACCTACTGTATCACCATTAACTGCAGCAGCATGAGCCTCGGAACCTTTGCCTCCGTATTGTCCTGTTTCAATATATTTCTTAGCATTATCCCAAGCTCCCCCTGCATTTGCCATCATAATAGCAAGCAAGAAACCGGATACAAGGGCACCCGCCAACATACCACCGAGTGCTTCTTTTCCTAAAACGGGAAGCAAGCCAACTGCAAGCGGAACTACAACTGCAAGTAAACCTGGAATAATCATTTCTTTTAGAGCAGCCGCAGTACTGATACTTACACAGTTAGCATAATCGGGCTTGGTAGTTCCTTCCATAACACCTTTAATTTCTCTAAACTGGCGACGTACTTCTTCAATCATTTTGAAAGCCGCACGTCCCACTGCCTGCATTGTTAATGCAGAGAAAAGAAATGGTAACATTCCGCCTATGAATAAACCTGCCACAACCTTGGGAGAAGTAATATCAATACTTGCAATATTTGCTGCTTTAGTATAAGCAGAGAACAGTGCCAAAGCAGTTAAAGCGGCAGAACCGATTGCAAATCCCTTTCCGATGGCAGCTGTAGTATTACCTACAGCATCAAGTGCATCTGTAATTTTACGCACCTTGGGATCTAAACCTGCCATTTCAGCAATTCCACCTGCATTATCTGCAATTGGACCATAAGCGTCAACAGCAACTGTCATACCGGTAGTGGAAAGCATACCTACCGCCGCAAGTGCAATTCCATACAATCCTGCAAATTTATAGGCCATAAGAATTGCGACAACAATAACGATAATGGGAAGTGCAGTACTTATCATACCAACACTGATACCTGAAATAATATTTGTTGCAGTACCGGTTTGGGAAGATTCTGCAATACCCCTTACCGGAGTATATCTTTCAGAAGTATAGTATTCTGTAATTTTACCTATTAGTAATCCTGACAACAGTCCAGCTACAGTAGCTATAAACGCTCCCATTCCGAGATCCTCCGGAAGCAAGTTTGTTGTTAGGAAATATGTAGCTACAATAGAGAGAACTCCAGCAACCATAGTCCCCATATTAAGCGCGTTTTGTGCATTGGCTCCCTCACCTGTACGAACAAAGAAAGTTCCAATTATTGATGCAATAATTCCTGCACTTGCAATGTAGAGTGGTAGTAATGTACCATTCTCAATCCCCAGTGCGGCACCTAACGCAATTGCTGCAATAATTGAACCTACATAAGACTCAAAAAGGTCGGCACCCATGCCCGCAACGTCACCAACATTATCACCAACATTGTCGGCAATAACTGCCGGGTTTCTCGGGTCGTCTTCCGGGATACCTGCTTCTACCTTACCCACCAAGTCCGCACCAACATCAGCAGCTTTGGTGTAGATACCTCCACCAACGCGGCCGAAAAGGGCAATTGAACTGGCCCCCAGGGCAAAGCCATTGACAACTTGAGGATTGTCAAATATTATGTTAATAATACCTAAACCAAGTAGTCCCAAGCCAACAACTGACATACCCATTACAGCACCGCCGGAAAAGGCAACTCCCAGTGCCTTATTGGCACTTTCCTGAGCAGCATTGGCTGTTCTAACATTAGCCTTGGTGGCAATGTTCATTCCAATGAAACCTGCCAGTACGGAGCAAATTGCACCTGCAATAAATGCAATTGCAGTCGCAGGTTGCATACTATCCTGACCTGTTGTCATGGAACCTGCAATCACAATCACTGCAGCCAGCGCAATAACAAATATTACCAAAGTACTATATTCCCTTTTTAAAAATGCCATGGCACCTTCATGAATAGCGTTAGCAATCTCAGTCATTGTTTTATTTCCTGCATCAACCTTATTGACTTTACTTACAAGATAAAAGGCAAATAAAAGTGCTATAACACCAGCAATAGGAGCTATAAATGTAGCCACGAAAATCAACCTCCTTTTTTCTGCAAATCATTTAGCTTGTAAATAACTTTTATTTACTAAACAATTGATAGTAATAGAGTAAGAACTAAAAACGCACCAGCAAGGATTGTGGAGATTTTGCTGAATAAATCATCCAATCCCTTTTTCTTACCAAAAAATGCTTCGGCACCACCTGCAATAGCACCCGAAACACCTGCACTTTTTCCTGATTGTAGTAAAACACTAGCAATTAATCCTAGTGATACCAGTACCTGCAAAATTACTAATAGTACTTTCATCAGCTCACCTCCCATCCCCACTTTTAAAACAAATTCATTTTAGCATACAAGATAGTAAATTACAACAAGATTAAACTTTCAATATTACTTCTTATTCACTATATTTTTACCAAACTTTAGCTTTTAAATTCGGTTTAAATATTGAAAATCGATATACTTCCCAAAAATTATACTTTCTGAAAGTACAAAAAAGCAAGTCGTTTAGACTTGCTTTTTTGTATTTAATTTATTTCTTCAGATTATAAAAGGTATTTATACCCTTATATTCTGCAAGGTGACCCAGATCATCTTCAATTCTTATAAGCTGGTTATATTTTGCTACGCGATCAGTACGTGAGGGCGCTCCTGTTTTAATCTGTCCGGCATTTACAGCCACCGCTATATCAGCAATTGTTGTGTCTTCAGTTTCTCCGGAACGGTGAGAGATCACACAGGTATAGCCGGCCCTTTTAGCCATTTCAATGGTATCAAATGTTTCGGTTAAAGTACCAATTTGATTTACTTTAATAAGGATAGAGTTGGCGGTATTGTTTTCGATTCCCCTTCGCAGTCTTTCGGTATTGGTAACAAAGAGGTCGTCACCTACAAGCTGGATCTTTCCACCAAGGCTCTGGGTTAATTTTAACCAGCCATCCCAGTCATCTTCATCTAATCCATCTTCTATTGAGATGATGGGGTATTTTTCAACCAGACCTATATAGTAATCAACCATTTCTTCAGATGTCTTGCTTTGACCTTCACTTGCCAGTACATACTTGCCGTCTTTATAAATTTCACTGGCAGCAACATCCAGTGCAAGTACAAAATCCTTACCTGGCTCGTAGCCTGCCTTCTGGATGGCTTCTACAATTACTCCCAGTGCTTCTTCATTAGAGCCAAGGTTAGGAGCAAAACCACCTTCATCACCCACAGCAGTGTTTAAACCGCTGCCTTTTAAAACCTTTTTCAGGTTATGAAATACCTCAGCACCCATTCTGATAGCTTCAGTAAAGTTAGATGCACCTACAGGCATTACCATAAATTCCTGAATGTCTACATTGTTATCGGCATGCTTACCACCATTTAAAATATTCATCATTGGTACAGGCATTTGCTTGGCATTTACACCGCCAAGATACTGATATAAAGGAAGTCCCACTGCATCAGCAGCGGCTCTGGCAACTGCCATGGAAACACCTAAAATCGCATTTGCCCCAAGTTTAGATTTATTTTCAGTTCCGTCAAGCTCAATCATTAATTTGTCTATACCAACTTGATCAATTGCATCAAATCCAACTATTTCAGGGCCAATTACAGAGTTGACATTTTCAACTGCCTGCTGTACTCCTTTTCCCAGGTAACGATCTCCGTTTCCATCACGAAGTTCTACAGCTTCATATGCACCTGTAGAAGCTCCGGAAGGAATACAAGCACGGCCCATACTTCCGCTTTCCAAATATACTTCAACTTCAACAGTTGGATTTCCTCGAGAATCCAAAATTTCCCTCGCATAAACATCTGTAATTATTGTCATTTGCTTTCCTCCCTACTAAATTTCAAATTAGTTTTTTATGAGTGATTGTCCTGTCATTTCCTGTGGTTTTTGCAAATTTAAAATCTTCAGCATTGTAGGAGCTATATCCCGTAATGCCCCATTTTCACGAAGTTTTACATCTCCAAGTCCTACCAGTATAAGAGGAACCTTATCGGAAGTGTGGGCGGTATGCGGTTTACCTGATTCATCCCGCATTTTTTCACAGTTGCCATGGTCTGATGTTATTATTGCTACTCCACCCGCTTCTTTAATACTATCTACTACTTTTCCAATACAACTATCCAGAGCTTCCATGGCTTTAACTGCTGCGTTCATGTCACCTGTATGCCCTACCATATCAGGATTAGCATAGTTCAAGATAATTACATCATATTTTCCGGATTCTATTTCTGCAATTGCCCTATCTGTTACCTCATTAGCGCTCATTTCAGGCTGCATATCATATGTGGCTACCTTAGGAGAAGGTATCAGTATCCTGTCTTCACCGGGGTTTTCTTCCTCTACGCCGCCGTTAAAGAAAAATGTTACATGGGCGTATTTTTCAGTTTCGGCTATTCTCAACTGTTTGATTCCATTGTGAGCCAAAACCTCTCCCAGAGTATTTTTGAGATTTAGGGGCGGGAATGCAACGGGTGCTTTTATGGTTGCATCATATTCAGTCATACAAACATAATAAACACCCAGTCTACCACCCGGCCGATCGAAACCGTCAAAATCTTCATCTACAAAGGCACGAGTGATTTGGCGCGCCCTGTCAGCCCGGAAGTTATAGAATATAACACTGTCACCAGGCTGTACAGCAGCTAAAGGATTTCCCTCATTTTTAATTACTGTAGGAAGTACAAATTCGTCGCTTGTATCCTTGCCATATGATTGTTCAACTGCTTCTTTTGCTGAAGACGCCTCTTCTCCCTCTCCAAGTACCATGGCCCGGTAGGATTTCTCAATACGTTCCCATCTTTTATCACGGTCCATAGTGTAGTAGCGACCTGAAACAGTGGCAATTTTTCCAATGCCTAGTTCCTTAAATTTATCCTCCAGAGCATCAATATATTGGAGGGCGCTTCTGGGAGGCACATCCCGACCATCCAGAATTGCATGAACATATACTTTATCTAAGCCATGTTTTTTTGCCATTTCCAAAAGCGCATAGAGATGATTGATATGACTGTGGACCCCTCCATCAGATAAAAGACCCATTAAATGGAGCGCTTTGTCATTTTTAAGGGTGTTTTCCAGAGCAGCTTTCAACTCTTGATTTTTAAAAAAATCTCCGTCTTTAATTGCTTTACTGATGCGCGTAAAATCCTGATAGACAATCCTTCCGGCCCCAATATTGAGGTGGCCTACTTCCGAGTTGCCCATTTGCCCTTCAGGCAGGCCTACCTCCTCACCGGAAGCATCTAATTCCGTATGTGGATATTCTTTTATGAGCTTATCTAGATTGGGGGTATCTGCAACTTTAGCAGCGTTTCCTTCTTCATTTTCACTGAGACCCCAACCATCTACAATTATTAATGCTAGTGGTTTTTTTGCTGTCATTTTTCCACCTACTCTTTCTCTGAAGCCGAATATTAGTACTTAATTATTTCGCTAAATGATTGGGATTTTAAGCTAGCACCGCCTACTAAGGCTCCGTCTATATCTTCTTTTTCCATAAAGGAGGCAATATTTTCAGGTTTTACGCTTCCTCCATACTGGATGCGTATTTTACCGGCTACTTCCTCATTTAAAACTCTTGCCAGTGTTTTTCGAATATGAGCTATCACTTCCTGGGCATCTTCACTGGATGCTGTTTTACCTGTTCCAATTGCCCAGATCGGTTCGTATGCTATGACGATATTCCCGGCATCTCTTGGCTCTATTCCCTCCAGAGCTTTTTGCACCTGGGACTCACAAACCTTAAATGTGTTACCTGCTTCCTTTTGCTCCAGTGATTCCCCTACGCAAATTATCGGTATTAAACCGGCTGCAAGCAGCGCCTTTGCCTTTTTATTAACTGTTTCATCCGTATCTCCAAACATAGCCCTTCTTTCAGAGTGCCCGATGATACAATATGTTACACCCATATCCTTCAGCATTTGAGGAGAAACTTCACCTGTAAAGGCCCCTGATTCTTCCCAGTGGACATTTTGTGCTCCTACTTTAATATCTGTTCCCCTGCATTCTTCAATTACCGGAGCAAGAGCAGTAAATGGAGGGCATATCACTTTTTCCACACTGTCATCCTCAGGAAGAAGAGGTTTTAATTCCTTTATAAATTGAACCGCTTCAGAATTCATCTTGTTCATTTTCCAGTTTCCGGCTATAATAGGTTTCCTCACAAAATCCGCCCCCTTATTTGTCCAGTTTTAACTGATGACTCCATCTTTAAGCAGTAACTGGATTAAGTCTCACTAAAATTCAGAGTGCGAGAAAAAACTCGCTCTGAATTAAGTTTCGCTTTTATCTTTTAATGCAACAACACCGGGAAGTTCCTTACCTTCAAGGAATTCTAAGGATGCGCCTCCGCCAGTTGAGATATGGAAGATATCTCTGGTTACTCCTGCTTTTTCAACAGCAGCAACAGAGTCCCCTCCTCCGATTATGGTCTTACCCCGGCAATTTGCCATTGCATTAGCAACCTTCATGGTTCCTTCAGCAAATTCTTTTATTTCAAATACCCCCATGGGGCCATTCCAAATCACTGTTTTTGCATCTTTAATTGCTTCAACATATTGTTGTGCTGTTTCAGGCCCTATATCAAGCGCTTTATAACCTGCGGGCACCTCATTCGCAGCTACAACTTGGGTAGCAGCGCCCTCTTTCATCTCCCGGGCTACGACTAAATCTGTAGGTAGAAGTAAATTGACACCATTTTCTTCATATTTCTGCATAAGTTCTTTTGCCAGGTCCACCTTGTCATCTTCAACAAGGGATTCGGCCATATCGTACCCTTTAGCCTTCAGGAACGTATTTGCCATTCCTCCACCAATAATCAGAGTATCTACCTTATCGATAAGATTTTCTATAACTCCAATTTTATCGGATATCTTTGCTCCTCCTATAATTGCCACAAAAGGATGTTCAGGTGCAGTGAGGGCTTTAGACAAGACATCTATTTCCTTTTCCATTAAAAATCCTGCTACTGCAGGCAGGTAATCAGCTACACCGACAGTGGAAGCATGCGCCCTGTGGGCTGCACCAAAGGCATCATTGACAAATATTTCTGCAAGGCTTGCAAGTTCCTTTGCAAAGCCCGGATCATTTTTCTTTTCCTCCGGGTTAAAGCGTGTATTTTCAAGGAGCAATATTTCTCCGGGCTGTAGCTTTTCAGCTTCCTTTTTAGTGTCAGAACCTGTACAATCATCAGTCTTTTTAACTTCCTTACCCAAAAGGTCAGCTAATCTTTGCGCCACAGGATCCATTTTTAAGTCTTCTTTTACCTCTCCCTTGGGACGACCAAGGTGAGACATAAGAATTACCGCTGCATTGTTATTTATAAGATACTCAATGGTAGGAAGGGCAGCCCTTATCCTGGTGTCATCAGCAACCTGACCGTCCTTTAAAGGCACATTAAAATCTACCCTTACTAAGACTTTTTTACCGGAAACATCAATATCTTTTAAAGTCATTTTTTTCATTTGCGCCACCACCTTTTTTCTACTTATCAACTGTAAAAGGATATTCGAGTACTTAACTTACTGATCGGAATAAAGGGGATTAAAGCATCTCAATATGCTTTAATCCCCGAAGTATTAAATTGATTAATTTTAGAGTCCCTTTTCAGCCATATATTTAGCAAGCTCTACAACGCGGTTGGAGTAACCCCACTCATTATCATACCATGCAAGAATTTTAACCATGGTATCTTCAATAACCATAGTTGAAAGTCCGTCTACTATAGATGAGTGAGGATCAGTATTATAGTCCTTTGATACAAGCGGCTTATCTGAATAAGCTAATATTCCCTTGAGTTTTCCTTCTGCAGCTTCCTTTAAAGTAGCATTAATTTCTTCTGCAGTTCCTCCCTTTTCCAATTCGGCAACAAGGTCTACTACGGAAACATTTGGAGTTGGTACCCTCATGGCAAAGCCATTGAGTTTACCCTTTAATTCAGGCATTACTAAGGCTACTGCTTTGGCAGCGCCAGTAGTAGTTGGAATAATTGACATTCCGCATGCCCTTGCTCTTCTTAAATCTTTATGTGCCATATCCAGGTTCTGCTGGTCGTTTGTATAGGAGTGAACTGTTGTCATTAATCCTCTCTTAATGCCGTATTTATCATGGATTACCTTAGCAACAGGCGCCAGGCAGTTTGTTGTACAAGAAGCGTTTGAAACAATATGGTGGTTAGCGGGATTATATTTATCTTCATTTACACCAAGTACTATAGTAATATCTTCATTTTTAGCAGGTGCGGTAATAATAACCTTTTTAGCGCCTGCATCAATATGCGCTTTTGCCTTATTTGCATCCCTAAATACACCTGTAGCTTCCAAAACTATGTCTACACCAAGATCTCCCCATGGGAGCTTGGAAGGATCCTTTTCAGAGAAAACCTTCACTTCTTTACCATTAACTACAATTGCATCTTCCTTAGCCTCAACATCTGCATCCAGAGTACCGTGTACTGAATCGTACTTTAAAAGATGTGCATTAGTGTCTGCATCTGTTAAGTCATTTACAGCTACTACTTCCAACTCGGGATGTTTCATTGCCGCCCGATAGGAAAGACGTCCTATTCTACCAAAACCATTAATTCCAATTTTTACAGCCATAAATTATTCTTCCTCCTTTAAAAATAGTTTTCTTATTTATTTAAAATTTTACTCACAAAAAATAAGCAAAAAGAAAACTATATTTCCGCCTTTATTACTTTAGTCCCTTTTTCTGCTATTTGGTACTCATATTTTTTATCTAATTTGGAATCGGTTATCAAATAGTCAACAGCATCAAAAGTAACTACGGAGGCAAAGGCCGGTTTGCCGAATTTGGAAGAATCCGCCACGGCAATGATTTTACCTCCGGAATTTATCATTGCCTTTTTAACCTGAACCTCATTCAGACTATGTGTTGATAAACCTATTTCAGGGTGAATTCCGTTACATGCCAAAAAAACCTTATCAACATTTACTTTTGCCAGGGCGTCTTCTGCAATGGTTCCGACCAGTGCCAGCGTTTTATGACGAAGTTCTCCACCGGTAATCACGAGGTTAATATTCCTATTATTCATTAATTCCTGCCCGATGATTATGGAATTGGTTACCACGCTGATTTGAAGCCTGGACTTCCTCAGGAGTTTTGCTATTTGATATGTAGTAGTCCCCGAATCCAGTAGAATGGTATCTCCTGTCGAGATATATTCCAGCGCTTTCCTAGCAATAGCCTGTTTTTCAGTTAAATACCTATCCTCTTTCTCAAAAAAAGAAAGTTCAAAACTTGCCTTCTGAGGTTTAATAGCCCCTCCATGAGTTCTTTCTACAAGGTTTTCTTTTTCCAACTCCTGCAAATCACGACGAATAGTTGCCTCAGAAACATTGAAAACTTTACTCAAATCAGCAACCTTTACACTCTTTTCATTTTCAATTAATTGCAGTATCTTTTTCTTGCGTTCTTCGGCAAACACTTGCTTCACCGCTTCTTATTTATGTTTGATGTTGCTCAATTATATGTTTATTTATGTATGTTTATGCTTAAATTTTATTTTATTATGAAAGTATTGTCAATACATTACTATTTATTTTTTCATTTTTAATCTGATTTTATAAATGTTAAATTCAATTAACCATAATATTTTATAGATCCGTAAAAACCATGACTCAAATACCAAGCGCCCTGTAAACCTTAAAAGATTTAGAGGGCGCTTTTCTATGATAATTTGCCTGTTTTTTATAATCCAAATTAGACTATTAGTAATTTTCCTCTGCCGTCTTACTTACTTCCTTCAGATATTCCTCAACCTCAGCTGCAGTATTCAAGGCAAGGACTTTATTCACGTGTTTTTCTGCTTCCTTTTTGCTGAGCTCCCTGACCTTCTTTTTCACTTCCAAAATTGAACCGGGGCTCATACTCAATTCAGTAATACCCATTCCGACAAAAATAGGAGTTAAGAGAGAATTGCCACCTGCTTCACCGCAGATACCAACCCAGATGCCTGCCTTTTGAGCCGCTTCAGCAACCCAATTAATGAGCCGCAGTACCGCTGGGTGATAAGGAGTATGCAGTTCAGAAATCTTTTCATTGGTACGATCAACAGCCACCGTATACTGAATCAGATCATTGGTACCTATACTGAAAAAATCAACTTTATCAGCAAAGCGGTCTGCCATAAGAGCTGCTGAAGGCACTTCGATCATCATCCCAACTTCCATTTTCCGGTCGTAGAGAATGTTCTCAGACTCTAGTTCTTCTTTAACTTCATCTAATATTTCTAAAGCTTTATCCAACTCCTCCAGAGATGCAATTAAAGGAAACATAAGCTTTATTTGCCCGTAATTACTGGCCCGTAAAATAGCCCTGAGCTGGGTTTTAAAGATATCTTTTCTCTCCAGCGATATTCGAATTGCCCGCCAGCCGAGAAAGGGGTTCATCTCTTCAGGAAGGTCCATGTAAGGCAGTTCCTTATCACCGCCAATATCCAGTGTCCTGATAATCACCGGTTTACCGGCCATTTTTTCCACTACTTCTTTATAAGCCTTAAATTGTTTCTCTTCATCGGGTAGCTGCCCGGTATTCATATAGAGAAATTCGGACCTGAAAAGCCCAATGCCATCTGCATTAACTTCAAGAACCCTATTTGTATCCTCGGGTATACTGATATTGGCTGCTACTTTCACCCCAAAGCCGTCACAGGTTCGTGCCGGTTTTTCCTTTAACTTGGATAATTCCCGCTGTTTTTTCTCATATGCGGCCAGTTTAGCTCTATATTCAGCCAGCGCTTTCTGATCAGGATTAATGATGACCTGCCCGGAAATTGCATCAAGAATAACATCTGCACCATGCTGAGCCTCATCTAAAATCCCTTTAACACCAACAATCGCCGGAATCATCAAATTCCTGGCCATAATTGCTGTATGGGATGTTTTACCACCCCTGGTCAGGATAAAGCCCTTCAGCTTATCTTTATCTAGTAAGGCTGTTTGGGAAGGGGTAAGATCTTCAGCCAGAATAATGGAATCATCACCGATGTCTAATAAGGTATTAAGATTCCCCGTTAAAGCTCTCAACAGGTGATCACCTACATCCTCAATATCCTTAACCCTTTCCCTAAAATATTCATTGTCCATTGCTGCAAATTTAGCTATTATATTTTCTATTGCCTTTTTTACCGCTGCCTCAGCATTTATTTTTTCATCATTAATAAATTTTATCACTTCATCATTCAACATGGGGTCATTAAGCATAGCAAAATGGGCATCAAATATTTGAACTTCTTCCGAACTCAATTCCCTCGTTGCTTTTCCTTTAATCTCGTGTAGAAACTTGTTTGCTTTTTCTTTAGCTTCCTCCAGCCTGTTGATTTCTTCCTCAACCTTTTCAGCAGGAATAGAACGGGTAGTAATAGCCAATTTTTCATTTGCATATTTATATATCCGGCCAATAGCTATTCCTTTCGATACTACAATCCCTTTATACATCTTCTACTCCTCCCCCAGGCCGGAAGTAAAAAACTCTTTTAAATCATTAATTGCTTTATCTTCATCTTCACCAACTGCTTTAACAGTCAACTCACTGCCCTGGACTGCCCCCAGGGACATAACACCCAGAATGCTTTTGGCATTAACTTCTTGCCCATCGTAAGCCAGGGTTATTTCTGACTTAAATTTATTGGCCTCCTGCACCAGCAAGTTGGCAGGGCGGGCATGTAAGCCTGATTTGTTTGTAATTTTTACTGTAGCCTGCATCATTTTTCATCAACCCTTTATTTGTAATAATGTTTTATTTGTATTGATGTAATAATTATCTTACAGCTATATTTTTCAGAAATTTTACAGCTTTAAAAGGCTTACTCATTTTTATTTATTGTTCCACCTTTGGTTTCAATATTCTTAGCATTACCGCCGTAATAATCATACCGGCCAAAATAGCAACTACATACATTCCAAGATTGCCCACGACATTAGGAATTGGAAGTACAAAGATACCGCCATGGGGCGCCTTTAAACTTGCTCCAAAAAGCATAGACAGGGCTCCTGTTACTGCAGAGCCGGACATAATTGCAGGAATCACTCTGAAAGGATCGGCCGCCGCAAAGGGAATTGCTCCTTCCGTGATAAAGGATATACCCAATATCCAGGCCGCCTTTCCTGCTTCCCTTTCTTGCTTATTGAATCTATTGGAAAAGAGTACTGTCGCCAGAGCAAGACCAAGTGGCGGAGTCATACCGGCTGCCATGACTGCGGCCATCGGTTCATAAATATTTGATCCCAATAAACCTACTCCAAAGGTATAGGCTGCTTTATTGACAGGACCACCCATATCAAAAGCCATCATAGCTCCCAGTATTATGCCCAATAGAACAGCATTAACATCACCCATACTTTGCAACCAGCTTTTTAATCCTTCCATAACAGCCTGGACCGGTTGACCTATGACATAGATCATCAGAAGGCCAACTACCAAACTGGAAATAAACGGAAGAATCAGAACCGGCATTAAACCCTGAAAGCTCTTTGGTAATTTAATAGTATTTTTTAACCATTGTGTAAAATAACCGGCAAGGAAACCTGCAACAATACCACCTAAAAAGCCGGCACCGATCTGGTTAGCTAGAATACCACCGATCATACCGGGAGCCAGGCCGGGCCGATCAGCAATTGAGTAAGCGATATAGCCCGCTAAAACAGGTACCATTAACGCAAAAGCAGAACCGCCACCTATTTGCATTAATGCTGCAGCCAGGGTGCCTTCCTCTTCAAAGGCCTTAATCCCGAAAATAAATGAAATAGCAATAGCCAAACCACCGACCACAACAAAGGGAATCATATGAGATACACCTGTCATCAAATGCTTATATGGACCTCTCCGCTCAGATTTACGAGCGCTTTTTATATCACTTACCTGTGAATAAATATCACCTTTCACTTCAGTTGTTTTTCCCTCTTCTGCTCCCTGAAGAGCCTTTTTTATCAGCCCTTTAGCATCATCAATAGCTTGCGAGGTAGCAGCAGTTACAACATATTTACCTTGAAAGCGATTTGTATCAACATTTGTATCTGCGGCTACGATAACTGCATCTGCCTCAACAATATCTTTTTCCGTTAACTCATTTTCCACACCAACAGACCCGCAAGTCTCCACCTTAATCTCTACACCTAACTCTTTTGCCGCCTGTTCTAAGGATTCAGCAGCCATATAGGTATGAGCAATACCTGTCGGGCAAGAAGTAGTTGCCACTAACTTTTTCACTATTGTCCCCTCCCTAAGTGATTTTTCCTTCATTTTAGATATCCAATAAATGCTATTAAATGTTTAATTGACTATTTCTTATACCGCCTAACCACCTCCCTGATTGCTGCTGGGGTATCCGCTTTGGATAATGCCTCCCTGAAATCTTCATGTACAAGCATTCTTGATAAGGTAGAAAGAAGTTTTATATGCTGGTTATCTGATTCTTCAGGTACCGCAATTAAGAAAAATAAATAAGCTGGTTTGCCATCCAGGGACTCATACTCAATTCCTTTCCTGGATTTACCAAAAACAATTGCCGGTTTTTTGACAGCATTACTTTTTACATGGGGTATAGCAACCCCGTTACCGACTCCTGTAGTTCCTTTCTTCTCCCTTTCCATTACCCCATTAAGAACAATCTCCCTATCAAAGATAACATTATTATCCTCTAACACCTGCACCAACTCTTCAATTACTCCTTTTTTATCTTGACTGGCTAACTCCATTTTTATAAATTCAGGTTTAATAAAATCCTTTAATTCCATATTAATCCTCCTATTTTATAATTGGTTTGATTTTCAGCTCAGCTTCCATCTCTGTAATTAACTTCCTCTTCAATGTGCTTATTTTACCCGTTTTCACATAAGAAGTAGCTACAGCAGTTGCAAAACATGCCAATTCAGCTAGTGAACTACCCCTTAACAATTTCACAGCCAGACCGGCGACCATTGAATCCCCTGCTCCTACCGTAGTGCTCGTTATATCTACCTTAGGGGTTATCACTTGAAAACATTCATTTTTATCAGCAAAGATTGCTCCCTTGCTGCCCAAAGAGATAGCAACTATCTCAACGCCTTTAGCCAGGAAATATTCTGCAGCTTCATAAAAATCTGTATCGCTATTGAGTTTTCTGCCTATGAGCGCTTCTGCCTCATGGAGATTAGGCTTAATTACAAAGGGCTTGTCCTTTAACCCTAACGATAAGGAGTCACCTGCAGTATCTAAAATAGTCTTTACTCCATATTGGTCAGCTAGTTCTAGGAGCTGATTGTAGGTATTTTTGGGCAGTCCCTGCGGGATGCTACCGGCTAATACCAGCAACCTAGCTTGTGCTAACTGTACCTTAAGGGATTTTTTTAATTCTTCTAAATCCTGGACTGATACCTGTCCGGGTTCGTTTATTTCGGTCTCACGACCTGTTTCACTTTCAATGATCTTTATATTTTGCCTGGTAGGGTATTCCGTCCAGGTAAAATCTCGTTGCACACAATTTCTTTCTAAAAAGTTATCTATTTCCTTTCCGGTATCCCCACCAAGAAAACCCATCGCCATAGTCGGATCACCCAGCCGGTGAATTACCCGGGCCACATTAATTCCCTTACCTCCGACTGAATTTACTACGTCCCGGACTCGATTCAGTCCGCCAAGTTTAAAGCTGTCAATTTTGATAATTTTATCTATTGCCGGGTTTAATGTTACTGTAATTATCATAATCTCCCCACTCCCACACTTAATCTGCAATAATCACCTCTATCCCTGATTCGGATAGTTTTTGCCTGAGGTCCTCTGTTATCCGGTCGGTAATTATATAATCAATATCTTCTAAATCGGCAAATTTGCTAAAAGTAACCTTATCAAATTTTGAATGGTCAAAAATCAAATATACTTCCTGAGCAATTTCAATCATAGTTTTTTTAATTCTTGCCTCAATTAAATCCGGAGTAGTTGCACCGTCTTGAAGTGTAAAGCCGTTAGTAGCAATAAAAGCTTTATCTACTCTGATATCTTTTAGGACATTTTCAGTTAGCGGTCCAACAAAAGCCTGGGTTTTAGGTTTAAATACCCCCCCTACCAGGACAACTTCAAAACTTGTATCTAATAGCTTAACCTTATCCATAATATTTAATCCATTGGTCACTAAAGTTAAATTATTTTTATCCTTGAGATGGGTAATAATATGAGCAGTAGTGGTCCCTGTATCAATTAAAACTGTCTCCCCATCATTAATAAATTGACTGGCCCTAAAACCGATTTTTTCCTTTTCTTGTAGGTATCTATCGGCTTTTTCTTCAAAGGATGGTTCAAATCTCCTGCTGCCGGCCTGGATAGCACCTCCATGTGTCCTGAGAATAAGACCCTGTTTCTCAAGTTCTTTTAAGTCACGCCTTACCGTTACCTCGGATACATTAAATGCTTCACTTAAGTCACTGACTTCAATACGGTTCTTTTTTTCCAACATCTTTAGAATCTGTTTTCTCCGCTCTTCCGCAAACATAGCAAGGCTCCTTTTCCAGAAGACATTATGTTCTTTTAGTTATTTCTATGATTATTTATGATTATATACGATCACTTTGATCATGTCAATAAATTTTCACAAGATTTTAAATATGGCAAAATATAAAAAAACCACCGGAAATTTCCGGTGGT
>Ga0182240_100123_pt1 | contig 35305 bp, 28 predicted proteins | sample hydfrates4_PW_90_FD_145594 | JGI IMG/M metagenome (GOLD analysis project Ga0182240, IMG submission 145594) | Subsurface microbial communities from deep shales in Texas, USA - hydraulic fracturing test 4_PW_90 | ecosystem: Environmental > Aquatic > Deep subsurface > Shale gas/oil reservoir >...
CTCTTGCTCTATACTTTAACGCATCTCCTCTTTTTATATCAATAATGACCTCTTTTCCTATTATAGCACAGATGTTTCAGATTTTCTCTTCACGAATAAACCAATTCATTGGTTCCAAGAAGAAAAGCTTAATACTAAATGCGTTTATATCGAGAACTTTATTTGTTTTATTACCCATTTTCATCTTTTTTGATGTGAGATCTGAGTACATTATGTTAATTATTATTCTTTTATTTTCTTTTTTCGGAACATTCGTGGGCAACACTTGGACAGTTTTGATTAGAAGCGTAGTACCCTTTGAGCAAAGAGGTAAATATTTTGGACTTCGTAATATTTTCGCTTCCATAACTGGTATAATTATGATGTATCTTTACTCTATGTTTTTAGAATTTCCAAATTTTAAAACAGGACTGTTATTGGTTACAAGTTTTATGGCATTTTTCTCTGTTCTTTCAGCTCTTTTGCTGATGAAACATGAGTTTCCAGAAGAAAGCGAAAAAAATCACTCCGTTAACCTAAACATTTTTTCACCCTTTAAAGATAGAAACTTTAAAAATTTTCTCCTTTTTATGTTTGTTTGGAGTTTTGCCATAGAATTTGCAAGGCCTTATTTTGCCTATTATGAAGTGGCGATTTTGAATATAAATTATCAATTTCTTGGAAATATGGGAATAATTACTAGCGTTATCTCTATTTTTTTGTATTTGTTTTATGGTGTAGTGGCAGACAGGTTTGGTAGCAAGAATGTTCTAAGTCTGGGGATTTTGTTGTCAACTTTCAGTCCGTTGATGTACTTTTTAATGAATACAACGAATTATAGGAGTATTGAATTATTAAATGCGATTTTTGCAGCCTTTGCGTGGTCGGCGATAAACTTAGCAATTTTTAACTTACTCTTAGAAATATCCAAAGAGCCATCCGAAAATTATATCGCAGCCAACTCTTTCGTTGCCGGGATCGCAGCGATTTTTGGGTCGTTGAGTGGAGGTTTCTTAGCAAATCATCTTGAAAATATAGAGATTCATTTTATGGGGGACCCCTATCATGGGATTCAATTGATTTTTATTATAGGATTCATATTAAGGATCATATCTGTTATTCTATTAACTGAAGTTGAGGCAATGGAAAAGCCCATCAGATATAAAGGAATATTCTCACCCGAAGCAGCTTTGTTTAAAAGAAGAGAAATCAATTTTCCTTTTGATTTATTCAGAAGGAACAGAAGGAAAATCAAAAAAAGTGAACTTCCCCCTTCCGTTGATGTAGAAAACGAAGAGAAAAATCAAGTAGTTACAAATGACAATAAAGAAGATAAGGAATAAATTCAATCTTTGATTTAATAAAGCATAGAGTGTAAAATTAGATTGACACCATTCATCAAAAATTTAGGAGGTCGCATTAATGGATATTGGAAAAAGATATATGCCACACGAACTTGAAAATAGATGGTATAAGATTTGGGAAGAATCCCATTCCTTTGAGCCAAGACAAGGAAACGATAAGTTCAGTATAGTAATTCCGCCTCCAAATATAACTGGTAAAATACATATTGGTCATGCTTTAAATATCGTTCTTCAGGATATTTCTGTGAGATACAATAGAATGAAAGGGAAGGAAACAGTTTGGATACCCGGAGAAGATCATGCGGGGATAGCAACACAACATGTTGTTGAAAAATATCTTTTAAAAGAAGAAGGTAAAAGAAGAGAAGATTATACTAGAGAAGAATTTTTAAAAATTACTTGGGATTGGGCAAACAAATATCGTAATCACATACGTGAACAAATAAAAGCATTGGCAGCCTCTGTCGATTGGAGTAGAGAAAGATTCACTTTAGATGAAGGGCTCAACCAAGCGGTAAGAAAGGTCTTCGTTTCTTTGTACAATGAAGGTTTAATATACAAAGGAAAATATATAGTAAATTGGTGTCCTTCCTGTGGAACCGTCCTGGCAGACGATGAGGTTGAACACAGCGAAGAAAAAGGCAAACTTTGGTATATAAAATATCCTCTTGAAAATACTCAAAATTATGTAACTGTAGCAACCACTAGACCTGAAACTATGTTAGGAGATACAGCTCTCGCTGTTAATCCTTCAGATGAAAGGTATAAAAATTTGGTTGGAAAAATCGCTATTTTGCCAATTGTCGGAAGGAAACTGAAAATTATAGCGGATCCTTACGTAGACCCAAACTTTGGTACAGGTGTCGTCAAGGTTACACCTGCCCATGATCCCAACGATTATCAAATTGGTTTAAGACACAACTTGGAAAGAATACAAATTATAGACGAAAATGCAAAAATAAACGAAAATGGCGGCAAGTACGCTGGATTAGATAGGTATATAGCTAGAGAAAGAATAGTCGAAGACTTGAAAAAAGAGGGATTATTAGAAAAAGAGGAAGATTATACTCATTCAGTCGGTCATTGTTACAGATGTGGCACCGTTATAGAACCTCTTCTTTTGGATCAATGGTTTGTGAAAATGAAACCCTTAGCAGAAAAAGCAATACAAGTAGTGGAAAATGATGAAATAAAATTTTACCCCGAAAGATGGAAAAAAGTGTATCTTAACTGGATGTATGAAATAAGGGATTGGTGTATATCAAGACAGCTTTGGTGGGGACATAGAATCCCCGTTTGGTATTGCCAAAACTGTGGGCATGTGAATGTATCCGTCGAAGACGTTAAAAAGTGTGAAAAATGTGGCTCTATGGATCTAAAACAAGATGAGGATGTACTAGATACGTGGTTTTCTTCAGCTCTTTGGCCTTTTTCTACCCTAGGATGGCCCGAAAAAACGGAAGATCTTAAAAAATTCTATCCAACCGATTTGTTAGTCACCGGATTTGATATAATCTTTTTTTGGGTTGCAAGAATGATAATGATGGGAGAAAAGTTCATGGGGGAGAAGCCTTTTCATGATGTTTACCTACATCAATTGATAAGAGACAAATATGGAAGAAAGATGTCTAAATCGTTGGGCAACGGTATAGATCCCTTAGAAGTAATTAACGAATATGGAACGGATCCTGTTAGATTTACTTTAGCAATTTTAGCTGCTCAAGGAAGAGATATTAAATTAGATGTTGGATCCTTCGATGCCTACAGAAAGTTTGCAAATAAAATATGGAACGCCGCTAGATTTGTACTCTTAAATATGGAAGACTACGAGAAAATTGTACTGAAAGAAGAAGATTTAAAAATCGAAGACAAATGGATTTTAACCAGATTGAATTCTACAATACTAGAAATATCCAAAGATTTAGAAGTTTATAACTACGATCAAGCTGCAAGAAAACTATATGATTTTTTCTGGAATGAATTATGTGATTGGTATATAGAAGCCTCAAAAAATAGGTTAAATTCGAGTGGTAAAGATAAATTGGTAGTACAAAATGTTATTCTGCAAGTCTTTGATTCTTCATTACGTTTATTACATCCCTTTATGCCTTATATATCGGAAGAACTATGGCAAAAATTGCCTATAGAGAAAGATTCAGAATTATTGATAAGCGCTAAGTGGCCAGAGAGTAACGAGAATAATATTTATCCTGAATCAGAAAAGGTATTCTTGAAGATTATGGAGTTAGTTAAGGGTGTAAGGAACGTTAAAGCCGAAATGGATATACCCCAAACACAAAAGGTTGACTTGAAATACAAAATTGTCGCAAAAAACAACGATTTTATAGAAAAAAACATAAGTTTAATTGAACATTTAGCTTTTTTGAAAGATATAACTCAAACTGAAGTGAAACCAGCAAAATCTGCCACTGCTTATGTAGATGAAAGTGTAGAAGTTTACATACCTTTAGGTGATTACATAGACATCGATACAGAGAAACAAAGGTTAACAAAAAAGTTGGAAAAGCTAGCAAAAGATATAGAATTATATAATAAAAAATTATCAAATAAAAATTTCGTCGAAAAGGCTGATCCGGATGTAGTAGAAAAAACAAAAGAAGATTTGATAGAAAGTGAGAAAAAATATCAAAAATTGCAAACACTCTTAAAGGAGATTAGTTAAATGGAATTTACCAATTTAGTTGATTATCTTTATCAAAGAGGAGCAGCAAATTTCAAGGTGAAATTAGGTCTCGAAAGGATAGAAGAATTAACTAAACGTATAGGATGCCCGCAGAATTCGTTTAAAAGTATACACGTCACAGGTACTAACGGAAAAGGAAGTGTTACCACTGCACTTTCACAAATTTTAAGATATAATGGAATGAAAGTTGGAACCTTTATATCCCCACATTTGGTTTCATTAACTGAGAGAATAAAAATAAATGGGGAAAACATTTCTGAGAGAGAATTTGTGGAGATATACAATGAGATTGAAGAAGAAATAAAAAAAATGGATCTGAAAGGTGAAGAATATGCACCATCATTTTTTGAAATAACAACAGCTATGGCCTTTAAGTATTTTGAAAAGCAAAAAGTGGATGTAGGAATCATTGAAGTGGGCTTAGGAGGAAGGTTGGATGCTACTAATGTTATCAATTCTGATGTCTCAGTGATAACCTCTATATCTAAAGACCATATCAAAACCTTAGGTAATACTCTTGAAGCGATAGCTTATGAAAAAGCAGGTATCATAAAGAAAAACAATTTTTTGGTATTGGGAAATATAGACGAAAGCCCAAAAAAAGTTATCTTAAATAAAGCTAAAGAAGTCAATGCAGAAAAGGTTTATGAACATGGAAAAGATTTTAATTCTACTAACCATAGATATTTTATTAACAATAATATGTTAGATTATTATGGTATCAATTCTGAAATTAAAGATCTGATTTTTGGTGCCAACGGGACGTTCCAAATGGAAAACGTTACAACATCTTTGGCAGTAGTAGAAGCGTTTATGCAAAAATTTGGAAAAGCTCTATCTATTGAGAAAATCCGAGAAGCTATGGCAAACTTTTATTGGGAAGGTAGGTTTGAGTACACAGAAATAAACGGTAAAAAGATAGTTTTCGACGGTGCCCACAATTTTGCTGCTGCCCAGCAATTAGAAAAAAGCATCAATCTTTACTTTCCTACTCAGAAAAAAATTGCCTTGATTGGGATATTGGATGATAAAGACTACAAAAAAATGTCACAAATTTTTGCTTCAGTTTTTGATAAAATTATTGTAACATCAGTTCCTACCGAAAGGGGAAGACATCCCGAATTAATATATGAAGAATTTAAAAAGCATACCAAAAATGTTGAGTTTATAAAAGACCCTTCGGAAGGTTTCAATAAGCTTTTATCAGAAAAAAGTGATATTTATTTTTTCACTGGTTCTTTGTATCTCCTTGGAAAAATCAAAGAATTAATATCCACTAATTTAGTAGCATTGTAGATATCTTTTATCGAGGTATATAATATGATAAGAAAAATTAACGCAACAATTGAAGATTTTGAGGACGAAAAAGTTCTAATCAAAATTGGAGCTTTAACTCTGGAAGCGTATCCTTCGTTCAACGTTATAAGATACTTAAAAAAGGGCGACAAATACGAATTCTTCGCATCCCTGGAAATAAGCGAATGGAACACATCACTTTATATTTTTAAAGATAAAATAGAAAGAGATGTTTTTGAAAGTTTAAAGAAAGTTTCAAAAATCGGACCAAGAATTGCTTCAAAAATCCTTAGAAAAACGGATGCAGAAGAATTTATACAAATGATAAACTCCCAAGACACAACGCTCCTTTCAAACCTGCCTGGCATAGGTAAGAAAACAGCCGAAAGACTAATATCTGAACTTTCTGATTCTTTCAGTGCGTATTCAGTTGGGGTAGGCGCTCAATCGTATGGAAATAATAATGTAAAAGAAGCTATAGAAGCTTTAGAAACTCTTGGATTTCAAAGATATGAAATTATGAAGGTCATAGGTCAACTTGATCTAGAAGAACTAAAAACGGAAGAAATAATTAAAGAATGCCTTACAAGGCTGTAGGTAATTTTTGCTGATCTGTGCAAAATGGTTTGTTTTGCAGTGTTTTAGAAATGTTTCCCAAAATCTCGTTTGCTACGCAAACGATGTACCACGCAAATGATGCACGGGGATCTTAAGGGGTAAACCCCTTAACGTTTCCCCTTAACGTCCAATTATGAAAGGAGGAGGTAGATATAAAAGTATTAATACTTGCCGCTGGGCAAGGAAAACGAATGAAATCAAAGATCCCAAAAGTTGCACATAAAATTCTAGATAAGCCAATGATAAATTGGGTCATAGATGTTGCAAGAAAAATAACCGACGAAATCGGGATAGTCCTAGGAAATGGTAAAGATCTAGTAAAAGAATTGTTGGATGAAAATGTTAAAATTTTTGAGCAAAAAGAAAGATTAGGAACGGGTCATGCTGTACTCTGTGCAGAACAATTTCTCGATGATAGCGATATCTTGATACTTTACGGCGATGTGCCATTTATCTCTTACCAAACTTTAAATTCTCTCATTGAAAAACATTTAAAAGATAATAACAGTTCGACTATACTCTCAGTAAAATTAGAGGATCCAACTGGTTATGGACGTATAATAAAAAACGAAGATAAATCTGTTAAAATTGTTGAGGAAAAAGATGCCGATACTTTTGAAAAGCAAATAAAAGAAGTTTATACAGGAATTGCCGTTTACAAAGGAGAGCAATTAAAAGAAGCCTTACACCATATCACCCCACAAAATGCGCAAGGAGAATATTATTTAACTGATGTTTTTGAGCATTTGGAAAAAGTTGGTGTGGTAGAATTAGAAAATGAAACAGAGGTTATAGGTATAAACGATAGGATACAGTTAGCGCAAGCTGAAAAAAAGATAAGAAATGAAATTTTAAAGAAACATATGTTAAATGGAGTTACAATACAGGATCCAGATTCCACATACATCTCCGTCGATGTAAGTATCGGTCATGATACAATAATTTATCCCCAAACATTTATATATGGAAAAACGACCATCGGAGAAAATTGTGAAATAGGTCCATTAACAAGGATCAAAGATTGTATCATAGAAGACAATGTGAAAATAATTCGATCGGAATGCGAACTAAGTAGAATACAAAAAAATGTTTCAATAGGTCCTTTTTCAAGGCTGAGAGAAGGAACAGAGTTGCAAGAAAACGTTAAAATAGGTAATTTTGTTGAAACTAAGAAAACTAAAATATCTTGCAACAGTAAAGCACAGCATTTAACTTATTTAGGTGACACTTATGTTGGAAGAAATGTAAACATTGGTGCAGGAACTATAACATGTAACTACGATGGTAAGAAAAAGAACAAGACCTTTATAGATGATGGAGCCTTTATTGGAAGTAACACCTCTTTAGTTGCACCAGTTAATGTTGGGAAAAATTCTCTTATAGGAGCGGGGTCTGTAATAACAAAAGATGTGCCAGACAATGCCTTAGCCTTAGCAAGGACGCATCAAATAAACAAAGAAAATTGGGTGTTAAAAAAGGATTCAAAAAATGTAGAGAAGGGAGTATAAAATGTCAACTAAAGAGAATCAATTCAAAGTATTTGCAGGAAACTCTAACCCTCCTTTAGCTAAAAGAATTGTAGAATACATGGACACAAGATTGGGAGACTGCGAAGTATCAACTTTTGCAGATGGTGAAGTAAATGTAAAAATTAACGAAACAGTCAGAGGATTCGATGTATATATAATTCAATCCATAGCTCCACCTGTAAATAATAATTTCATGGAGTTACTAATAATGATCGATGCTTTAAGAAGGGCTTCAGCTGCATCTATATCTGTTATAATTCCATACTTTGGGTATGCTCGTCAAGATAGAAAAGCGAGGGGTAGAGATCCAATTACTGCAAAGCTAGTTGCTAATTTAATTACAACGGCAGGAGCAACTAGGGTAGTAACAATTGATCTTCATGCCGAGCAAATCCAAGGGTTCTTTGATATACCAGTTGATAATCTGTGGAGTTTCCCAATTTTTTCAAAGTATTTTTTAGAAGAAATGAAATTGACACAGCACGACACCGTGGTAGTCTCCCCGGATGTTGGTGGCGTAAAACGAGCTAGAAAGTTTGCTGAAAAATTAGGATCTTCTTTAGCTATTCTTGACAAAAGAAGGCCCAAAGATAACGTTGCAGAAGTAATAAACGTAATAGGAGAAGTAGAAGGATCCAATTGTATAATATTCGATGACATAATAGATACTGGTGGATCTCTAGTAGCTGCTGCTGAAACTCTACATAACAAAGGTGCGAAGAAAATTATTGCTGCCGCTACACACGGGATATTTTCACTCAATGCTATTGAAAAATTGCAAAATTCAAGTATTGATAAAATAATTGTTACAGATACAATATATCATAAAGAATTGCCTGACAAGTTTGTAGAATTAAAATCCTCTGAACTTTTGGGAGAAGCGATAGTCAGAATAAGAAAAAATTTATCTGTCAGCATACTTTTCAGATGAGAAATTAATCACAGCGATTTTTGAAGGTTACAGGGTGTAATCTACTTTCTACTATGGATGGCTGTGGGACAAAACCTTACCATTTTTCTTCCTTATGGGTGGACTGCGGGGTAAAGGAGCTGGTGGGTCTCTTCCTTAGAAGGGTGGGGAGCGGGGCGAATCCCGTTTGCTGGTTTATGCAAAAAATGTTTTTAAATAATTTTAATATTGAACTTGGGGATTTTAAGGGGGTTACCCCTTAGCGTCCCGGGACAAAAAGGCGCTAACAAACAACTTTTAGAATTTATAAAGAACTAATAAATAATGGTTAGGAGGTTATTGTATGGCAACAGTTTTCAAAATGGATGTTAATAGAAGAGATTCAAAGATCAAGGCCAGGAAATTTAGAAATGAAAAATTAATTCCAGCAGAAATATACGGCCCAGCTTTAAAGGAGAACAAACACATAAATATTCCATATAAAGAACTGGAAAGTATGTTAGAAAAAGTTTCTGAAACTACTTTACTTGAGCTTAATGTAAAGGGAGGAAACAGCGAAGAAAAAGTGAGATGTTTCATAAAATCTGTTCAAAGGCATAAAGTGTCGGACCAACCAATTCACGTAGATTTTTATGTTCCAGAAGAAGGAAGAAAAATGCATTTAAGGATACCTCTAGAATTTGAAGGAGAGCCTCTTGGAGTTACACAAGGCGGTTATTTAAATACCTATGTCCATGAAATACCTGTCGCAATTCTACCTTCGGATATCGTTGATTCAATAAAGGTAGATATTTCTGAGCTAAAAATGGGCGAATCTTTATCCGTTTCAGATATTAAAAATCTTCTTCCAAAAAGTGCGGAGGCCCTTCTAGAAGACGAAGAAATCGTCATTAGTGTAATAGAACCGAAAGCGATAGAAGAAGTTGCCGAAGAAACTGAGGAAACTGAAGAAGGAGAACTAACTGAACCCGAAGTAATAGAAGAAAAAACGCCTCAAGACATGAAGGAAGAATAAAAAGTGAGAAATTTGGTAATAGGTTTAGGAAATCCTGGCCCGCGTTATGTTTTTACAAAGCATAACGTGGGTTTTTTAGCTTTAGATAAATATGAAGAAACCAAAAAAAATAGATCGAACATAAAAAAAATATCTGGTAAGAACTTTGAAGGCTTTACTATAGAAAACGATATTTTCATCAAACCGTTAACTTACATGAATGCAAGTGGAGAAGTGTTACCATATGTTTTTAAAAAATTTGGTAAAATAGAGGGAAGTTTATTAATAATTTACGACGATATATGGTTGGACTTAGGTGAAATTCGTATAAGAAAAAGCGGCTCTGATGGGGGACACAATGGATTGAAATCAATAATAGCCATTTTAAAAAGTACCGATTTCCCTCGAATAAGAATAGGTATCAACAATGGATACGAGCATGGATCTGGAAATTTGGCAAATTATGTTTTAAGTCCTTTTACCGAAGAAGAATGGGCCAAATTGGACAAAGTACTTGATTATGTTACTACCGCGATAGACTTGATTTTAGAAGGAAGAATAAACGAAGCGATGAATAAATTTAACAAAAAGATAATTTAGAACAGAGTTGGAGGAAGGAAATAAAGCAATGGACGAAGAAAAGACAATGTTAGTAAGTAAGGCTCTAGAAGAAATCAGAATAGCAATATTGGAAGAAGATAAATTAAGTGAAATTTTTTTCGAAGATTTTGAAACCGATAGGAATACGGGGAAAATCTTCTTAGGTATAATTGAAAATAAAGTCCCAAGTTTGGAGGCTTTTTTTGTAAACATTGGATTAGGAAAGAATGGTTTTCTAAGATACAGAGACGTTCTTGATGATCCTAATCAATATAACGTGGGAGACAAAATTCTAGTTCAGGTAAGAAAAGATGGGGGAACGAGAAAAGGTCCTCAACTTTCTATGCAAGTAAGTTTACCTGGTAAATATCTGGTATACATTCCAAATTCTGATGACAGTATTGGCATATCCCGAAAAATCCTCCAAGAAAAAGAAAGAACAAGATTGAGACAAATTGCAAAAAAGATACTAATGGATGACGAATCCATTATATTTAGAACCAATTCTGAAGGAATAGACGAAAAAGAAGTAGAAATAGAATTAAAAGAAATGAGAAAAATATACAATAGTATTTTACAAAGATTTCGATCCCAAAAAAATCCTGGAGTTTTATATGAAGAAAGCGACTTTCTTGAATACATATTAAGAGAGCGACTGGATTCTAAAACAAAAAAAATAATCACAGATGACAGACAAATTTTCAGGAAACTAAAAAAAAGTTTGAAAGGCTTTGAACTAAAACCCAAAGTTGAGTATGTTAGAGGAGATGTTTTTCGGATCCATAATATATACCATCAAATGGAAGAGATCTTTACAAAAAAGATCGAACTATCAGGGGGAGGTACCATTACTTTAGATAGAGCAGAAGCTTTAACCGCCATAGATGTAGATTCTGCTGGAAATTTAGAAGGCAAGAACATTGAGGAAACTTCTTTCATTACAAACATGGAAGCAGCCAAAGAAATAGCCAGACAATTGAAATTAAGAAATATTGGAGGAATGATCGTCGTAGATTTTATAGATATGAAAGACTCTTCGCATAAAAAAACGATTATCAATATTCTTAAAGAAGAGACTAAAAAAGATAAATCAAAAGTTACCATTTTAGGATTCACAAACATGGGACTTTTAGAAATTATTAGAAAAAGAACCACACAACCTTTGGATACCAATGTGTATTCACAATGCCCATTGTGTCATGGAACGGGTAAAGTCATAGCCCCTTCTCTGGTGCATGGAAGATTAATAAAAGAATTGTTATCCTCGACCAAGGAAATAAAAAAAGAAAAAATAAAAGTAGTAGAAATAAATGCATTTCATAACCTCTCAGGATATTTAACCCCATCTTTGACTGAAGAACTGGAGAAAAAGTTAAACGTAAAATTAGAAGTATCTTTTAATTGGCAAAATCCTAATTCTTACAATATTAAATACAAAAAATAATTTGTTTGCAAGAAAGCGGTGAAAGTCTATGTTAAAGAAAATATTATTTTTTGCGATAATTACTCTTTCTATCTTTTTTTTCGTTTCTGGAATATACTTTTCTAATTCAAAAACCAACGATACTGTAGATTTTTTAAGTAGCACTTATGATAATCAAAAGGAGCCTCTAATACAGTATCTTTCAGATACGCAAGAAGTCATATCAACCAACAGTCAATCCTTCTTCAAAAAAATCGATGAAAATGGGACGTATCTAACAAAAATAATTCAAACAAACAAGAATGAATATGTTTCATTGGCTATTAAAGGGAACCAGTACTATTTGTATTTCATAGACGAAGAAGGCAATATAAGAAAAGAAATGTTCATAGAAAGCGGTCAGGTAAGTATAAACGACTTTGTTTTTTTCAACAATGCTTTCACTCTAGTGGGTCAAAAAAATGGAAAACCTTACATTTTAAATATCTCAAACAGTGGAGAAATGAACTGGTCTCTTGTTATAAATTATCAGGGAACCTTAAATACAATAAAAAACACCTCAGGGAGCTACGTTGTTGGAGGATGGGTAATAACAAATGGTAACGGTCAAGCATACATCTCTGAAATAAACCTTACGGGAAAGAAAATTTGGGAAAACATGTATGGAAGAGATAAAGAAGAACAAATAGTTGATTTAGTAATTGATAACAACAGAATCATAGCCGCAGGTACTTCTAATTCTAATCCAGAAAAACAAAACGACTTATTAATATTAGAATATAGTAGAGAAGGTATATTGCTTTTTTCAGATGAATATGGGTATACTACCTTCCACGAAAATCCAAATAGTATAACCCAAGATAATGAAGGTAACATATATATAGGGGGATATTTAGCTACAATAAACGAAAAAGAGTGGAAAGGCTTTATAATGAAGATATCGAAAGAAATTGAACAAAAAGATAATCTCGAAGTTGAATACTTTGAAACGCTATCGATAAAATCACTTTCTAGGGTTGAAGAAGTAAAAGTTTATAACAATCAAATTTATTTGTTAGGAGTTTGTATTGATAATTGGCCGGATTACGATTTGTTTTTAAGAATTATAAATCCCAACGGGGTATTAATTGAACAGAAAATTTTTGGCACTAACGATCAAGAATTAATCTATTCTTTCGAAATATTACCTGCAGGGGAAATTTTAGGTACGGGGCAGGTAAAAGATTCAAATAACCAAGTTTATCCTTTGATTATAAAAACTGATTCATCATACGGAATACCGCAAAAAGAAAAACCCTGATTCTAAATCAGTATCAACGAAAGGAGAGTACATCAATTGAAACCATCAACGGTAAAATACCTATCAAAAAAAATAATGGCTTCTGGAGAAATTCCTCTCTTATGGGGACATTTTGGTGTAGGTAAAACGGATATCGCTAGGGAGATAGCAGAAGAGACAGGAAGAGAATTAATCATATTGATTATCTCTCAGATGGAACCCGGGGATCTGATTGGACTTCCTTCAAGAGGCTCAGAAAAAACTGTCTTTTTAAAACCTGACTGGTGGCCTAATAAAGATGAAGTAATAATAATGATCGATGAAATAAACAGGGCACATAGATCAATAAGAAATGCTATCATGCAATTATTGATAGACAGAAGAATACATAATCACATATTACCGGCTGGGGCATGGATCATGGGAGCAGCTAATCCTCCAGATGAAGAGTACGACCAAGTAGATTTGATAACCGATCCTGCCTTCATGTCAAGATTCTTTCATTTAGAATTGTCTCCTGATGTTGATGATTGGATAAACTGGTCTAATCAAGAGCAAGTAAAAGGTGAAGTTATTTCTTTTATCAAAGAATATCCTGAATATCTCTCTTCCGATAATATAGTATCAATGAGACTCAATTTAAGGCCTAGTCCCAGAAGTTGGTATAAATTATCCAACGTTTTATCTAATTTATCTGAAAACGATATGAAAAAATATGGGTACGTCATTGCTGCCTCAATAGTTGGATCGGAAGCAGCAAGAGCATTTCTGTCTCATCTGGAAAATAAAGTTGAACTACCAAACCCAAAAGATTTACTAATCGAGGGTAAAAATCTTGAAAGAATTGAGAAATTGACCAATGAAGAAAAGGTAAGTCTTATTTTGAGAATAAATAATTACTTTGAATCATTAAAAGAGGAAGATATAGAACAATTATTATCTAATGGAGATCAAAAAACAATCGCAGAAAATGTAAAGAACATAAGTGTGTTCATACCTAAGGATGCTATGTTCTCTGTATTAAGATTTCTAAACGAAATGGTAGAAAAAAACAAAGGATTAAAAAAAGTCTTTTATGATAAACTTTTGGAAGAAATTGCCATTAAATTAGGAGATTCCACTTGGATGGAAGGAATTTAGGATGAATGATATACTCCAAAACGCTTGGATTGAACTAGAAAAAGAAAGCTTATTTTTTTCTTTTTTGAGGATGAATTTTGATTCCATGCCAACTACTTCTGTAAGAACTATAAAGGTTTCAATAACAGCACAAGGGAAATTTAGATTGTTGTACAATCCGAACCGTTTAAAAAATATGGGTTTAATTTTAACCAAAGGAATATTAAAACATGAGATTTACCATATAATATTTGGACACATATTCATAAAACCCAAAAATAAAAGGGAAAGAGGTATTTGGGATTTAGCAATGGATGCAGCGGTAAACCAGTATATCAGAGAATTAGATGTATTTGCAGAACCTTTAGATGTAATGGTAGCCGAAGGACATGCCCCAGACAACGAATTCTTTTTTGTTACCGCTCCTATGAACCTCCTAAATAAAACGGCAGAAGAATACTATAAATATGCAATGGATTTATTAGAAAAAAACAAGATGATCGATATAGAAGAGATACTAGAAAAAAGGGAGAACAATCTCGACTCACACGACTTTTCATCAGATATTCCAGAAGAAATGGCTTTTGATATCGTAAGTGAATTCGTTACAAAAGCCTACGATAAAAGCAAAGACAATCTTCCCGATGGCATTGAATTAGCGGTTTCTCTTATGGTAACGAAACCTTTCTTTAACTGGGAAACGATGTTAAGAAGATTTTTTGGCAGTTCTATAGTCGTTGAAAAATACAGGACCCTAATGAGACCAAATCGAAGATATGAGGATCAACCAGGTTGGAGATCAAAAATGGGACCAAATATTGCAATAATAATCGATACTAGTGGTTCCATTATAGAAGAAGAATACAACGCATTTTTCAGTGAAATAGAAAATATTTCAAAAACTCTCGGTGGAAAAGTCACCCTAATTCAAGCAGACAGTCATATCCAAAATATCATGACCTATCACAAAGGAAGCTGGAAAGAACTAGTTTTAAAAGGTAAAGGTTCAACTGACATGCAACCTGCAGTTGATTACGTTGAAGAAAATTTAAGACCCGAAGGCATAATCATATTCACAGACGGTTGGGTTGAAGTACCAAATGTCCAAAGAAGGGTTCTCTTCATCTTGTCAAAAAAACACAATCCTGATTTTATAAATAATGTGATAGAATATTATGGGAAGAATAGTGTTGCAATTATCAGCTAACCGTTAGGAGGAATATTTATGGCCAAAAAAATGAAAAGTTTAGGTGGAAGATCCCTTTCAAAAAAATCTGGTAGCAAAAACAATATGAACAAAATGCTTCAAGAAGCCCAAAGGGCCCAAGCTGAAATGCAGGAAGAATTAGATAGACTGGATGAAGAGTTATCCAACGTTGAAGTAGAAGCCACCGCAGGCGGTGGTGTAGTAAAAGTTGTGGCCACATGCGATATGAGAATAAAAGATATAGTTATATCTGAAGAAGTTGAAGATGAAGATATAGACACCCTAAAAGATCTTATCATCGCCGCTTCAAACGAAGCGATAGAAAAGGCTAATAAACTTAAAGAAGAAAAGACCAACGAGATTTCACAAAAGTTTTTAGGAACCCTTCCTAACTTTGGGGCTTGAAAAAATTAACTTTTTCTTTTCAAAAAAGTATAATTTTATATGTACAATAAAAGTAAGAGAAAAAAATAACAAACAATTTATCAGGAGGTGTTGTATAAGTGGCAGTTAAAATAGGGATAAACGGTTTTGGAAGAATAGGTAGATTAGTTTTTAGGCAGTTAGTTGAAAACCCAAACTTTGAGGTAGTAGCAATAAATGATCTTACAGATTCAAAAACCTTAGGAACACTTTTAAAGTATGACTCCGTTCACGGAAAATTCAATGGAACGGTAGAGGTAGTTGACAATGGTTTAAAGGTTAATGGGAAAGAAATCAAAGTTTTCGCAGAAAAAGATCCCGCTAACCTTCCATGGGCTAATCTAGGTGTTTCAATAGTTATTGAATCTACAGGTGTATTTAGAAACAAAGAAAAGGCTTCAGCACATCTAAAAGCAGGTGCTAAAAAAGTTATAATAACCGCTCCTGCAAAAGGTGAAGTAGATGCAACAGTAGTTATGGGAGTAAATGACAATGTCATCACTCCGCAGATGGAAGTTATTTCAAATGCATCTTGTACAACCAACTCAATTGCACCGGTTATAAAGGTGCTAAACGACAAATTAAAAATTAAAAGAGGTTTGTTAACAACCGTTCATTCATTCACAAACGATCAAAGAGTTCTAGATTTACCTCATAGTGATTTAAGAAGAGCAAGAGCAGCTGCTCTAAATATCATCCCAACAACAACTGGGGCTGCAAAAGCCGTTGGATTAGTAATTCCAGAACTAAAAGGTAAATTAGATGGAATGGCTTTGAGAGTTCCAACACCAGATGGATCTATTAGCGATTTAACTGTAGAAGTAGAAAAATCAACAACCGTTGAAGAAGTAAACAAAATGATGAAAGACGCCGTTGAAAATGAATTGAAAGGTCTCTTTGAATACAATGAAGAACCAATTGTTTCTTCTGATATTGTTGGTTCAACTGTTGCAGGAATATTCGATGCTACATTAACCAACGTAATCGATGGCACTTTTGTTAAAGTCTGTGCATGGTACGACAACGAAAATGGATACTCAACAACCGTTGTCAAACTAGCTGAAAAATTAGCTAAGATGCTGTAGTTTCCAATCAAAAAGAGGGGATTTAATCCCCTTTTTCTTTAAAATAAATGTGAATATAGGGGGTGTCAATATGGAAAAATTAACTATAAAAGACGTTGATTTGAAAGGCAAAAAAGTCATAATGAGAGTTGATTTCAACGTTCCTATAAAAGATGGAAAGATAACCGATGAAACTCGAATTAAAGCCGCTTTGGACACAATTCAATATACTCTGGACAAAGGAGCAAAAGTAATATTACTATCTCATTTAGGACGTCCCAAAGGTGAAAAAAATCCTCAATTTTCTTTAAAACCAGTAGCCGATAGATTAGATGAGTTGTTAAATAATAAAGTTTATTTTGTAGATGAAACCAGGGGACCAAAAGTTGAAAAAGCCGTCTCAGAATTAAAAGATGGTGAAGTGTTACTAATTGAAAATACAAGATTTGAAAAAGGTGAAACAAAAAACGATCCTGAACTGGCAAAATATTGGGCGTCTTTAGCGGATCTTCATGTTAATGATGCATTTGGAACGGCTCACAGAGCACACGCTTCCAATGTTGGTATAGCAAACTATATACCAAGTGTCGCAGGATTTTTGATGGAAAAAGAGATCGAATTTTTGCAAAAGGCCGTTGAAAACCCAGAAAAACCATATGTAGTAATTCTGGGTGGTGCTAAAGTATCCGACAAAATAGGGGTTATAAATAATCTATTAAATAAAGCTGATAAGATATTAATCGGCGGTGCTATGATGTTTACTTTCTTAAAAGCCTTAGGTAAAAACGTTGGTTCTTCGTTGGTGGAAGAAGATAAACTCAATGTTGCAAAAGACATATTAGAAAATGCTAAAGCAAAAGGCGTTGAGATTGTTTTACCTGTTGATACCGTTATCGCCCAAAAAATAGAAGCAGGTGTTGAGAAGAAAACTGTAAAAATAGATGATGGAATTCCCGAAGGTTGGATGGGCTTAGATATAGGACCTGAAAGCGTTTCTTTATTTAAAGAGAAAATTTCCGATGCTAAAACAATTGTTTGGAACGGTCCTATGGGAGTTTTTGAAATGGATGATTTTGCTTTTGGTACCGAAGAAGTAGCAAAGGCAATCGCAGAAGTAACCAAAAAAGGTTGTATAAGTATTATAGGTGGAGGAGATTCTGCAGCTGCCGCTGAAAAATTTGGATTAGCTAGCGAATTTTCACACGTTTCAACTGGTGGAGGTGCCTCTTTAGAGTTTTTAGAAGGTAAAGAATTGCCAGGTATCTCTTCAATAAACGAAAAAAAAAAGCTGAATGAAAGAAAATTTATTCTCGCCGGAAATTGGAAGATGAACAAGACTAATACAGAGGCAGCTGAATTTGTCTCAAAACTTGTAGGACAGATAAAAACCGAAGATAAGTTTGAAGTTATTGTTTGTCCCCCTTTCACAGCTCTTGAAAAGGTTAGAGATATCACAAGTAGTTCAAACATAAAAGTAGGTGCCCAAAATGCTTATTATGAAGATAAAGGTGCTTACACAGGCGAGATCTCCGTTAATATGTTAAGGGATATAGGAGTAGAATATGTAATTCTTGGTCATTCTGAAAGAAGGCACATCTTTCAAGAAAGCGATGAACTCATAAACAAAAAACTTAAAAAGGTAATATCATCAGGGTTAACACCCATACTGTGTGTTGGTGAACAGTTAGAAGAGCGTGAAAAGGGTTTAACATTCAACGTTGTAGAAAGACAGATTAAAGAAGCTCTTTATGGTTTAACTGAAGAAGAAGCAAAAACAATCATAATCGCCTACGAACCCGTATGGGCAATTGGAACAGGAAAAGTAGCCACACCCAACCAAGCCCAAGAAGTTCATAAGTTTATTAGAGACCTTTTGAAAGATATCTTCAATGAAGAATTTGCTAAAAAAACCACAATACTTTATGGTGGAAGCATAAAACCAAACAATTATTTAGGCCTCTTTGGTAAACCAGATATAGACGGCGGTTTGGTTGGAGGTGCTTCATTAACAGAAGATTTCGTGGAACTTGCCAATATTATGAAAGAAATTATCGAATAAGCCACCCTAAAGGGTGGTTTTTTCATATTTTTCAGTTTTTATGTTAAAATTATAGATAGTAAAGATTTTAATTCTGAGGTTTCAGAAAATTGGGATCATATGGTTTGATCTGTGAAGAGAAAGGTGGGGGGTACGATGATTACTTACGAATCATTGAAAAATGTTTCGGCAAGTGTTGTTATCGAGCTTGTGAATGAAGTGTTTAAAGACTATGTTTTCCCAGTGAATTGGAATTTAGAAAGTTTTGATAAAGATGTGAAAGAAAACTCTATCTCCATGGAAGATTCTTTTATAGCTTTTTATGATGGTATACCTGTGGGATTCAGTATTATATCAATAAGAAAAGATGTTGGAAGAATTGACTCAATTGGAGTAAAAGAAGAATTTAGAGGAAAAGGATTGGCTTCTGAAATCATCTTTCGTACAATTGAAACATTAAAATGGAAAGAGATAAAGAAAATAATTTTAGAAGTTGCCCAAAGTGATGAAAGGTCTATAAGATTTTATAATAAACATGGTTTTAGAGCAACAAGAGAGCTGTCTTCTTTCTTAAAAGAAAAAGATAAATCAACGAATACTCATTTCAAATACGAACAAACTACTTCAGATGTAATCTATGAAATGGCTACCGAGGCAAAATTTAGATTTAAAAGAAAACCAAATTGGCAAAGAGAACCTATAACCATAAAACTTAGCGAAAATAGATACAACTATGAAATCATATACGATAACAATAAGAAATGCGGCTACGTAGTATGGGGATTCAACAAAGATAATTGTTATATAGTTGATGCCTCCCCGATTGAAGAGGGTTACGCCTTCGAGGCAATAATTGAAGATATTACATCCAAACTTTTAAAAATTAAAAATAGAATTGTCTTAGTCTCGGTTCCAGAAGATGATCCATTGCACAAAGCATTGATTGACAATAATTATTCTATATTCATAAAGCAGATAGAAATGGAAAGAATCATTCATTGATTTGTCAAATAAGCTCTATTTGGACAAATTCATCGATATTCAAATCGTTGTTTATAGATACGAAATAATAAGATTTATAATTTTCCTTAGTCTCTAATTTTAGGTAATGTTTGTCTCTTCCAAACTCGAGTGTAAAAATAAACTCATTTCCATTTTTTACGAGATCATAAGATACTAACTTGTCACTAGTAGCTTGTAAGGTGTAGAAAACAAAAAATAGATACTTGTTTCCCCTTTTGTAGCTAATTTCAGTTTCTAACTGAGGAAGTTGAGTATTGAAGTTGTGGTATAGAGTTCTCATTATCAATTTCTCTTTTAAAGGAATCAATATATGCCCTCCCTCCTGTAGATAGGTTAATCTACTTTTAACTAGAAAGTTATATAATTTTCACTCGATTATACCACATTTAAAAGGAATCAGTCAAATTTTCTGCCCCAGTTTTTAAGGTTCTTTTAATTATTAAAAGATATAATGAAAATATTACTATTTTCTCAACGGTTAAGAACTGCTCCTTATAGGTGCGCTGCGGAGGAAAAGAAAAAAACTTCCTTTCCTTATAGGTAGGCTGCGAAGCCTTACTATCCATTTTCCTTACGGGTGGATTGAGCGGGATGAAAGGGAAAAAGAACCTTTTCCTTATGGGTGAAAAACAGGGTTTAAGGGACCGCAGGTCCCTCTTCCACATGGGTGGGCTGCGGGGCGAAGGGGCGCTAAAACAGGTTTTAGAGTTTTTGAAGTCACTATAAAATTATCAAATCAGAGGAGGTCCATAATGAAAAAACTTTTAGTAGTACTCAGTGTTCTAATGGTTCTATCCGTATCAATATTCTCAGAGTCAGTGGCATATTTAACTTCACAGGACGGGCAGCAAGTATACGAATCTTATTTTTTGGAATTAGATCAATTGATGGGGGAGTATCATAATACATTATTAAATATGTTGAGTCAAAATCCCCAATACGACCAGTATTTTAACAAACCAATAGATCTAATAAGCATAACAGATGTTCTAATGGAATACAAAGCCATGGAAAAATTTTTAAACGATAATGGAATAACGTTAGATGCAACGAAAATTTCCCAAGAAACAGATCAAATGTACAATCAATACATGGGAAGTGAAAGCACTAAACAAATTTTCTTAATGTTTTTTGAAAAAGAAGAATATTTTCGTGGTTTCGTTAGCAGCCTAGTTTATAGAAATGAGGTAATTAACGAATTAAGAAATTACTTTTCCAATTTCTCTGAAGAAGAGCTATCAACCTATGTTTCTGATAATTTTGAAAATCTCAAAAGTCAATATGATACGGTTAAAATTAGCAGGATCGTAACTACAGATGAAGGTACGGCCAATAACATTAAATCTGAAATATTGCAAAACAAGATCTCTTTCTCACAAGCAGCTTCAGAAAACTCTGTAGACACTCAAACTGCATCAGTTGGCGGCTTGGTGGGATGGGTTAAACGTGGAGATATTTCTGAAAATATATTTGAAGCTTCACTCTCTTCAACTCCCGGAGAAATAATCGGTCCATTAAGTTCTCCATTGGGATATCAAATAGTGCGAGTCGAAAGCAAAAAAATATATGAAACCCCGGATGAGTTATTAGTAGACGAAGATATAAAAAATCAATTAACTACCAGCTTCGTGGATTACCAGATTACTAATTGGTACGATCCATATATGTCTAATTATGATTTTGTAATTTCATACGAACCCTTGGCTATAGCATATGATATTTATAAAGCTCAATCTTTCGATGACTTAGCAAACGTTGAAAAGAAGTATCGTGATGATATATTGAATGGTAATGGGTTACCTGAAGAATGGTATGTCTCTTATATTTTCATCGTTGAAAATTTACTACCTATGAAAATATCTCAAAAAAATGATCTTGAAAGTTATTTGAATATAGCTCAATCGTACCCCGAGTTTCTAGAATACAGCAACGATGAAATAAATAATCAAATTGAACATTATACTCAACTTATGGACACGGCTGAATCAACAGATCTACGTAATGAAGCCTCCCAAAAAGAGAGTACTTTAAGGGAACTACAATATTTGCAAGGTGCCTACGGGGTCTTCACACAGCCAGAAATTCAGAACAAATACGATGAATTAACAAACGATATAGAACAAATGAATGAAGCCCTGGAAAATTCTCTCGTAACCTTAAGAGAAATGAATCCAGATGCTATAGAGGTTATTGGAAAACTATACCAAACAAAACCCGATGATCCAAATGTAGCTTTTGACTATTATGCAACGGTTTATTCCTACATTTTAGATTATTATAATTCAACTGGAGATATTGAATCTGTAAGGCAAGATTTAGAGACAATAAAAAGTACCTTAAATTCATTAAACACAGAAGACCTTGATGAAGAGAGAGCAAATCAAAGGCAACAAATACTCGAAAATATAGACCAACTTTTAAATCAATAAAAACTTTAAGTTAAAGATAATCTGGTAAAGTTGAAATGCTTTACCAGATTTTTTTGTTGGAGGGAAACATGAGTTCAATTAGAATCGTTAGAGCCTCTTTAATTGCGGCATTATATGTAGTTCTTTGTATAATCTTTCAACCTATCAGTTTCGGTCCTATACAGGTTCGAATTGCTGAAGCTTTTGTAGTTCTGACTTTTCTCGATCCTGCATTCATTCCCGGTATCTACGTAGGTGCTCTGTTGGCTAATATAATAGGAGGCTTGGGTGCTTGGGATATCTGGTTTGGAAGTCTATTGACCTTGATAGCGGGAATTATAACTTGGAAAATGCCAAACGAGTATTTAGCTCCTCTTCCTCCCATATTAATTAACGCCTTCGGAGTATCCGCTTATGTTGCGCCATTGTATGGAGTACCATATTTCTTTTCTGTACTTTGGGTAGGAGTTGGAGAAGCTGTTGCTACGTATATTATAGGGCTACCTATTTTAAAGATTTTCAAAAGAAATTTTTACAATTAAATTGTTAAATTTTTAGTTGGATCATAGTTTTCTAATGCTTCTTTGACTTTATCGTATAACGCTTTTACATTTTTGAATTCTATCAGTGTGCTTTCTTCTTTATCTCTTTGTTTTAACTCAATTTTTCCTTCTTTTAAACGTTTGCCAATAATAATTTTTATCGGTACCCCGATTAGATCTATATCTTTGAACTTAAATCCTGCAGAGACTTCTCTGTCGTCTATAATGACGTCAATTCCTTCTTTTAAAAAGTAATCATAGATCTCTTGGGATGTATTTACAATTGCTTCATCGTTCATGGCAATTGGTATTATTGCCACCTCAAAAGGTGCAACGCTTTTGGGCCAGATTATTCCATTTTCGTCGTTTAATTGCTCAACTATTGCACCTAAGGTTCTTGATACCCCCCAGCCATAGCATCCCATTATGTAAGGTTTTTGTTCCCCATTTTCATCGGTGAAAACTGCGTTCATTTTTGAAGAGTATTTGTCTCCTAACTCAAAAATTTGACCAACTTCTATGCCTCTTGTTTTTTTGAGTGTGGAATTACATCCTTGGGTTGGACATTTTTCGCCTTTTTTTACATATCTAATGTCTGCAAACAAATCTATTCGGAAATCTCGTTCGGGATTGGCGTTTATATAATGCCTTTTTTCCTCCATAGCCCCTATAACACCATTTTTTATGGATTTTACACTTAAATCTGCAACTATTTTGATGTTTTCAGGTATGTTCATTGGACCTATAAATCCAACGTTTACACCAAATTCTTTTAGAACGTCTTGCGGATCGGCTAGTTCCAGACTTTGATCTTGAAGAACGGACCTGATCTTGGCAAGGTTTATTTCATAATCTCCTCTAATTAGTGCCATAACCCATCCTTTGCTGGATCTTAGCAGTATAGATTTTATCAACTTTTTTTCAGAAATGTTCAAGAATTTAGAGACTTCTTCGATGGTTTTGGCGTGTTGAGTATCAACTTTTTCCATTTCTTTGACAGCTTCGTTTTCATCTACTGAAAAATCTTCACCCGATCTTGCCTTTTCATCACTGGCAGCATAACCACATTTCTCACAGTAAAATATTTCTCCCTCGCCATTTTGTGCCAATACATGAAATTCATGAGAAAAAGAACCACCAATTGTACCGGTATCCGCTTCTACAACAACATATTTCAAACCTATTCTTTTTAAGATGTTCTCGTAGGCATCATAGAAATGTTGATAAGATTCATGCAATGAGTTGTAGTCGGTGTGAAAGGTGTAGGCGTCTTTCATGATGAACTCTCTTGCCCTTAACACCCCAAACCTTGGCCTTATTTCATCTCTAAACTTAGTAGCTATTTGGAAAAGGTTGATGGGGAACTGTTTGTACGACCTGAGCTCATTTTTCATCAAAAATGTGATAATCTCCTCATGTGTAGGGCCTAAAGTAAACTCTCTATCGTGTCGATCCTTAAGTTTCATCAATTCTGGACCGTAATCTTCCCATCTTCCCGTCATTTTCCACAGCTCTGCTGGATGTATTATAGGTAGCATGATCTCTTGAGAACCTATCTTTTCCATTTCTTCTCTGACTATCTGTTCAATTTTTCTTATGATCTTCCATCCAAGAGGAAGATAACTGTAAACACCTGACGAAATCTTTCTTATAAACCCTCCTCTGATCAATAACTCGTAACTTTTTATATCAGAATCAGATGGTGTTTCTTTTAAAGTAGGAGCATAAAGTTTGGAAAATCTCAAGATTATCCCTCCGATTTTTTAGCATATTTAATATTTTATACTTTACGAGAAATTATACCATAGAAATATTGTTAAGTTAAATTTTTATTGTAAGGAATATATTGAATCTTTTGGTATAATTAAATTAAGAAATAAAAAGATCCTTTTGAGTGCGTTCTACTACCCACTCATTTTTTAAAGAAAATAGTTGTTTATGCTTATATTGTATCATCAAATATCATAGAAGACAGTAATAATACATATTATACGAGGAGGTACAAACTATGAAATTTATTGTAACAATTGATCGGGATGAGGATGGCATGTTCGTAGTAGAATGTCCTTCTATCCCTGGATGTGTAAGTCAAGGAAAAACCGAACAAGAAGCGATTGAGAATATCAAAGATGCAATAAAACAGTGCCTTGAGGTGCGGGCCGAAAGAGGTATGCCTCTCACCGTTAGTATGCGTGAAGTAGAGGTATCAGTTTAATGCAGAAACTTCCGCACATCTCCTGATAGCAGATAAAAGGCTGCGTTTCATTTCACCCAGAGTGCCAATAGTAGATTCTTTTATCCGCAAAACGTTTAGCGACTTTCTCTAAATATTTTCACAAAGGGGTAAAATGAAAGACACCAACAGAACGGCAAACATTCACAAAGACTAAACCGTCGAATATCATGAACCCAATTTTCCAAAGATAATCTCAATAAAACCAATAGAAATACTAGTAATAAACTCATCAAACCAAAACACGGATATATAAGAACTAAAAGAAATATTGAAGTAAGGGTAGTAGGTAGATTCTTGGGTTTTAAAATAGATATCACTCCTATATTTTTATGTGGGGTGATATCTTTTTGATGGTTTTATTAGCGCCCTTTCACCCCGCTGCTATTCATAGGGGAAGGAATGGTAAGGCTATGCCTTGTTTTTCTATCCTAAAAGAATAAACGAGAATACCAAAACAATTTTAATGTGATATAATATTTTAGGCTTCACAATTAGATATGGGAAAGAAGGTTGAACAGTTTTGGAGGTGCCATTAATGGATAAGTTTTACGTCACTACACCTATTTACTACGTTAACAGTGAACCACATATTGGTTCGGCATATACGACGATAGTTGCAGATATAGTAGCAAGATTTAGGAGAATGATGGGGTACGATGTTTTCTTTTTAACCGGCACGGATGAGCATGGACAAAAGGTGTTACAGGCAGCTAAAGAAAAGAATATACCTCCTCAGGAATATGTTGATTCGCTTTCTTCAAAATTTAAGAATTTATGGGATGAAATGGGGATTAGTTACGATCATTTTGTTAGAACAACAGATGATTATCATATAAAGACCGTGCAGATGTTTGTTGATAAGATGATGGAGAATGGAGATGTGTACAAAGGAAAGTACGCTGGTTGGTATTGCATACACGATGAATCCTTTTGGGATGAATCTGAGATAATCACTCAAGATGGCGTTAAACTCTGCCCTGAATGTAACAGAGAATTGAAATGGGTAGAGGAAGAGAATTACTTCTTTAAACTTTCCAAATATACCGAACCGTTGTTGAAACATTATCAGAATAATCCTGATTTTGTGGAACCATCTTTTAGAAGAAATGAGATGCTACAAATTTTGAATAATGGATTAAAAGATCTTAGCATCACTAGGACTACGTTCGATTGGGGGATCCCTTTAAAGAGCGATCCTAAACATGTGGTGTATGTTTGGGTGGATGCGTTAATTAATTATATAAGTGCGATAGGCTATTCTGATGATCAACAAAAATTTAACAGGTACTGGCCCGCTGATTTACACCTTATTGGAAAAGAAATAAATAGGTTCCATTCGCTGATCTGGCCTGCTATGTTGATGTCAGTAGGATTGCCTTTGCCGAAGAAGGTATTCGCACATGGGTGGCTAACGGTTAATGGACAAAAGATTTCAAAATCTTTGGGCAACGCCGTTGATCCAAGGGTTCTCATGAACGCCTATGGCAGAGATGTTATAAGGTATTATTTGTTGAGGGATATTGCCTTTGGTAGAGATGGAGATTTTTCGGAAGAAAACTTAATTACTCGATACAACGCTGATTTAGTCAATGATCTAAGCAATTTAGTGCATAGAACACTTACGATGGTTGAAAAGTATTTTAACGGTGTCATACCAAAACCTGAAAGAAAGGATAAGGTGGACGAAGAACTCATAGAACTTTTAGAGAGTAAGAAAAACGCTTATTTGAATTTGATGGAGCGGTATCAGTTTACACAAGCCCTTGAAAATCTATGGGAAATCATACGTTTTTCTAATAAATACATAGATTTAACAGAACCCTGGATCTTGGGGAATGATCCAAATGAGAAAGATAGATTGTCCACCGTTTTATACAATCTGCTCGACGTTATTCGAATTATTTCTATTTTGATTTATCCAGTTATGCCTGATACTTCCGAAAAAATATTAAAAAAGATAGGTTATGGTTTGGAAGTTTTAAATCGAGAGAGCCTTGAAAAGGACCTTTTACACAGTGGAGTTAAAGTTGTGAAAGGTGATCCCATATTTCAAAGAATCGACGTAAAAAGTTGGAAAAGAATAATTAAAACAGTAGATATCAGTAAGGAGGACGAAGTAATGTCAGAAAGTGAAAATGTTCAAAATATAGTAGAGATAGAAGATTTTAAAAAGATTGACTTAAGAGTTGCTAAAGTAGTAAAGGCAGAAAATATTGAAAAATCTAACAAACTACTGAGACTACATCTTGATTTAGGACAGATGGGTGAAAGACAAGTAATCGCAGGCATCAAAAACTTTTATTCACCTGAAGATTTAGTTGGTAAGAAGATAATAATCATCGCCAACCTAAAGCCCGCCAAATTGATGGGGGAATTATCCGAAGGTATGCTTTTAGCCGCTAAAGATGGAGACGGTAATTTGAGCATACTGACGGTAGATAAAGATGTTGAAGCTGGTTCAAAGATTTCTTAATGGAGGTAATACCAAGAGATGGACGATAAAATATTTATCAAAGATTTTACTGAAGAATTAAAAACTTCTTACTTACTTTATTCTTTAAGTGTTATTGTAAGCAGGGCTATACCAGATGTTAGAGATGGGTTGAAACCTGTTCAGAGAAGAATACTTTACTCTATGAGCGAATTAGGGTTGAAACATAACTCTTCATTCAAAAAAAATGCTCGTATCGTTGGTGAGGTAATGGGTAAGTATCACCCCCATGGAGATGCGGCTATTTATGATGCCTTAGTTAGAATGGGACAACCTTTTACTATGAGGTATCCGTTAGTTGAGGCACAAGGAAATTTTGGCTCGATAGACGGCGATCCTCCTGCGGCTATGAGGTATACAGAAGCACGTATGCCTGAACTGGGAGAGTATATGCTCAAGGATATCGAGAAAGAAACTGTAGATTTTAGAGAGAATTTCGATGGTTCTCTGAATGAGCCCGTTGTTTTACCAACAAGAGTTCCTAATCTTTTGATGAACGGAGCAAGTGGGATAGCTGTTGGAATGACCACCAACATTCCACCTCATAATTTAAACGAACTCGTAGGAGCATTAAAACTGTTAATAGAAAAACCCGACTCTGAAGTAGCTGATTTATTGAAGTATATTAAAGGACCTGATTTTCCAACAGGTGGCCAAGTTGTTGATGGAGAAGGGTTGAAAGAACTTTATGAAACAGGTAGAGGAAAGATAACGATTCGAGGAAAGTACAGAATAGACGACGAAGGTAAAGGGACCTCTATCATTTTTGAGGAGATCCCTTACAACGTTTCTAAGACCGATATCATCGAGCAAATTGTAAAATACGTGGTTAAGGCAAAAGAGCAAAAGAAAGATGTTGGGATAAAAGACGTTAGAGATGAGAGCGATAAAGAAGGAATAAGACTGGTAATAGAGTTGAAAAGAAACGCTAACATAAAAAGATTGATCAACGAATTGTTCAAACACACAAATCTTCAATCCTATTTTTACGTTCAAATGAATGTAATCGATAACGAAAAGCCCTCTTTGATGAATTTAAAGGGACTTTTACAGAGCTTCTTAGACCACAGGGTTAACGTCATAACAAGAAGAACCCAATACGAGTTAGAGAAGGCAAGAAAGCGTGCACATATCGTCGAAGGTCTTATCAAAGCTGTTCAAGGTATCGATACAGTGGTAGAAATCATTAGAAACTCAGAAAATCCTCAGGAAGCTTTGAAGAACCTTCAAGAAACGATAGGCGTGAGTGAAGAACAGGCAAAAGCCATAGCAGATATGAGATTGATCAGCCTTTCAAAACTTGAAAGCACCAACTTAAATGAAGAGCTGAAAAACCTATACAAAGATATAGAAAACGCTGTGAATATTCTGCAAAACAAAGAAAAACTTATGGAAGTAATCAAAGAAGAGCTCGATGAAGTAGTGAATAAGTTTGGTGATAAAAGAAGAACGGAGATACTATACAACAAAGGAGATTTAGCCGAAGAGGTTGAAATGATTCAAGATGAAGATGTCGTAATAGTTTTAACCAAATGGGGTTACCTCAAAGCCATTCCTTCATCGGAATACAAGGTTCAAGGAAGAGGCGGAAAAGGTGTAAAAGGATTAAAAATTTCTGAAGAAGATGATGTAAAAGAGGTCATATACACGAACAAATTATCCAAATTAATGCTCTTTAGTTCCGCTGGTAAAGCATATCAAATAAATGCCTACGAAATCGAAACCAGTTCGAAAAGCACAAAAGGCAAACATATCGCTAACTTCATCAGTTTAGATGAAGGAGAAGAGATAAAAAGTATCGTTTCCATATCTTTAGACGGAGATTACGACAAAGACATTCTCATTTTTACAAAACAAGGTAAGGTGAAGAGAACATCTTTGAGAGAATTCAGCAGTGCACGAGCTTCCGGTATTAGAGCCATCAATCTGGTTGATAACGACTCAGTTGTCGATGTAATATTGCTTGATGGAACGGATAGAGATTTGTTGGTTGTGACAAAGCTAGGTATGTCCATAATGTTCAACTCTTCCCAGGTAAGAACAATGGGAAGAACAGCAATGGGTGTTAACTCAATAAAATTGCGTGAAGGCGATGAATTGATCAACGTGGTGAAGGTCGATGAAGGCAAAAAACTGTTGTTGATCACAGAAAGAGGTTATGGAAAGAGAGTTTCATTTCATTCTTATAAGCCACAAAATCGTGGAGGAATTGGGGTAAAAACGGTACGAGACATAACAAAAATAGGTCCGATAGTTTCAACTATGAGTGTCGAAGATGGGAGAGACATACTGATATTCACTAAAAAAGGTAAGGCTATAAGGGTAAATGTAAATAATATAAATGTTTTAGGAAGAATCACTCAAGGTGTTATAATTGTTAGACTGGATGAAGACGATTCAGTTGTAGGAGCGATTGAAGTTCAAGCTAATGATGAAAAGTAGTTTTATAATTATTAAGCATGGAAGGGGTAAATAAAATGGAGGAATTGACAAAAAGGCAGTCACAGGTTCTGGACTTCATAAAATCTTATATGGAAAAAAATGGATTTGCTCCAAGTATCAGAGATATTATGAAACATTTTAATTTTAAAAGTCCAAGAGCGGCACATAAGCATCTCATAATTTTGGAAAAAAAAGGTTATATCGAGCGTAAAAATGTATCACGCGGAATAAAGATGATGCCAAAATCGGGAGAAATTTTTGCCACAGAGACTTTGGCTCCTGTTTCAGGAAAGATAGCAGCAGGAGATGCCATAGAAGCTATACAAACAATTAGCGATTACATTCCCATACCCACTAACTTTTTCCCAAAAAATTACGAATATTTTTCACTCCGAGTTGAAGGAAACTCCATGATAGAAGCCCAAATCAAGAGCGGTGATTTTGTTATAATACGTAAACAAGATTACGCTATGGATGGAGACATAGTGGTTGCATTGATAGATGGAAATGAAGCAACACTTAAAAGGTACAAAAGGCTGAATGAAGACGAAGTGCTGCTTGTACCAGAAAATAAAAGTATGAAAGAGATAAAGGTCAAAGCTGATCGTTTAAAGATACAAGGAAAGATGGTAGGCTTAATAAGAGTGCTATAAAAAGGAGCGAATTTCCGTGATGAAAATTGCAATTGCCTCCGATCATGCCGGATATGAAATGAAAGAACAAATTAAGAATTATCTTTTAGAGAAGAAATTCGATATAATAGATTTGGGGACTAATTCCAATGCTAGTGTTGATTATCCTGATTATGCCAAAAAACTTGGTGAAAAGGTAACCAAAGGAGAAGTTGATTTCGGCATAGGTATCTGTGGTACTGGAATAGGAATGTCAATCGCAGTGAACAAAGTGAAAGGCGTACGAGGTGCTTTATGCTTGTATCCATCGATGGCAGAATATGCCAGAAAACATAACAACGCCAACGTTTTGGTTTTAGCAGGTAGACTTATGGGCATTGATTTAGCCATCTGGACGGTAGTAAAATTTTTATCGACAGATTTTGAAGGTGGAAGACATAAAAGGCGTGTTGATAAAATAGACGAAATTAGCTAAAAAGGACGAAAAAAATGAAAAGTATCAGTTTCTCAAAGGGTATTGAAAAAGACATTAATATTAATATAAACCATGGGTATTACAAAGAATTTTCTAAAAGATACGCATCTAAATACGGAACGTTGATGGTAATTGATTCCAATTTGAAAAATCATTTAAACACAGGATCCGGTAACAATATCTTTTACGTAAAAGGCGGCAATGAAACCAAGTATTTCGATAAATATTTAGAACTGTGTAAGGTCATGGTAGAAGGTAGTTACAGCAATTTAGTGGTGATCGGTGGAGGTTCCTTGATAGATATGGCTGGCTACGTTTTTCATACTTTGGATTTTCCAAAAGGGACCTTCACAGTTATGCCAACAACACTGTCTTCTATGATATATTTACCCGTTTCGGGAGAATTCTATTTAGATATGAATTACACTAAGAATTTTTTGAAGGTGAGCGGTTATCCCGATCTAGTTTATATAGATCCGTATTTTTGCAAATTTTTAGATAAAAAAGATATGAAAAACCAGTTTTTCTTGGGATATATTTTAGGACTTTTGTTTGACAATAACTTTGCCAGCTTATCTTTAAAGTATTCTAAAAATTTCATCCGTTTAGATTTAGAGGATTATCTTTATTCTGCAGTTAAATTTGTTTTGTCCCTTTACTCTAACGATTTACCTTTTCCTGGAACTAAATTGATGAAATACATAGCAGACACCTCGGTAAAGTCTGATTTCGTTCAAAACGAGAGTTTGTCTTTTGCGTTTCTTGTATATTTGAGTTTTAAATTTGGTTATATACATGAGAAAAGGTTTCAAAATATTTTTCAAAACATAAGAAGTTTCGTAGATTTGAAATCATCAAAAATCCAAAACATCAAGGCTAAAGTGAACAACGTACCTATAAAAGAAATATTACTCAAAGAGGACGGCTTTGTGGATTTGCTTTTGAATTTTGGAGAGCTAAAAGATCTCCTTTTAGAGTTTAAGTCTCTGTTGAGAGGTGTATGAATCATGAAAAAGAATAATCCGCGTTGGTTCACAGTTATTTTAATTCTTGTTTTTATTTTACCTTTGATAACCTTCGCGCTGACAACGTATACCATATATTTAAAAAGTCAGATGAACAATCTTAAGCTTAAAATTGAAGAGTTAGATACTAGAGAAACTGTTGCATCAAATGAAGTTGAATCAGCTTCCCAATCTGCTGTCTTAGAAGACTTAGTACTACCACAGATTGAGATTGGCAACACAATGGCAAGGGCAAATTACAATATTCAAGAACTCGATTACCAAGTGTTGTTGAATAATTCAGTGACGATGTTAAAACCATATAATAAAGGTGCCGTAAAAGTTTTTTACGATCAGCGTGAGGTTTTTGAAGAGACGTTGTACGCTTTAAACAATGATATACCTTACTTCATTTTTCAAAACGAGGATAAGTATTACTTGTACCGCTCGGATTATTCTTTAGAAGGGGAAGACAAAGAACAGTACCTATTTTCTATTCAAATCTATTTATACACTACTCCAGCACCAGCTATGTTCCCAACAATGGCATTAAGACAAGGGGGTATCCCCGCTTTTGTTTTCAACGGTAAGTTTCAACAAAGTAACGAAGATTATTGGGCCATACTCGTGGGTCTGTTTGACGATTATAACGAGGCACAAACATACCTGAAAAATATGGATGAAGATCTTGTTTTTGAGTTAACTGGGCTCAGTATAGCTGACAGATTCACTAAAGGTATCTACTTTAGTGGAGTAGAAACCCAGTGAGAAAAAAGCTTCTTTTCCCGGTATTAAGTATAATTGTAATCATTTTGCTCGGGATTTTAACGCTGGATCGACATCAAGTTGGAGAAGAGGCTATCTCTAACTCTTATCAGGAAAATAAAATAGACCTTTTAACGGCGTCAGTTGAAGAGTTGATCGGATTACCTGGAATCGGACCTGCCAAGGCACAAGCGATCATAAATTATAGGCAAGAAAAAGGTTTTAGAGAAATAGAAGACATTATGAACGTTTCTGGTATAGGAGAAAAGACATTTTCAAATATTAAAGACTATATTTATCTTTCAGAGGTTATTTATGAAGTAGTGGATGATAAAGTAAATATAAACGAAGCATCTAGTGAAGAATTGCAAAGTTTGCCTGGAATAGGAAAAGTATCTGCCCAGAAAATCATCGAATATAGGGCTATTAAACGTATAAACTCTTTAGATGATTTAAAGAAAATAGGTATTCCATATTCTACGATAGAAAAAATGGAAGGGAAGATAGTATTTTGAAGATTTTTTTACACGTTTGCTGCGCACCTGATCTAACGGTTTCTTATAGGAAACTAGTAGAACAAGGATACGAACCTATTGTGTTTTTTTACAACCCGAATATTTATCCCCTTCAAGAATATTCCAAAAGATTGAATGAAGTTAAAAAATTAAGCAATATTTGGGGGTTCCAACTCTACGTAGGAGATTATGAAGCTGATAAGTTTTTAGAAAGGATAAAAGGGGGAAAAAACAGCCTCACGGCAAATAAGGAAGAAAGTCCCAAAAGATGTTATGAATGTATGAAGTTGAGGCTTGAAAAGACGAAAACCGAAGCTAAAAGATTGCATTTTTCTATCTATTCAACAACTCTTCTTGCTTCTCCTAGAAAGTCTCACAGCGATATTTTAGAAATAACAGACAATTTGGATAAAGAAGAAAATCCATCTTTTAAGTATATAAACTTCAGATCCGATAATGGTGTTCATATGGCTGCACAAATATGTAAAACTTACAATATTTATCGCCAGAACTACTGTGGTTGTTCTTTTTCTTTGGATGAATCAAAAAGATACGAAGAGCAGTCTAAACAGAAAAATTACAAAAGTTTAGTTGAGATACTTGGAGAAGAATTAACCCAAAAATACTTTAAATATTACAAAAAAGACTTGCTTAGAATCCCACAAGATATTCCAGCAAAACTTCTAGAAAAAGTCGGATTGAAAATTTTGAAATATTTGAAACCTCAGATCATCCTAATAAAAAAGGAAATAGCCCAAGATTTTAACATCCTTACAAGTTCCAGATACAAGATCGATAACTGGAAGGGAAAAGTGATATTATGGTGAAAGAGGGGTAGTCTAGATGGCTAAGTACGATCTGCGAATCTCTGAAGATGGAATGGTGGCATCTTTAAAATTAATAGATGATGGGCGACCACCTACTATTGGCGGAATAAAGGCTTTTCTAAAGGAAAAAGGTGTAGTAGTGGGGATAAAATCAGAAGTTATTGAAGAAATCGTCTCTGAACCCCAATTTGATAAGGAATACGTTATTGCTTATGGAATACCTGCAAAGGTTGGAAAAGATGCTAAGTTAATCTTTCAGAAGAATATTGAAGAAAAGCTTAACACCACTGAAAATAGCTACGTTGACTTAAAAGAAAGTAGCCAGCTGATAATCGTAAAAAGAGGAGACATATTAGCAGAGATAATTCCTCCAACTAAAGGTGAACCTGGAAGAAGCGTACGTGGAGAAAAAATTGAAGGCATTCAGGGAAAAGAGTTAAAACTAAATTTAGGCAACAATATTGTAGTAAACAACAATAAAATAATTTCAAAGATAGATGGGAAGTTCATCAGTAAAGAAACGTCAAATAGTGAGATAAGTTTAGATGTTTCAGACGAGCACAAAATAGATGGGAATATAGACTACTCTACCGGTAATGTTCGCTTTCCAGGAAAGTTAATCATTAATGGGGATGTTAAATCAGGTTTTCATGTTGAGGCTACTTCTTATTTAGAGATCAAAGGTGTAGTTGAATCTGCTACGGTATTTTGTGAAGGGGAAGCCAAAATATTCGGAATAAAAGGTGCCGGAAAAAGTTCGATAAAGGTTAAAATCTTGAGGTGCAATTACATCGAAAACGCCAATATTGAAGCAGAAGATGATGTAATAGTTAAAACAGCCATTGTCAATTCTAACATCAAAGCAGGGAAACATGTCATTGTTGAAGGTGGGGCTGGAAAGATTTCAGGAGGGTATATCTTAGCCACCAATCTTATAGAAGCGGAAATGTTGGGAAGTGAAATGGGTGTCAAAACCATCTGTGAAGTGGGAGTTTTACCTGACCTAAATGAAGAGTTAAATAAATTAGAACAAAAAATTACCCTCGATATGGAGAATCTTAGAAAACTTAATTCGATAATCAAAGGGATCCAAACCTTAAAAGAAAAAGGTAAAGTAGACCCAGTGAGGTTAGAATACTACAAGAAATCTTTCAGCACCTACAAAATGCTCTTATCAGAGGTAAAATCAGATAAAGAAAAGCTGGAAACAATTAGAAATAAAATTCAGTCATCTAAAGAATCTGCCTTTATCATTGCAAAAAAAGTGGTATATCCCGGAACTGAAATAATCATACACAAGAAAAAATTTATGCCCACAAAGCCAATGACCAGGGTAGTGTTTAAACTGGAAGATGATGAGATAGTTCCACACGGTTATCAATCGGAAACAAATGTTTC
>Ga0182240_100124_pt1 | contig 34901 bp, 31 predicted proteins | sample hydfrates4_PW_90_FD_145594 | JGI IMG/M metagenome (GOLD analysis project Ga0182240, IMG submission 145594) | Subsurface microbial communities from deep shales in Texas, USA - hydraulic fracturing test 4_PW_90 | ecosystem: Environmental > Aquatic > Deep subsurface > Shale gas/oil reservoir >...
AGGAGTCCTCCTTGTGGTTGTGTTTTTTATTTTGTCAATAAATATATTCAACCACTCAAAGAAGGATTCCTCTTTTTATTTAAAAAAATTATCATAATTTTATTTACACAACTTATTATACATTACTCGGTGGGCAGATGAATATATATCTAGTTTTATTAGTTATTTGTATTATTCTTATATCTTATTTTTTCAATTTAGCCTTTCATGAAACTGATTATTTATTTTTTGGGTCTTTTATATTTATTAATTTATCTTTAATAATTAATATTTTGGGTGTATATCAGGGAAAGACTTCAACTTTTTTTACTACTTTTTCTGGAGCATCTTTAACAATAGGAATTGTACTTATATTATTATTTATTCAAAATAAAAAAATTGAATTAAGAAGTCGATTTAAACATTTAAATAATATTTCATACCATGATAGATTAACTGGTCTTTATAATCGAAGGTTTCTTTTAGAAAAAGTTGAAAAATTAAAACCAACAGATTATCCTGCTGCTGTTGTATTCATTGATATCGATAATTTAAAACAGATCAATGATAACCTTGGTCATCTAGTGGGAGATCAGGCAATTATTAAAACCGCTCAGATATTGAAAAATCTTACTAGAGAAAATGATATAGTAGCTCGAGTTGGTGGAGATGAATTTATTGTTTTTTTATATAATACCGCAGAAAATGAAGCAGAAATTTTTTGCAGTAGAATAGAGGGTAATTGTTCAAAAGCAAATAGTAATACAGAATTTATTTTTTCTTGTTCTAGTGGTTTCACAATTATTGATAGTAAAAACAATAATTTAGATGAAGCAATTAATATAGCTGATAGAGAAATGTATAGTTCAAAAAACAAAAAGAAAGGTATGATTTGATAAAATGGGAGATTTTAAGAGTAGTAAAACATATAGAATTTTAAAACTTTTTGAGTATTTTAACGCTGGAGCAAAAATAAAAAAAAAGAACATAGCCAATAATTTTAATGTTAGTAATAAAACAGTTCAAAGGGACATTAAAGAGATTAACAATTATTTTCAAGAAATAGATAAAGATTTTATTGATTATATTGAATATGATTATAGTGATAAAGTTTACTTTTTAAAAGAGGACTACAGTTTATCTTTGACCAAAAAAGAGGTTATGGCAATAATTAAGATTTTATTAGAAAGTAGATCTTTATCTGAAGATGAAATAAAACCTATTATTGATAAATTGCTTAAACAACTTCCTTATAATATAAAAACTCATGTTAATGAGATAATGAGTAATGAACTTTTTCATTATAAGCCAGTTAGTCATGAAAAACCATTGTTAGATATTATTTGGAAATTAAGCCATGCTATAAGGAAAAACAAAGTAGTTAAAATTAATTATTGCAGCCTGAATAAAGAAAAGGCTTTTGATAGGGAAATAGAACCCTTGGGGTTAATGTTTTCCGAGTATTATTTTTATTTAATTGCTCATCATTATGGCCAGGAAGATGATTTTAAAATCGTTTATAGATTAGATAGAATTAATGATTTAGATGTAACCAAAGAACATTTTAAAATGTTATATAAAAATCGATTTCAAGAAGGTGAATTTAGAAAAAGAATTCAGTTCATGTATCCTGGAAAGTTAATGAAAATTAGATTTAAATTTTGGGGTGCATCTATTGAGGCTGTTCTAGACAAACTACCAACTGCAAAAGTAATTGAGAGAGATGATGAAAAATATACTATTGAAGCGGAGGTGTATGGTAAAGGGATAAAGATGTGGTTATTGAGTCAAGGAGAAAAATTAGAAGTATTAAGACCAGAATCATTTAGAAAAGAAATTAAAGATTCTATAAGTAAAATGGAAAATATATATAATTGATTTATAAAAAATAATTAGAGGGTGATTAAATTGGTAGAACCATTATCTACAACTGCAGCAGCTATAGCAACTGAAGAAACTGCAAGGAATACAGCATTAGCAGCCGAGGAAATCGCAAGAAATTCAGCATTAAATGAAGGCACAAAAGCTTTATTGTACGAAAACATTAATGAGCTTAGCCAACCTATTATGAATGAGTCTTTTAAAGAAACAGTAGATTATTCTGAAAAGTTATTATTTAGAAATAATTTTAATGATATAATAAAGAATCCTTCATTTAATCATTTAAATAAAATAAAGGATAAATTTAGATTAAATAACTTTAGTACTAAAGAAGTTCGTGAATTATTGCATGATTCTAATTTGAAAGGGCAATTAGGAGAGGCTTTAACAATATCAAGGAATTCTGATTTAGGAAATATTACAGAGCAGTTAACAGTAAATGAGGGAGCTAATAGATTAGATCATTTACTAGAAACTACTTCAAATACAGAGATTAATACTTTAAAGTTTGGTCCAAATGGTGATTTAATTAGTGAAACTAGATATTTGCCAAAAGGTAGTAAAGTAGCAGTTGAGGTGAAAAATGGAGGTATTGATTATTTAGAAAGAGAAATAAATTCGGGTCATTTATTTAACCAAGTACAAGCAGGGAAAGAAGTTTCTGATATGTCAACTGTAGTTATTAATAATGATGCTGCTCTTGAATTTTTGAATGAACCTTTGAGGGCAGAAAAAATATTAAAAGCAGTAAAAGATGCTGGTGGAGAAATAGAGGTTGGTTTACCGACTTATAATGAACAATTTGACTTTCTTATAAAAACTCAGGAGGTTTAAAATGAAAATATTAATTGGTTTAACAAAATCAAATGATTTAAAGTTTTATATAGATAGTTATAGAGATTTGTCAAAAAAAATAAATAAAGAAAACAAGAATAACATTAACATTTTAAATAAATTAAATAAATTAGATAGAAAAATAAATGATTTATTAAAAAATGAGTTAGATTATTTTTATAAGTTTGATAATGATGCATATCAGTTATTAGATAAATCATTATCTAATTCAAAATATTATAATGATATATTTGCAAGTATTAATAATAAGAAAGAAGCTAAATTAATATTAAAAGAAATAAAAAATAATTTAAATAACGAAAAAATCATTAATCAATACAAAGATCTGTATGAAAAAATGAAAGAAGATCAATATTTAATTTGCTGGAATTTAGGAGATGATGATTTAAATGAATTATTATAAAATAACAGAGCTACCAACCCAAGAAGAAAAATTGCCATATTATACATATAAAGAAGATAAGCTTGAAAAAATTGAATGTAATCTTGAATTCTTTATGGCTAAGAATCTTATTTCTTATTTAGGAGAATATATAAGTGATAAAGAAAAGTTTTCATTTATATATGATTATGAAAATGAAAAATTAAATTCATATATAGGAATTAATAATAGAATTGATGGAAATATAATAAATAATTCTTTATATAATACTAAATTCAAAAAAGTAAAATCAATAAAACAATATAAGGAATATAAAAATAATAGATTGATGGGATCATGTAATAGCATTCTTTTAGATAAAGTAGATAAGCACTTAATAGATGAAATCATAGAAACTAATCAAAGTGATAATTTTAGAATTGAGTTTATAATAAAAAAATCAAATTCTATATCTAAGAATTATAGAGAGGAATTAATAGATAAAATTTCTAGTTCTTCAGAGGGTAGATCAAAAAATATTAATAATAATAATAACATATTTGGTAATTTTGTTGGTTCTGATACAGAAAGTAAAAAAAGCGAAAATATTACTGAAGAAACTAAATATAAATTGAATAAACATGATTATTTGATTTTAAATAATGCTAACAATATTTATAATTTAAAAATAAATATTTATTCAGATAAAGAGGAAATTGTAAATTCATTAATGAAAAAATTAATATTATATTCGAAAAAAAATAATTTTCCAACTAAACATTTTTTAGCTCCCCCATTAAATGTTGATGAGTCAATATATACTACTAGCTCTCAAATTGCATCTTTATTAGCCTTTCCAACCAAAGAAAGAAATGGACTAAAAAAGAAAGAAATAATTCGTTTCGGTCAAAATATATCAAATAATATTGAACAAGATGAAAAGTTGAATTTTGCAAAATTAATAACAAATCAAAAAACAAATGTTGATCTAGGAATAAAACTTAATGACTTAGTAAGACATGGATTTATTTCAGGAGTAACAGGTAGTGGTAAAACAAGTACTATTAAAAAGATACTTTCAGAAGGGATTAATAAAAAGATTCCTTTTTTAGTTGTAGAACCAGCAAAAACTGAATATGAGTTTTTTGGGAACAAAATAAAACCTGAAATACTCAAGTTAGGATTTGACGATAAATTTAAACTTAATCCTTTTGCTTTTCCAGATGGAATACATGTGCAGACGCATTTAGATTTATTAAAATCAACTTTTACAGCTGCTTTCCCTATGTATGGTCCAATGCCATATATTTTAGAAACTGCAATATTAAAAATCTATCAAAAAAAAGGATGGGATCTCAATTCTGGTACAAATATATATGCTGATCAGTTAGATAAGGAAAAATTATATCCGACATTAAAGGATCTTTATAACTCTATTGATAGTGTTTCTGATGATATAGGTTATTCAAGAGACTTGACTAGTGATGTAAAAGGAGCTTTAAAAGTAAGAATTGGTAGTTTAATGACTGGAGCCAAAGGTAAAGTACTCAATACAGAAGAAAAAGTTGATATAAATAAATTATTAAAAACGCCTTCAATACTTCAATTAGAACAAATTGGAGATAACCAGGAGAAAAACTTTTTAATGGGTCTAATATTAATATCAATTTACGAGTTTTATAAAGCAAAAGGTGATTATGTTGAAAATTTAAAACACTTATTGGTTTTTGAAGAAGCTCATAGATTACTCGAGAATGTTTCTTCTACAGAAAATAATGAAATTTCAAATATGAAAGGAAAAGCATTAGAAACTTTTACAAATATTTTATCTGAAATTAGAGCATATGGTCAAGGAATTTTGGTTGCAGATCAGATTCCAAATAAATTATCACCTGATGTTATTAAAAATACTAATTTGAAAATAATTCATAGATTATTTGCTAAAGATGACAGAGAAACTGTAGGACATTCTATTGGCTTAGAAGATGAACAAATAAAACATTTAATTAATCTTAAGCAACGAGAAGCAGTTGTTTATTTTGATAAGCTAGATAAACCAGTTAAAGCAAATATTAATGATGCCTCTGAATTAATTGCTTCTGGAAATAAAAGTGCAAAAAACATTAAACTTCAGCCAGAAAAAAATTCCTATATTAATTTAATTTTAGAAAATAAAAAAATTGAAAGTAAAAGTTATAAACTAATTAACTCTCTTATACTTTCAAATGAAATTGAGAACAAGGTTAAAGAAGATTTAATGAACAATTATAAAAAAATATTGAAGGATAAATTAGATGAAGAATTAGCCGATATGATTAATAGAAAAATTTTGATTAGTTATTTAGAAAAATTAATCTCAAATAATGTGATAGATATTATTTCGGGATATAAAATTATAGAAAAGTTAAAAAATACTGATGATTTATTTCCAATTTTTTTAGAAAATATAAATAATTATATTATGTCGAGTGATTATAAACACCCTATGGATGTTTTTGCCAATAAGTTTAAAACAATCTGTTTTTTAATGAAGAATAATAATAAATATAATCTAAGGAATAACATGAAAAATATTATTTTTAGATATACACAATCTGAATTAGATTATAAAAAGAAATTGTTAAATGATTTAGGGTTAAATACTTTTATAGATATTAATATATTTTCTCAAGAGACTCTTAATGATATTGTAGATAGTTTAGTACTTTATGTTTTTGAATTTGATAAAGACATTTTGAATCATTATTTTGAAATAAAAAAAATTGGAGTAGATTCAAATTTATTAAAAAGTTTAAAAATAAATAAATCTAATAGTAATGAAAAAATAAAAAGTAGTTTGGAGAGAGATCTTTCTAATATTAGTGAAAGCATTGAGAAAATATCATCTTCGATTTTAGATGAAAAGGAAGATAAAAATAAAGAAATAACTTTTTTTGAAAAAATATATAATGAAAAAATTATATTTTTATTAGTTATTTTTAATATTATTTTAATGACTTATATTTTATTATAAAACTTAGCAAAGGAAAAGAGGTTATAAATTGGAAGAAATCGATATTTTCATAAATCTATGTACAAAAGAAGATCTAATTAAATATATAAAACTTGTTGAAGTTAAAGTAAAAGGATTTACAAAAAACTTTAAAAATGCACCAAAAATATTATTAAAAAATTCTTTGAAGAAAGAATTAGAAAAGCATAATTATGCTTTTTATGAGGGGTTAATAAGTTCAATAGCTGAATATTATGATCAGTTTAAAGTAGTGAATGATTTTGATGCATTTATTATTAATGTAAATCGAGAAAGCGAAGATATTCCTCAGGCTAATGCATTTGCAATTTTCGCAAATAAATTTCCTGAAAAAAAAGAAGAATATTTACCCAAAATCAAAGATAACATGAAGAATGATAAATTTATATTTGATATTAATTTAGATGATTTTGAAATAAACGAGCAAAATGCAAATGATAAGTTTTATTCTATGTCTGGGATGAGTACACTTGCTATTGATTTTTACAATGATTATATAAAAAGATTGAAGCTTATACTTTTTAAATATTATGATGAAAACGAATATCATAATTGTTTTAAAGAAGTAGAAGATATTAGTTGGTTAGATTTTACTAAACTATATTATGATTTAATAAAGAAATATGATGAAAATATTGTTCATATGTCTTATCTTAGTGCAAATGAAGAAAAAATTTTGAGTTATGATGGCGAAATTGCAAAGATACATTTGTTATTAATTTATGAATTATATTTAGAGTTAATTTTAGAAGATAAACGAGAGATAGAAAATGAAAAAGAGAAATTAGTTGATGACAATAATACTTTAGAGGAAAAATTGAATTATCTTGAGAAACAGAATGAAAGACAGGAAAAATCAATTAATAAATTAGAGAAGAAAAATAAAAATTTGCAAGACAAATTAAATGATTTAAAAATTAATTTTAAGGATGAAAGGAAAGATTTAAATGACATAATTAAAAACCAAAAAACAGAGATAACAAAGAAAAGTAATATAATTGAGAAATTACAGGAGAAGAATAAGAACTTAGTTTCAACTGAAGAACTATTGTCTTCATGGGGATATAATGAAAAAGAGGATAAACAAAGTGATTTAGTTATTATCAACTATGAAGATAGTGAACTTTTTAAACTTTTTTTTGGGAAATATAAATTTATAAAATCTAATTCTAATTTGAATGATTTTAAATTAAAATTAAAAAATATTGAAGACAAGTTTATAATAATTAATAAAGCTAATTTGAGTACTCAAAAATTATTAGAGATTGAGAATTTTATTAATAGTAAGAAGAAAATTTTATTATCTTACAATCCAAAAGATTTAGTTTATAAAATAATAAAACAATTGAAAAGGAGAAGATAGATATGGCTTATAAAAAAAGTTTAAATAGAAATAAAAGAATTGATTTAATCAATAAAAATTATTATATGTTAGGTATTCTAGCAACCAATGAAGACTCTTATCCACCGATTGGGCTGATTAGAGATGTTGTAACAAAAAAAGATATACATAATGGGGAAATAATATTTTATATTAAAAGTATTACTACAGAACCTAGTTTGTTTTTAGAATTAGGATTAGATAATGATTTATTTGTTGGTTTTAGCAGCCATAGTTTTTCTAAGTTTCAAAATAAAATTATGGATGACAAATTTAATTTTGTTGATGATGATGAAAGAGTAAAAATAATTAAAAATAAATTAAAAGATAAAATCATATTGTTAAAATTACGAATAGAAGAAAATCACAATGTAAGTGGTCAATATGTAAAGAATTTTTATATTGAAGATATGGAAGAATTTAATGGAATAAAAAATTATCCTTCTATTGATGATATATATAATGAAGAATTTATTCCAATACCTGGAGTAAAATATGATGAAGCAGAATTTGAAGCTAAAATATTTAGTGGCGAAAATATTTTGTTCCCAAATTTTAATATTTTAGAATATGAGCTTGATAAGATTATCGTAAATAATACTCTTTATTTTGATCCCAAAAACAACTGGGAGGTAGTTGGTTCTAACAAATGCAAAAATATAGAACCACAAAACTTGGAAAAAATAGAACTTCCAGAAGATTTTAATAAAAATGTTATTTATAAAGGTGATGATAATCTACTTTTTATAAGTAATTCTTATAATATGAAGCTTGATAAATTAAAAAGTGAAAAGATTGATATAAACAAAGAAGAAACTATTGATGATTTAAAAAATCTTAAGACAGCTATGGAAAGAAAACAAAAGTTAAAAAATAAAAATGAAGTTGATAATTCAGATAAAGACGAACATGAAAAAGATTTCGATAAAGTTAAGGTGAAAAGTGAAAATGACATTTCAGATGAGACTGAATTCATTACTAATTCTAAAGAAAGTGATTTTTTAAAGCAATTATATCAAAATGCATTATCTGAAAAATTATATTATAAAAAAGAAGATCTTTATAATTTTCATATTTCTGTTAAAACAAGTCCTTTAACAGTAATTAGTGGTATGTCAGGTACTGGAAAAACAAGAATGGCTCAATTATATGCTGAAACTTTATCACTGGAATATGATAATGATTACTTGATTATTCCTATAAGTCCGTCTTATACGGAACCAGGAGATGTTTTAGGATATTTAAATACAATGACAGGAATATACACTCCAGCTGAAACTGGCTTAGTTGATTTATTAATCGAAGCTGAAGAAAACCCAGATAAAATATTTATGGTTATTTTTGATGAGATGAATCTTAGTCAGGTAGAACATTGGTTTTCTCCTTTCATTTCACTGCTTGAATTAAAAGATGAGGCAAGAAAACTTACATTATTTAATAAAAATTCAACCTGTCATAATAATTATAATTCAGATATAAAAATAGGTAATAATGTCATATTTGTTGGAACTGTAAATATAGATGAAACAACAAAAGATTTCTCAGATAGGTTATTGGATAGATCAAATGTTATAACTCCTGAGAAAATGAATTTCAAAAAAATTAAAGATGAATTAGAAAAAACAAATAATTTAGAAACGGATCCTATTCAAAATAAGTCATTTAATAAAGTTAATTATTTTGATGAATGGCGAGAAGAACCTGAAAATCCAATTAAATATTTAAGTAGGAATGAGTTATCATTGTTGGATGAACTTCATGAAATTTTAAATAGTGTAGATAGTCAAAAGGGTGTGTCTTTTAGAATTATAGAAAATATTGCAAGATATATTAATAATATTCCTTTAGACAATAATGGTGAAAAATATATAGAATATTGTAGAGCTTTTGATCTTCAGGTTAAGCAAAGGATATTAACCAAATTAAAAGGGCATCAGCAACAATATGGTGATTTAGTTGGGGAACTGAATCCTAATGATTTTGATAAAGAAATTGAAGATAGTAAAATTTATGAAATTTTAACTTCAGAAAAGGCACAAGAAATATCAGATTTTAATTATTCATTAATTGAGTTGAAAAGAAAAGCTAAGGAGATGTACTACAATGGCTATGCTACTTAATAGCAACCAAAAATTACCTTTTCGTTTAACTATAACTTCTAGTTGGGGAAATATTAGTGAAGAATATACTTGCGAAAATGAAGAAATAAATCATTTTTCCATAAATAAAAGCGAGAGTATAACTGCAGGTATTAGATTAAAGGAATATATGAATTTTAAAGTTGAATTTTCTTCTAATTTAGAGAAAGAAGCAGCAAAAGTCATAATTAACAAGTCTAGAGATGATAAAGAACAGATTATTTTATATCCTGGCGAAGAAGAAATATTAGCTAATGATGAATTTAAATGGGTACCAGATGAATATTTAATTACTGTACAAATAAAAGATAGAAAATATTATTCATCAATAATTGTTGACCCAAAAAACATGAACGAAAAGCAGCTTGTTAGAATGAGGAAAGAAATAAATAATTTAGTTAAAGGTGTTATCTATAATTTAAATAGTTCCAAAAAAGATTCATTATTATTACTGCAGCAAAGTGATTTGTTAAAGTCAGAAATTAGTTTATTAGATTTATTAGAAGATAATTTTAGAATTCTAAGTAACACTTTAAATGATATTCTTAAAAATCCAATTAAATCATTAGAGAAAAATTATGAAATTAGACATGATAGTTTTAAATTAGATAAAAAGGCTGTTAAGTGGCTAGGATGTAATAAGTCTAACTCAGTTAATAATTCAGTAGATAGACCTCAAGCACTATATCAAAAAAAGATGAAATATGTTTTAAATAATGATGAGAATAAGTGGTTGATTAAAATAATTGATCATATCAGAAGAAAATTAAGAAATATTGAAAATAAATTAAAAAATGAATGCCAAATTCAAAATGAGATTGCTTATAATGAAAAAAATGAAATTAGTTCAATAAAAGTAAAATTAGATGAAATGGAACAGAATAGAAATTCATATTTATTTAAGGATGAAATCAGAAAATGCAAAGAAAAAATTTACGGTAAAAAAAGCAATCTTAATGGTTATAATAGTTATATAGAATTACTGAATAATTATTTAATAAAAACAAAAAAACTGATGAACCAAATAGCGGTAATATATGATGATCAGGTTTATTTGCATAATAGTGATTTTAGAAAAGTGAAAAAGCCAACAAAAAAATTGTTGAAGGATATAAGATATAAGTATCTTTATGACTTTTATCAAAAGTTAATGCAGAATAAATCCAAGTCTTCATTTCAAGAAAAAGATTATGAATATAAAGAAACAGAAAAGCTTTATGAATATTATATTTTAATCAATATCATTAAAGTAATGAATGACTTTGAATTTAAGTGGTCGGATGATGATTCATTACAAAAAAGAATAAGAAAAAACTCTGCTTTTAATATTTCTTCTGGTGAAATATTAAACTTTCATTCTAATAAAAGAATAATCGAAGTTCATTATGATGAGGAACTTGATAATATAACTAAATCAAATTCAGACAATGAAATCGCTTTTATATCAGATGGGAAAAATCTGAGACCAGATTTTAGAATTGATATTTATGATAAAAAAATGAATCACATAAGAAGTTTTATAATTGAAGTTAAATATCGTAGTTTTGATAAATTATATAGTGAAGTAACTAATACTAATGTTTTTAATAAATTAATTGATTATAAAGATAAGATTAAAGTGCTGCCCAGTTATGATTATGCTATTGATAAAGTCTTGGTTACTTATCCTGAAGATATTTATTATTATCAGAAGTTAAATAAACAAAGAGGGGGTACATTTATATTTTCTCAATTATCACCATCGATTAATAATAATGGTCAATTCGGTTATAAAGAGTTTAAAAATGAAATAAAGGAATTAATATTTAAATAATCATCTTTTTTTAAATCAAAATAGGATATTTTATTCCTAGTTTAAAGTATAGATTAGTTACCTATGATTATTCCTTAAATATTTTGCAAGGTCTTCCTGGTTTTTAAATTAATTAATTTATTTTTACTAAAAAGAATAAAAGAAGGGGAATTTAAAATTGAGTATTTACGATGATTATTATACGGATCCAGAGGATAATCCCTTAGTTGATGAATATGAAATAAAAAGAGAAGAGTACGAAGAAAATATTGCAAAAATACAAGAAAAACAACAAAAAAGAAAAGAAAAGTTTTTAGAAGAGAAGTTTGAAAGAGAAATGATTGAAGAATCTTATATAAGAGAAAAAGAAAAAAATCTTAACGATCCAGAATTTTGGGAGGAACTTTATCAAAAAACATGCTCTTATTATGATGAGCCTGAAGATTATAATGGAATAAATGACAATTCAGAAGATATAAAAAGATTTGTTGAGAAAAAAGGAATAAATAAGTTGGTTCATTTTACTTCTTATTATAATTTAGAAAGTATCTTAAAAAATGGCCTATTACCAGTATCTGATTTAAAAAATAAGAAAATAGATTATTATAATAACGATTCAGATAGGTATGATGGTTTTATAGATGCGGTCTCGGTATCAATTACTTTTCCGAATTACAGAACCTTTTATAAGAAAAGAAAAGAGTATAAAAAAAGAAATTGGGTTGTTTTGATTTTAGATAAGAGTATTTTATGGGATAAAGATTGTTTATTTGTTGATGGAAACGCAGCTACTTATAAAAATAGTAATAATTTAAAAGAAAACAAAGAACAACTATTAAATAGTTTAAATAGCTTAAAAAATTTATTTGAAGATATAAAAGAATATAGAGGAGATAAAAAGCAGAGGCAAAATAACTTAATTAGTGAAAATATGCCAACTAATCCACAATCTGAGGTTTTGATTTTTAACAGAATAGAAGTGAAATATATCAAAGAAATTCATTATAAAGGATTTAATATGCCTGATGATATTATTAATAATAATCCTGAAATAAAATTTTATGGCAAAACTCCTCATTATTATTTTAATTATCGCGATGATTATGAATACTGGAGGAAAAATAATGGCTAAAAGACCTGTTTTTGTTTCTATATTGAATAATAAAGATAATTATGTAAAAAGAATAAATATTGATTTTACTTGGTATCCAGGTTTTTCAAAAAAGCAAAAACAAAAATCTATATTGTCATTACACGAGAACTTCTTAAAAGGAAATCATAAAGTTAATCAAAATGAGATACTTGAGATATCGACAAAATCTTCAGATGAATTTGGAGTTCAGCTTAGTGCTTTTAATTTAGAAATTGAACTTAAAGGCATAAAGACTACTGTCGAAAGCTTATTTCAATCAAGTAAAGTGTTTGAAAATGGGGGTCCTTATAGAGATATAATAGAAAAAACTTCATTGGAAGCCAAAAGAGATAGTAGAGTTAAGAATTCGGGAGATTTAGTAACATTTAAGTTTAATAAACGAGAATGGCCTTTGGAACCCAAAACAATATTTTATGACTGGATCTATATGAAAGCATTATCACAAGATGAAAATTATTCTAAAGAAATTATGAAATATAAAGCATTTACAGATATCGAGTTTAATCCTAAAAAATCAATTAATTGTCAGGCCAGAGCGGCTGCATTATTTGTTTCGCTAAAAAGAGTTGATAAATTAGGTGTTTTTCTTTCTGATATAGATAAATATCTAGATTTTTTTACTTCTAAAACAGAAAAGAAGTGTCAATTAAAGTTATTTTAATAAAAAAGGAGTGGTAAAGTGAATTTATTTGATGGCTATTCAGAATCAAAAGATGAAGAAATAAAAGATCAAATTGCAATGATGAGAAGTATTAGTTTTTATAATTCTTTTAAAATAAAGGCTAGTGAAACTAGAAAAAAAGTAACAGATTTTTTTAATAAAATAAGTGATAAAGTTTCTGATAAGGTAGATGATGACTCTATATTAAATTATAAATTTAGATTTAAAGAAAAAGAAGTTAAAAAAATGAATGAGTATTTAATTGAAGAAAAAGAAAAACTTGAATTTATGGATAGAGAAGTTTTAGATCAAATAATAAAAGAAGAATTATTAAATAGAATCGAAAGCGATAGATTTGATGACTTAAATATTTCTCAAATTAATAAAAAAGAACTAAGTGAAGAAATAATTAAAACTGCTGCTAGATGGAAAGAATTAAAATTAGAAGACGCAGAAAAATTAGATTCAGCAAAAAAAGTAGAAATAATATCTAATAAATTTAACAGTATATTAATACAAAAAATAGATGAGCTTGAAGATAGACTGAATGAAGAAGAAAAAAAAGAAGTTGATAGAAAAATTAATAAAAACTTGAATAGTTATAGTAAAAAAGAGAGAGAAGCAATAAAAAAATCTTTAAACATCGATGAACTATCAGGCGAAGTGCTTCGAAAGACTTTAGTTAATGCTGGAGGGCCAATGGCTGCTATTGGTGTTGTGCAATTGAGTGGTATTGGTGCTTATATTGCCTTAACTACTGTTATGAATGCTTTATTTACAACAGTATTAGGTATAACAATTCCTTTTGGAGTTTACACTACAGCAACTTCTGGTTTAGCTTTATTAGCGGGTCCCTTAGGTTGGTTATTAGTTTTAGGATTTGGTGGTAAACAAGTTTTTAAAGGTAAAAAAACCATTAATAGATTATTATTAGTTCAAGCAGTATGGTTTAGTTATAATAGAATTGAATATGAATCACAAGAAGATCCTTTGCCTGATTGGCTTACAGATAGAAAGCGTAATAAAATAAATAATCTTAATCATCAAATTGATCAACTCTCAGAGGGAATTATTAAAATTAAAAATGAAAAAGAAGAAATTTTAGATCAATTAACTGAAAAAGCAAAAATAGAAAAAAGCTATAAAGAGGAGTTTAATCAAAAAGAAAAAAAACTAAATGACAATAAAGAAAAAATCAAAAGACTCCGTAAAGAAATAATTGAATATGAGAGCGAAATTATGGAAATAAGAAATAATGAAAGTAAAGAATTAGATGAATTTAATAAGCTTATTACTGAAGTGAATAAAGATATAGAAGAGCATGAAAGAAAAATAAAAAATTATGAAAAGAAAAACCAATCAATTATTGAGGATAAGATAGAAAAAGAAATAGAATTAGAAGGAATAAAAAAAGAAAAAGAAAAACTTGAAACTAAAAATGAAGAATTGAGAACTAAATTAAGTGGAAAAATTACAGGAACACTTGATTATTTTGAATTATTTACTTATACCAAAAAAGCTAAAGATGATATTGCAGAACTAGATAAAAATATGATAAAAAAACTTATACAGCGGTTAGTTAAATTAATTGAGAAACATTATAAAAACAAACCGCTTAATATTAAAAGATCGATTACTGTAACAAAAAAGGTTTTAGAAATAAAGTATGGATACAAAGGTAGAATATATTTAATTAAAAATAATAATGGATATCATATTTGTAGAGTTGGTCAAAAAAATTCTCAAGATAGAGATATTGATTGGATCAAGTCTAGATTTTAAAGATAAAAATTATAAAATTTACATAATATTATAAGATAATAATAAAAAAAATGATTTAATATTCAAGAAGGACAGATATTGTCCATTTTAATTTGTTATAATTTATTCAATAAATAATAATATTTTAGGAAAGGGTGATTTTAATTAACATTACTCTCGAAAGGAATCATGATTTAGGTTATATTTATCTTAATTCTTTTACTGATAAGTTTGAAAGAGATTATAGTTGGCAGACTAGGATCAGAAGATATCATTTAAAGGAATTAGATAGTTTTTATTTGCAGCTTAACAAGCTTAAATGGTCTGAATACAGCTATGATGAAGCTAGACTAAATGGTGATTTTACTGAGGAGTATATGTATGATGGAGATCAATTTGGGTATTTGTATGGTATAGAGCGTAGTTTTAGTAAAAGAGAAATTCAAATAATAGAACGATATTATAACATTTTAAAGTTTGAATTCAACTGTAAAGACTATTATGCAGCTAACTTAGATACTCCAGAAGATATTTTTAATGATCAGCATTATATTTATCACTACAATAATGGATTATATCTTGTACTCGAACTAACAGAATGCGAAGGAGCTCAATTTTCAGTTATTACTACTTCTGGAGAAAGAAAAATTATTAGAACAAACCATATTTCTAGATTGAAATCAGTTATTTTCCCTGAAAATTCGCATTATAATATTGAAAACTTTACTAATATAGCAGTGAATGTGGGTTAAATTAAAATAATAAGAGGTGGGATAAAACCTGCCTCTTAACTTAATAAAAAGAATTACAAAAAAATATTAGGGGAGTTCTTAAATATGGCCTATCAAAAAAATGTCCAGAGTGTAAAGGTGAAAGCTATAGTGCAACTAAAAGAAAGTAGATTTGTCCATATTGCAGAGAAGATCTAAGAGAAGTTGAAGCAAATCGAGTTAAAATTAATAATCATATTGATTTTTATCATAGAAAAATAGAGGTATAGTTACATTTATATTGAAATTTATAATTAAGGAAAATAAAGCAATTATTTCTATATAATTCCGCAAAATTCGACAATTTGAAATGGTTGAGAAATTATTATGAAGATTATTAAATAAGTAAAAAATTTTAATTATTGGTTATAATAAAAATAATATATTAGAATTTTATTTTCTATATTAAGAAAGATTTAAATATGGTAAAAATATCAAGTGGATTTTAAAGGTTAAGTTTTTAATATTTTTGAAACCTTAAAAATAATTGATTGTATATTTGAATTTATATGGAAAGTTAATTACTGATTTCTAGTGTTTTTATATAGTTACTTAAGTAAGTAATGAATATTTGTTGTTTCAGTTTATGTTACCTGTCAAACTAATTCAAACTATTTTTAGGTTCTAGGAGTTTAATAGATAGTTTATTAGATAAAATATTTAATATAAAATAATTCATAAAAAAATAAAAACCATTTTAAAGCGAGGGGTTGATTTAAGATATTAAGACTTGATTATAAATTGAGAAGCCTTAGTTTTTTTATGATTTAAAAATATATTTTAAAAACAATAATCAAAATTAAAAATAATTTAAATCAAACTAAAATAAATTCAAATTAATTTGGAGGGATGTTAATGAAATACAAAGAAAAACTTTTAAATGAAATTGATGAAGTCAGTAGTATTATTAATGATATTGAGATTTTAGAATCAAACAAGGAGAAATTATCCAATTTAAAAAATGAAATTAATGATTTTGGAATTTTTGTTCCCTTAGTAGGAGGTTTTAATGCAGGGAAATCATCTTTGATAAATAAATATTTAGATAATGATATTTTACCAATTGATATAGTACCTGAAACTGCACTAGCTGCTGAAATTAAGTATTCTGATGAAGAAAAAGTTATTGCTCATAATAATTCAGGGAGTATTGAAGAATTTTCAATTGAAGAAATCGAAAATATAGAATCAAAAAAATATAAATATTTAGAGGTTTATCAAAAAAATAATAAAATTGAAAGACTACAAAATAAAGATATAACATTAGTTGATATGCCAGGCTTAGATTCTGGTATTGAAGATCATAATAAGGCTATTTTTAATTATATAAAAGATGGTGTTTATTATATAGTATTGACTGATATAGACCATGGTTTAAAAGGTAGTGTAATTAATTTTTTGAAAGAGTTAAACATTTATGATATGGAATTTTCTGTTTTATTAACTAAAACAGATATTAAACCACCTACAGATATTAGCAATATGTATGATGCCACTGAAAAAAATTTAAAGAATCTTTTTGGTCAGAACAAATTTTTAGGTAAGATATCATCAGTAACTGATAATATTAATGATTTTGAAAATATTTTAAACAATATAAATAAGTCGAAAATATATAAGCAAAATTTCAACCATAAGCTTATAACTGCACTTGATATTATAATTAAAGAGCTTAATTTGAAATTAGAATATTTTGATGTAGATACCGAAGTTATAGATGCTAAAATTGAAGAAATAAATACTAAAATTGAAGAAATTGAAAGTTCTTTAGATAGAGAAAGCGAGAAAATAGAAAATGAATTTACAAATAATACTAAAAGAATGATTATTTCAGATGTACGAAATATTTTACTTACAAATATTAATAGATTAGTAGAAAGTGCAAAAAATAATACACAAGATTTTCAAAGAACAGTAAATGAAATTATAAGGCCAGTATTGGTTAAATCAACTAATGATAATATATTTTTAGTTCTTGAACAGAGTTTTGATAATATAAATGCTAATATGGAGAGCGTTTTTTCTAGTATTTCAGGAACTGAGAATGAACTTCCAAATATATCAAAAAAATTGGAGACTTTGAAAGATAAGACTGATGTTGGTAGATTAAAAGATATTATATCTGTATTGGCAATTATAACTGATAAAATTGCACCTTGGCTTGAAGTTATATTAATGTTCCTACCTGATATTATAAAATTATTCTCTAATCAAGAGAAGAAGATTAGAAATAAGATTGAAAACGAAGTTATACCTCAAATCACTGATAAATTAGAAACAGAGCTTTATGAATCATTAGAGACAACTAAGTCTCAGTTTATTACAAATATGAGAAAAGAAATTAATCAAGAAAAAAATGATTTGAATAAAACTCTCCAAAAAATTAAAGAAGATAAAAAGATAAAAATCGAAAATGTTAAAAAAGAAAAAGAATATTATAAAGAAAATATTGATAAATTGAGAGAAATTAAATTTGAATTTGCCAGTTTATAAAAATATTCTTTATTAATTATGTATTACAAATAGTATTAAAAATTAAATTTAAAATTAAAAAAGTATTTGCTTGGTTCTATTAAATTTATAAAATATCAATAATATAATTTAAAAATAAAGAGTCAAACAAATACATTTAAGACTTGTCAAAAATTCATTGTATTTTTCACACTTATAAAAATATTAATTACATAATTTTATAAAATAATCAGTAATTTTGATGCAAGATTATTAACTTTAATTAAAAACTGTAAATCTTTTTAGTATTTAAATTCTTAAAGAATAATTAAATAAGGGGATTTTTATGAAGCTAGATAAGAAAAGAACAACAATAATTAATAAATTTGAAAACTTAAAAAATAACTATAAATCTTTCGAAAATTTAATGGATTATGATCTTGATGTGAAATTAGATAATTTTTTAAAGGAATTTAAAAGTGATACTGCTGAATTAATGGATGAAAACAAGAAATTAAGGATAGGGATTGTTGGACAAATAAAAGTTGGTAAATCCTCATTCTTGAATTCATTGTTATTTAACAGTAAATCAATACTTCCAAAAGCGGCTACTCCTATGACAGCTGCTTTAACTGTTATATCATATTCAGATTCTCCAAGAGCAGAAGTTAATTTTTATAACAAAAATGACTGGGAAACCATAGTAAATAAAGGTAAAGAGTATAATAGAGTTTTAAATGAATACAAAAATAATTTTAAAAAAGAAATAAATAAAAATAAAAATAATAATGAATTTAGCATGTCGAAAGAACAAATTATCAAGAATGCAGAATTGAAAATGACTGATGATATAATATCATCTAAAGAATTATTAGATATGGTAAAAAAGAACAATATAAAAGTGGAAAACCATTTTGATGAAACTAAAATTATTAAAAGTAAAAATACTAAAGATTTAGTAGGGCTATTAGATGAGTATGTTGGTGCAAATGGAAAATTTACTCCTTTAGTTAAAGATACAAAATTATTTATACCAAATGAGAATATAAAAAACATTGAAATTGTGGATACTCCAGGAATGAATGACCCAATATTATCTAGAGGTAATTTGACAAGGAAAAATTTGGGAAAATGTGATGTTATATTTTTATTAAGTTCTGCAAGTCAATTTATGAGTGCTAGTGATGTTCAGTTAATGACAAGATATATTCCTTCTAAAGGTATTAAAAATGTTATATTACTTGCCAGTAAATATGATTCTACACTATTGGGTTTGAATCAATACGACTCATTTAAAAAAGCTGCAGTTCATTTATTTAACAATCTTGAAAGCCAGGCTGAAAGTAGTATAATGCCTATTATTAAGGATAACCCAGATAATTCAACTCTTAATAATTTAAAAAATAGTTTGCCACCAACTTTTATATCTTCTATGCTTTATGATATTGGAAATCATTTTAATAATTTAAATGAAAGTGAAAAGCATATTTTAGAAAGATTGAAAAGTACTTTTGAAAATGATGAATTTAATAAAGAAAATTTAAAATATCGTTCTAATATTATTGATATAAAAGAAAAAAAACTTCCTCCTATACAAAAGAATAAAGAAAAAATAATTAATGAACGATTAGAAGATATATTAGATGCCCAATTAAAAGAATTTATAAAAGTTCTTTCTGAAACTAAAGAAGAAGTAGAGTTGAATAAGGAAAGATTAGAAAACTCAGATATTCAAGAATTAAATAAAAAAGGGAAATTTATATCTGAAAACATTAACAATATCAGTGAAGATATAAAATTAATATTTGAAGAAAAGAAAACTCAAATAGAAAAGCAATTTTCTATTTTTATATCTGATATTAAAATTTCTGCTCAAAAGTATAAAAAAATATCAGTAAAAAAAGGCCAAGATGTTAAAACTTATCAAGTGAGTAGTTCTAAATGGTATAACCCCTTTTCTTGGGGATCAACAGAAACAAAAAGAAATGTTATAGATTACAATTATATTAATACACTTGAAGTTGTTGAAAGACTTGAAGATTTTATTTTAAATTCGGAAAAAGAAATAAAAAAGACTATTATTAATATTGTTGATCTAGAAAAATTCAAAAAACAATTAATTAAAACAGTAATTGAAAATTTTGATTTAGGAAATGAAAATTTTAATAAAAATGAAATTCTTATTCCAATAAGAAAAGAACTAAGTAAAATTTCTATTCCAAATGTTAACATTGATGTTTCCAAATATATAAAAAATATTAATAGTGAATTTTCTGGAATGGTGAAAGATGATAATATTAATGAACTAAAAAGACTTCAAGCAGAAAGCATTAGAAATGTAATTAATGATATGGAATCAATAGTGAATAATAAATCTAAAGAAATTGCAAATAGTTTTAAAGTTGCTGGGAATAATTTTATTGACAATGTATTAAAGGATAGTAAAGATAAATTAGACGAAACTAAACAACAAATATCTCAAAAAGAGAAATACCTTGGTGAGTATAGTAAATTAAATAAAACTCTTGCTGATGATATTAACTATTTAAAAACATTGTATGGAGGTAATAATTAATATGGGATTTATGGATGATATAAACAATGAAGAACTTTTGGAAGAAAATATTTATATAGAAGATGCTAAAAAAGGTTTAGGGTTAATTTCAAAATTGCAATCTGTAAACGAAAATATCAGTGAGATTGAAAAGAAATTTAATTATTTGGAAAAATTATTAGAAGAAGATTATTTAGAATTAGTTAATAAATCTTCCTATCCCGAAGAGGCAAAAGCATATAAAGAAATCGTTAAAACTCAAAAAAAGATTGAAGAAATGATTAAATTCTCATTTTTAGCAAACAAACACATAGTAGCTGTTGGAGGGGGATTTAGTTCTGGAAAATCTAAATTTATTAACTCATTAGTTGGGAAAGAAACACTACCTACTGATACTAAACCAACAACTTCAATACCAACTTTTTTAGCAAAAGGTGAAAAAGATAGAATATATCCTTATAATATATTTGGTAATAAAACTGAAATAGATCAAGAAGCACTGCAAGCCATAACTCATGCATTTCATGAAAAATACAAATTGAGTTTCACAAAAATTTTAAAAAGCGTCAATTTGCAATTTAAGGGGATGCCATATGAAAACATAATATTCTTAGATACTCCTGGATATACAAAATCTGATTATCAAAAACAAGCAAGCAATACTGATAAAGAAGTTGCTAAAAAACATCTTCAGGTGGCTGATTATCTTATATGGATTGTTGATATTAATCAAGGAACAATACCAAAAGAAGATCTTGATTTTATTAATGATTTAAAGTTTGATAAAGATATATTGATAATATTAAATAAAGCGGATACAAAAATAAAGGATGAAATAAAAGACATTATTAAGGTAACAAAAAGTAATGTAAAAAGGGCTGGAATAAATACAGTGGGAGTAACAGCTTATTCATCATTAGAAAAAAAGATTTATTTTAAAGATGAATTAAATTCATTTTTAGATGAAATTGAAAAAAACAAGAAAAAAACTGATTTATTGAATTCATATAACAAAGTTTTTGATAATTATATAAATTACCATGAAGAAATAGTTGAAAATGAAAGAAATAAACTTTCTAATTTTAATAGATTTTATTTATTATCATCGGAATCAGAAGATAATATAAAATTTGTGGATGAATTGATAAGTGAAAGCAAGAAAAAAATAAAAAGGCAAAAAAATATTCTCAAAGATATAAAAGAACTTAAAGAAGATTATATCGATGAGGTTAAAATTATATTAGAAGATATGAATATAGATTATCAAAAAAAAAATCAAAATTATTCAGGTATTAAAACTTATAAACCTAGTAAAAAAATTAATCAAATTGAAAAAATAGAAAGTGATAATTCTAAATGGTATAATCCTCTTAGTTCTGGAAAAACGATTAATGATAAATATACCGATAGTGATGGTAATATTAAAACATTTTTTATTAATGAACTTGTAGAAAGTGTATTAGATCAAAGTAAAGAAAAAAAGGTAATAAAATATTTAAATGCTGGGGCAGATGTAAATATTTTGGATGCGAATGGAAATAATGCATTAATGAATTATCTCGGTAAAATGGGTTGGGGAGCTAGTTTTAATAAAGAAATTTTTATGGAATTAGTAAAAAGAACTAATGATATTAATTTGAAAAATAAATTTAATCAGACTGCATTAATAAGACTATCTAGTTTAAAATTAAGTTCTAAAATTGATATTAATTATATAGTTGGAACTCTAGTTGATTTTGGTGCAAATTTAGATATAATGGAGGGAAAGAGTTATACATCACTGATGTATGCAACCATGAACCAATCAGTGGAATTAATAATTGCATTACTTTATAATGGAGCTAATCCGAATATTAAAAATAAAGATGGAGAAACGGCTTTATCTTTATCTTTTAATGATAAAATAAGTAGGTTGTTGAGGAAAAATTGGGCTCGGGGTAAAGATATGAACAATACTTTAAGTGATCTTAAAAATAAAATTTCAGATATAAATGATCTTTATAATAATTAATAGATTGAAATGTAACATATTAAAAAATAAATACATCTGTGAGTTTTAAATTAGATTTTTAAAAAATTAAAATATAATTTAACCAAGAATTAACTTATAAATCCTATTGCAATATTGCAATAGGATTTTTGTTTTTATTATAATGATATTATTTAATTTTTATCTTTGATCTTTTTTTGATAATATACTGACATTAACTCAATGAATAAGTAAGGAGTAACTAAATTAACTGCATTAATAGGATGATTAATTTTTATATTTCCTAAATTTATAATATGTTCATATTTTTTATCTTTAACTTCTTTGTTTGTAATTAAAAGAATAGTAAAATCACTGTTTTTAGCATCATCTACTAATTGATTAATTGACTTATCAGTATTGAAATTAATTATTATCAATTTGTTTTTTGGGAAATCGGATTTTAACTTATCAAAATTATTATCAATATTAATTTCTTCTATTATATCTAATTTTTGATTTAAATTATTTTTGCAAGATTCTAATTTGTTTTTTAATCCTTCTAAATTGTTTTCATAATGATGAATAAAATTTTGTTTATTTAATAAGTTACTAAGAATATGTCCAAACTCATCTTTTTGATCAAATATTATTAAGTTATCATATTTTCTTAAAAATGCATCATACATTAAAACAATATCTGAAGCTGGACTTTCGTAAATATAATCTTCAATAATATTAATAATATTTTTGTAAGATTCGTTTAAAATTTTAGCAGCAATATTTTTAAATAACCCAGATTGATTTTCATTAAAATCAATCTCTATACTTTTCCCATAACTGTTTAATGATTTTTCTTCAATTAATTTTTCTTTCAATTCTGAAAACCCGCTTAAATTCAACTCTTGTTGAGAAAATCTTAAAACAGTTCCAGTACTTGTATTAGTTTTATCAGCTAACTCTTGCATATTTAGATCGGCAGCTTCATTAATATTATTTAGAAGATATTCAGCAATATATATTTCTTTTGGTGTTAATTTTTTTTGATCTAATAAATCTTCAATTTTTTCTATAAAAACACTCATTAATATTCCCCCTGTAAATAAATTATCATTTATTTATTGTTTTAATTATGTAGTGATATAAATTTTATATATTAACTAAATTATATGTCATGACATAAAAAAGGTCAATTTAGCAAATTATTATGTTTTTTTAATTATTTTAATAATTGTCTTGACTTTAAAAATTAATAGTGGTATAATTTGGTTATTCAAAATTAATCAAACCAGTTTAACACAATAGAATTTAAAATAGAATACTATAAATAAGGAGGTTCCAAGTTGAGAACAGCTAAAAAATATCAGGATTATAAAAGTGCGGAAGATCTCCCAGCAATGTGTCGAGTTATAGATGTAGCTAGTTACCTGGGGATCAACATTACTAAAGGTTATGAAATTTTCAAAAGAGATGACTTTAATAGTTTGAAAATTGGTAACAAGTATTTAGTAACAAAAGAAGAGTTAATAAATTGGATTATTGAACAAAGTCAAAACTAAACAAACAATTAATAGGGATAGGTAATTCAAAAAATCTATCCCTCAAAAAAATGAGGAGGAAATTTAAATGGCAAGAGGAAATGGTGAAGGTACAATTTATAAAAGAAAAGATGGTACTTGGTGCGGTCAACTTACTATTGGTATAGATCCAAAAACAGGGAAGGCAAAACGAAAAACTGTTTATGGAAAGCAAAGAAAAGAAGTTGCAAAAAAACTTACAGATTTAAAGATGAAGTTATTTGATGGATTATATTCAGAACAGTCAGAGATGAAGTTAGCTAATTGGTTAACAATGTGGAATGAAGGAAGAAAGTCCAGTGTAACTTATAATACCTATTTATATAATGAAAAAGCTATAAGACTGCACATTAATCCTATTTTAGGTGAGCTTAAGTTAAAAGACTTAAAAGCTAGACATGCACAAAATCTAATTAATGACAAGTTAGAAAATGGTAGAATTAACGCTGAAGGTGGTTTATCTCCTAATACAGTTCGTGGAATCTATAAAGTGTTAAATGCTGGGGTGAATCAAGCTATAAAAGAAAATATTTTAAGTAAAAATCCATTAAAAGCGGTTGAACTACCAAAAGAAGATAAAAATAATGAGATGAAAGTTTGGAATAAGAATGAAGTAAATGAATTTTTGAATGCATCAAAGAGGCATAAATTTTATCTTATATACTATTTAGCTCTAAATACTGGAATGAGAAGAGGAGAGTTGGCTGGATTAAAATGGTCTAATGTTGATTTAGAAAGTAAAAAAATAAATGTAAGAAAACAAATTGTTAGAACTGATGAGGGTAAAAAAAGAGGAGATACCAAAACAATTTCTGGAAAAAGAACAATACCCTTGACCAAGAAGACCGTCAGATTATTGCAGAAGCATAGAATAAAGCAAGCGGAATATAAATTAGCCTTAGGAAAAAACTATAAGGACAATGATTTTGTGTTTTGCGATGAATTAGGTAACTCTATAAATCCACCATATATATATAACCAATTTAAAGAAATCTTATCAGAAAATGATTTATCCGATATTAGATTACATGACTTGCGACATACATTTGCAACTTTATTTTTAGAGGCAGGGGGGCCAATAAAAGTACTACAATCTATACTTGGGCATGCATCTATTACACAAACGATTGATAGATATGCACATGTAACAAAAAATATGCTCGATATAGCAGTTAACAGAATTGAAGAAATGTATAAAATAGGATAATACTCTAAGCGATCAATTATTTCTTAGTTAATTTAAGAAAATTGGTCGCTTATTTTTTATAATATGAGTTTAAATTAAATAATTTTTATAAATGATTTTTCCATTTTAATGTCAATATTTAATTTTGTTAAATTATATGATATAATTTTTTTAGTATTAAGTTTGATTAGTACCTTTTTAATAGTAAGTAGTGTATAATAAATTCACAAAAAAGAGTTATCTATTTATTACTGCAATTTTACTGCAACAAGGGTTAAAAAACATTAAAATAGATTAAAACAAGCTCTAAGGAAAATTATGTAAACAATTGAAATAACGGGCACCTTGGAGCACATTGGGATAATTTGGAAATTTGTCTAATACCAGGCCGATATCGCTTTAGAATAGTAAATTAATTATAACCTTATTGGTATAACAGGGATTACAGACATTTTAAATTTTAAATATATTCAGTTTGACAACAATTTGACAACAATAGCAAAAATAAAGTGTTTTTTAAGGTCCTGGCAGGGTAAAATCTGCTGGGTTTTTTTATTTTAAATAAAGGAATTTTTTTCTTTATAGTGAATTATTTAAATATAATAAAAATTTTACAAGGGGGATAATCAAATGAAAAAGATTAATTTATTTTTTATTATTTTCATCACAATAATTTTTATTTTTGGCCAGTTAGTGTACGCAGCAAATTGGGAAATTAATAAAGAGTATCAGGAATATGATTCCAAAGAATATGAAGTATTTAATAATAATAAAAATCTTATGTTTGCTAATATTGCAATTAAAAAGAATAATGTGTCTCTTAATGAGAATATAATAACAGGATATAGTTATATCAATGTACCGGATTTAACAAAATATAGTAAAGAGAATAATTTGAATCTAAAAGAAAAAAACAAAAAACTTTATCCAATTGAATTTGCTAGGATTGTTTATTCTGGATATGATAAATCTGGTAATATATATCTAAAAGTATATAAGTCAGCAATGAATGAAAATGAGATGAACTCTTTGTATTCTGATATAAATTCATATACTAAATCTTTAAATAATGAAGAAGTAGAACGTTTTTATCCACTACTAATAAACCTTATAGAAGTAAAATCATCTAACTCTACTGATATTATTATTGATCCATCAAAAATAATAAAATTTAAAAATTATTTAATTCCAAGTTTTAAAGTAAAAACAAATAATTATGATTCAAATATACAAATTGAGATAATAAAATAAATTAGAATAATTTTAATAAGATATATTTATATCCTAGGGGATTAACTCCTAGGATTTTTTTATAAACCTAATATTTTTTTAAGATCATTGACAACATGGGAGATATTACTTTCTTCCATGTTATTTTCATTTAGCATTTCTATTATCTCTCGATTTTTTAATCCTTTCACATGAGATAATATTAACCATTTAAAATGATCATCTAACCGAAAATCTTTTTTGTTTTTTCTTTTAATATATTCTTCGTTTTCTATCCGATTTTTTTCTTCTTCATATCTCTCCTTGATTATATCTTTAAGTCTTTCACGATATTGTACAAGGCCTTCTATTTCAGGTCTTGGTGCAGGAATACTGACTGTTTTATTTCTTGTATTAAAAAATGGTATATCATTATCAAGTGCTATATTAATAGATTCTTTAATGAATTCATCTTCAATGTCTTCAATATCAAATTTTCTTTTTTTATATAAAAAGTCAGGGATTAAATAAACCCAGGTTTTATCAGTTTCACGCTCTTCAAATTGAATCCAAGAAGACATATTAACTAGAACAGCATTATAAATCCATCTTTTATCTAAATTAAACTTATTACCCCAATCTTTTAATTTTCTTGTAAATTTAATTAAATTATCATTAGCATTTTGAGAAGTATAACAAAGAAATTTTGTCCAATCAAATATGTATTTTTTTTTAGCGTTAGATTTCTTGTAATAATTTATATAAGGATAATATATTTCTTTAAAATAAGGAAAAACCTCATAATATAAATAGTTAACTACTTCAGGACATTCTTTTTTTAAATGATAAAAAAACATTTCTCTTGAAATAAAATATTGTTGAGGTAAAAGTTTTTCTTGATTGTAATATTTTTTCTTATTAAAAGCGAATCCTCCATTGTCTTCAAACATATCTTTTGCAGATTTATATACTTCCTCTTCAAAACTCATTTTCTACCCCCAAATTATTGAATTGGATTTTTCAAAAAACTAATTCATGGTGTTATTTTCTTATTTTCATTATACTTTAATTAGTGAAGTTGTTCAAGATTTAGAATTTCAAGGAGGATAAGTAATGAAGAAAATTACTAAAGAAAGACAAAAAAGAAAAATGACACAGACCGATTTATCTTACACTCTCAAAATTCACCCTTCTCAATTAAGTAAAATTGAATCTGGTAGAGCTAAGCCTTATAAGCCTAATGAAAAGAAGCTAGAAGAATTTTTTAATATGGATATAGAAGAATTATTACAGGAGGTAGAATAATGAGAACAGCAAACAAATACAAATCATATAAAAGCCCTGATGATTTACCGGCAATGTTAAAAGTTAAAGATTGTGCAAGTTTTTTAGGCGTTAATGTTAATAAGATGTATTCCATCTTTAAAAGAGATAATTTTCATTCTATCAAGTTATCCGGGCGGTATATGGTAACAAAAGAAGAGTTCTTAAGATGGATAGATGAACAGAGCCAAAAATAAAAGGCGGTGATAGTTGAAAGGATGATTACATGGTTATAGACATAGATAGAAAACTAGATCAGTTTTTGAGCAGGTTAGATAATGTTAAACAGAAAAAACCGGACCAGTACCAAGCCAGTTGCCCGGCACATAAAGATAAGCATAGTTCTTTTTCAATAAAAAAGAAGAATGACAAGATTAATTTTCACTGCCACGCAGGTTGCAGTAGTGAAGCTATATTATCAGCAATGGGTTTAAGCTGGAAGGATATTTATTTAGATGCTGGCCCGGGCCAGCACCAAAAGAGCAGCCGGAAGAAAAGAAACAAAGAAATAGTTAACACTTATGATTATAAGGACAAGGAAGGGCAACTGCTTTATCAGGTAGTAAGATTTAAACCAAAAAGTTTTATGCAGAGAAGACCGGCCGGCCCGAATAACTGGAATTGGGGATTAGGTGATGTAGAAAGAATATTATATAATCTGCCGGCAGTATTAGAGGCAGCCGGGAAAAATGAGTTAATATTTTTAGTAGAAGGAGAAAAAGACGCAGATAATTTAATAAAGATGGGATTAACTGCAACAACGGCGGCAATGGGTGCAGGAAATTGGAAAGCTAATTACACTAAAAGTTTAACAGGTGCAGATGTAATAATTATACCTGATCATGATGTCCCGGGCATTGAACATGCTAATAAAGTTAGTGTTACCTTAAATAAGCATGGAATAGAAGCTAATATATTAGAGTTGCCAGGGTTAGAGAAAAAAGAAGATGTAACAGACTGGATTAATAAGGGCAATACTAAAGATGATCTGCTAAAGTTAGTGCAGGAATTGAAATTAAAAGACTGGGAAGAACCAATAGAATTACAAGAAATTGAAGCACCATCATTGCCGGTTGATATATTGCCGGGTTGGTTAAGCAGATATGTTAATAATATATCTATGTTTTTACAGGCACCATCAGATATGGTATTACTTATTATTTTATCTGCATTATCAACAGCTTTAGCAAATAAGGCAGAAATAGAGATAAAACAAGGATATACAGAGCCGGTCCATATATGGACATGCAGTATATTGCCACCAGCAAACAGGAAAAGTCCAGTAGTTAAAAAGATAAGTAAGCCCATCTGGGATTATGAAAGTCAGATCAGGGAAGAAATAAAACCGGAAAGAAGACATCTGCTGCAAGAAAAAGAAATATTAGAAAATGTAATAGAACAAAAGAAAAAAGTTGCAAGTAAGCAAGAAGAAGCAAGCAAAAGAGATAATACAATAGCACGCATTAATGAATTAGGTGATGATTTAGACATATTAGAAGAAGAAATTCCGGCACTTCCTCGGATCCTCGTAGATGATATAACTAGCGAAAAGCTGGCCCAGGTCATGGAAGAAAATCAGGGCAGGGCAGCTGTACTATCAGCAGAAGGAGATATATTTCAGTTAATGGCCGGCAGATATTCTAAAAGTGCTAATTTTAGCGTGTTTAAGAAGGCATGGACCGGATCAGAAAAAATAGTAGATGATCGCATAGGAAGACAAGGAACATCAGTTGATAAACCGGCATTATCGCTGGGAATTTGTGCGCAGCCGGCAGTAATAGAAGAATTGACAGATAAGAACAGTTTTAGAGGAGAAGGGATATTAGGCAGGTTTATGTATGCAATACCTGAAAGCCCAGTAGGTAGACGGTTAACTGGGGCAGATGTACCATCATTAGATAAGAGAGCAGAGAATGAATATATAAATAATATGCACATACTTTTAAGGACCAGGCCAGCAGATAAAGAGAGCCAGTATTGGAAGCCACACATATTAAGGTTATCAGCAGAAGCATTGCAGATTAGAAATAAGTTTGAAGCAGATGTAGAAAAGATGTTAGGGCCGGAAGGAAAGTTGCACCATATAGCAGACTGGGGAGGAAAGCTCGTTGGAAATACAGTAAGGGTTGCAGGATTGCTTCATATAGCAAGCCAGGCGGATGGTCCGAGTATTTGGACCAATAAAAAGATAAATGCTGTAAGCATGGAAGGTGCAGTTAAACTGGGGCATGCACTAATAGATCATGCTTTAAAAACATTTGAATTATTAGATGTTAATCCAGAATTAGAGTTAACAAAATATGTACTGAAAAGAATTAAAAAAGGATATCAAATGCAGCAGAATAATGAGTTACCAAAAGAAAAAGAAAAACTAGATAAATCTGTATTATATCAATTGACAAGGAAAAAGAAAGCTATTACAAGGCCCAAAGATTTAGATAAACCCTTAAAGACATTAGAAGAATTAAATTATATAAAAGTAGTAAAACAAAATCATGAAGGACCAGGAAGACCACCGGCACCAATTATAAAATTAAATCCACAATTGGGTACTATTAATACTATAAATACTATTAATTAAAGTAAGAAAGGTAATAAAAAGTATTAATAGGATATATAGACCGTAATTTTACATCTGAAAATAAAAAAAGTCCAGTTAGAGGCTGGACTTAAATCAATGGAAAGAGAGGTACTTATCTCATGTATAGTTTATCAGATAGTTATCATGAAAATCAAATAAATAATTTAGATCAATTAATGGTAAAAGCTTATAAATTAGGCCATAAACATTATAGTTTTTTGCTTAAATGGAAGGTTGAACACTTACAAGCTATCAAGAATTAAATATATTTCTGGAGGTTATAACAGATAATGCAAGCGTTAAAATATAGATATACAGCAGCAGAGCAAAAAAAGTTATTAAGAAGTTTAATAATTCTGGTAGATACTAGAGAACAAAAGAACCAGCACATCACATCTTATTTAGATAAAAAGAAAATTAAATATAAAACTAAAAAGTTAGATTTTGGAGATTATTCTTTCATGTTACCGAAAAATGAAGAACTAGGAATAATCAGGGATATTTACTTTAATGCTCAGTTAGCAGTTGAGAGGAAAGCCAGTCTGAATGAGTTAAGCAATAATTTTACTCATGACAGAACTCAATTTGAAAACGAATTAATTAGATCGAATAAGGGAAAGCTAATCTTATTAATAGAAAACAGCAGCGGCTATGAAGATATGATTCAACATAATTATAGAACCCGATATAATCCTAAATCATTTCTGGCAACGCTGCATACTTTTCAGCACAGATATAATTTGAGTATAGTTTTCATTAGCCCTGAATTAACAGCCGGTTATTTATATCAATGTTTCTATTATTGGCTAAGAGAAAATATTAAGTAATTTTAATGATATAGAGGGGGGCAGGGGTGTCGGTGGTCCGGTATCTATAATATATATATGCCCTCCCGAAAATATGATATAAATTTTAAGCTATTTAAGATTATTTAAATTACCATATATTAACAACAAAGAATTACTTTTTATAGTCCATGAAAGATTAAAGAAAGGGTGATAGCTTATGAAAGAAATAAAAGAAAAAAACTTTGAAATATGCGGGGCTAAAACTAAAAAAGATGGCTCTCCCTGTCAAAAGCCGGCAGGTTGGGGTACTGATCATCAAGGTGTAGGTAAATGCAAGTTGCATGGAGGGGCCAGTCCAATAAAACATGGTATGTACAGTAAATATACCAGTCATAGATTAGGAGAAATGGTTGATAAATTAGCCGATGATGAAGAATTACTTGATTTAAGGAAAACTATAGCCCTGCAGCAGTCCATTATTTTATCTATTTTAGAAAAGTTAGAACAGGGAAAACTGGAATTTAACCAGAGTTTGGCTAAAACCCTTAATACTTTAGCTGATAAATTAGGCAGGAATATTGAGAGGAGGCAGAAAGTTGAAGAGGGAGAAAAGTATATTTTAGAGGTTACCGAGGTAAAAAATATAGTTAATCAGGTAGTAACAATAGTTAATGAAGAAATAAGAGATGATTCTACTGTTAAAAGGATAGCAGGCAGGCTTAAAGGGGTGAAATATTAATGAGTACAGCAAGTAAGCATATATTAAATGAAATAGCAGATAAATTGGATAACAAAAAAGATGATTTTCAAATGCAAATAGAGAAACTTGACGCTTTGAGTGACGAAGAAATTCAAGAATTAGCTGCACTTGTAGATTGGTATGAGAGTCTAGAAAATCCAGAAGATATTACAACAGCTGAAAAAGAACAATTTTCTAAAAAATATGATGAATACATTAAATCGCAAAAATAAATTTTATCCATGTATTTATTAAATAATGTTATTTAGTCGCATTAAAAGATATCTTATACCCTTAAATTAAATTAAGTCCATAAAAAGCCAGTATATCTATTAATTTTAGGCTTATAAGCTGTTTATTGCTGGTCCTTATCATCTATAAACTTAAATATTTCATTAAAATCAGTAATGCCCAGGGCCAGCATTATTTCTTCTAAAGTATGAAATTGGATACCTTCTGTTTCTTCTTTTATCATTCTATAAATTGTAGGATATGTTAAATCAGTTTGTTTAGCCAGCCAGTACATGGTTTTCTCTTTTTCTTCTAGTATATCTTTTATTTTTAATTTAATCACAAGATCACTTCCTTTAATGACATTATATCGAATATATGTAAGTTTAGAAATATAATTTTAAACATATACTTGAAAGTATATACATAAAAGTATATAATATAATTAAGAAATAAAAAAAATTAGAAAAGATTATAAAGGTTGGCCAGCTTCAAAGGCATATTTTTTTAATTATCTAGTATGACAAAATCCGACAAAGGGGGAAGTATAATGTTATCTGAAAAAGTTAGAATTGCAAAGCAGAAAGAATTATTGAATTACATTGATGATATAAGAAATACAGCAGCAGATATGGAAATGACAATTTGCCCAGAAGTTAGAAAAGTGCAAATGGAAGCTATAGAGTTTAGAATCAGTAAAGCAAAAGATCTTATTACTGAATTATTCTAATTGGAGGTGATTTTTTGAAAATTACAATCAGGTTAAGGGAAAATAAGGATCAGGATTTAATTGGTTGGATTAATTCGTTAGAAGAAGGCAGTAGGTCCAGAGTAATTAGAAATATTTTAAAAGCAAATACTAATAAAGGCGGAATAAACAAATGGATAAACAGATTGAAGAAAGAATAAGAAAAGCATTAGAAAATGACGAAGAATTCACTGAATTAGAACAATATTTAGTGCAATTGTATTTAAAACAAAGGGCTGTTAATGAATTTGTAAGAAAAGTTGTTAAAATTGAAGATACAATTAAAGAAATTGCTTATCAAAAAGGTTATGAAGATGGCTTGAAAATATGCAAAGAGTAGGAGGTTTTAAAGATGGCCCGGGGTAATGGTGAAGGAACAATAGTTAAAAGAAAAGATGGTCGCTGGATGGGTGCAGTTACAATAGGAGCAGATCCAAAAACAGGTGATTTAAAAAGGAAATATATTTATGGAAGCAAAAGAAAAGAAGTCGCTCGCAAGATGACAGAATTAAAACAAAAGTTATTTGATGGTTCATACATTAAGCAGTCAGAAATTAAATTAGGTGAATGGTTAACGCAATGGAATGAAGGAAGAAAAAATAGTATTTCATATAATACTTATAAAACTTATGAGAAAGCAATTAGATTGCATATTAAGCCAGAGTTAGGAGAAGTTAAATTAAAAAAACTTCAAGCCAGACAGATACAGAACTTATTAAATGACAAGTTTAAGGATGGAAAGGTAGTTGGTGAAGGAGGTTTATCAATTCATTCTGTTAAGGGGATATATCGGGTACTTAATGCTGGTTTAAAGCAGGCAGTAAAAGAAAAGCTAATTATTAAAAGTCCAACAGAAGCAGTAGAATTACCTAAAAGTAAAAAAGAAGAAAAAATGCACACATGGAATAAGGACCAGGTTAATAAATTTTTAGATCAGGCCAGAGGACATAAATATTATATGATTTTCTTTTTAGCAGTTAATACAGGCATGAGAAGAGGCGAAATACTTGGATTAAAATGGGAGGATATAGATTTTAATAAAATGAGATTTGAAGTTAAAAGGCAGGCCCAGAGGACAGATGAAGGGATAGTATTTATAAGCCCTAAAAGTAGTTCTGGAAAAAGAATTATACCTATTACTGATTATATTAGCAAAGAATTGAAAAAGCATAAGATCCGGCAGAGTGAAAAACGATTAGCTTTAGGAAATAATTATAAGGACCATGATTTAGTTAATGATAATGAAATAGGAGATCCAATTAATCCAGGTAGTATTTACACAGAATACAAAAAAGTAAGTAGGGCAGCTAACCTTCCTGAAATAAGATTTCATGATTTGCGGCACACATTCTCAACTTTATTCTTGGAAAATGGAGGTAATATAAAAACATTACAGCAGATATTAGGGCATGCAAGTATATCTCAAACAATGGATACTTATTCGCATGTAACATCAGAAATGCTAGATAATGCAGCTAAAAATATTGAGATGATGTATAAAGTTACAGCTAATAAATAATGACAACAATTTGACAACAATAAGGGTTAAAAACATGGTAAAAATCTTAAATTAGTTTAAACAGCAAAAAATAAAGATTACTGACATTTAGAGTTTTACAGACATTCTTAAAAAGGATTAAAAACAGCCGGTAGAACAGGCCGATATTGCTTTGGAATAATAATACAATATATTTATTTAACTCCATTGTTATAATGTCAAATTATCCGGTGGAGTTTTTTATAAACTATATTATCTACTGAATTACTGGATTGAATTATGTT
>Ga0182240_100125_pt1 | contig 34431 bp, 38 predicted proteins | sample hydfrates4_PW_90_FD_145594 | JGI IMG/M metagenome (GOLD analysis project Ga0182240, IMG submission 145594) | Subsurface microbial communities from deep shales in Texas, USA - hydraulic fracturing test 4_PW_90 | ecosystem: Environmental > Aquatic > Deep subsurface > Shale gas/oil reservoir >...
TCTTCCTTCAGAAGCCCATATGGCAAGACATTCCTTGGTATCAACGTCTATTGCAGCCCATACAAAGATCTGTTTCTTTTCCAGCTTTATCTTTGTTTCATCTATCGCAACAAGTCTCCTTTTCTTCCTTTTTGGTTGTTTTAAGACTGCTTTGAGTCTGTGGTAGTAAATTCTAACCGATTCGTGACTTATTTCTTCGAATAAGGAAAGAAAGTTGCTTGTTTTCCTTAAAGAAAGGCCGAAGAAATATAATAGTGCTGCTAATATTTTCGGTCTCTATATTTTTCTTGTTCCTCCGAAAGACTTTTGTAGATTTGATGTAATCCACTAATTGGCTGAGTGTAGGGTTCATATGTTGTATCATTAGCTGTTATTTTGACACTGCCGGTTGGGTTTAGGCTAAGTAATTTTGATAAAAGTTAAAATGATGGACAAGATTCTTCAAAGCTCTCCTGAAGATTCTTTGGTATTTTCATTACCAGTGGGCATGTAAACAACTTCAATACCTGCCTCTCTCAGAAATTCCAGCCCTCTCTCGTCTGCGTATCTTTTACCATAGACGACTCTTTTTATTTTTGCATTTATGATGATTTTTGCACACATTATGCATGGCTGGTGCGTCGTGTAAAGCGTGCCACCTGCAATACTCACGCCGTGAACAGCAGCCTGAATTATTGCATTCTGTTCAGCATGCACCGCTCTGCACAGCTCATGCCTCTCGCCAGATGGAATTTTAAGTTGTTCACGCAGGCAGCCAATGTTATAGCAATGTGGCAGACCTGATGGAGCACCATTGTAGCCGGTTGCCAGAATTCTTTTATCTTTTACAACTACTGCTCCAACCTGCTGTCTTACACACGTTGAACGCTTAGCAACGACCTGTGCAATCTCCATGAAATATTCGTCTAGTGTAGGCCTTTGCTTGCTCACGTGCAGAGGAAGATTTGTCAATTTAATAATCTTTTCCGTCATCTGGCTACTCTCGCCTTAATACAAAAACATGGAAAAATAGAAATATCCTAGGTGATAAAAAAACACCTGTATCTTTTGAAAGGTGGGACCATGGTAAAGAGGGCGAAGCTGATAAACGATATTGTGGAGTTCGTCCCGATTCTCCAGATATTCTCAACAAATATATATAAAAACGTCTACGAGTCATTGCTTGTAGAATGGTTGACTTTTAATGAGTTGAGGGAGAGATTTGGAGAAGGGGTAGAAGAAGCTCTGAAAATTCTAAAACATGCAGGGATGCTTGAAGTGAAATGGAGGATGCCATCGGATCCTAAGGGGAAACCAGAGAAAGAATACCATGTGAGCTACACGCATCTGAGCGCAAACTTTTATGCATCACTCAAGGATTTGAATCAGATACTGGATGTAGTATTCATGCCTGACGATGAGTTTGAAGAGGTTGTTCACAAGATCATCCAGGAAATAAAAGCTGGAAGAAAGTCTGTTCCGCACATAAGCAGGAGTCTTGGGCTTGATCCTCTCTTTATTAGAGCAGTTGCGAAGAAATCTCTTAAATTAACTGTTAAGGGTCAGCTTGTGGAGCTTGCAAGGGATGAAGAAGTCTAACACAAGAGAACTTCTGAATAAACTTAAATGGCATCCGGGATACGACTTTAAAAAAGTATCGGTTATTTATATTGATAGGCCGAAGGGGTTTTCGGAAGTACGTGGTGATGCAATAAAAGATATAGGGCACAAATTTATCTATCTCGTCGGCGACACGGCCATACCAATGCACAGAATTGTCGAGATAAAGTACGATGGTAAAACTCTCTGGAGGAAAGTAGATGGAGAAGAGCTTGGTGAGAAGTCGTCTTGAAAAAGGGATGGATAAACTCGCTTTAAAGTTCTCGTCTTCGCTTGGACATGATGTAAACATTTTCTACTACGACATTCTCGTTGATCTTGCACATGTTCTCAACCTCTTAAAATGCGGGCATATAAGCCAGGATGAAGCCAGAAAAATACTTTCAGCTGTCCTTGAAGTGAGGGATGAAGGGTTTGAAACCCTGAGCGATGAGTACGAGGATGTCCATGAGGCCATAGAGGCGAAGGTTATTGAGAAGGCTGGAGACGCCGGAAGAAAGATGCATACTGGAAGATCAAGAAACGACGAAATAGCCACATGTTTGAGGTTGTATGCGAGGGATAAACTCCTTCACATTATGGCATCCCTTCTCGATCTGCGTGCAGTTCTGCTTGAGCTCGCTGAAGAGTATATTGATGCTATAATGCCTGGCTTCACACATCTTCAGTATGCCCAGCCCACGAGACTTTCCCATCATTTGATTGCATATCATGACATGCTCGCAAGGGACTTTGAAAGAGCTATGAACGCGTTTGGCAGAGTAAATCTCTGCCCGCTGGGATCAGCTGCATTTGCATCAACAAGCTTCAAGCTGGACAGATATTATACTGCCGAACTCCTCGGTTTTGATGGGGTTGTTGAAAATAGCATGGATGCTGTAGCGTCGAGAGATTTTCTGATCGAGTCTGTTTTTGTTGCTTCATCCATTATGCTCTCACTGAGCAGAATTGCTGAGGAGCTCATTTTATGGAGTTCTGAGTTTGATTTTGTCGAATTGCCGGATGAGTATGCTTCTTCTTCAAGCATAATGCCACAGAAAAAGAATCCCGATATTGCAGAGCTTATAAGAGCAAAAACCGGGAAAATGATCGGTAATCTGACAGCAGCATCAACAATCTACAAAGCCATGCCATTTACCTACAACAGGGATTTTCAGGAGATGAACCCTCTGCTTTACGAATCTCTTGAGGCTGCATCACAGTCAGTTGAGTTAATGTCGGGAATGTTTGGGAAGCTGAAGTTCAGAACGGATGTGATGGAGAAAAAAGCTGGTAAGAGTTTTACTGCTGCAACCGAGCTTGCGGATACACTTGTAAGAAAAGCTGGCATTCCATTTAGGAGTGCCCACAAAATAGTGGGCAGGCTTGCACTTGAAGGAAAATACTCGCCGAGCCTAGAAGAGCTGGATGAAGTTGCTATGGAAGTTGTTGGATTCAGGGTGAGTGAGCATCTGACGGAGGATGATTTGAGAAGAGCAACAGATCCAAAGCTTATTGTTGAGTCTCGCAATAATATTGGTGGCACTTCAAAAGCAGAGGTTGAAAGAATGCTGGAAGAGAGAAATAAGCTTGTTATTAGCGATACCAAAAAACTTTCTTCAATAATAGACAGGGTCGCATCAAAACTTGAAAAACTATATCTCGAGGTCGAGAGTGTTTTGAGGTGATAAAATGCTTGGTAAAAGGGTAAGAGTGAGAGCCAAAGGAAAGGAGTTTGTTGGCGTTGTCATGCCATCTTCTACCGGATCTTTTGTCCTGAAGCTCGATAACGGTTACAATGTTGGGTTTACAGAGTATGAAATTGTAGAGGTTCTTGAAGATAGAAAAATAGCTCCACAGTTACCTCCTCTTGAAAAGAGAGAAGGTTTGCCAGATGTCAAGATCATTTCAACAGGTGGAACAATCGCAAGCAAAGTTGATTATAGAACTGGAGCAGTCACAAGCCAGTTCTCTGCAGAGGAAATAGTCAGCGAAGTTCCCGAACTGGTGGAAATATGTAACGTCGATGCTGAACTGCTTTACAACATTCTCAGCGAGAACATGAAACCACAGAACTGGATAGAGCTTGCAAGAGATGTTTACAAGGCAATCAAAGATGGTTATGAAGGCGTTATTATTACCCACGGTACTGATACGATGTCATACTCAGCATCAGCTTTAGCATTCATGCTTTCTACTCCTTCACCCGTCGTTTTTGTGGGATCACAGCGTAGCAGCGACAGACCATCGAGTGATGCAGCGATGAATCTCATTTGTGCGGCAAGAACAGCCATATCCGATCTGGGAGAGGTTGTAGTAGTCATGCACGGATCGACAAGCGATGACTTCTGCTACATTCACAGGGGTGTTAAGGTTAGAAAGAATCACACATCCCGCAGAGATGCGTTCCAGTCAGTAAATAATCTGCCCATAGGCAGGGTTGATTACCCATCCGGAAACATAACCTGGATGTCTGAAAGAATCAAGAGAGGAGAGCGGGAACTCGAACTCAAAGATAATCTGGAGGAGAAAGTAGTTTTGATAAAGTTCTTCCCCGGATTGCAGCCGGATATACTGGATTACTACTATGATAAGGGTTATAGAGGTTTTGTGCTTGAAGGTACAGGACTGGGCCACGTTTCAACAGACTGGATAGATACGATAAAGAGAATTTCCGACGACTCGCTGATAATCATGACTTCACAGTGCTTATGGGGTAGGGTATGTGACCGTGTTTACGATACGGGTAGATACCTTCTCCAGGCAGGAGTGATTGAAGGCGAAGATATGCTGCCCGAGGTGGCCTTGATTAAAACCATGTGGTTGCTTGGAAATTACGATCTAGAGGAAGCAAAAAGGCTGGTTAAAGTAAATCTGGTTGGAGAGATAAATCCAACAACAAAATACCCTGTAGAGACCTAGGCTATCTATAATATATTTTTACGTTAGTGAACTCAAGGATAGGTATTTGATACCAAAACATTTTATTACAAATCTACGCATGCAGCGAGAAGGTGGTGGAATTGAGAAAAGTATCAGTATTTGATACCACACTCAGAGATGGGGAACAAACCCCCGGAGTGTCATTCCCGCTCAATTATAAAATACAAATAGCAAAACAGCTTGACAAGCTAGGAGTAGATGTGATCGAGGCGGGCTTCTCGGTTGCATCTAAAGGAGAGTTTGAAGCTGTAAAGACGATAGCAAATCTTGGATTGAATGCAAAAATATGTGGTCTTGCGAGAATTGTAAAGCAAGATATCGATGCAGCTCTCGATGCTGAAGTTGACATGGTTCACATTTTCATCTCCACTTCAAAGATTCAAATAGAACACACAATTAAGAAGAGCAGGGAAGAGATAGTGGAGATGGCCGTAGATGCAGTAGAGTATATTAAAGACCATGGAAGAATCTGCATGTTCTCTGCAATGGACGCAACGAGAACTGAGATTGATTATCTCAAGACAATCTATAAAGCTGTTGAAGATGCTGGAGTGGACATCATAAACATTCCCGATACTGTTGGAATTGCCACACCCTTCAAATTTTACGATTTAGTGAAAGAACTGAGGGATCATCTCAAAGTACCTATTGACGTACACTGCCACAACGATTTCGGGCTTGCAACAGCAAATACTTACGCAGCCGTTCTGGCTGGGGCAGATGAGGTGCAGGTTACTGTAAACGGAATAGGGGAAAGAGCAGGAAACGCTGCCCTTGCGGAAGTGATCATGATCCTCCACAGCCTTGAAGGAATAAAGACAAACATAAAGACGGAATATCTTGTAGAAACTTCAAAGCTCGTTGAAAGACTTTCAGGAATAAGAATGCCGCCCAACACACCCATTGTCGGTGACAATGCATTCAGCCATGAGAGTGGAATTCACGCCCATGGTGTAATCAAGGATGCGGCAACGTTTGAGCCAGGCGTTATAACACCGGAAATGGTTGGACACAAGCGCAGAATCGTCATTGGAAAGCATGCTGGAAGGCACCAGATAAAGAAGATACTGGAGGATGCAGGATACGTTGTCGGTGAAGAACGTCTTACCAAGATCGTAGAGAAGATAAAGGAACTTGGCGATAGGGGTAAGAAAGTTACCGATCTGGATCTGTTTGCAATCGCTGAAGTCGTGCTTGGTGAGTTGAAGAAAGAGGATAAAGCAATTCTCGTTGATGAAGTTACTGTATTGACGGGTAACAAGATCACACCAACTGCAGTGATCAACGCCAATGTGCTGGGGGAGAAGAAGGTTACATCAGCCATTGGAGTTGGGCCGGTTGATGCAGCCCTGAAGGCAGTAACAGAACTTGCAGGTAAGAAGGTAAGGATTACCGAGTTCAGAATGGATGCCATAACTGGTGGTAGTGATGCTCTTGCAGAGGTTTATGTAACCGTCGAGGATGAAAATGGAGATGTATTTACAGCCCGTTCAGCAGGTCCAGACATTATAATGGCTTCAATAGAGGCAGTCATACATGCAGTAAACTACCTCATGCACAAGAGAAAGAAGAAGAAAGAATTAGCTGAATAAGACCTGGAGGTTCGCCCCCCTTCCCTTAAACTCCCATCCTTTTTTGAGGTAGAGATCGGAGAGGGGCAGTAGGATAGTAGAATATAATATAATGCGAGGTGTGGTGGCAATATAGAGGCAATCACTTTTTATTTAAGTTGACCAAATTGAAACTCATTGTTCAGTGAAATGGGTACTGGAATCCCTATACACGGAAAGGGTTGTTTATTTGTTTCTTCTGCAGATAGCAAGCCCGCCTGTTTTGTTTTAGCTCTTGGAATTGGTTAAAGTTAGCGAAATGTCTAGTGAAGAGTTGGTCTAGATACTATGGAGATATACTCAAAAATTTTTTAAACTTTGGCGAAATGAAAACGAGACATAGAGTGATCTGCAATGCCCATCAAGAAGAAACTTAGTTTCTCAAAATTACAGAAAATAAGGAATTACCTATCATCCAAAAAGGCCGCCGATAAGAGAAGGGTAGGTGTACTTGTCGACGGCCCAAACATGCTCAGAAGGGAGTTTAACATAAATCTACACGAAATAAGGGAGATCCTATCCGAGTATGGAGACATTAAGGTTGCCAAGGTTTTCCTGAATCAGTATGCCAGCGAAAAGCTCGTTGAAGCTATAGAAAATCAAGGCTTCGAGCCGATCATCACTTCCGGTGACGTGGACGTCAGAATGGCAGTAGAGGCTATGGAAATGATATACAACGATACTATCGGTGCAATCGCTCTCGTTACGAGAGATGCGGACTTCAAAGCTGTTTTGAAGAAGGCAATGGAGATGGGTAAGGAGACCATAATAATTGGTGCCGAGCCAGGTTTTTCGGCAGCGCTGAAAAATTCTGCTGATATTGCTATAATTTTGAATGAAGACGACTTCGTTGAAGTGGATGATTTAAAAGATGATGTTGAGGAAAACGTCAAAGAGGCAAACCGGGATTTATTGGGTTTTGAAGACGTGAAAACAAATCCATGAAAATATTTCTTTTTGAATATGCAACCTGTGGTGAAGAAACCCCTGCGAGTATAGCGATAGAAGGAGCTGGAATGTTCAAAGCTCTTTATGAAGGATTCAGAGAATTTTTAAGCGTTAAATCTTTTGTCAGACCGGAATTCACGGAGATATTTCCGTTTCCCTCTACTGAAAACTGGTTCGAGGATTTTGAGAGGTGTGCTGAGGAATCCGATTACACTCTGATTATAGCTCCAGAAGACGATCTCCTTCTCTTCGAACTTACAAAAGCTGTTGAGAAAAAGACCGCCAACCTTGGAAGCTCATCGAAAGGAGTTTTTACCACCTCAGATAAATGGTTGACATATCAGGCAATAAAAGGAAAGGTTAACACTCCAGAAACATCTCTAAAACCTCTCGACCCTCCATTTGTAGTAAAACCACGCATCTCGTGTGGAGGGGAGGGAATAGAACTCTCTCATGGGGTTCCTGAAGGATTCATAGCTCAGGAGTTCATAGAGGGTATGGATGTTAGTGTGAGTCTGCTTGTAGGCGATGAAATCAGAGTGTTGAGTGTTAACGGGCAGATTATTGATAATTTCAGATATAAAGGAGCAATCGTTCCGTATGAGTGTGGGAACGATGTAATTGAAGAAGCTATAAAGGCTGTTGAGGCTATAAAAGGTCTATTTGGTTATGTTGGTGTCGATCTGGTAGTTTCCGATATCCCCTATGTTGTTGATGTAAATCCAAGGATTACCACGCCGGCAATTCTATTCAGAGATGTGTATGGAATTAATCTTGCAGATGTATTAATCAGAAACTATGAAGGAAAGCCGATTCCTGAATTCAGAGCAACCAGAAAACTGATACTTAAAAAATATCAAGGAGTCTCGAAAAACTCGGTATTGTCGTTCAGGGGCTACTCGCTCGTCAAGGATGTTTACGAAAGCTAAATAAGTTGGTTCTACCACTGTCCTTTGAATGATCGTTTCGGTAGTCTTACCAGCATACAATGAATCAAATAGGCTTAAAAAAGCCGTAGAGACTGTTAAAATATATCTGGATAGGACTGGCTACGATTATGAGATAATAATCGCTGAAGATGGGTCGACAGACGGAACCGATAGAATAGCTGCTGAAATATCTTCAAAAGACGAGAAAGTAATACATCTGCATTCCGATGAAAGGCTTGGTAAAGGAGGAGCCATTACAAGAGCATTCAAAGAGGCAAAAGGGGATATTCTCATCAGTATGGATGTTGACCTCTCGACGGACATGAAACATCTTGAGCAGCTCATAGATGCTATTGCTGTTGAGGGCTACGACATTGCAATCGGATCAAGATTGCTAAAGGAGAGTAAAACCGAGAGACCCTTCAAGAGGAGTTTAGCTTCAAAGACATACAACTTCCTTGTTCGCTTCCTTCTCGGCTCTAAAGTCCACGATCACCAGTGTGGGTTTAAAGCCTTCAAACGAGAAGTTATTCTTGAGATAGTTGATCAGGTGAAGGATAAACACTGGTTCTGGGATACCGAAGTGCTCGTTCTGGCTCAGCGTAAGGGTTATCGAATTAAGGAATTTCCGGTTGAGTGGAAACAGGGAACTGACACCAAGGTGAAGTTTGGAAGAGATCTGGTTTACATGCTCTCACAGATCTTCAGGATGTGGAGTGAAGCGAGAAGATCAAGCAGAAAGTTTTTTGTCTTCTCCTTCATTCTTGCGGCATTAATCATACTATCTCTTGCGTTTTTCGTTGGATTTGAGAATATACTTGCAGTGCTTTCAACGGCAGATCCACGCTACATGGCTCTTGCAGCAGCACTTTATACCTCGTCATTTCTCGTTAGAGGTCAGAGATTTCAGTATATCATGTCAAAACTAGGATATCCTGTCTCGCTTATATTCTCTGCTGAAAGTGTATCTGTAAGTCAGACAATGAATGTAATAACTCCTGTACGAATTGGAGATGTTGCCCGAGCATATGTTTTCAAGCTGAGGAACATACCAATTTCAACAACATTTAGTGGGCTTGCAGTTGAGAGAATATTTGACCTTATATCAGTTGTAATACTTGCATTTCTTGCGATCATCACTCTGAGCGATACAAGGTTTGTTTCAGCACCGCTTTACGCTACAGCTTTTCTCCTACTCACGGTTTCTGCTGTGTTTGCCGTTTCAAGAATGGAGAATGTGATTGGTAAAATATTCAGAGAGGCAAAGGATCTGATGAAAACGAAGGACTCATTCTTTGTACTTCTTTCCTCTGCTGCCGTATGGCTCATTGACATAGCTGTATGTCACCTGATACTGCTCTCATTTGGCGTGGATATCTTTCCTCTCGTGGCTCTGGCTGTTTCAATTGCAAACATAACAAAGGTGCTACCGTTAACCCCTGGAGGAATAGGAACCTATGAGGCGGCCATGACGGGAATACTTGCATCGAGCATCGATCCGGGTTTGGCTTTCACAGCAGCAATCATCGACCACGCGTTGAAAAATCTAATAACGCTGTTCCTTGGTTTGATAGCCTTAACCAGTCTAAATATCAGGATCAGAGATATAACAAAATAAAATAATACGGCAGGTGGAAGTATGATAGGCATTGCCATTTTCATTGCGCTTTCACTGCTCATAACCCAGAGTGTAAGGCTAAAACATTACTATCAGTCAAGATTTCTCTCCATCCTCCTGCTATCGCTGATTTCCTTTTTGATTTCCTATATCTTCCCATTCAGATATGCATTCTATGCGACGCTGCTCGTTTTCTGCATAGCTGGTGTTTATATGGTCTTTAAAAAGGGATTCTTCTTCGATAGGCAGGAAGAAAGCGTGTTTCTCATTTCCTTCGCTTATTTTCTCTTTCTGCGATCGCTGGTTCCCGAAGCATTCGGGGCAGAGAAACTCATGGATATTGCCTTTATGAATGCTGTTTTGAAAGCTGAAATGTTTCCACCACCAGATCCATTTTTTGCTGGAGGCAACCTGAACTTCTACTACTATTTCGGATACGTTGTTGGTGCAGCGATTACACTCATGTCATTCGTAAAGCCAGAGGTTGGTTTCAACATTGCCATGGCGAGCATTGGTGCTTTCTCAACACTGCTTGTTTATGGATTTCTGAGGGGATTTGTGGACGAAAGAAAAGCGATAATCGGAGCCATTTTTGTTCTGTTTTCCGGAAATCTGTATGCTGCGTATGAGCTCTTTGTTGATATAATCTCAATGCAGAAACCGGGTTATCTGTTTTACTGGAATGCAACAAGGGTGATTGATGAAACCATCAATGAATTTCCATATTTCAGCTTCATACATGCGGATTTTCATGCACACGTTGTGGCAATTCCAATAAAGATTCTCGGTATTGCTCTGCTATATGAGTATTATAGAGGAAACAGGCTGTGCGGTTTGATGCTTGTGCCACTGTCTTTCATTTTGTTTGCCACGAATTCGTGGGATGCACCGATCTTTTTATTCTTAATAGCTCTCATAACTCTGCTCAGACTGAGAAAGGGTGAAAACATCTGGAAGGAAATAAAATTTGCAGCCGTAATTTTCCTAGCATCAGTCCTTTCAATAGTTGTTCTCTATTCCACCATGGAAACTCCTGCAGCAAAGCCAATGCTTGTTGAAGATAGGAGCAATCTGGTTCAGTTCCTGCTGTTCTTCTCGATACAGCTTGCATTTGCGTATTACTATCTCAGGGAAGAGATCAGATCGAGGATTTTTTTGCTGAGCATCCTTGTCTCAGCAGTACTGTCTATCTGGATACCAATTGCCATAGCTGTCCTGCCGCTTTCGGTGCTTGCAGCGAAAAGAATGCGCAGAGATTTCTTTGCAGCACTCATATTTGCGGCAACTCTTTTACTGCTGACTCCAGAACTGATCGCTATAGAATCGAGGATGAACACAGTCTTCAAGTTTTACCTTGCAGCATGGCTTTTCCTGACAATCCCCGGGGCTTTGGCACTGGGTCGTGCTGTTGAGAGTCCTAAAAGACTGCTGAATGCTGTTATGCTCACTCTGTTTGTTCTTTCTCTAGCATATCCTGTTGTGGCAACTCCAGTTAGACACTACAAAGCGGAATTACATCTTGATGGCATGGAATTCATCAGACACATAAGTGAGGGGGATTACGAGGCCATTCAGTGGTTGAGAGATAAAAAGGGTGTTGTGCTTGAGGCTGCCGCGGAATGTTACAGTTATCAGGGCAGAATAGCAGCGTTTACTGGCAATCCAACGGTTGTTGGATGGGCATGCCATGAGGTGCAGTGGAGGGGTAATGGAGAGGAGTTGGCAAGGAGAATGGCTGAGGTAAGAGCCATCTACACCTCTGAAAACTGTACTCTCGTCAAAGAGCTGCTGAGGAAGTACAATGTAACGTATGTGGTGGTGGGATACGAGGAGGAGAGATATTACAACGCAAACCCTGAAAAATTCAGGAAATGCGGGTTGCAGGAAGTTTTTGCTTGGAAGGGGACTTATGTGTTTAAGGTGCCCGATACATGAGGCAGGAAAGGTGATTAGACTTCCTAAAGCTCCATAAACTCACTCAACCTCCTCTGGGATTTAATGTATGCCGAGGCTCTTTTAATGCTGAATCCCATTCTTTTCAGATCAGCAAGTGAATACCCCTTCTCAAGCAGTTTTGCAGCCTTTACACCTATCCCTGGAATCTGGATTGGCTTTAACCCTTTATCCCTGAACTTCTCGGCAAGAAGAATTTTTGGATCAACATTTGGCAGCATATCTTCAACAAGAATTTCTTTAATCTGCCTAGCATCAAAATCGTAGATTCTGATCAGAGCATCAACCCTGTACAGGTTTATAACTCTCTTCTTGCTCTCAGGCCTCATCCCTTCCATGGGCGTGCCCTTCACCGGTGTGAATGGTGAAATATATAGCCTGGAGACTCCAAATTTCCCGTAGTGCAGTTCCATACTATTTATTATCTCTAAATCGCTCTCACCAACACCTGCTATCAACTGGGTTGTGTGACTTCTCCTTCTTCCGTTCTTTCTGTATCTCCCAACTTCCTCCGCGATCCACCTCTCTCTACGCATGATATCGTTTTTCAGATCCTTAACGGAGCTAAGCTCGCCCATTCTTGATTGTGATGTTGTCTCAACATTTATGCTCACTCTGTTGGCAATCTCCAGAGCTCTTTTTATCTGGTCTCTATTTGCCCCAGGTATGATTTTCAGATGAACGTATCCTTTAAACCCACTCTTTCTTATCAGTTCGCCAGCAGTGATAATATCCTCCATTACTTTTTCCGGATCTCCGCTTACAGCCGAACTTATGAATACTCCTTCAACCAATCCCTTTTCTTTCAGTGAGAAGAATGCATCTGCAAGCTCTTCTGGAGTTATCGATAGTCCTTTTCTCCATGCATTTGGGCAGTATGAGCAGTCAAAAGAACATTGATTGGAGAGAAGAACTTTAAGCAGCCTAATTCTCCTGTTTCCAGCTTTAGAAATGTAAATATAGCTATGCGGATCGAATGTACATTTTGAATGACAAATATCAAACCTGCTGCTTTCGATGAGTGTTGCAAGCGTTTCTGTGTTCACAGTAGCCATTTATCACTCGGGTTGATATTTCGTTTATGTGTGATGTGAAAGTTGGGACGTCATTGTACTGGAGTAGTTTTTATCTAGATTGGGGAGCAACATGCATCCGGAAACTATAATATAGTGGTTTTCACCCATTTTCAACGCAACGCTTAAATAACGGTCTCGTCTTTCTGCGTTCGGGTGATGCTCATGGCAAGATTTCCAGAAGCAGAGGCTCGATTGTTCAACGTGAAGATATGCATGAGGTGCAACGCAAGGAACCCCGTAAAAGCAAAGGTTTGCAGGAAGTGTGGATACAAGGGTCTGAGACCAAAGTCCAAGGAGAGGAGAGGTAAGTAATCCCATTAGTTTTTGATTTATCTCCTTTTAAAAATTTAGATTTGTTCATTCCAGCTACGTTTCTCTTTTTGTATATACATATATATAATCGGATTTAAATTAAAGGTATAATAGTTAGGAAAATTTAATCCAATTGTTTAAGGGTGTGCACCATTCTGTGTATTGTTGTTAGGAATCCCAGGAATGCAAGTATTACCAGCGTTGCGTAGAGCTGGTTGAGGATTAAACCGAGCATGATTATTACGATTCTGGTGTCTCTTCCGCCGATTCCAACTTTACATACTGCACCCTCAGCCTCAGCCATAGCTCTCGAGATACTTACTCCAAAGGATCCTACAATTGCAAGCATACCAACAAGCCATAACTCTTCAGGAGAAATCGCAACCATTCCAATTACAAGCGCAGCATCCACAAACCTGTCAAAGATTCTATCGAGATAAGCTCCCTTATGGGTAACCCTGCCAGTCAATCTTGCGAGATCTCCATCCACACAGTCGAAAATCTGCGAAATAAATATCATAACGACGCTTTCGTAGATTTTTCCTATTGCAATTAAGTATCCGGAGAGTATTCCGAGAAATGCAGCGAAGAATGTGATGGAATTTGGATTTACGTTGTATCGTGCAAGCAATCTTGCGAGAGGTCTTGAGAACCTCCTATAGACAAATTCGGTGATAACGTATTCCCATTTGATTTTCGACACCCCCTGACAAAAGATTTTTATGGCAAAGGGCGTAAAAATTTTTCTATGAGGGCTGTTATAATTGCCGCTGGTACAGGTTCAAGATTAGGTGAATATTCAAAAGATAAACCGAAGACGCTTGTTGAAGTTTCTGGAACGCCCATCCTAGGCTATACTCTTAACAGTCTTATAAAAGAAGATATCACGGATATTGTAATAGTTACCGGATATATGGGGGAAAAAATAAAGGAGTTTATTAATAAAAATTATGCTAATAAACTGAATGTAAGTTACGTGCACAATGACATTTATGATAAGACTAATAACATATATAGCATTTATCTAGCAAAAAACGAGCTTGTAGGCTCGGATTTCATGCTCATAAATTCTGATGTACTATTTCATGAGGGAATCCTTCAAGCGTTAAAGAGAAGTGAGAAGAGGGGTGTAATACTTTCTGTTGATTTCACTGTGAAACTTGGCGAAGAAGAAATGAAGGTAAAAATTGAGGGAGACACAATAGTCAAGATATCCAAGAAGATACCTCCGGAAGAAGCAGATGGAGAATACATTGGACTGACAAGAATAGACAAGGACTTTTCCAGAGTATTCTTCGAAAGCGTGGAGAGGACAATAGAGGAGAAGGGAACAGGGGTTTTCTATGAAGAAGCATTTCAGACAATGATAGATGATGGTAATGAAATACATTATGAAAGTACAAAAGGCCTTCCGTGGATTGAGATAGATACACCTGAAGATCTGAAAGTTGCACAGGAGGTTATAGCGCCAAGATTATAGGTCAGGCTTTAGGTTTTTACAGCGCGATAGTGTCTGAATAATTCGCCTGTTGGTTTGTCAATCGCGATTTGGGGCATTGCTGAATCATCTTTCATCGTTGCCCCATATCTTGTCGAGTTCTCTATCCTCCCTTTCAGAAATTACCCTTACCTCCATGAGTCTCCAGCCAAGTCTATCTTTCAGTAAAACCAGATGCTTGCCCTTGCAGGAGAACTCCTGAATTTCTGGCTTGAATGTATGCTCTTTTTTGCATACCGGACATTTAACTTTCACTTCTTCCGAAGTCATCCTGAAACCTCACTATATCATCTTCACCCAGGTATTCGCCAATCTGCACTTCAATAACCTCTAATGGCAGCAAACCAGGATTTTCGAGCCTGTGTTTAATGCCAGAAGGTACGAATGTACTTTCACCACTTCTGAGAAGGAACTCCTTGTCGCCAATAATAACCTTTGCCGTACCTCTAACAACCACCCAGTGCTCGCTTCTGTGGTGGTGCATTTGCAAACTCAATCTCCTTTTAGGAAGGACGGTCACGCGCTTTATCTTGTAGAATTGTCCCTCCTCAAGAACTGTGAAGGAACCCCACGGCCTGTAGACTGTTCTGTGAAACTCAGCCCTTTTATCGTTTCTCTCTTTGAGCCGGTTTACAATATCTTTTACCTTTTGTGAGTTCTTCTTCGAGCAAACGAGGACTGCATCCTTCGTATCTATTACTATCAGGTCATCCACACCAACCGCCGCAATCAATCGTTCACTGTAGAGCAGGTTGTTTTTTGAGTCGATGGATATACATTCTCCACTGACAGCATTTCCATCTGTATTCTTGTCCATGACTTCATACAGGGCATCAAAGCTGCCCACATCACTCCAGAATGTTTCCAGCGGGACAACAGCGGCTCTATCTGTTTTTTCCATCAATCCGTAATCAATTGAAATTTCTGGAACCTTCTGGTATGCTTCATTGATATCATCTTCTTCGAGTGCCTGGACTATCTCAGCAGCATGCTTTCTGCACTCTTCGGTAAATACCCGGGTGTCGAAGAGGAACATTCCGCTATTCCAGAGGTAACCTTCCTTGAGGTACGTTTTTGCTGTCTCCAGATCGGGTTTTTCAACGAATTTTTCGACCCTATATCCGTAATCGAGTAAGTCTCCTGGCTTTATGTAGCCATATCCTGTATGAGGTTTTGTCGGTTTAACACCAAAAGTTACGAGATACTTGTCTGCGAGCTTTTCAGCTTTCATGAAAGCCTCTTCGTACTTTTCGTTAACTTCTATTAGATGATCAGATGGCAGAACAGCCACCTTCGCAGTCCCATGCTGCAATATTCTGGTAATCCCGTAGTATATTGCTGGGAGGGTGTTTTTTGCGTATGGTTCGGTGATGATGTTATCCTGTGGAATATCAACACCTATTTCGGAAATCTGATCAATTACCATGAACTTGTGTTTATCATTTGTGACAACGTATACGTCCTCCGGGTCTGAGAAGATGAGTGCTCTTTCAACGGTTTTCTGAAAGAGAGACTTACCATCGAACAGTTTTATGAACTGTTTTGGGTAGTATTCTCTGCTGAGGGGCCAAAGTCTTGTACCACTCCCACCTGCAAGGATGAGTGTTTTCATTGGAGAAAAGATAAGGTCTGCTTTATATAATCCTTATTCTTTCACGTCTGGTTATATTGTTGCTCAGCTTTATGGACTCACTTCTTTCTCAGAGATAACTGCTGACGGTGAATTCACTCACGTTATGTGGTGTATTTGCTTTAAAATCGATAAAAAACTGTGATTCACTGCTCTGGCTTGCGGATAAAAAAAGATTTAAGGATCTACTGTAATGCTGAGGTGATGAAAGCAGTTATTTCACTTGGCGGCTCAGTCCTAGTAGGTAAGGGTTTCGATGCGGATAGGATAAAGGCTTATGCTGAGGTAATTGAAAGGCTCGTGGAAGAGCACAAGATATTCGTTGTAATTGGTGGAGGCAGGGTTGCGAGGGAATACATAAACACGGCAAGAAAACTTGGAGCGAACGAAACTTTCTGCGATTATATTGGGATAGAAGTAACCAGAATAAATGCAATGCTTCTCGCATCAGCTCTCAAAAATGCTCCAAAAAATATTCCAAAGGACTTCAAAGAAGCACATGAACTGTCAATGAATCATGCAGTTGTCGTGATGGGCGGAACTTTTCCGGGTCATACAACTGATGCAACTGCAGCGTTGCTCGCTGAATTCGTTGGAGCCGACATACTGCTAAACGCAACATCTGTTAACGGTGTTTATTCAGCAGATCCAAGAAAAGACCCGAATGCAGTTAGATTTGAAAGGCTAACAGCCAGAGAACTGGTGGATATTGTAGCGGCTGGAGAGACCAAAGCTGGGAGCAGCAATGTGATCGATCTACTTGCAGCGAAAATCATTGAGAGAAGCGGAATAAAGACTGTAATATTCTTAGGAGAGCCTGAGAACATCGAAAGAGCCTTCAGAGGAGATATAAAGGATATAGGTACTGTTGTTGAGTGATGTTAAGTTTGGATAATTCTTATTTTCCTCGGAGAGAGGGAAAACCCCACTTTGTTTCCTCAGTAAGTGCTCTAGGGAAGCGTAGTGTGTTAAGTATTACATATGCTGGTTTTTATTGTTTTTTATTAATGTTTTTATTCTCGACAAATTTCTTGGCGAAGGAGTCAGAATTAAACAAAATTGTAGGAGGAAACATAAAAAATTTGGTAAAAGAAAAAGTTTTAATTTATGCTTCTTCCGCAACTTTTGCTGGAACTCTTGAGGTTATTGCTACTATTATTGCCCATACTGCAAGTATACCTATGGTCATTGCTCCTCCCAATGTTGCCATCTCGTGTAGCATAGTTGGAATATCTGCTGGGTTTTCCATTGCAGTTAAGAATGGAGGATATGGTACAATTTCTTGGTGTGCGAGATGCTCAACTGCTAGCATCACACACCCGCCCCACAGCATTAGATTTAGTAGATCAATCTTGTATTCTGACGGAATCTGCTTCCTCAGTGCGGTTGTTATTATTGCCAGAGCCATTGGTACAAGGAAACATGCCATTTTTCTCACCTCCCACTCTTTATTTTATCATACAAAACTGCGATCTCCCATATTGTAAATACAGGAATCAACATTGCAATTCCTAGTACGGTTGCGTTTGTGATAAGGCCGTCTGTTGTATATTCTAGGAATTCGCCACCTTCTTCCGCAAAACCGTATATGTGGTCAATCAGTATCATCAATGAAGATCCCCACAGCATTAGACATAGCCAGTGCAGTTTGTACTTTTTTGGATTCGGTACCGCAATATATACGGCCGTTACTGCTATTGCAGCAATCAGTGTTGTTATGAGCCACATTTTCCTTATCACCTCGTAACAACTTCTTTCTACCTTTGTATTAACATATGATGTTATAAAAAATTTTTGGTAGTAATAGTTATAACCTGTTGAAGAATCTGGGTAGAAATATTGAAAATTTAAGTAGTACTTAAAAAGGGGTTTAGGTACTAAGAGTATGACTTAATTTTAATCTTTTTATATTTAGATGGGTTGTAAAAAGAGGGGATATGAGACAATCAACGTGGAATTATGGGAAAAGAAGGGTGATAGGGATCAGAACTCTAAGTAGTTTAAATTATCAAACTAGACTTTTACCATAGTCCGTATAAATCTCTTATACCACTCAAATTCTCTTGGGGTGATAATATGGATCTCAAATGGCGCAAAAACATCTATTGCCTTCATAATTTTGGCTCTTATTTTGCCTCACTCCCACTGGCTCTTCGGCGTACTTTCAGAAACGATGAGGATGTCTATATCGCTTGCAGGTGTATGCCTTCTCTCAACAACTGAGCCAAACACGTAAACATCAGTCTTGCCAAGAATGTTTTCGGCTATTTCTTTTATCAGCCTAGCATATTGCATATAATTCTCAAAGTACTTTCTCTCTTCCCGAGCAATTTCCCTGACAGCATCCATCAAATTCATAGCTTATCAACAAACTCCTTAATTTTTTAGCCAGATTGAGCATATTCTCGACTTCTTTTCTTTTGAATTCGCTTGGAATGTAACGGGAAGTTATATAAGCGTTTTCGAGGTTAGATATACCATTTGTGTGCTCTTCCATAAACGAACGTACTTCATCAAGCTTTGCCGTAACTTTTCCAATCTCCTTGAGCAGTTTTTAATAGAGTGAGTTTTTGGGTAATCTCCTGATAAAAGAAAAAGCTTGTATTTGAGATAGAGCTCAACAAACTGCTGAATATTAAATGCTGCAAGGTCATATACTTCGTTATATAGCTAGTACTCTCCATTTTTAATGTTTCTATGATCGGGAATAAATGATTAATACGCTACCCTACTACGCATACCTATGGAAGACATCGCAAAACTGCTTTTCGAATCCGGAATGCTCAAGCTCGTCCCCCGATCCGGGTGGTTCAAGATCGGGATAAAAAATCCTGAAAGTGTTGCAGAACATTCTTTCAGAACAGCTTTAATCGCCTTTATAATTACATACATGGAAACTTCTGACGTTTCAAAAGCCAGTAAGGCATCGTTTCTCGCATTAATTCATGACTTCCATGAGAGCCGTACACTCGATCTGCACAAGCTTTCGCGGAAGTATGTCAGTATGGACTCCAAAAAAGCTCTCAAAGAGCAGCTTGAGTCTCTGCCAGAAGACATGCGGAAGGAAATCGAGATACTAATGGAGGAATTTGGAGACTTCGTGGAAGATGCCGACAAACTGGAACTTCTCCTTCAGGCCAAAGAGTATTCGGAGTCGTATCCTTCAGCCATGATTTACGCCCAGGATCTTGAGTTCAAGACCAAAGCAGCGAAAAAGCTTGCTGAGGTTATAAAGAGCTCGGATCACAGGTGGTGGCTAAGGTTTGAGTGAGCTGAAGTTCATCTGCGACCGCATGCTTGGCAAACTCACGACCTGGTTGAGAATATCCGGTTACGATACTCTATATGTAGCAGACCTGAATATTGAGGGAGACGAAGACGATTACATGCTACACAACCACAAAGACAGGATTCTGCTTACAAAGGATAGAGAGCTATACAGACGTGCAAAAGCAGCAGGAAGGGATGTGTTTCTAATTAAATCAGACAGCGTTGCGGGGCAGATGAGAGAAGTAATGGAACTGGGGGTTAAATTTGAGCCTGTAATGAACCGCTGCAGTGTTTGTAATGCATTGCTGCGCAAACCAACAGCAGAGGAGGCAAAAGAGGTTATGGAAAGAGAGGGGTTGAGGGAAGATCTTGCAAGAAAATTCGAATTGTGGTACTGTGAACGATGCAAAAAACTTTACTGGGTGGGTAGTCACTGGAGAAATATGCTGAAGTTTCTTGAAACTGTATATGGGCGTTATTGACCAGGTTTTTCTAATTATGTAATCTTTTTAGATCGTAATTACTTCTTCGAAGTGGTATGATTAACCCGCGTGTATGCATCGAAAGGAATAAATCAAGTTATTCTTACCATTGATAAAATAAATTTGACAAAGGAGGGAAAACTAACGCCCAGCAAAAACATCATACTGGTCTTTGGGCTGCTGGTTGTGCTGTGCGCCGCATCCTTCGTCACGAGCATCAGTGTCGGCTCATCCAGCATCGGTTTTTTTGATGTAGTTGAGATTCTGCTGGGAAATGAAGCCAATCCAATAGCTTACAGAATTATTATCGACTTCAGACTGCCGAGAACTGTCCTAGCAATGCTGGTGGGAATAGGACTTGCAACTGCTGGTTGCGCTATGCAGGCTTTGTTCAGAAATCCTCTAGCCGATCCGTACATACTGGGTGTTTCAAGCGGTGCAAGTGTTGGGGCGGCGCTGGTAATACTGCTCGGCATTGCATCAATGCAGAATATAATCTCTGCAGCATTTTTCTCTGCGCTTGTTACAGCCTACGTGGTTTACAGAATTGGCAGACACTCTGTGTATTCACTATTGCTTGCGGGAGTAGCGATGGCATCGTTTCTTTCTGGAATTACATCGCTTCTTATTTATCTGGCTGGGAAGGATATGCATCAGGTTGTATTCTGGATAATGGGTGGTTTCTGGACTGCAAACTGGTTGAAGGTAAAAATTGCGTTATTTCCGGTGCTTTTCGGCACAGCATTGATTATTTACAATTCGTGGAATTTGAATGCAATTTTGCTTGGAGAAGAGTATGCTGTAAGCGTTGGAGTTGATGTTGACCATCTCAGAAAGATAATCATAGCATGCTCGGCGCTTCTCACATCCGCTGCGGTAGCGGTTAGCGGTGTTATTGGATTTGTTGGGCTCATAATCCCACATGCGATGAGACTTATCGTTGGTGAAGATCACCGAGTTCTCATACCATCTGCAATCCTGTGTGCGGCAATTTTCATGCCTGCTGTAGATGTTATTGCGAGAACTGTTACATCAGGCGAACTTCCCGTAGGAATTATTACTGCGTTACTGGGTGCACCATTTTTCATTTATCTGCTGAGGAGGGGCAGATATTGATACTGAAGGTCAGCGGAGTAAAGGTAACGCTGAAAAGTGTAGAAGTCCTGAAGGATGTGAGTTTCGAAGTTAGCGAAGGAGACTTGGTTGCCCTTCTCGGCCCGAACGGAAGCGGTAAGAGCACGCTTTTGAGAACGGTTTTTGGATTGCTGAAACCTGTGAGTGGTGCGGTTTACTTTGATGGAAAAAACATTCACGGCATGCAGATTGTAGAAGTGGCAAAACTGCTTGGATATCTGCCCCAGGAAATCTCAGCCACGAATCTCAAGGTTATCGATGTTGTTCTTCTTGGGAGAACTCCCTATATAGGTGTACTCCCGTCAAATCGGGATCTGGAAGCTGCAAGGAAGGCATTGTCCATGGTTGGAATGCAGGGTTACGAAAACCGTCGTTTCTCGGAATTGAGCGGGGGAGAAAAGCAGAAAGTTATGCTTGCGAGGATATTCTGTCAGCAAACAAAGCTTCTTTTGCTTGATGAACCCACATCCCATCTTGACATAAAAAGCCAGGTTGAGATAATGGGTATCGTGAAAAGGATTGTAGATAAAGGATGTGCAGCGATCGTTGCAATTCACGACATCAACCTGGCATCCTCATTCTGCAACCGCATACTCATGGTAAAAAACGGGAAAATCGTTTATGCTGGTAATCCAGCGGAGGTCATAAACCCCGAGAGCATTATGGACGTTTTTGGAGTGAAGGTAGAGGTAGTTCGGCACAGAGGCAGGATTTTTGTTGTGCCTGCAGTGAGGTGACATAAATGAGATATCGAGTAGAGGAGGATACACTGATTGTTGAAGGAAATTTTGATGCTTTAAGTTCCGGGTTGCTCGGAGGGCGAAAAAAGGTTGAGCACATCTTCAACCATACTGTAGGCAAGGATTTCGATTATACTGATCCCATTGCATATCTTAAAAAAGTTGCAAGTAAATTCGGCATGCGCAATTATTTTGGATTGCTCACGTCTGTTCCAATGGATAAACTTGCCATCGCAAGGGTTGGCGAGGTTACAGCCTTTGTTACAGCTGGTGTAATAAATCACAACGAGAAGATTGGCACGATAAACACCATAGTTGTGATTGAAGCTGACGTGTCTGAAGGCGGTATGGTGAATGCTGTTATTACAGCAACTGAAGCGAAGAGCACGGCTCTGCTTGAAGAGGGACACAGATTCACGGGAACAACCACTGATGCTGTCATTATTGCGAAGACTGGTGGAAGGTACTACGAGTATGCGGGCCCAGCAAGCGAGCTTGGAAGCAAAATATGGAGGGCTGTGAAGACTGCTGTGAAGGAGAGTTTGAGAAAGTGGTAAACAAGGAAGCGTTAAATTTTGGGCAAATTTAATTCAAATATGCAACTAGATGGAATCAGAATTTACGTCTGGCCCGAAACTTTCGCCGTTGTGAAATCGAAAAGAGTTATTCCAGATGCGTTTGCAGTCGTCCAGGACAGAAACGAGATTACCGTAATCATCGATCAGACCAGGGTTAACGATAAAGACATCATAGAGATAGAAAAAGACTGGAAGCTCATCACATTTGACACTGTTCTGCCCTTTGATACCGTAGGCTTTCTTGCAGCGATAACAAATGCTCTGGCGGAAGAGGGAATCAGTGTTTTTGTTATATCTTCGTACTCAACAGACCACATACTTGTCAAAAAGGAGAATCTGGAGAAGGCTCTTGAAAAGCTTGAGGGTATGGGGTTTGAAGTTGGATGAAATGCTGGGTCTCAATTCAGATGATGTAAAGTTTTTCTGATATTAAATCAAGTGAACTGGAAATTTTAAATACAATTGTGTTTGCGACTATTTTGAGGTGTATGTGATGATCAGGAAGCTTGCTGTACTGGCGTTATTGATCTCAATTTTTATAGCCGGTTGCAGTGAGAACGCCTATGTCAGTAAACCTCCCGAGGAGAATGTTGCTCCACCAGCAGCTACAATCATCAAGGTCACGGATGACTTTGGATACGAAGTAACATTAAACAAAACTCCACAGCGAATAGTCTCTCTTGCCCCAAGCAACACCGAGATCCTGTTCGCCATTGGCGCTGGAGACAGGGTTGTTGGTGTAACGGACTACTGCAATTACCCGCCCGAAGCAATGGAGAAACCAAAGGTTGGCGGATATTCAACGGTGGATATTGAAAAGGTCATTGCTCTGAACCCGGATCTTGTGGTTGCTGCACACGGCAACGGCATTGAAACCATAGAAGCGCTGAGGGAGCGAGGCATAACTGTTATTGTGCTCAATCCGAAAAACCTGGATGATGTCATGAGAAACATCGAACTGCTTGGCAAGGTAACTGGCTGCGAAGAAAATGCGTCAAAGCTCGTGAAGGTGATGGAGTATACGATTGAGGAAGTTAAGAAATCTGTTGCAAATGTCAGCGATAGGCCAAAGGTCGCTCACATAATGTGGCATGATCCCGTATGGGTAAGTGGAAGAAACACCTTTATTGATGAGCTGATACGCCTAGCAGGAGGAGAAAACGCATTCGGGGATATGGATGGCTGGAAGGCAGTCAGCATTGAAGATGTTCTGGAAAGAAACCCGGACGTGATAATTGTGAATAGTGGAAGCGGTATGGGTGGTGGAAAGAACATCCTGTATGCGTGGGCAATCAGCGAGCTGAAGGGTGTCAACGCCGTTAAGAATGGAAGAGTATATGTTATTGATGCTGACTTAATCTCAAGACCTTCCTACAGACTTGTATATGCACTGGAGGATATAGTGCGCCTCCTGCACCCCGGAATAACAATTAAAGCATGCGAAGAACAGATGGCTGAAAGTGCCGAATCCTCATAATTCAGGAATTGAAACTTAATTTTTATTTTTGTTGAGCAGTTTTCTTACGATTACTGATCAAGGAGTCCTTTGCATACCAGAACCGGAATTTTTGAGTGACTTAGTATATAGCTGGTTATACTTCCAAGTATCGGTCTTTTGAGCCTTGAACTGAGCATTATACATGTAGCTTCAAACTCATAGGCAGCTTTGAGGATCTCTCCTGGCGGATTCCCAACTCTTGTAACTGTTCTAACATCCATTACGTCTTCAAGTTTTGATTTAACTCTACTCAAAACCTCTCTGGATTTACTGATATTTTTTTCCATCTGTCTTTTGCCCGCTTCAGACGGCAGCATTGGCTCCACAACGTTAAGCAGAATCATCTCTTAGCACGGTATTTTTTTAATACAGCCTATGGATTCTTCAGAGGACTTGAGAGGATAATATGCAAACAAGACTCTGTCAAAAACGCTTTCCACTTCCTGTCTGATTATTAGAACTGGAACTCTCGTTTTCTTAATCACATCTTCTGCAACACTACCAAGCAGCTTTGCCAGAATACCTCTCCCTCTGGATCCCATGGCAATTAAACTTGCATTTACGCTTTCAGCGACTCTCACTATCTCATCGGCGGGATTTCCAATTGGAATGAGACATTTCGTCTATCTGGTTAAAATTTTGTAGTATAATAAGTTGAAATTGACCTTTTCCAGAGCATAACATATGTTGTAAAGTAACACTTCTTCGTAATGTATTTATATCGATTAATAACGCTCATTTTCATGTCCGACCTAGAAAAGTTAAAACATTTGCTTGAACACTGGATCGAACATAACAAGGAGCACACGGCAAAGTACGTGGAATGGGCTGAAAAGATAAAGGATAAAAACCCGGAAGTTTCAAAGCTCATAATGGATGCTGTTGAGAAATTTGAAGAAGGTGAAAAACTTCTCGCTGAAGCTTACAAGATTCTAAGCCAGTCCTGAATTGAGGGAATAAACCGTTCATCCAGCTCATTGACTGACGAATTACTGCAATTCCAGCAAACCTGAATCAGCAAACATCTTTTATACCATCCAGCAACAGGATCATGTAATGCTTGAAGTTGAACTCTGTGGTTTAAAGCTGAAAAATCCAATGATTCTTGCCAGCGGTATTCTTGGAAGTCATATTTCATCACTCAATAAAATAGCAGAAAATGCTGGAGCTGTTGTTGCGAAATCTGTAGGGGTTGAAGCAAGAGAGGGCTATAAAAACCCCGTAGTTATTAATTATTCCCACGGAATGATTAATGCTGTGGGGCTGGCATCTCCCGGTGCAAGAAAGTTTGCTGAGGAGTTAGCAAATTTTAGTAAGGCTGCTCCTCTTATTGTGAGCCTATATGCATCAAAACCCAAAGAATTTGCATCTCTGACATCTTATTTTCCTATGGCTGATGCGTTTGAACTTAATCTGAGCTGTCCTCATGCCAGAAATGTCGGGCTTGCTGTTGGAAGCGATCCCGAGTTGGTAAAAGAGATCGTGATAGAGGTTAAGAGAGCAACTTCCAAACCCGTCTTCGCAAAATTGTCTCCAAATGTGAGGGATGTCGTGGAGATTGGAAAAGCTGCTGAAGAGGGAGGAGCAGACGGTGTTGTCGCAATAAACACTGTTAAGGGAATGAGTATCGACATTTTCAGCAAAAAACCAATCTTGAGTAATATAAGTGGAGGAGTAAGTGGAGAGGCAATAAAGCCAATAGCCGTTAAATGCGTCTGGGACTTATATGAGGAGCTTGAAATTCCAATAATTGGTGCAGGAGGAGTAACCACTTGGAAGGATGTCATCGAGTTCATGCTCGCTGGTGCAACTGCCGTGCAAATTGGTTCAGCCTTATTCTATAGCTATCGTATCTTTTACAGCCTTAAAGAAAGTCTGATAGCCTATACAAGATGGACTGGTGAGAAACTTTCGGAGCTTATAGGAGCAGCTCACAGGAGGTAGTATCATGTTCAGCGTCAAGGTTGAGGAAGTTATAAGGCATACTGAAAACATCGCAACCATATTCTTCAATTGCAGGCTTAGATCATATCCGGGACAGTTTATAATGCTTAACATATTTGGCTACGAGGAGATCCCCTTAAGCATGTCATCCTCAAATTCTGTCACTGTTAAGGCTGTAGGAGAAACCACTAGGGCTCTTGTCAACATTCCTGTTGGAACCTTAGTAGGGATAAAGGGGCCAATGGGTACACCTTTCACACCAACAAACGGAAAGGCACTTCTTATCGCTGGTGGAATAGGTGTTGCACCCTTATTTTATCTGCACGATTATCTTGTAAAGAGTGGGACGGATGTTCATGTCCTGTTCGGTGCCAGAACATCTGAAGAACTGATATGGACTGACAGGTTCAAAAACCTGGAAATTGCGACGGATGACGGTTCTGCCGGATATCATGGTAGCGTGGTCGATCTGGTTAAGGAGAAGGATCTTGAGGAATTCGCCAAAATATACTGCTGCGGCCCCGAGCCAATGCTCAAAGCACTTTATCGACATTTTGATGAGATGGATGTACTTCCAAAGGTTGAGATGTCTTTAGAGAAGTACATGAGGTGCGGAATAGGTCTGTGCGGTTCCTGTGTGCTTGATAATGGATTGAGGGTTTGTGTGGAAGGTCCAGTATTCAATGCGGCAAAGCTTGACTGGTAGCCTGCGTTTATTATCAGAAATGGCTGGCTGAGAAATCAGAAGCTTTGGAATATTTCTTTATACTGATGGTACTATATTAATAAAAAACTAAAAAAGAAAGTCAGAACTTTATGAACTTCACGATAATGTCGTCGTTTATGTCTACAATTGCTGCATCTCCCTGCATCGCTGTACCTACTTTCACGATCAGAGTTTCTCCGAATTTTGCAACACCCTGATGTTCGTGGATGTGGGCGCAGAAAACAACCTTCGGTTTCGTCTTTTCTATCCACTTTCTTATTGCCTTGCTTCCAACAGATGTGCCTCCACCAACCCAGTCAAACAATCCATATGGTGGGGCGTGGAAAACTGCTATTGAAATGTCGTTGAATTTGGAGAGGGCTTTTTCTATCTCTTCTTCCTGTAACTCAAATGGGGTGTTGAATGGTGTGGGGTTGCTTCCACCCAGCCCTAGAATTGAAAAGCCATTGTATTCTACAGCCTTTGAATGAATTGAGACTCCTCTCTTCTCGAGGATCTCAAGTACTTCCTTTCTATCCATGTTTCCGGGAACGGCGAAAACTTTGTATGAGAAAACATCCAGTACTTCTTCAGCAAATTCTGGTGTATCTGCATTTGTGAAATCTCCAACGATAAATACTGCATCAACATCTTTAGCCTCTTCAGGCAGCGATATTTTCTTTCCGTGTATGTCTCCAATAACAAGTGCCTTCATAAACTCACCCCGAATAATATAGAGCAATCATGCTTTTTATTTCTTTTTCAACTAGTGGGTTAACTTTTTTATCTTGAGGATTGTTAACAGGTTGAAGCTTAATCAAACCTCGAGTCTGTTCTGGATACTTTTGCCTAGCATTTCTTCAAGATCGATACCGAGCATAAAGATTTCTTTATCTATTTTGTATCCTTTCTTGGTCTCTTTAAGCTGGGCTATGCTAAAGAATTTCCAATCAATACGAGGAATCTTTATGCCTATGTATGGTTCAGCGCCAAAAAGATTTGCAAACATTACGAGGTCCTTTACTTCTTGCTCGGAGAGGTAAACTGGTAGTTCTGCCCTCATTTTAACTTCTATAGCAATAAACTTCTTTCCGTTTCCTGCTACTATATCCGGCATGGGGTAACTGATGGAACCGCTTCCTGGTGAGCGCATTGCAGCAAATCCATTTTCCCATAGTCTGTGGATTAGTTCTCTTTCGAATCGAGTTCCTTTGTTTTTCACATCTTTGAATTTGATCCGGTAATATTAAATTATTTGGCATAAACGGTAGACCATACAGCTTATTAACATACAGCCAAACGCTGAATCATATGGAAAAAGTCGTCATTCCCTTCAAGATCACCAATCCCAAGTCGAGGTTGTCGTCAGTTCTCAGTATCGAGGAAAGGGTTCAGTTTGCGAAATTAATGCTTCTTGACGTAATCGATGCAGTTACGGGTTTTAAATCGAATCTGGAAGTTATCGTTCTAGTACCATCGGAAACCAATGAAATGCAGGAATTCAGGGAAGAAGTTGAGAGACTTTACGATTGTGTTGTTTTTAGAGAGGATAGGAGGGATCTCGATGGAGCGGTCAATGCGATCATTGAAGCAGAACATGAAGTAGCGATTGTGATGTCCGATCTGCCGCTCCTCACCCCTCAAGTTTTGCGAAGGTTTTTCGACTGCGATGGTGACATTGTCATCTCGCCGGGCAAGAAGGGCGGAACGAACATGCTGCTTGTCAGAGATGGCAGATTCAGAGTATCGTACCATTATGGTAGTTTCATCAAACATCTAAAAATGGCAGAACAGCTTGGTATCAAAGCAACGGTTTTTGATTCATTCTACGCGAGTGTGGACATAGATGACGAGTCGGATTTACTCGAGCTTATGTTACATGGCGATGGTAAGAAGTCGTGGAAATTCCTTACTGAAATTGGTTTTAGCGTAGATTTCAGCAGAAAGGAACCAGCGATTCGTAGAAGGTCCAGGAAACTATAATTTGGTCGGTATCCCTTGAATAATTGCTTATCTGGATTCATTGCTCATTACAATAATTCTCAGCATGAAAATGTTTAAATATTTTCTGAAATCTCTTTATACCTAGATAATGTCGTCTGTAGAATTTTTAGAAGAGGAAAAAAAGGAAGAATCAAGCCAAAATGAACAAGAGAGTGATAACAGGGTTCATGCTATTAAGAAATTGATTCTACCGAAGGAAGAGTGGGTCTATTGTAGAGATGAGCATAATGGAATAGAGTACCTTGGCTTTGAATATACATTGTATGCAAGGAAAGGGAAAGAAATATTGTGGAAACTAAAATTTGACGAACCCATACTTTCAGTTTCTGTTGACAGTGAAATTGTAGTTGCTACTGGAAATAAGATTGTTTGCCTGAACAGAGAGCTGAAAACATTATGGACAAAGAAGCTAAGAAAAACTGTATCCTCTGTGTGTCACAGGGGGGACAGGGTTCTTGTAGCCCATGGCAAAAAGATAACGTTCCTTGATTTGAATGGAGACAGTATATGGACTAAAAAATTTAAGGGAGAAGTTTTTAGTGTTTTTATAAGTGACGTGATAATCGTTGGAACAGAGAAGGGTATTCATGCGCTGTCCCACGATGGTAAGGTAGTTTGGGAAGTACATCTCGGTAAGATAATCTCTGTGGCTGCTGGAGATGTTATTGCTGCAGCGAAAGAAAATGAAGTGATAGCTCTCTCCTTTGAGGGTGAAATACTGTGGAGGGAAAAAATTGATGATTTGGTAGTTGATATGTATGTAACTGCTAGCAATATCTCTGTTGTTACTTTTTTCAATCAGAGTAAGATAACCTATACTCTTGACGGAAAAATGTCCACAGTTGTTAAGCTGGAGAGGGACTATAAGTATCTGCCAAAACCGCAGATAGTGGTTTCAAAGAAACTCGCAATGCTGAAGAACATACTGAAGGAAGCAAAGAAGCTGAAGCCAAAGCAGGCAGTTAAACTGATGAAGGAAGCGAATAAAAAAATAAAGAAGAAAAATTACGGAGAAGCTCTGGAATTAATAAATGCAGCATTTGATGTCATAACTGAGCTACAGTTTTCCGTAAAGATACCGAAGAAGGTTAAGATTGGAAAAGAGTTTGAGATTGTTGTTAAACCCCATAATTTTTCAGATGTTGAATTGGAAAATACCACATACGATTTGACAGATTTGGAGAAATACTTTGAATTGTCGGAAAAGATCATAGCTTTTCCTCCAATCCGAAGAGGAATGAGTATTGAAAAATATGTAAAGGCAGTACCAAAGTACGAGGGGAAGTTTGTTTTTACCATCCAAATAACATCGAACGTTGGTAGTTTTTCGAAGGAATTCCAAATAGAAGTTAAAAAGAGACTTTTCTCTCTACCGATCCTCATTAGAAGAGAGAAAAAGAAGTCAATAGTTGATTTGATCCGATAAGCTTATAAAAAAGTCTGTTAAGTAGATTAGCGATGACAAATAATTTACCAGAACATTACAGGGTTCTTCTGAAGATTCAGGAAAAATTAAACCAACCTGTAATGGAAGAAATTCTTCCACCCAAGGATACTGAAGTAATTGATGAATACTGGATAATTCCGGACTTTACAAAAGTGCAGATACTGAGAGATGTTGATTACAGGCTGAAATACCACCTGCTCGAACCAAGTATAGCGGAAAATGAGTATGAGCTGCTCAACATAATATATGATGATCTTAAAAAAAGTCTCATGCTTAAGGAGTATATTTTGGATATGGAGACCAAAACAAAAGTCCTGCTTGAGTCTATTGACGAACTTATCGATGAGTATGGGCTTGACGTAGAGGATAAGTTAACCCTCAAAATGCTGTACTATTTCTTCAGAAACTTTTTTGGGTTTGGGGCTATTGATGGATTGCTCAACGACCCCTATTTAGAGGACATATCGTGTGATGGTTATAATATTCCAGTGTATGTATTTCACACAAAACATGGTGGAATGCCAACAAACATTGTTTTTGAGCAGGATGAGCTGGATTCCCTAGTTTTGCTACTGTGTCAAAAAGCTGGAAAGCATATCTCCTATGCTAACCCTCTTATCGATGCAACCCTCCAGGATGGTAGCAGATTGCAGGCCACGTATGGTAGCGAAGTTACAACGAGGGGTAGCAGTTTTACTATTAGAAAATTCAAGGCTGAGCCGTTTACGCCAGTGGACTTGATGAAATTTGGAACCCTAAATTCAGCAATTTTGGCGTATTTCTGGTTGCTTGTTGAGTATAAAATGAGCTTTATGGTTATAGGTGAAACGGCAGCAGGAAAGACAACTACCATGAACGCACTTTTGATGTTTATTCCTCCTGAAGCAAAGGTTGTCTCCATCGAAGATACGAGGGAAATTCAGCTCTATCACGAGAACTGGATTGCCAGTGTTACAAGAGAAGGGTTGGAAGGTAGTGAAATAAGCATGTATGATTTGCTCAGGGCAGCTTTAAGACAGAGACCCGATTACATAATCGTTGGAGAGGTCAGAGGAAAAGAAGCCCAGACACTCTTTCAGGCGATGTCAACTGGACATGCGTCATATTCAACTTTACATGCTGGTGATGTTAACCAGCTTATTTACAGGTTGGAGAATGAGCCTTTAAGCATTCCGCGTGTCATGATCCAGTCTCTTGATGCAGTAATAGTCCAGTTTATGTGGAGCTGGAAGGGTATCAGAAAAAGGAGAGCGAGAGAGGTGCATGAGATTGTTGGAATAGATCCAGTGGATAAGAACCTGATAATAAATCCACTTTTTAAATGGGATCCGGCTTCAGATTCATTCTCTCAACTATCAGACTCCAAGAAACTTGAGAAAATTGCCCAGATAATGGGAGATGATGTATCGGCAGTAATAGAAGAGCTGAATAGAAGAAAGATGTATCTTGAGGCTATTTTCAAGAAGGGGATAAGGAACTATAAAGACGTAACACACTATATCCATCTCTACTACAGGAATCCTGAAAAAGCTTTAGAGGAGATTACCCTATGAGGGAAAGAGTAAGAGTTTATGCTCCTGCTTTCCTGATAAGGAGATATCTTATCAAAACCAAGGAGAAACCCTGGAAGTACAGGGAAATAGAACAGGCTTTAGTTAAAGCCAGGTTACCCTTAACTCTACAGAAATTTATCGCAATTGCAACATTTTACTCCTGGATCTCGTTCATAATAGCGTTAATTATTGGATATTTGTTTTTCTCTGTACTCATCCCTCCCTCTTTGTTAGTTGCAAATCTCCCGAGTCAATTAACTAGATATTTTGCCGGGTATTACGATGTTTTAATCTCAGCCATCCCACTTGCAGGTGGGTTGCTTTTTGGAGTGATTGCATATAAGCTCGTTAAATACCTCATACTTTCGTATCCATTCTTTATTGCTAACAGAAGGAAAGGAGAGATTGATGTCTATCTACCCCATGCCATAAACATGATGTACGGGATGGCGATAGGAGGTGTGGGCATCTATGAAATTATAAAGACCATCGCCGAGTCTAAAAGCATATTTGGCGAGTTGAGTAAGGAATTTGGTATTGCTATAGAGATGACTGAAGTTTTTAAGAGGGATGTATTCAGCAGTTTGAGATATGTAAGAGATACAACACCCAGTGAGAAGTTGTCTGGTTTTTTAGATAACCTGGTCTTTATACTTGAAGGTGGAGGTAATCTTCCAGAATTCCTGAAGGGTAAGTCGGAGGAATATCTTGAGGAACAGGAAATAAGCTTTGAGTCTTATTTGGAGTCGCTGGGGGTCATGGCTGAGGTTTATCTCTCCATGTTTATCCTCCTGCCTCTTTTTCTGCTTGTTGTTCTTGTGGTTATGCAGATGCTTGGTGGTACGTCCCTCGAACTGTATGAGTATGGAATGATTGTTTTTCTACCCGTTGCAACAATTTTCTTTGCATACCTCATTAAATCAATGCAACCGTTGGTAGGAGTCAAAGAAGCTGAGGAAATAAGAGATGGTGCAGAAAAGATAAAGGTTTACATGGTTCCCGGAGTAAGGGAGTCTTTTAGCATAAAGAAATACAGGAGACTCTTTACCAAGCTCAAGAAATTTATTCTATATCCATTCATCGAAAAGACAATCTATACACTGGAATTTAGAATAATTTCGTTTCATTTAGCCCTTATAGGGATTATAGTCCTAATTCTTGGTTACAAGAAATTAAGTTCGGAAACCCTTGCGATTGTTACGATATCTGCAGTAGCGATTCCGGGTATAATTCTTGTCGAGATGAGGGAAAGAGCTATCAGAAGAATTGAGAAGCAGATTCCGGAAATATTCAGGGAGCTTGCATTGTTGAATGAAGCCGGATTAAATGTGATTGAGGCTCTGAAGATACTTTCTTCAGCTGAGTTTGGTACGCTGTCTAAGGAGCTCTCTATAATTAAGAGGGAAATAGAGTGGGGGACGTCAATATTTAGGGCTTTTAGAAGGTTGGAAATGCGAATCAGAAGCGATATTATTGCCAAGGTTGTGCCAATAGTTATCAGGGCCCTTGAAACTTCGCCAACGTTCAAGGATACATTCCAGACCGTTGCGAATTATGCAGCTTCCGAAGTAAGGCTGAAGAATAAAATGAGGAGCAGCATGTTGACGTACATCGCCATCATCTATATGTCCTTCTTTATCTTTTTGTATGTCTCATACACCATTCTTCAAAGCTTTCTTGGAGTGTTTAGTGGTTTGAATATAACAACCTCTGGTTTTGGAGGAGTCTCCTTTGTTTTAGATGTAGAGAGTGTAAAAGAGACTTTTTACCATATCTCTCTGTTGGTTGGTGTTCTTTCTGGGCTAATTGCAGGGGTTATTTCGGAAGGGAAGTATGAAGCTGGTTTAAAACACTCTTATGTACTTTTGCTTTCGAGCTATATCACCTTCAGGTATCTACTGGCTTAATTAGCCAGATCTATATGGTTTTTATCTAAATCTAAATTATTAAATTGAGTATAGCGGTTAATGTATACTCTGGATTGCTGATATTGTATAAGTTTTACCATTATTTTGACTATAATTATTAGGCGATTTGGTGTTACAGCGCATCTATGAAAAGCTTTATATAGTTTATAGATATAGTTAAAAAACTAAGGAAAAGGAGGCAAGGAAAAGGAGGTGGGGCAATGGAGCTGTTTAGGAAAGACGAGAAAGCTGTATCGCCGGTAATCGGCGTAATTCTGATGGTTGCAATAACAGTAATACTGGCGGCAGTAATTGCCAGCTTCGTGTTCGGACTTGGTGGAGAGGTTAAGAAGGCTCCAACAGCTAGTTTGACTGTAACTGATGCTACTGATAAATTAGAAAGTGGTACATATTCTGAAGCTGTATTGTACATCGACCACGTTGGTGGCGATGATGTTAAGCTCAGCGAAGTTACAATCCTTGTGAAGGATGCTGTAACTGGTGATGTTCTTGGTAAATGGGTAGCTCAGGATTTAACCACTGCTACTGCTGGGACTGGTGGTATCTTGGTAGCTCAGATTGATGGTGGCGATGCAATATTCAGTGCCGGTGAGAGAATTACCATCTCTGAGGACTCTGATAGTGACGTTGATCCTGGCACACGCCTCAGAGTTCAGATCGTACACGACCCAACCAGCCAGCTTATACTTGACACTGAGTTGACGGTTAGGTAATAAGTATCGGCACCTCATTTTTTAGTTTTTTCCAGTCTGATTGTAGTTTGGTTTTGATTTTTGTTCACATGTGAATAATTATAGGAAAGTCAATTTATGTCCATTAAAGTCTAAACATCTGTTAGCTCTATAGTTTGATGAAGTTTACTTAAAGAACCACTAAAGAATATTATTCATCATTTTGACAATAATTATTAAGAATTAGTGTTTGATACGATTGTGAAAAACCTTATATAGTTTCTAAAAATGATATATGAATAAAAGGAGGTGGAGCAGTGAGGAGAATCAATTTTGTTAGGAAAGACGAGAAAGCTGTATCGCCGGTAATCGGCGTAATTC
>Ga0182240_100126_pt1 | contig 34380 bp, 30 predicted proteins | sample hydfrates4_PW_90_FD_145594 | JGI IMG/M metagenome (GOLD analysis project Ga0182240, IMG submission 145594) | Subsurface microbial communities from deep shales in Texas, USA - hydraulic fracturing test 4_PW_90 | ecosystem: Environmental > Aquatic > Deep subsurface > Shale gas/oil reservoir >...
CCGTCTCATAAAACGGAGGTCTATCTTCAAGTTTGTATAAAACTTCTGTTTCCCTTTCTTCTTCCACGGTCTTTGTTGCGCTATCTCCCATTAATAATCACCCCTCGTATAACATGTATGGATATGATTTTTAATTAAACTTTAACTTTTATTATACTTTAATTTTGCTTTATTCGCAAGTAAAGTTTTTTATAGTTTAACGGGTTTAATCGTTTTTATTTACTGTTATTTTTTTGTAATTCCCCATAATCTGATATATTTAACTTAACGTATAAATTATGATATAATCTCAATATAGATTGAGAAGTAATTGTACAGTTTTTAAAAAAGGTTGAGTTGTTCAACTTTTTAAGGTGTATATTTGTTTAATTTTGATCAAAAAGGAGGACATTAGTAATGTTTAACTTTTTTAAAAGAAATAAGTCAGACATTTCTAAAACCACGGATAAACAAGTTTTTTACGATGAAAAAAATGCATTAGTCATATATTTCAAATGTTCAAAATGTGGAGAGAAATTTAGGAGTTATCTTAGGAAAGGCTACGATTTTATTACGGATTACGATACAGGAGAGTACAAAATAAATAAAGAATATATCGGTTCAAATTGTTTTAACAGAATACACCTTTCTGCCACATTTGATAGGAATTATAAATTAAAAGAATACACTTTAGAAAACGGGGAAGTCATTAATAAAGAAGAATGGGAGGAAAAAAGCTAATGCCTAGAACAAAAGGGGAAAAAGATACTAACGTAAATTTATTTGAATATCGACCAGTCAGACCATTCATACAGATACCAGAAAAGGTACTTATGTATATTTTGCAACTAACCCCGTCGTCTTTTGCAAAGGTATATTTATACTTGTACAACATGAGCTACGGACTTGGGTACGATCATACAGTTACCCATACCAGTGTGCGCGAAATAGCTTCAAATTTGAATATTAGTATTGGAAGAACGCAAAATGCAATTACTTATTTTAAAAAAATTAAAGCAATAGAAAAAATAGAATCAAGAGCGGTAATTGGAACAAAATACAAAGTAAACGTACCTGAATATTCTTCTTCTTTTAACAACTGGTACTTCACTGCCCCCAATAAAGTTAGATACATAATGATGAAAGAGAAATTGCTTACTTCGGAGAAGTTGGTTACTTCCAAAATCAAACGCTATAAATCTGTTAAAAAATCTTTGGAATTGGGTCTATTCGATAAATCTGAAGAGTAGGTAATTAAAATGTATGACAAATTGTTGAGTTTAATCCTCTCTCAAAATAATTCCTTTTTATTGGATTACGCAAAGAAGAATAATATTAATAAAATGGTAGGTACAGTTCTTTATTCAAAGGATAACATAGTTATAATAGGTGTTAAAAATTTTCTTTTCCTACTAGAAAATCAAAGCACTCAACATTTTAAAACAGGTACTAGAGTAAATTTAAATTTTTTAAAATCACAAGAAAAAACAAATAATATAGATGGTCCAATTAAGATGAAATATTTGGGTGAGTCATCAAAAGATGGCTTTAAATTAAGTATGAAATTCCCAAACTTTAAAGATATCGATGCTATTAATCTTAAATCTCCTAACATCACAGAATCACAAAATATGAAAGCATCAATATGGCTCTCGGAATTTTCTCGAACCCTAAACGGACGATTGAAAAACTTAAAATTTGGTAATTTGGAAACCCGCGAGATAACTTCCTTTAAAAAACTAACTGAGAAGATAGTAGTTGCACTTCTAAAATCCTTTAAAGATAACTTAAACTCCGTTTTATCTCCCTCTCATTCTGCCAATAAAATCGTAGATATGATCAGAGCATATATTTCTAAAAGGGATAATCCGGATTTTTTCTCTAAGAACGAGATAAGGCTAATGAAAGAATTATTAACCTTGCAAGAGAAAGATAAGAATTTCTTGCTTAATAAAAATGAATCCCAAATTATCAAAAAAAATAATATAGTGGATAAAACATTAAGTTCTTACTTAACTATTAAAAATCTAAGCTTAGAAACAAAAACGCCACTGATGTTTTTTTCGATCTTTGGGATGCCCATATTTTTTACCATTGATAGAGAATATCAAAATAATTCAAAAAGTTATCAGAATAAGACAATGAACCAAAAGTTAAATTTAATTCTTTTGACCAATAACTTTGGGGTTGTAGATGCACATATACAAAGTTTTGAGAAGGAAATTTATATAAGTTTCGAATTGGAGAATAACTCTGAGTATTTTAAATTAAAAACGCAGTATCTCATAAAAAAATTGGAGGAGAAAGATTATCAGGTAAAAAGAATTGATTTTGTATGATAAAAATAATTTCGTTCAAGTATTATAACAAATATATCTATTAAAAAACCGGTGGTTTCATACTTCACCGGTTTTTTAATGAACTATTTTAATTTAAATATACACTACTTTTTAATTGAATAAAAGGCATTCAATCCTCTATATTGTGCTGGTGATCCAAGTTCTTCTTCGATTCTTAACAATTGATTATATTTTGCTATCCTGTCGGTTCTCGAGAGTGAGCCAGTCTTAATAAAGCCTGCATTTACAGCTACTACCAAATCTGCAATGAAGGTATCTTCCGTTTCTCCAGAACGATGAGATACAACGGCAGTCATATTATTTTTGTAGGCTAATTCAATGGCATCGAGAGTCTCTGTTACACTCCCTATTTGATTCAATTTGATCAAAATAGAGTTTGTAGCTTTTAAATCTATACCTTTTTGCAATCTTTTAACATTAGTAACGTATAAGTCATCACCAACTATTTGTACCCTGTCTCCCACCTTTGCAGTGAATTCAGAGTAACCTTCCCAGTCCTCTTGATCGAAAGGATCTTCTAATGATTTGATAGGATATTTATCAATTAATGATATATAATAATCTGCTAATTCAGAGGCACTCATTTCTTTTCCATCAACAGAGTATTTCTTTGTCTCTTCATTGTAAAACTCGGAAGCAGCCGCATCCATAGCAATGAAGATTTGTTTACCAGGTTCGTAACCAGCGGCTTGTATGGCTCTAATAATATATTTTATAGCTTCTTCATTCGAACTTAAATTTGGAGCAAAACCACCTTCATCTCCAACAGAAGTTATGTGCCCTTCTTTTTTCAAAATATTTTTTAAATTATGGAAGACTTCGGCTCCTGCCCTCAAAGCGTCTTTAAATGAGTTAAATCCAGCGGGCATAATCATGAACTCTTGAATATCTAAATTATTATCGGCGTGTTGTCCACCGTTTACTATATTCATCATTGGTACGGGTAAAACTTTGGCATTCACTCCACCTAAATACTTATAAAGAGGTAGTCCCAAAGAGTTAGCTGCTGCTCTTGCAACTGCCATAGAAACAGCTAGTATTGCATTAGCGCCAAGATTTTCTTTGTTTTCTGTTCCATCTAAATCCAGCATCACTCTATCAACGTTCACTTGGTCAAAGGCGTTCAATCCAACAACCTCTTGCTCAATAATGTTGTTTACGTTGTTTACCGCTTTAGTGACACCTTTTCCCATGTAATAATCTTTGTTACCATCTCTCAATTCCAAAGCTTCAAATTTACCTGTTGAAGCACCTGAAGGAACAATAGCTGAGCCCGTTACACCTGTAGATAAAGTAACCTCTGCTTCAACGGTTGGATTTCCCCTTGAATCTAATACCTCTCTCGCTTTTACTGATACTATTTCATCATAAAACTTTTCCATCAAAGAACACCTCCAGAAATTTATCTTTTTATATTTTTGTTAAAATCTCGAATATAACTCGGGCTTAAATGAGAATTTGTTAGTAGTTGACTTTAGTGCCTATATTCTCTCCTTCTACAGCTTTAAGCAAGTTCCCTTCTTTGAAAAAATTAATAATCAATATGGAAAGATTATTTTTTTCACATATTGAAAAAGCCTCTGTATCCATTACTTTTATTTGCTCTTTAATTGCTTGTTCATAAGTTATGATATCATATTTTTTGGCATCTTCGAATAATTTTGGATCTTTATCGTATATTCCATCCACCTTGGTGGCTTTAACAAGTATATCTGCATTCATTTCTATCGCTCTCAATGCGGCAGCAGTATCCGTAGTGAACAAAGGGTTGGAAGTTCCGCCACCAAATAAGACAATATACCCAGCTTCAAAATACTGTTCAATAAAATCATATTTAAGTGGCATTACAGAAGGCAAATTAACAATTGGGGAAACTACGATACTTTTTATACCATTCTTTTCGAAAACATTTTTAAGATAGAGTGAATTTATGACAGTGCCCAACATCCCTAATTGATCTGCCATTTGAATTCGGAAATCTTTTAACTCTTTTCCCCTAAAAATGTTGCCAGCTCCTATGACGATCCCCAATTTAATATTTAAACTATGGATTTTCTGGATCTCGTTCACCAGATATGTTAACATTTTCTCAGAAAATCCTTTTCCCCCTTCACCACTCAAAGCTTCCCCACTTAATTTTAGTAATACTCTTTTGTACATAGGGCCTCCTTTTAAATACAAGAATGCAGTTTTATAGTTAAAAGAAAAAGTTTCTACTCTATAAATAAAGCAAAAAGGCGGAAAACTCCACCTTTTTATTATTCGCCAACTGCAAATCTAGCAAATTTATCTACCGTTATATTTTCTCCTACTTTAGCTATCGTAGAATTAATGATGTCTTTGATACTTTCCCCTTCACCAAAAACATATTCCTGTTCAAGAAGACAATTTTCACTGTAGAATTTTTCCAATTTATTTTCTACAATCTTTTCCTTAATATTTTCAGGCTTGCTGGAATCGTTTAACTCTTCTAAGTAAATTTCTTTTTCTTTATCGACAACTTCTTGAGGTACATCTTCCCTTGAAATCCATTTTGGATTCATCGATGCAATTTGAAGAGAAATCTTCTTAGCTAAATCGTGGAAATCCTCAGTCCTAGCTACAAAATCGGTTTCACATCCTAATAATAAAAGAACACCGATTTTTTCATTATGATGAATATAAGAATAAACTATACCTTCGTTGGTGACTCTTCCAGCTTTCTTTGCAGCTTTTATAGCACCTTTCTTTCTTAAAATTTCAACGGCTTTATCTATATCCCCGTTAGCCTCTACTAAAGCATTTTTACAATCCAACATTCCCGCTCCCGTTGAAGTTCTAAGATTCTTTATCTTTTCAATTGATACATCCATTTAAAATACCTCCTAATACTTATTATTACTGATTTTAAAAAAATAAAACCTTATGTTAGCGCCACCTTCGCCCCACTCCCCACCCATAACGATCGATAAAACCACTGTATTTTAACACAATTAATTGAATATTAAAATAAGAAAATTATTGTTTTATTACTATTTTTTTAATAGTTTTTCTTGTAATTTTGATTCGACGAATTTAGAAACCCATTTACTAACATCTCCATTGTAAGATGCGATTTCTTTGATCATAGACGAAGAAATGTAAGAAAAATCAGTATCAGCCATCAGAAAGAAAATCTCTAACTGCGGAAAAAGCATATGATTTGCGTTTGCCATTTGCAGTTCATATTCGTAATCACTGACCGCTCTTAAACCTCTTATTAAATTATAAATTTTTTTTTCTTTTAAATAATTTACCAACAAACCATCAAAAGATTCAACAATAACATTTGGTATACCTTCTAAATCCTTTTTTACCATTTCAATCCTTTCTTGTAGGGAAAAAAGATACTTTTTGTTGGGATTATTCACAACAACAACATAAAGTTTGTCAAACCTTTCACTCGCTCTTTTCACTATATTAACGTGTCCATAGGTTATTGGATCGAAACTCCCTGGATATGCTGCGTCCCTGATTCCCATTATTAAATTTCCCCCATTTCAATAAATATTGATTACACCAGAAGCTAAAACAACACCGCTTTCATCATAAATTGTTGCAAATTGACCAGGTGTAACGGCAAATATAGGTTCTTTAAAATTTACTTTTAAAGTATGATCATCGGTCTTTTTAACAACTGCGGGCTTTTCTTCACTTTTTTTGCGAACTCTACAAAATCCTTCTATTTCTTTGAAATCTACAAAAAAGTTGACGTTTTGTACAATAAGTTCTTTAGAATACATTTCTTCAGTAGGTGCAACTATAAGAACATTCTTTTGAGGAAGTATTTTATATACATGTAATTTCACATTTGCGTTTTTATAGTAGCTTATCCCGGTACGTTGACCAATAGTGTAATTCATGTATCCAGTGTGAGTTCCTATTTCGTTTCCTTCTAAATCGTAAACTTTTCCTTCTTCAGGATTAACTCCATATTCTTTCAGAAATCTTCTATAATCGTTATCAGGAATAAAACACAATTCTTGACTGTCAGGTTTATTTGCTACGCTTAACCCTATTTTTTTTGCTATATCCCTGATTTCAACTTTATACATATTTCCCAATGGAAAGTGCAATTTGGGAAGAGTATTTCTGTCTATGTACGATAGAAAGTATGATTGATCTTTGTATTGGTCAACACCTTTTTTAATAACATAGGTAGAGTACTTTTCAGAATACTCTCTCATTAAATAGTGACCACTGGAAACAAAATCTGCACCATAGCTATGAGCAATCTCCAAAGCTTTCCCAAACTTAAAAAACCTGTTGCATAACATGCAAGGATTAGGTGTTTTACCTTCTTTGTAGGTATTTATAAAATAATTGATTATTTTTTCTTTAAATTCCTTTTTTATATCAACGATCTGAAAATCATCGAGATCTAACTTATTTGCAATTTTTAAGGCATCTTGTGTATCTGAAGGACTACAACAAACTTTCTTTTTTTCAGGGATCATTGAAAAAACAATATCGCTCACCGTTTTGAAATGAAGCCCTATAACTTGATAATTTTGTTCTTTCAAAAGATAGGCAGCAACAGAGCTATCTACCCCACCACTCATAAGCATTAATACTTTTTTATTAAACATTTATTTTTTTTAATCTACCTCCTACATTTTCTGAGATCTTAATCTGTGCAATTTTTCTTCCGTAATCAATTATATCTTGCAAAGTCATTTTATTCAGCTCTAACATGATAGAATTATTAACCCTTTTCCATACAAATTCAACGGCACACTCTATTTCCAACGAACATTCTCCAACAATACAATCAAAAGATTGAAGGGGTTTATCTAAAACTTGAATAATTTCACTTAACCGTAAATCTTCTGGATTTTTAGCCAAAGCATATCCACCAAATTTACCTCTAACAGATTTTACAATTCCTGCATCACGTAATTCTATAAAGATTTTTTCAAGAAAATCTTTTGGTATGTTTTGCCTTTCAGACAATTCACTAATAGGTACTTTTTCTTTTCCTTCATCTTCGGTTAATACGGCTAATTCAAACAAAGCTCTTAAAGCATAACTGCTTTTGACAGTAAGCGACATTATTTATTCCTCCTTTTAAAATAAACGTTTCATCGTTGTTCAATAATAAATTAAAGCTTCATAGAAATACATCAAATAAACTTCTTAAACATTACACCTCTATACATCTGATTTTCTACCAACAACGTAAACAGTTAAATTCTGTAAACTATTATTAGCTAACCTTACATCATTTACATATATATCAATTTTATTTCCCAAAACTTTGGCTCCTGTATCTTGAACTTCAAAATACCCATTATTTGGAAGATCTGACAATTCAGGTATGTATACTATCGTTCCTAAAGGTAGGACATCGGGATCTGCTGCAATTGTTTTGTAGGGTATTGGTTTTTCTCCAGACCTTGTTAACCTAAAGGTTGGAGAATAAACAAGTTTGTCATCCCATTCTGTATAGTAAGTTGCCTGGAATTCTCCAATCATATTGTAAAAAAGTTTTAAAGGGTCTCTTGGCTCTCCGTTCTTCCATAATTCAACTGTAACAATACTACCTGCTTGAGCAATTCCTAACGATGTATTCGAATCAACCCATCTACCTTCATCAACATACGGTGTTTTTAAATTCCCTATGACACTTATAATAGCATTTCCATGATCCACTTTTATATACCAATTGTTGTTCGATAATTTTCCAGTCTCAATTACTCTTCCAGGCAGGACAGGATAAACTTGTTCGGTTTGAACCAAAACTCCTATCCCGCTTGAAACTCCAGCAGCATTCCTTTCTCCAAACCTTACAACAACATTTTTATAATTGGCAGGTGAAGTTTTAGGAAAAGGCCATCTTATATACTCTTCAATATTATTCACCGGTATGATTAATTCTTGCCCTACTTTAATATTCGTGGATTGTAAATTGTTGGCTTGCAAAATAATTTGAACACCATTGTTTCCTAATTTAAAGGCATTTGAAATGCTTATTAGAGTATCCCCCGACTTAACTTGATACCTAACTTCGTTTGAATTCTCAAATAAATAATTAGCCTCGGCTTCTCCTACAGAGCTATAAAGTTGATCGATCTTCATTTCAATATTTTGTATTTGACCAAGGTATTTCTCGTTTAATGAATTTGGTGGTTGAGTGATAACCTTTTGAAGCTCATATTTTATATTGTCTACTTCCTTATCTAAAGAAGCAACCATATTTTCTAAAGATTTTACGTTCAAAATATCTTCACTCTGGTTTTTATAATAAAATTTAGATACGGTCTCTTCCGTTTTATAATCTACTATGTTTTCCACATATTTTTCTAAATTAAGTTTGTCTACCTCTTGTTGAACGAGTTCTTTTATATTACCGTTTTCCAAAAAGTAAAACTCAGAGTTTTTAAAACTTTGTTCTAAACTATTAACCTTTTCCGTTAATGAATTCACACTATCTAAAAGGATCTTTTGATCATTTTTGGGAATATTGTTCACAACATTCTGTAATTCTGTAATTTGAATTTCCAATTGCGATACTCTTTGATTTAAATCAGTGTTTATAGTATTATTAACATTTTTTTGAGACACATTGTTAATTTGATCCTCTAAACTTTGCACCCTTTGATCTAAATCTAGTAGTTTATCAATAGATTCAGAACTCCGCCCTTCATACAGATAATTTTCCAAGGTTACTACCCTGCTATCAATATTGGTATACTGATCTTTTAAACTTTTTGTCATATCATAAGCATAACTGTTATTCTTTGAAATTTGATAAATTTCGTCAGATAAGGTATTAAGTTTTTCTTCCATTTGAGTTAAACGCTCATCCAATTCATCCAATTGATTTTGAATTAACTCTAAGTTCTCGCTTGGCAAAGTGGTTTCTTGAGAGGTTGGTTGAAAAACTGTACACCCAGATAGAAAAAATACCAGACCTAACAGAAAAATCCAAAATAATTTCCTCACTTTAATTCACCCCTTAGAAATTTTGCAGCCTTTAAATACGGATTTGCAGGATTATTATAATTTTTTAATAAATAATCAAACAACTTCGCCGCTTCTTTTCTATTATTCAATCTATAATTTATATAGCCTAGATAAAACAGCGAAAATATATAATCTTCTTCTGAAAATGTTTCATAGTTCTTTTCAATTATCTTTCCACAATAGTAAAGTATTCCTAACTCTTTTTCTTTTTCATTTTGTTCCCGGTAGTACCAAGCAAATTTTACTAGAATTTTTACTACTTCACTAGGCAGCCCCAAAATAGCATAAATATTGGCTGCTATCATAAGTTGAATTGCATAAAATTCATAAGATTTTGAAGAAGAATTATCTACTTCTGGAAGGGATAGTTTATTTATATTATTTAAAAACTGTTTAACTTCTTCGATGTTTTGAGAATTTAAGTATTCATATATATAATCTTTATCTTTTTCCTGAAAAGTAAAATAGCAATGAGGACAAGTAACTAAAGAATAGAGAGATACATTAATATCTCTGTATTCAGGTTTCAAATCTAAATCATAAGAACTTACTTTTATAGACGTTGAAGCTACTTTATCAAATGAAAATTCTTTTTGACATATTGGGCAAACTGCAAAATCTCTAATAAAATCTTTCATTCTACTTCATCAACACCTAGTAAAGCATCACAGTAGGATAACGGATCAAAGATTTGTATATCGTCTTCTTTTTCCCCAAATCCTACTAGCTTTATTGGAATATTGAGTTCATGGTTTATAGCGAAAGCTATTCCCCCTTTGGCGGTTCCATCCAGTTTAGTCACGACTATACCCGTTATATCTATAGCTTCTTTAAAAGCCTTTGCTTGAGAAATACCATTTTGACCAGTAGTTCCATCAAGAACTAACAGTGTTTCATGAGGAGCTCCTGGAACTTCCCTTTCAACCACACGCCTTATTTTTTTCAATTCATCCATTAAATTGCTTTTTGTGTGCAAACGTCCTGCAGTATCTATTAACACTACATCTTTACCTTTTGATTTTGCGTGCGTTATTGCATCGTACACCACGGCTGCGGCATCTGAACCTTTTTGGTGAGCTATTACAGTGGTATTTAACCTATTACCCCACTCTTTAAGCTGCTCAATTGCAGCAGCCCTAAATGTATCCGCGGCAGCTAAAACAACTTCTTTACCTTGGCTAGAATACATCTTTGCTAACTTAGCAGCAGTTGTAGTTTTACCGCTACCGTTTACTCCAACAATTAATATTACATAAGGTTTTTGCTGAAAGTCGTTAACTACTTCGTCTTTCTGTAAATTTTTCACTAAAATATCTCTCAATAATAAAAGGGGATCATTGTAAGAATTATCAGCTTTATATCTACTTTTTAACTCTTCCAAAATTTCATGGGAAACTTCAACACCCATATCAGACATTATTAAAATCTCTTCTAATTCTTCCAATACATCATCGTCGAGAACTTTACCTGAAAAAATAGTTTTGATATTTTTAAATATGGTATTTCTCGCTTTACTCAAACCATTTTTGAACTTTTCAAAAATTCCCATTAATATACCTCCATTATATCAATCTAAGGTTAATTTAGATTATACAATATTTTATCTTGTTTTAATAATAATAGGTAATTTGCTGATTACAAAGAAGTATTGTATAGAAACAATCTCATTAGTTATTAAATCCGTTCCATATAAAGTAAAATCTACTGGTATTTTTCCATATCTATCTTCCAAATTCAATATGGTAATGTATTCATCTTTATCTCCACTCCATTTGATCATTATTATACCCTCAGATAACTCTCGAATAGAAAATTGGTCACAGGTTGATTTAATCTCTTTGGTCATGTTAACAATCTTCTTAAAGAAACTTAAAAATTCATAATCACCTTTGTCCCACTTAATCGGATCCTTTTCGAAAAGGTTAGGTAGTTTTTCCATCATTAATTCTTGTCCAGCATATATTAAAGAAGCTCCTGGCAAAAGATTATAGAAAACAGTCCAATTTTTGATCTTGTTTTTCCCTTCTAAAACTGATGCTATTCTTGGATTATCATGATTTTCTAAAAAACGCATCTTAATAGAATTTTTTGGAAATATTGTATTCTGCAAAAAAACATGATCGAAATAATGATTCAAATCTCTCTCCCCAGAAAAATAACTTTTTAGATAATAGAAGCCATCATAATCGTATGTAAGATCAAAGCTTTGATATACCTCTGAATCTGAATGAACATTGTACCCTCTAGTTCTGAGATAATGAATAAATTTTGGATCAAGAGTTTCTGCCAACCAAATAACTTCCTTTTTTTGGTTCAATCGTTCTCTAGCTTTTTTCCAGAACTCTAAAGGTACAAGTGGTGCTACATCACATCTAAAAGCATCGACGCCAAGATCAACCCAGCTATCTAAAACTTTTATTAGATAGTCCCATAAATCCTTATTCTCATAATCCAAATCGTAAACATCCATCCAATCTTCAACTTTTCTGGTTAATTTTCCGTTTTCATCTTTCACAAACCATTCTGGATGTGTTTCAACCAGCTTTGAATCCAAAGAGGTATGATTGAAAACAATATCGATCATTATTTTTAATCCGTTATCATGTGCCTTGTCTATCAATCTTTTAAAATCCCTCTTATTTCCAATTTCTTTAGATATTTCTTCGTAATCTTTTATCGAATAAGGACTTCCATGAGTACCTTTTCTACCAACTTTTCCAATAGGATAAAAAGGCATAAACCACAGTATATCTGTCCCCAAAGCCTTAATACGTTCAATATCGTTGTATATATCATTAAAGGTTCCAGCATTTCCATAATTTCTAACAAAAACTTCATAAATTACAGAACTTTTTAACCAATTAGGTGAGTCTATTGCCACGATTGGACCTCCTCAAAGTGTAATTTTTCTTTGAATTGCAATAAATATTATATCATCGATTATATCAAATACCTACCCCTTTTTTTAAAATTTTTATATTAAAACCTTTAGTTTAATTTTTTTATTTAGAAAATCAAAATTTTTGCATTGAAACTTGACATTTTTAAAGTTTTATGTTATAATTTTTTCAAAATAACGTGAGAGTCTATCAAAATATCATCAAAAACATAAAAAATAATAGGAGGTCCTAATATGTCAAAATACCGTTTATCCAAATGCCCGGTATGTGGGGGTAAGTTAAATATCATAAAATATCGATGTGAAGAATGCGGAACTGAAATATCTGGCAATTTCGAATTAGAAGAATTTGCTCAATTAACAAACCAACAATTAAATTTTTTGAAGATTTTTATTAAGGTTAGAGGAAATTTATCGGAATTACAAAAAGAACTTGGTATCTCTTATCCTACAGCAAAAGCAAGATTAGAAGAAGTTGCCACAGCAATGGGGTACGAGTCTGAAAACATTGAAAGTAGAGAAAAAACCCTTGAAATTCTTGAAAAAATTGAAAAAGGAGAAATTACCCCTGAAGAAGCAAAAGAATTATTAAAAAAGTACAAAAAATAAAAAGGAGTGATTTTGAATGCAAAAGATTGATTTGAATGATGTAAAAGTTATTAAAATAAAGGCCAAAAATTTTCACGGAAGAATAAAAATTTGCCACAGTGAAATAACATATCTCGAATACGGAGATCAAGATATTAACGTCCGGACTGCTTGGAATTCAGATCGTACAAGCGTATCAATCGACATTGATTATGAAAAAGGTGATTTCTTATCAAAATTTTTTTCTTTCTCTAAAATGTTCCATGAAGTACCTATTAATTTGTACATAGGTGATCAAGTTAACGATATAACGTTAGACTTATCCTCAGCTGATATAGAAACGGACTTGGATTCTACCAACTTATATAATTTAGCGATCAAAACACGATCAGGAGATGTAGATATTATTGGATCTAATCAAACTAAAACTTTGAAATCTTTAAGGGTGGATACTGGGTCTGGGGATGTGAGTATCGACTTAAATAACAGTGAGATGGATGAATTGATTTTAAAAGGAGCTTCTGGAGATTTTGAAATTCACAACGTAAATATATCATATGGTGATTTTAGCATGGCTAGTGGCGATGTTCTAGTTCAAAACTCTAAAATTGTAAATCTTAAGTTAAGTGTGGCTTCCGGTGATGTCTCAATAAAAAATTCTATCGTGAAAGTAGCAAACTTTAAATCAGCTAGTGGTGATATTTTTGTAGATTCTCTAAGTGAAGATTTTTATTGTACGGTAAACACTGCTTCCGGAGATATAAATCTAATAGTTCAAGGAAGAGAGAAAATCTATTTAGAAGCTCCAATACATAGATATTCTTCATCTATAAGATCAAACGTCGATTTAGTTCAAAGTAGTGATTCTTCTACTATGCCCAAAAAAAGAGTTTTAAAAATTAATGTAATGAGTGGAGATATTAGTATCAAAGGTGTAGAACTTCATGAGAAAATCATAGAAGAAGTGGAGAAAGAAGAAAGCAAAGATATTTCCAAAGGCGACGAATTCTTAACCATTGAAGAAAAAAAGATATTGTCTTTATTAAAAGAGGGAAAGATTTCTCGATCTTTTGCGATAGAACTTTTAAAAGAGTTGGGATACTCTGAAGAGCTTGCAGAAAAATTTTTAAAGGACAGGGGGGAGTAATTATGCAAGGAAGATTAATACTGATCGCGCTAGGTATTTTAATAGTTTTATCAGTCATTTTCAACGAATTCTTAGTTAGTTTTAACTTGTTAGAATTCTTTTTTACATTGATTTTTCTTGGATACGGACTAACCTTTTTCAAAAAAAGAAACGTAGGAACTTTAGGAAGTCTAATATTTGGAATAATACTGTTGCTAGACACATTTGAGTTGTTCCCCACTTCACTAAATTTTTGGGAATTGGTTCTATTGATGATCGCATCTTATATTATTGCTGCTGGATTTAAAGGGCTGTTCCATATAAGAAAGCCCCACTTAAAGATTAACAAATCGATAATATCTGAAAATCTTCCTCCTAAATTTATAGGTGACACACTTGATTTATCAACAGATGTAGATTGGAGCTCTGTAACTATTGACTCTTCTAAGATAGAGACACCTGTAAAAGTAAAAGCTGTGATTGATAATGATATATATTCTTTTAAGAAAGAATATGACTCTTCTAAAGTCGATATTTTGAACAAGCTGAAAGTATCCAACGTAAAAGTACCTGAACGAGCAAAGATAACTGTATATTTAAACGAAAATATTAATTACAATTATCAAGCAAAATTGAACATTAGCGTAGCCTTTTTTGATCTGAGACAAATTAAAACACGAGAAGTAAGAATAAAATCTACCGCATCTAAAATCACTTTGATACCATCTCAAAAGGATAATACCACAGTTGACGTAGACTCTGAAGTTTCAGCAATAAATATAAAATTGCCAGGGGATGTCGCTTTAGTATTGAATCACATTGGAGATTTGAGCTTCAAAAATGTTGAACGAATGTATCAAAGAGAAGATGGAACTTATGTTTCTGATAATTTCTCGGAAGCATCTTACACTTGTTATCTGAACATTTCCTCTGAGATTTCGCGTCTAAATATAGAATTTATATAATTAATCTTTATTTCTATACAAATTCATATAAAATTTAAATAAATCAGGTAATTTTTTGAATCGATGGGGCTCTTCAAACATTCTATACAACCATTCTAATCCAAGCTTTTGAAAGAAAAGAGGAGCCCTTCTTGTAACACCAGCAAATACGTCAAAGCTACCACCAACTCCCATCATAAGCTTTGCTTGTAACGTTTCATAGTTTCGGAAAATAAAGGATTCCTGTTTTGGAATTCCCATCCCCACAAAAAGGAGATCTGTTTTACTATCATTAATTTTTCGAACAACCTCTCGTTCAGCACTTATATCAAAATACCCATGATGAAATCCAACAATATTTACGTTGAACATTTTCTCAATTATTTGAGCAGCTTGTCCAACCACACTCTCTTCTGACCCAAGCAAAAATATTCTATAATTATTTATTTCAGACAATTCTAATAAATATTTCATTGTATCTATACCGGGGCACCTTTCCGTCTCAATTCCTTTCTTTTTGAGTAATTTAACTATTCCCACCCCATCAGGAATGGAAAAAGAAGCTTTACTAATTGCTTTAGAATATTCGTTACCCTTTAAATATTCCATATACATCAACGCATTTAAAGTAACTATCCAAAGCTTCTCTTTTCCAATTTGATCTTCGATAAAAGAATAAATATCATCTTGACTGCCATAAACCATCGGGATATCTTTCAAAAGAAACCGTCCAACCAATATATTCACCTCTAGTAACTGCTTCGAATCGAAATATTGTATCACAATTAAATTGAAATTTCCATAAATAATTATACAAATAAAAGGTTGAATTAAGAAAAATGTTTACACTATAAAAACAAAAATTGACGTTTAATTAACCAAATTCCTTATCTTTCATTGTATAATACTTTGAACTTTGATGATAAAACTTCTCAAATTAGGAGGAAGGATCATGGAAAAAACTTTACTTAGCCAAGACAAAAATGTTAAGAAATACCTCATCAAATTTTCTAAAGATGAAATTGAAAAAATTGAAGATCAAATCGTTCGAGAAATTAATCAACATTACACCTTTGAAGGATTTAGAAAAGGTAAGGTCCCCAAACAGGTTATTAAGTTGCGCTTAGGTTCTGATTTCAATAATATGTTATTAGAAGAAGCGGAACATGAGCTGGATCACAAAATCAGAGAAGAAGAAAAGTTGCTTTTCCCAATTATTGTTGAATCAAGAGCTCAAGATGAGGAACACATAGAATTCGAGGTTTTACTTCACACCTATCCTGAAATTATAAAAACAGAATTTGAAAATATTACGGTTAAAATCCCTGAATCTAAAGAAGTGGTTGAGGACTTTGTACAAAGAAGATTGAATGATTTACTGGAGAGCAACGCAATATTAGATCCCAAAGAAGAACCCATACAGTACGGAGATTATGTAAGAATTAATTATGATTTAGTAGATGAAAACGGTGAAGTGATTAAATCTGATGAAGAAGAGGAAATAATAGTTAGAGAAGATGATGAAAGAGAACTCGTTAAAAAACTCATAGGAAAAACTACTGGTGAGGAATTTGAATTAGAAAAAGAAGATCAAGACAAAAAATTGATTCAAAAAGTTCGAATTGCACAAGTTTATACAAGAAAACTTCCTGAACTAAACGATAATTTCGCAAAAGAGCTGAATATTGAAGTAGAAACATTGAACGAGTTGAAAGAGACGTTGAGAAAAGAAGGAGAAGATGCCGTTAAAAATTGGCAGGATCAATTTGTGGTTAACTATATCTTATCGGAGTTACCTAATTATGTGGATATTGATATATCTGATGAAAGTGTAAATTATTATATTGATGCAACCATAAACGATCTTAAAAACAAGGGTAAATACGAAGAAAACTTAAAAAAATACGATAATGACGAAAATAAATTGAGAGAGGAAATCAAAAAGAGTGCATTGAATTGGATAAAAGAGATGGTTGTCATCGAAAAACTATCCTTAGAAAACGATATCAAAGTAGGAAACGAAGAGTTATCACAAGAGATCAAGAACTTCTCAACTATGTATGGTTTACCTTTCTCACGTGCTCAGGAAATAATAAGCTCAAATCCTGAACTATCTAATGAAATTCTATGGAACAAATTAAGAGAAAAAGTAGCCCAATTCATCAAAGAGAAAGTACAAATAGTTGAAATATCAAAAGAAGAGTTCGAAGGTGAAAATGTAACCCCAACCGAAGATCAAAAAGAAGAAAAAGTAAATACTGATAATGATGCAAGTGAAGAAGAGACTGGACAAAATTAGAATTATATGATAAAATACATTTGAAGTTGAAGGGGACGTGGTGAAGCTGGTTATCATGCCGGTCTGTCACACCGGTGGCCGCGGGTTCGAGTCCCGTCGTCCCCGCCAATTTGGCAACGTAGCCAAGGGGTCAAAGGCGGCGGTCTGCAAAACCGCTATTCGAGGGTTCAAATCCCTCCGTTGCCTCCATTATAACTAAGTTATCCCTGTGTATTACTTCCTCAGGACCAACGTTTTCTTTGAATGTAAGTATTTCATTGGTTTTTTTACCAATTATTTCTTTTAATTCCTCGGAAGAATAGTTTATTAAACCTTTTCCAATGCTTTCTCCTTTTTTATTAGATATCAAAACCAGATCTCCGACGGAAAAACTACCTGATACACTTATAATTCCTACCGCTAATAGACTTTTTCCTTTTAAAAGTGCTTCATGGGCTCCATTATCCACAATCAATTTGCCTTTTGGCTTTAAGCTGAATTGAATCCATCTCTTCCTTTTGCTCATCCTTTTTCCTTTGGGTAAAAAGGTTGTACCAAGGTTAAACTGCCTATTTTCAATATTATCCACAGCCTTTGTAATAATACCCTCTTCATAAGATGGGAGAATTGTTAAAGGTATTCCTGAGGCGATGGAAATCTTTGCTGCTTTTAATTTTGAACTCATCCCGCCGGTACCTAGTTTACCACTTTTTCCATTAGCAAGATTTTCAAGCTCAGGAGTAACTTCTTCAACAATATTGATCAGTGATTTCGGATTACCTAAATCTTTCAACAATCCTGGAATATCTGAGAGAATGATCGATAAGTCTGCTTCCAACAAACTTGCTACTTGAGCAGATAAAACATCATTATCTCCGAATTTGATTTCATCTGTCGTTATTGTATCGTTTTCATTTACAATAGGTATCACATCATTTTCTAAAAGTGCATTCATGGTATTGTATGCATTTAAATAACGCTGACGATTAGAAAAATCGTCAGCTGTTAAAAGTATTTGTGCCACTTTAATATTTTTAACTGCAAAAAGATCACGATATTTGGAGATCAATACACCTTGGCCAACTGCTGCACAAGCCTGCTTTTCTGCAACAGAATACGGTTTGTAACTGTAACCTAATTCACTTCTGCCAGCTGCTATAGCTCCTGATGAAACAATAATTATATCTTTTTTTCTTTTAAACTTTAAGTCAGTCACTTGCTCGACAATTTTATTCATCTTACCAACATTTATTCCATTCTCATCAGCTATTGAGCTACTACCAACCTTTATAACTATCTTATTGATTGTATTTTTCAAAAAAATCACCAACCATTCAACTCAAAAATGAAATAATTTTATTTTTCATAGACTCTATGTTACCTTTTCCACCTAAATCTGGTGTTAAAACTTCTATATCTTTAACCGTTGCAGAAATAGCATTTTCGAGTTTTTTTGCTAACTTATTCAGTTTTAAATAATCTAATAACATAATGGATGAGCTTAATAAAGCAATCGGGTTTGCTATACCTTTATTGGCTATATCTGGAGCACTTCCATGGACCGCTTCAAAGATCGCAGCATCCTCGCCAATATTAGCAGCTGGAGCAAGACCCAATCCTCCTATCAAACCTGCGGCTAAATCGGAAAGGATATCTCCGTACAAATTAGGAGCGACAATTACATCATATTTTTCAGGATTCAATACCAACTGCATAGACATATTGTCAACGATCTTTTCTTCGTACTCTATTTCAGGATATTCGCTTGCAACTTTTCTAATAGATTCTAAAAATAAGCCATCTGTAATCTTTAGAATGTTTGCCTTATGTACAGCTGTAACTTTCTTTCTTTTATTTTCTTTTGCATATTTAAATGTAAAATATGCAATCTTATCGCTTGCATTTTTTGTTATCACTCTAACGGCACAAGCTGTATCGTCGATCTTGTATTCAATCCCTTTATACAAACCTTCGGTATTTTCTCTCACTACAACCAAATCGACATTATTGTATTTGGTATTGAGGCCCACTAAACTTTTAATTGGTCGTAAGTTTGCATACAGGTTCAACCTTTCTCTTAGTGTAACATTCACACTTCTAAATCCTTTACCTATTGGCGTAGTTATCGGACCTTTCAAAGCTACTTTGTTTTTCCTAATCGAATCTATTACATAATCAGGCAGAGGAGTTCCATATTTCTCAATTACCTTCTCTCCAGCTTCCACTAAATCCCAACTAATAGGAACGTTCATATGCTCAAAGACATCTACAACTACAGAGGTTATTTCTGGACCTATTCCATCACCCGGAATCAAAGTAACTGTATACATAAAATCACCTACTAATCTATTAATTCTAAAGTACCGTATTTTTTGTAATAATTAACCAAACCCCCACTTTGTAAAATCTTTAACATCACTTTGGGGAGAGATTTAATCTTCAAAACTTCATCTTTGGTAAGATTCTTAACTATACCTTTTTCTAGATCAACAGTCAATAAATCACCTTCATCTATATTATTAGTGGGAACTTCAACCAAAGGTAACCCAATATTTATGGAATTTCTATAAAATATTCGGGCGAAAGAAGTTGCTATTACAGCACTGATACCAGCATGTTTTATCACTAAAGGCGCTTGTTCTCTAGAAGAACCACAACCAAAATTTTCTCCTGCAACGATGAAATCACCTTTTTTGATTTCATTATAAAAATTTGGCCTTAGATCCTCCATCAAATGAACAGATAATTCGTCCATATCGATGGTACTGAATTTGTATTTTCCGGAGATAATATAGTCGGTGTTTACATCGTCACCAAATTTATGTGAATAACCTTTTAATTCCATTATTTGTCCTCCCGTTCAAAAAATTATTTGTCACAAATATTTTCGAGGATCCGTTATTTTTCCCTCAATACAAGAAGCCGCCACTGTGGCAGGTGATCCCAAATAGATGAAAGCTTTGTTGTTTCCCATTCTTCCTTTGAAATTTCTATTCGCGGAAGAAATTACATTCTCTCCATCAGAAGGTACTCCATTGTGTGTACCGACACAAGGCCCACAACCTGGGGCAACTACCGTCGCTCCTGCTTGAATTAAAGTTTGAATTATTCCCTCATTCATAGCTTTTAATAAAGTATCTTTAGATGCAGGAGCCACAATAAGTCTAACACCCTTATGGATTCTCTTGCCTTTTAAGATATTCGCAGCTATTCTTAGATCTTCAATTCTTCCGTTAGTGCACGTACCTAACAAACCTTGATGTATAGGAATACCTTCAACTTCACTAATTGGACTAACATTATCAACAGCATGGGGTTTGGCAATTTGAGGTTCTAAATCGCTGACATCAAATTTATATATTTCTTCATAATTTGCACTTTCATCTGGTTCGTAACTTTTAAATGGTTTATCAGTTCTTTCCTTTATCCAATTTTCAGCTTTTTCATCAACTTTCATCAAACCGACTTTGGCTCCCATTTCCACTGACATATTAGAAATGGTAAATCTTGCCTCAACCGATAAATTATCAATAACTGGGCCCTCAAACTCTACAGCCTTGTAAGTTGCTCCATTGGCTGTCAGATTCTTTATAATATACAACGCAACATCCTTAGAATAAACACCTGTTGGCAGAGAACCTTCTAAAACAATTTTTACACTTTGTGGTACCTTAAACCATAACTTGCCACTCGCCATAGCAATAGCCAAATCTGTTGAACCGACACCCGTTGAGAAACAATTAATAGCCCCATAAGTACACGTGTGAGAATCAGCCCCTATTACGATCTGTCCAGGTAAGGCATGGCCTTTTTCAGGAATTAATTGATGACATATACCCTCACCGATATCGTAAAACTTCGTACCGTAATTGCTACTAAAATCTCTCATCAACTTATGTAAGGCAGAGACTTTTTCACTTGGACTGGGTGCATTGTGGTCTATTACAAAAGCAACTTTTTCAGGATTCGCAACTTTTTTTGCTCCAACATTTTCAAACGTCTTAATAGCTAATGGAGTGGTTCCATCTTGCCCCATCATGAAATCAACATCAACTATCACTATTTCCCCTGCTTCCACATCTCTACCTAAATGATCACTGAATATCTTTTCAGATATTGTTTTGTAGGTTGACATCCTTTATCTTTTCCTCCCTCATTTCATTGTATAGATAGATTAACTCTTTATCGAATAGGCTTCTTTTGAGCTGAACAGATAGAGATCTTACCCTTTTTAAAATCTCTTCTGCTTGTTCTGGAGTTAGATCTATATCGTACTCTTTAAACTTTGCAACAATTGCGTTCCTCCCGGAATGTTTTCCAATAAGTATTTGTCTTTGTAATCCTACTTCTTCTGGGGAGAAAGATTCGTATGTTTTTGAGTCTTTCAAGACACCGTCTGTATGAATGCCTGATTCGTGGGCAAAAACATTATGACCTACGATTGTTTTTGATAAAGGAAGCACCCTTCCTGAAGCCTTGGCAACATATTCACAAACTTCTTTTAGTAAATTAGTCTTTATTCCCAAATCATTTTTGTAAATGTATTTAAGAGCCATCACTACTTCCTCTAAAGCTGCATTCCCTGCCCTTTCACCTAATCCATTTACAGTAACACCTGCGTATTTAGCGCCTGCTTTTATTCCCGCTAACGTGTTTGCAGTAGCTAAGCCAAAATCGTTGTGGGTATGCATCTCAATATCGATACCAACTTCGTCTATTATTCTTCTGATATGTTCGTAGATAGAAAATGGTTCCATCATTCCAACGGTGTCACAGTATCTTAACCTATCTGCACCTGCTTCTTTAGCCTCTTTAGCAAACTTTATAAGAAAATCCATATCACTTCTTGAAGCGTCTTCAGCGTTTACAGAAACGTATAAATTGTGCTTTTTGGCAAATCTTGTAGCATCCACCATACTTTTTAATACCCAATCCCTATCTTTTTTTAGTTTGTGTTTGATGTGAATATCTGAAGTGGAAATAGAAATTGCAACCGCATCGACCCCACAATCAATGGATTCTTCAACATCCTTTATAACTGCTCTATTCCAGCCCATAATTGAAACACCTAAGTTTAACTTACATATCTTCTTTATGGCTTCCTTTTCATCTCCACCCATCGTAGGAATCCCGGCTTCGATCTGATAAACACCTAACTCTGCTAACATCTTCGCTATTTGGACCTTTTCTTCATTGGCAAATACCACGCCGGCAGTTTGCTCTCCATCTCTTAAAGTTGTATCAACTATATATACGTTACTCACGTTCTTTTGTACGTTCTTCTTTCCATTACATTTAGAAGAATCGTACCCTCCCTCCTTTCAGTTTTATATACTCTCTTTGGGAACTTTAAAACATGCCTTAGTAACCCTTCGCCCTGCTCCCCGCCCATAAGGATAAAAGTTCTTTTGATTTTTTTAATTATACCTTAAATTTAAAGATATATCAAGTTCATGGAAAGATTCTTATTATATCAAGACCTTTATTTTCAGGCAATCCAAACATTAAATTCATATTTTGTACTGCCTGACCACTGGCACCTTTCACTAAATTGTCAATCACAGACATGATTATTAAAGTATTTGTATGTTCATCAATTTCAAAACCTATTTGGCAATAATTGGAGCCAACCACACTTTTTGTAGATGGATACTTTCCAGGGTTCAGAATTTTTATGAAATAATCGTTTTTATAAAACTCTTGGTAAAGATCGTAAACCTCATTTAAGGTTATATCTGATCCCAAATTACAGTAAATCGTACTTAAAATTCCTCTTGTCATAGGAACAAGATGTGGGGTGAAAACAATTTTTACCTCTTCTTGCATTATTTTTGATAACTCCTGCCCTATTTCTGGAATATGTCTATGTTTAGCCACGTTATAAGGTTTTGTATTTTCGTTACATTCTGAATATAAGTTACTAAATTTAGGTTCATGACCTGCACCTGATACCCCAGATTTACTGTCAATAATTATGTTTTTATCTGATACAACTCTATTTTTTAAAACAGGGGCTAATGCCAAAATCACACTAGTTGGATAACAACCTGGATTGCCCACAATTTGTGCATTTTTAATCTTTTCCCTATTTAACTCAGTTAATCCGTAGACTTTGTTGAATTTATCGTATTCTATGTCATCATTTGAACCATACCACTTTTTGAAGACATTAAAGTCATCGAAACGAAATGCAGAACCTAAATCTATCAATCTCTTACCTGCATCCATTACCATCTGAGCTATTTCAAAAGTTAGTTCGTGAGGTAAAGTTGAAAATATTATATCGCAAGTAGCAACCGCTTTTTTGAAATCATCACCCTCTAATATAAGGTCACAAATTCCTTGTAATCCCGGATAAACTTCTGAAATTAATTGGGATTCAAAGTGTTTTGATGACAAATAACTTATTTTAGCATTCGGGTGTTTTGAAAGAATTCTGACTAATTCAATACCTGTGTATCCTGTTGCCCCAAGTATACCAACCTTCATACATCTTCCTCCCATCTTGCTGCCCCTATTGTTTTACGGCGTTTTAGAATATTTTTTAGATCTAAAAATTCATACACATCCTCATCTATCAGCTGACAAAAATTTCTAAATTCAGAAATATTAAGCTCTTCTAAAGAGACATTTTTTGTTATAGCATATGCAACTAATTTTCCAACTATATCGTGAGCGGTTCTGAAAGGGATCCCTTTTTTGACCAAATAATCTGCCAGATCCGTTGCATTGAGATAGCCAAATTTTACCGCCTCTTCCATCTTTTTTTCGTTCACACGTATCGTTCCCAACAAACCAATAAATACCTTTAAACAACCTTTTAATGTATCAACGGTATCAAACAGAGGTTCTTTATCTTCTTGCATATCTTTGTTATATGCTAGGGGTAAGCCTTTCATAGTTGTTAAAAGGGCAAACAAATTTCCATATACCCTACCTGTTTTACCCCTGATTAATTCAGCGGAGTCTGGATTTTTCTTTTGTGGCATTATACTACTTCCAGTCGAATATTGGTCACTTAATTCCACAAAATTGAACTCTTGGGTAGACCAAAGTACTACTTCCTCAGAAAATCTACTCAAATGCATCATTATCAGGGAAGCTATTGATAAGAATTCAATGATAAAATCCCTATCGCTTACTCCGTCAATACTGTTTAGTGAAACCTCTTTAAAGTCTAACAATGAAGCCACATACATTCTATCTATATCGTATGATGTTCCAGCTAAAGCTCCTGAACCTAAAACCAAAACATTCACTCTTTTTAAAGAATCTTTCAACCGTTCTATATCCCTTTTAAACATCTCCATGTAAGCTAATAAATGATGTGAAAATGTGATAGGTTGAGCTCTTTGCATATGTGTGTAACCGGGCATAATTTTGTTTTTGTGCTTTTTGGAAAGTTCCAATAAAACAGCGTTTAATTGGCCTAATAAATCTATAATTTTTAATATTTCATTTCGTAAATACAATCTTTCATCTGTTGCTATTTGGTCGTTCCTACTTCTTGCTGTGTGAATTTTTTTGCCAACGTCTCCTATCTTTTCAACCAACATTTGCTCTACCAATGTGTGCACATCTTCTACCATTGGAATCTCTTCAAACTTTTCTTCTTTTATTTCTCTTAACGCTCTTTCAATTTGTTCAAACTCTTCGTCAGTAATTATTTTTGCCTTTTTCAACCCTTTCGCATGGGCTAAAGAAGCTTCTATATCGTAGGGCAATAATCTGATATCGACATTTATCGATGAATTAAAAATTTCCATATCTTCTGCAATTTTTTCTTTAAACCGACCACCCCACAATTTCATTGTTCTCCTCCTACAGTCGTTTTGTTATATTTTTGATTTTCAACAAAATGCTTCATCTGATAAGCTCTCATCTTCAAAGGTAGTCCAAACAAGTTTATAAAACCTTCTGCATCCTTTTGATCATAAATCTTATCTTCTCCAAATGTAGCTAACTCTTCGTTGTATAAGGAATATGGTGAACTTAATCCTGCAATTATAATGTTCCCTTTGTAAAGTTTCAATTTCACAACACCGGTAACAACCTTCTGCGTTTCATCAACAAAAGCATCTAAACTTTCTTTCAACAGAGAGAACCACAATCCATTATAAACAAGATCCGCATACTTTTGTGCCACTAAATCTTTGAATCTTGACGTTTCTTTGTCAAGTACCAAGCTTTCCAGTTCTTTATGTGCAGTATATAGTAATGTTCCACCTGGAGTTTCATACACACCTCTTGATTTCATTCCAACTAATCGATTTTCTACGATATCTGCAATCCCCACACCATTTCTTGATGCAATTTCATTGGCTTTTTTTATCAACTCTACGGGCGAAAGTTCTTCTTCGTTTATCTTCACTGGAATCCCTTTTTCAAATTCTATGGTTACATATTCAGCAACATCGGGTGCTTTTTCAGGTGGAGTAACCATATCGAATAACTCAGGTTTAGGTTCATTCCATGGATTCTCTAAATCTCCTCCTTCATGGCTTATATGCCATATATTTTTATCTACACTGTATATTTTTTCTTTGGTTATAGATATTGGAATTCCCTTCTTTAGGGCATAGGCAATTTCTTCCTCCCTAGACTTAATTTCCCATATTCTCCAAGGAGCAATAATTTTTATAGAAGGATCTAATGCCTTAATAGATACTTCAAATCTTACTTGATCATTACCTTTACCTGTACAACCATGAGCAATAACATTTGCACCTTCTTTTTGGGCAATCTCAACTAGTTTTTTTGCCATTAGAGGTCTTGCAAAGGATGTTCCCAATAAGTATTTACCCTCGTAGATTGCTCCAGCTTTTAAGGTTGGATAAATATAATCGGTTACAAATTCTTCCACAACATCTTCTACATAAACCTTACTTGCACCACTTGAAAGAGCCTTTTTTTCGATAGCATGAGTTTCCTCTCCTTGACCTACATCGATACATACCGCAATAATTTCACAATCATACTTTTCTTTTAGCCATGGTATGATTACAGATGTATCTAACCCTCCTGAATATGCCAATACTACCTTTTCCCCGGTTTTCATAAATGATTCACCTCTTTTTGATATTTGTAGATTTTTTAGTAGATTATGATAATAATCTACATATTCGTTCAAGGACTGTATATTATTTTCCCCAATTTTGCAATTCTTTGTTGCTTCAATTGATTTTTGAGCTGTTTCCAATGCTGTAAATAACGGAATGCTGTTTTCTAAGCATGCTCTTCTTAACTTGAATCCAAAGTTGGATACGTTCTTCCCTTTTGTAGGTAAATTAATAACCATTGAAAAATAACCTTTCTTTACTAACTCTAATGATTTTTGATGATTTATCTCTTTTATTTTAATATCTATCAATTTAAAAGCTTCTGCTGTCCCGGTGGTTCCCCACAATTCGTATCCACAGCTTTGAAGATATTTAACAAAACTTTTACTCCCCTTTACTACTTTTTCTGGAAATGATAATAGTACATTACCTGTAGAAGGAACATCCAAATGAGCGCTTTTAAAAGCTTTATACATCGCATTATGATAATTGAAATCGATGCCAAGAGTTTCCCCTGTGGATTTCATTTCTGCGCCTAATGCAACTTCAACACCTGGCAATTTCTCTAATGAAAATATTGGTGCTTTAACCACCGTATATGGGATTTTCGGATAAAAAGGTTCGTAATACCCAAGTTCTTTCAAGTTATTACCTAATGCAATTTCAACCGCGAGTTTTATCATAGGGATTCCCGTTACTTTACTGATTATTGGAACTGTCCTTGAAGCCCTAGGATTCACTTCTATAACGTAAACTTTTCCCTCTTTCACGATAAATTGAATGTTTATTAAACCTTTAACGTTCACCGCTTTTGATATTTTTTCAACGTATCTCACAATTTCTTTCTCTTCTAATTCAGACAAGCTTTTGGCAGGAAATACAGCAAAACTATCACCTGAATGAATTCCCGCTTTTTCAATATGTTCCATTATTCCAGGAATTAATACATTTTCTCCATCAGAGACTGCATCAACTTCAGCTTCTATCCCTTCTATATATTCATCTATTAGAACTGGTCTATTGGGTGATAAGCCTAAAGCATGTGATAAATACTCGAATAATTCATCTTCGGAATTAACCTTTTCAATAGATTGTCCTCCTATCACATAAGAGGGTCTAACTAAAAGAGGAAACCCTATACGGTTAGCAATTTCTCTAGCTTCATCAAATGAAGTAACGTACCCACCACGAGGATGGTTGATCCCTAACTTTTTCAACAACAGCGAAAATCGTTTTCTATCTTCACACAAGTCAATATCCTCATATGAAGTTCCCAAAATTTTGATTCCACGTCTTTCGAGATCTTCGCTTAGATTCAAAGCAGTTTGCCCTCCAAACATGACCATTGTTCCCATTGGATCTTCTTTTTCTATGATATTCAAAACATCTTCTTGAGTAAGGGGTTCGAAGTACAATCTATCACCTGTATCAAAATCTGTACTGACGGTTTCAGGATTATTGTTTATGATGATTGATTTGATACCTTTTTCTTTTAATGCCCATAGAGCTTTAACTGTACAATAATCAAACTCTACGCCCTGTCCGATTCTTATTGGGCCTCCACCTATCACAATGACTTTTTTTATGTCCTTGTGAACTTCTATTTCGTCCTCTTCACCATAAGTTGAGTAGAGATATTGTGTTACTGAATCAAACTCCGCTGCACATGTGTCAACCATTTTGTATGATGGGGTAATACCATAGCGTTTTCTCAATTCTCTAACTTCATCTTCTGGTAAACCTTTTAATTCAGATATTTCTTGATCTGAAAAGCCAAGAACCTTTGCTTTAAGTAAAAGGTCGTAATTCAATTGGGAAAATCTAATACTATTTTCAAAATCGACGATGTTTTTTATTTTTTCTAAAAACCAGTTATCTATATAAGTTAATTTATGAATATCAAAAACCTTATAACCTCTTCTAAGTGCTTCGGCAATATGAAATAATCTTTTTTCGTTTGGGATGTGTAAATGTTCTACTAATTCTTCATCGCTCTCATTTTGCACCTCTTTAATTCTCAAGCCTTTAATTTTCATATCAAGGGAGCGAACTGCCTTTAATAAAGAACTTTCAAAGGTACGTCCAAGTGCCATCGTTTCCCCGGTGGATTTCATTTGTGTACCTATTTTTTTATCAGCTTGATAAAACTTATCAAAAGGCCATCGTGGAATCTTTGTCACAACATAATCTAAAGATGGTTCAAAAAAAGCTGTTGTTTTTCCCGTAACCGGATTTTTTATTTCATCCAAAGAAAATCCTAACGCGATTTTCGTAGCAATTTTTGCTATCGGATACCCGGTTGCTTTGGACGCTAAGGCACTGGATCTACTCAAACGAGGATTCACTTCAATAACTCGATATTCTTTGTTAGAAGGATTGAGGGCAAACTGAATATTGCAGGCACCTTCTATCTTTAAAGCTTTTATTATCTTAATGGATGAGTCCCTTAACATTTGATGTTCTTGATCTGTCAACGTTTGAGAAGGTGCCACAACTATACTATCTCCAGTGTGAATTCCAACAGGATCAAAATTTTCCATATTACATACGGTGATGCAATTATCAAAAGAATCTCTAACTAACTCGTATTCGATCTCTTTCCAACCCAATAACGATCTTTCTATTAAGACTTCTTTCATCATACTCTTTTTCAGCCCATTCTCTACAAATTCGATTAACTCTTGTTCGGTGTAAGCGAATCCACCGCCTGTTCCTCCTAAAGTGTATGCTGGCCGTATTATCAAAGGATACCCAACTTGGCTAGCAAAATTTAGGGCTTCGGATACTGTTGACACAGTGAGGCTTTCAGCGATAGGTTCTTCAATTTCTTGCATTTTTCTTTTAAATAATTCTCTACTTTCTGCTATTTTTATGGATTCAACTGACGTTCCCAATTCTTGAATATCGTACTTATCGATAATTCCACTATCTTTTAGTTGGATAATTAGATTTAAGCCTGTTTGTCCTCCCAATGTACCTAAAATTCCATCGGGTTTTTCTTTCTCTATAATGGAAATTAAAGTATCCATTTCAAGGTTTTCCATATAAACTACATCTGCTATTTCTGTATCAGTCATAATAGTTGCAGGATTGTTGTTTACCAATATTACTTTACACCCTTCTTCTTTTAATGATTTACAAGCTTGGGTTCCTGAATAATCAAATTCTGCAGCTTGACCTATTATTATTGGTCCAGAACCTATCACTAAAACACTTTTTATTTCGCGTTTTTTTGGCATTGTTGACCTCCCCGGAAGTATGTTTTTAGTTTCTATAGATTGAATCTTTGATTTTTTTAAAAATAAAAGTTGTATCGTGAACCCCAGGCCCACCTTCTGGATGAAATTGAACAGTAAAAATGGGATACTTCTTGTGCATAATTCCCTCGATACTATGATCGTTTAAATTGATGAAGGTGATTATTACATCTTTGTTTTTCACTGACTCTTTTTCAACCATATAACCGTGGTTTTGAGAAGTGATATAACATTTATTATTCAATAAATTCTTCACAGGATGGTTGGTACCTCTATGACCAAATTTCATTTTTACAGTATTAAAACCCAACGCCAAAGATATTATTTGATGACCTAAACAAATTCCAAAAAGTGGTTTCTCACCTATAAACCCCTTAGCTAAAAGTATTGCTTCTTTTGCCTTTTTTGGATCACCGGGGCCGTTGGAGAATAATACTAAATCTGGTTGAACTTTATCTACATCATTTTTACTACTGTTATATGGAAAAACGTAAAGATCGTAACCTTTAGATTTGAGCTGGTTTACTATATTTTTCTTAACTCCCAAGTCTATTAAGGCTATCTTTGGACCGTTCCCTTGAATTCTATAAATTTCCTTTGTTGAAACGCTATCAAGTAAATTCTCATTGGAAGTTGGAACTTCAAAATCCTCCTCTGTGGTTATCACACCATTCATACTACCTTCTATCCTTAACTTTTTCGTAAGGGCCCTTGTATCTACTTTACTTAAAATAGGCACTTCATGTTGGTTTAAATAATCTAAAAGTGAATACTGAGATGTGTGATGAGAGGGAAATTGACAGTAATCTTTAACTATCAAACCTTTGATGGTGGGTCTTTTTGACTGTAAATTCTCTAAATTTACACCATAATTTCCGATCAATGGATAGGTCATTACCAGTATTTCTCCTGCATAAGACGGATCCGTTATTGATTCTTCGTATCCAGTCATAGACGTGTTAAAGACAACTTCGCCTTGTCCAAAATCTTTTTTACTTATAATTTCTCCTTCAAAAATGGTAGAATCATTTAACTTTATAAATCCTTTCATCTTAATACCCCATTTCTACAAAAACTTCTTCGAGAATATTCATACCCTTGGCTATCTCCTCTTTTGTGATTATAAGAGGAGGAACAAATCTTAAAACATTGTGGCTTAAAAGATTTATCAAAAGTCCTTTTTCCATAGCTTTTTTTACTATATCACTGCCTTCTTCTATGTCTAACTTGACTCCAATCATCAAACCTTTTCCCTTAACCTTATCAATTATCGAATGTTTTTCCTTCATTGCTAATAATTGACTTTTGAAAAATTCACCATTTTCTTTCACAGTATTCAGAAAAGATTCCTGTGCAACGTTTTTCATAACAGCCATGCCAACTGCACAGGCTAATGGATTCCCACCAAATGTCGATCCATGATCCCCGGGTGTAAATACGTCAGCTTTTTCATTCACAACAAGCACACCAATGGGGAAACCACCACCTAAGGCTTTCGCAAGGGTCATCACATCGGGTACCACTCCAGAATGTTCATAGGCAAAAAGTTTTCCGGTTCTTCCTATCCCTGTTTGAACTTCGTCAAAAATTAAAAGAAGATCGTTCTCATCACAAAGTTTTCTAACTTGTTGAAGATATTCATCTTTTGCTTCGTTTATTCCCCCTTCACCTTGAATAACTTCTAACATTACAGCACATGTATTTTCATCAATGGCCGACTTTAGTGAATTTATATCGTTGTACTCTACGCTTTCAAATCCTTCCAATAGAGGTTCGAAGTTCTTGTGATATTTTGGCTGAGCTGTTGCCGTCAATGCACCGTAGGTTCTTCCATGAAATGAGTTCTTTGCCGTGATAATTTTGTATCTTCGCCCATTGTACTTAGTGTTTCCATATTTTCTTGCCAACTTAATCGCAGCTTCATTCGCCTCTGCTCCACTGTTGCAAAAAAAGGCACTTTTCCCAAACGATTTTTCACAGATCATCTTGGCTAACTGTATTTGATTACTATTCCAATAGAGGTTAGAAATATGGATCAATTTGTCAACTTGAGATTTTACCGATTCAACAACTGCGGGGTGAGAATGCCCCAAAGCATTAACGGCGATCCCAGCTACAAAATCTAAGTACTCTTTACCGTTTTCATCCCACACCTTTGTACCTTTCCCTTGTACCAAAGTTATTGGAAATCTTGAGTAAGTATTCATTACATACTTTTTATCTTCAGAGATTATCATTATCGTATACCTCCTTAGCTATCATTGTTCCCACACCTTTGTCTGTGTATATTTCTAAAAGTAAGGCATGGGGAATTCTTCCATCTATTATATGTGCCCTTTTCACTCCATCTTCTAATGCCTGGATACAACATTTTAATTTGGGAATCATTCCACCAGTGATGAATTCAGAATTCAACAATTCTTTTGCTTCTCGATATGACAGCCTTGAAATCACACTTTCTTCATCTTCTTTGTTTTTCAAGATGCCTTCTACATCTGTCAATAAAACAAATTTATCCGCCTTCAAAGAGGAAGCAATTTTACCTGCCGCTATGTCAGCATTAACGTTATAAGTTTTCCAATCTTTCCCAATTGCACAAGGAGCGATTACGGGGATATAATCTTTTTCAGTTAAATTCAAAATTACCTCTTTATTAACATTTATTAACTTACCAACATAACCCAAATCCCCTTGGGACAAATCTTTTTCTGCCAACAATAAATTTGCGTCTTTCCCACTCAATCCAACAGCCTTTCCCCCTATTTTATTTATCAACGATGTAATCTCTTTATTTACCTTACCAACCAACACCATCTCTACTATTTCCATAACTTTTTCATCAGTTACCCTTAATCCATTTACAAATTTTGTTTCTATATTCAAACTTGCAAGCATTTTATTGATATCTGGTCCTCCGCCATGAACGATAACAGGATTCAACCCAACATATTTCATAAGTACGATATCTTTTGCGATCATCGATTTAATTTGTGGGTCTTTCATAGCGTTACCACCAAACTTAATAACAGCTATACTTCCCGCAAATTTTTTTATGTAGGGTAATGCTTCAACCAGAACTTCCGCTTTAGATATCTCATCAGAAAACTTTTCAGCTTTTATCATGTTCTGTACCCTCCATTTATTTCTACATATTTACAGCTAAGATCACATCCCCAAGAAATAGCACTCTCTTCACCATCTTTTAAATCTACAATAATTTTTAATTCTTTCTTACCTAGAATTTCTTTTGCTTTAACTTCGTTAAAATCTATAAAATGACCATCTTGACAAAGTTGAATCTTTCCTGCAGAACTTTGAAACCAGACATCTATCTTATCAGGATCAAAGTTTCCACCTGAATAACCAGCGGCTGCCAGCACCCTTCCCCAATTAGCGTCCTCTCCATGAATTGCTGTTTTGACTAAATTAGACTTGGCTATAGACCTTGAAATCAATTTAGCATCTTCTTTCGTCTTAGCATTTTTTACTTGTACCTCGAAAAATTTAGTAGCTCCCTCCCCATCCATAACGATTTTTTTAGCTAAATTTTCAACTACTTCATAAAGGGCTTTTTGAAATAATTCGTATTCTTGAGAATCTTCTATAATTTCTTCGTTCTTTGCTAGCTTATTTGCCAGAATAAGCACAGTATCGTTGGTACTTGTATCGCCATCAACCGTTATCAAATTGAAAGAATCATTAACTGATTGCTTTAAAGCCTTATTCAAAGCAGATTTAGAAATGTTTGCATCTGTCATGAGGAAAGATAACATTGTAGCCATATTGGGATGAATCATACCTGAACCTTTGGCAACCCCGGTTATTGTGATCTTTTTACCACCAATCACAACTTGTGTAGAATTAATTTTTGGGAAGGTATCTGTAGTCATTATCGCCTGTGCGAAACTTAAAAGATCATCATTTGTGTAATCAATATTTTTTTCAAATGATTCTATGCCGTTTAAAATTTTTCCGATTGGTAATGGAACACCTATAACACCTGTTGAACTTACAAACACATCATCTGACTTTAAATTTAAGATCTGAGCGGTTTTTTCTGCCATACTTATTGTATCTGAATATCCTTTTTCGCCAGTGCAAGCGTTTGCGTTACCACTGTTCACAATAACAGCTTGTATTTCATTATTCTTAATATTCTCCATACTCAAAAGAACCGGAGCTGCTTTAACTTTGTTCGTTGTGAAAACAGCTGATGCATTTGCCTTTTTTTCTGAGTATATCAATCCTAAATCTTTTTTGGACTTCTTGATTCCACAATGAATTCCCCAGACTTTAAAACCCAAAGGTAAAACAATATCTTCTTGCATAATTTCTGTACTTTCCATAAACTAACCTCCCTCTATTTTTTGACTCACCGACTTTAGAAATTCTAAAAAAAAACGGCCACATCTTAAAAGATGTAGCCGCATGGATTAAAACTAAATTAGGAGAATAACCATCTCCAACCTCATAAGCACCCATTACCGGTGCTTATGATCCACCGGCTACATGGGCGCCTCCTATCGTTATTTAAATTCATTTGATTATATGAAGTGAAATTTTTTTCACAATTAGTCATAAATTTAAAAATCTCCTTCCGTTAAATTTTAGGGATTATAACATAAAAAAATTGAGTTGTCAAATTTATATCGGCTCTTTGTCAAATATGGTTGATGGAATAATCTTAAGAGATGATGACAAGGGTAATACAGCTTTTTTTGTTGAATAATTTCAGCTCAGAAAGGATAACCGTTTACAATATGTTGTTCCTTCTGTGATGAAATTTGGTAGTTTTATGAATCTTTCTGGCATCACTCCTAATAGAACTTTTTTGGTATATCTCAAAACTTCCTTGAATCCAAAACTTATTCTTTTTATTAATTTTATGTGCGTATGACGTCCTTCT
>Ga0182240_100130_pt1 | contig 33690 bp, 29 predicted proteins | sample hydfrates4_PW_90_FD_145594 | JGI IMG/M metagenome (GOLD analysis project Ga0182240, IMG submission 145594) | Subsurface microbial communities from deep shales in Texas, USA - hydraulic fracturing test 4_PW_90 | ecosystem: Environmental > Aquatic > Deep subsurface > Shale gas/oil reservoir >...
TTTCGTAAATTTGTCGTAATATTTCGTGCCGCTGGAACATCGGTCAAATGCCTGGGGAGTTAGGCTGCAACAAGGGCCTACTATGAACCAGGAAGCTCCGTAACTTTGCTTTTGCTCTTGGAAGCCCGTGCCTTTCGCAAAGCGAAGGGAGGGGTAGTTCACTGGTCTGAGTCCGGGTTTGCTAATGCTTCTGCTGCCAGCTGTCCCACAGTTTTCTCGTACATGTTCCCGTTTTCATATAGTTTCACAATATTCTGGTCATCCTTTACGGCCTCCAGGTCGCCTTTGGCCTTGGTAGCGTCCAAAAACCCTAATAGCCATGCCGTGCAGCCCCTGACAGCAGGATCGGAATCCTGCAGGTAAGGTACAAAATAATAAGCGGTCTTTTGAATATAATCGGGGCGTGACTTAGCTATACTCACAATAGCGCTCAAAGCGCTGGGCCGCAGTGTTTTTTCACCAAGAAACTGGTAAAGCGTGGGAATATAGCCGGCAAATATATCGGGTGAATTGGCAATAATCTCCCCAATGGCATTAACCGCGCCCCAACTGGAAGAAGCCGTGTATTCAAAGGAAGTAAACAAGCCCTGCAAAAGCTTGGTAACCGGAGCCGGGTCCTTAAGAGCAATAACCGCTGCAGCCTTTCCCAAAATATCCGCGGCCTTGAGGCGAAGAAGTTCATCATCGGAGTACAGGAGGCGCTGCAGATCCCGGATGACCCTTTTGTCTTCCCGGGCAATATCCTTTATCCTTTCTACCTGGTATTCCTTCACCAGTTCATTGAGTTCTCTTCTTGTATACTTCTTTTGCCCGGTGTTCCATTTCGCCGGTGGTGCCTTGGTCATGGTAGGAATAGTGGCCGCCCGGCTTATTTTCCTTTGCACACCTTCGGCAGTTACCTCTTGTATATCCCGGTGCAATCTGATGAAGTAGAGTGCACCGGGAATCCTTCTACCCTCTACTTTTCCTTCAGGCACAATAAGGTGGGTTTCAATATCGTAATTTTCCACCAGTTTTTCCAAGTAATCCTCTTCCGGCAACAATCCCCAGGCTAAATCCCAGTCCATGTTACAGGCAAAGACCAAAGCTTCGCTGAAAGCGGGGCCTAGATTATGGCCAGTGGCATCGTAGGCATATACCGCACCGCATGTACAAGTTCCCACCGGCATTTCCTGTGGTCTCTTGGTTTCCAATTCCTTGGGCCGGTCAATGGGCAGGCCGCAAAAGGGGCAGGAAGGCTTTTTCCCGATGGGTTTACTATATCTTATCATGGAAGATACTGACCGTCCTTTCAGTCACCCGCTCCCGGTAATTCCAGGGTTGTACAACTGTTCCCCGGGCTACAGGATTTTACAGTTGAATGTGCCTTTTTCGGGTTACTTTTTCCCGATCCCATATTAAAGTTGGTGGCACTCATGACGCGCTCAAACTCTTCAGATTTACACTTGGGGCATCTTATTTCCACTTTTTCATTAGTATTAATGATAAGTTTTTCAAATAACTCGCTGCACTTAACACACCTGAATTCATAAATGGGCACTGTACATCTCTCCTTAAGTTTTTCTTCGGTGAGCAATATCATAAAACTTTATTTCTGGTAAATAACCATACTTAAATATATCAACCCAATTGGATGCATGTCAAATATTCCGGTTTGTAATAAGTAGCGAGATATTGGAATATGTAATCATACACCTTTTGTGGACAACACCGGTAAGGTTGAAGTATAATATGTTGCTAAGGAGAACAACCTACAAAGAAAGTTTGTATTATTGTGTAAAATATTGCCTATAAAGAATAAATGTAAAGTTTTTACGCAAAAAGCATTCGCCAAGAAGGAATAATTTAAAATATAACGAATTAGGTATTGGTTGCGTGAAGTAGTATGTACCATTTAGCATAAACACCGGATATCCCGTTATTTGTCAAGTGCTAAATTGCACAAAAAGTCAGTTGAATTTAATACGCGAGATACCGGTTTTCAGAGGGGATCCCTCCAGTTTATCATTTTTGCTACCGTATGATATTCAGGAGTGCTCGAAGCGGATCTTGCGCGGGTCTTTGGAAAATCCTCTTCAACAGTTCTCCGCTGGAGGAAAGACCCTTTTATTGTTTTTACTTAACCAATTGGTGTAAAGTGTGGGCTCCCTGTTAAGGAGAGGAGATTACCGAAACGGGGTTGCCGCATTAAATTAAATAACAGAACAAATTAACCAAGGAGGTGAACATTTTGTTCAAAGTAGAAATCGATAGTGCAAAGTGTGAAGGTTGTGGCGAATGCGTAGACAACTGCCCGGCTGAGGTATTGGAAATGCAGGATGACAAGGCTGTAGTAGCTGATCCTGACGAGTGCCTGGGTTGTGAAAGCTGCGTAAGCGTATGCCCCAGCGGCGCTGCAACATTGGAAGAGGTATAAGCACTTATAAGGTTTTAAGAAGAGGATTTGCACCGGTATGGCGGGTTAAACCAGTTGTTAAACTGTAGGTTACCCTCTCTAGCCGGTGCATTTCGGCAAAATGCTATCGATAACACCGGAGGGCTGTGTTAGAAATAACCCATGCCGGGCCGGAGGAGGTGCTTTCGTGAAGTTATTGATCGGTCAGATTCTTCCCTTTATTACAATAACAATTTTTGTACTGGGAGTTTTCTACCGCCTTGGCCGCTGGGTAGGGGCACGTATTGTGCATAACATTACCCTGTCAGATCCCTGGCTGAAGAGCGGGGGGGAAGTGGCGGTAAAAATCGGTACAGAGGCCTTTTTATTCAGGAGTTTGTTTAAGTTTGACAAAGCCCTGTGGGCGGGGGCGTTTATTATGCACTTTGCGCTCCTGAACGTACTGGGTGGACATATTGTAGGATTCGGCTTGCTAGGTGAGCAATTTGCGTACATTCCCGGCATTACCGCTGAGATGAGTAAAGATGCTTCCAACTTATTAGGTACAGTTTTTGGAATTGTTTTATTTGTTTCTATTGCCTATCTGCTTATTAGGCGTTTAACCATCAAAGAGGTAAAATCAATAGGCAATTCCAGTGATGTTATATGGTTGGTATATCTTTTATTGATAGTCGGTGTAGGAAATATTATGCGACTTTTCCACCAGTTCCACATTGAGTACGAACCGGTACGTGATTATATTGTGGCCTTATTTACTTTGCAGCCGGTTGTGGGTATGGAACTGCTGGAAAGCCCGTTTTTCTTGATTCACTTCCTTTTGGTGCAAATACTGCTGATCGTATTCCCGTTCAGTAAGCTTATGCACCTGTTTGGAATGTTTGCCGAGCGCTGGATAGTTAACCGTGTATATCATGATCCCGCTCCCGGAATGCCCAATATTGACGTTCCCGCTGCCCGCAAAGCCGGTTTGGGATTACCTTCGGGTGGCGGTGGCGAATCTGCTTCGGAGGGGGTGTAAAGTATGGCTGAATATAAAGGTATGGCCCAACCAAGCAGGGCCGGCGAAAAAGACATGCGTAAAATCCATATAGAGCCCATTCCCGATGAGCAAAAGCCGGAGAAAGCTCTGGAATACCTGGATTATTACCGGAAGAAATTCCGTTCCTTTGTTATGGCAATGGAATCTTGCACCAAGTGCGGCCTGTGTGCTGAAAACTGTCACACATACCTGGGCACGAGGGATCCTAATAATATTCCTACTAATCGTGCTGAATTAATTCGAAAAATTTACCGGCGTTACTTTACCCTGGAAGGACGCTGGTTTGGTAATTTGGTAGGTGCGGAAGACATTAGCCTGGATGTAATTGAACAGTGGTATTCTTACTTCTGGCAGTGCAGTGAGTGCCGCCGCTGTGCACATGTCTGTCCCTTTGGTATCGATACCTGTGAAGTAACCATGGCAGGCAGGCAGATACTGCACTGGCTGGGCATAACACCCAAACTGCACGCTGATGTGGGTGCAGCCATGGAAAGGGTGGGTAACCATACCGGTCTACCCAAACCGGGTATTATTGATACCCTGGAATTTATGGCTGAAGAATGTATGGATGAGTTCGGCATTGAGATTGAGTATCCCGTGGATAAGCCGGATGCCGATATTATGTACGTACCGTCATCGGCAGACTTCCTTTTGAACCCGTATACACTCATGGGTGCCGGGATGTTCTTCAAGTACATTGGGGCCAACTGGACAATACCCAGTACCGTAACCGAGGCCGGTAACTTCGGGCTTTTGTTTGACCAGCGTTACACCCAGCGGCACAATGTTATGCGACTGTTGAATGCCGCGCAAGATTTGAATGTTAAAAAGATTGTCTGGGGTGAGTGCGGACACGGCTGGCGTGCCGCAAAAATGTATGTACCCAGCCTGGCGGACCGCCCGGTGCGCTGGGACATCACCCACATACATGATGAAATAGCCCATTTGATCCGTACCAAACAGATAAAACTGGATCCCAGCAAGATCACCAGGCCGGTTACTTTACACGACCCTTGTAACTATGTCCGCGCTTGCGGGTTGAATGACAACATGCGTACATGTATCAAGGCCGCTGTGTCAAATTATGTAGAGATGTCTCCCAACGGTGCCGATAACTTCTGTTGCGGCGGTGGTTCCGGTATCCTGTTTGACGATAAGCAAATGTACCAGAAAAGAATTGAGTTAAGCTGGAAGAAGGCAGAGCAGGTACGGGCCACCGGTATCGGTAAAAACGGTGACGGCATACTGTGCGCACCTTGTTCCATTTGTAAGGCCCAGCTCTACCCCATGGTTGAAGAACATGAACTTGGTGTAGAGGTTAAAGGACTTATCGACCTGGTGGGTATGGCTCTGGACTGGAAATAAACAACAATAAGGGCGTTATCCTTTCAAGCTAAAACACGGGCGGTGCAGCATGCCGCCCGTGTTTTTAATGCGGGGCAGCCGTATACCGGCCTTCCAAGGACCAACTATGGACAGAACCAAGTTCCCAAGGGTACAATATAAATACTAATCCCGTTAATTAGGAAGAAGGGATAAAAATGCAGCAACCGGTTAACGTACCACGCCTTGTTATAGGTGCGCCACAAGGCAGGTCGGGTAAAACAACATTTACCATGGCCTTTTTAAGCGGGCTGGTGAAAAAGAATCTGACCGTACAGTCCTTCAAAAAAGGGCCGGACTTTATAGATCCCAGCTGGCACACCCGTATAACAGGGAGACCGTGCCGGAATTTGGACAGATTTATAATGGACGAGGAAACCATCAGAAATTCTTTAGCCATAGGATCACAAGGTGCAGACATTGCTGTTGTGGAAGGTGCTATGGGGCTTTTTGACGGGGTGGACCTGGAAGGAAGCGGCAGTACGGCTGAAATAGCTAAAATAATTGGGGCACCCGTGGTCCTGGTGGTGAATACCACCAGGATGACCAGGAGTGTAGCTGCCATAGTTAAAGGCTGTATGGAATTTGATTCCAGGGTTAAAGTGGGTGCGGTTGTACTGAATAAGGTGGCGCGTTCCAGGCACGAAAATATGCTTCGCAGCGCCATAGAATACTATTGCGGCATACCTGTACTTGGCGCCATACCCAAAGGGAAACAGTTTACTATTCCCGACAGGCACCTGGGGTTGATTCCGGCCGAGGAAGACGACAAGCTTGCTGCCGGCATTGACTCGGCGGGAACTGAAGCCGGTGAGTACCTGGACCTGGATGGTTTATTGGAATTGGCCGGGAGTGCCGGTACATTGCAGGTAAGTCCCAATGGCCGGGAATATGGAAATATGGTTCAGGGGCGCTTGGTTGACCTTTTATCCGGTGACAACCGGGATGGAAATATTAATATAGGTGTATGCATGGACAGAGCCTTTAGCTTCTACTACCCGGAAAACCTGGAAGCACTTAAATCCGCCGGAGCCACACTGGTTAGAATAGATACTATAAACGATACAAAGCTACCTCAATTGGACGGCCTGTATATAGGAGGCGGCTTTCCGGAAGTTTTCCGGCGGGAACTGGAAAGCAACAAAGGTTTAAGGGAACAAATTGCCACGGCCATTGAAAAGGGACTGCCGGTTTATGCCGAGTGCGGCGGACTGATGTACCTGGGTAGGAGTATAGCCTGGGAGAACGAAAGTCATGCCATGGTGGGCGCGCTTCCCTTTGATGTGGAAATGCAGAAGAAGCCCCAGGGGCACGGCTATATCGCCCTGGAGGTGCAAAAGGATAACCCCTATTTCCCGGTGGGCGCTACCATAAAGGGACATGAATTTCATCATTCCCGGATAATTAATTTGGATGCTTCCGGCTTGCAAACCGCGTGGCGGGTAACCCGAGGTCACGGAATAGACGGCACCGGTGACGGTTTGGTATACAAAAATGTCTTTGCCTCCTACACTCACCTGCACGCCCTGGGAACCCCCGAATGGGCCCCGGCCCTAGTGGAGAAGGCAAAGGAGTACCGGAACTCCCGCAACTAAAAATATCAAGGTGCCCCGGCGGTATGAGAAGTGAGATGTGGGAAGTTGGAAGTGGGAAACCTCGTATCCAGGCACTGAACAAAGGAAGTTACTTATAGGGTGACCCGGTGATTTCCGGAGAGAGCGGAGCACTGAGTAGCGGCGCTCAGCCCGTCAAATCCCAAAAGCCATGACCCCGGAAGGGCGTGCAGAAGTAGGCAAGCAGTCTGCAGCAAGCGGCTTTCCGGGAATTACTTACCCGCTGTACGAGAATAATTGCGTAGCGAACGGAGGAAACCACCGGGGCGCCCGCGCGCTAAAAGTAACTTTTAAGAAATTTCTTTTTTCAAGGTAGACGTCCATGCCGCCAAAGGCGGCACCAGCAGACGAATGAAAAAGTGACTAAGTGCGTTTTATATAAAGCAAATATCGGGGAAAGGAGCGGGCAGCACCCGGAGCGAGCCTACGCAGATCAAATCAAAAGAGCGAACGGAGCGGAGGAACAGCGGCGAATCCTGTTTGAGCGAAGCGAGTTATGCAGCCGCCCGGAGCGGAGTGAGCTCATTCAATTAAATGTCCGAGTAAGCGAGCGCAGGGTGCTGCCCGCTCCGGCGAAATAATTACCTTTTAAACGAAACCACGAGAGTTTTTTCAAGGTAGACGTCCATGCCGCCGCACGGCGGCACCATCTGAAGGATGAAGGATGAAATAAGTTAATAAGTTAATGGCCTGACCCCAAAAAAGCTCACCATGCGGTGAGCTTTTTCACTTCCCCTTCTTTTTAACTTTATAACGAGGCTTTCTTCTAGTCTCAAACCAATACCCGTACGCAAAACCAATAATGGCAACAGCAATCAAAAAAATCACCCAAAAAAAAGTAGTACTCAATTGAAAAGCATCCCCTTCTGCTTAATGGCTCGTATTCTCCTCATTTTGTCCCTGGTTACCTTCGGAAATCATCTCCTCCACAAGGCGTAAGGTAGCAACAGTGTGAGTAACCAGTACCTCATAAAGTAAAAACGGCAGAACATCCTGCATATTGGGTTTTATCTCCCCGGCGGCAACCTTTTGCTGCAGTACATCCCCTGCCCTGTTCAGAGCTTTGTTAACCAAATCCGTAATCTCATCCTGGTGATCCCGCACAAAACGGTCCACATCAATAGTCATCCTTTAAAATCCCCCTTCCCGGCTAAAAATAAATAATCCCTTTCTTTATATCCCTTACATACTACTCTGGAATTTATGAAAAACTATGTTAACAATAATAACATAGGTAAGGAGGTAATGCTATTTGAAAAAGCACTTAGAGCAGTACTTTTTGCACATAATTTTAGTATTCTTACTAAGCCTCGGAGTCTTTGCCTCTTTCTTATTCGGGCAGCAAGCAGTGGCCCAGAATAAGACACTTTATTGGGGAAGTACCGGCAGTGACGTAAATAAAGTGCAATATAAACTGCGGCAATGGGGTTATTATAACGGGCCGGTGGATGGAGTATACGGTGCCAAGACATCCCAGGCAGTGAGGAGCTTTCAGCTCCGAAACGGTTTAAACCCCGACGGTGTTGTGGGAAACAATACCTGGGAACGCCTGGGATACCAGGTCAGGGGAACTGCCTGGGGGGCACCGAGGCAGCAAGAAAACCGGGCCCAAGATGCCAATGGTGAGCGCTGGTCACCGGAAACTAATGCCAGGACCAGGGACACAAACCGAACCTACTTGTTGGCCAAAGTCATAGCCGGAGAGGCCAGGGGTGAGCCGTATTTAGGCAAGGTGGCGGTGGGGGCGGTGATGATGAACAGGGTGCAGAGCTCCGCCTTTCCCAACACCCTGGCCGGGGTGATCTATCAGCCCATGGCCTTTGAATCCGTATCAAACGGCCAGTATGCCCGCCCCGTCGATGAGGAGTCTCTAAAGGCGGCCAGGCAGGTAATGAACGGGTGGGATCCCACCAACGGCGCGCTTTTCTTCTGGAACCCTTCCAAACGGGTCTCCCCGTGGATCTGGAGCAGAAATATTACTATGCGCATAGGTAAACACGTTTTCGGTATATAGAAGGAGGGATATGAGTGCGAAAGTGGATGGCAGCCATTTTAGTGGGAATTCTGGCGGTTGCCGGAGTAGGCTACTGGGGATATCAACAGTATACAGCCAGGCAAAGAATGGAAACGGTTCTGGCCAATAATTATAACCGGGCTTATTATAACACATTGGACCATGTACAAAACCTGGAAGTGCTGCTTGCCAAGAGCCTGGTTGCCGCGGACAGGCAGCAGGACGACAAGCTGTTTACTGAAATATGGCAGCAAACCACTGCCGCCCTGGATAATGTTACACAGTTACCTGTGACCGATGTGGTTATAGGTAGAACAGCTAAATTTTTAACCCAGATGGGCGATTTCACCAGGCGCTTGGCGGAAAATGCCGCCAGCGGACAAACTTTGAGTAGTGAACAATATGCAAGTTTACAGGAACTCTACCAACAGGCCGGTGATTTAAACAATGAGCTGCAAAAGGTGGAAACCCAGGTAACTAAAGGTCAGATAAATTTTAGAGAAATGGCCGGGCGAACCCGTACAGAAATGGCCCGGGAAGGCAGGCAGCTTGCCAATGCCAATTTTCAAACCATCGATGAAACAATGCACCGCTACCCCACATTAATTTATGACGGCCCCTTTTCAGACCACCTGGAAAACAGGGAACCCAAAGCTTTGGGAGACCGGGAAATCGATGAGAATACAGCCCGGGCCAGGGCCCTTGAATTTGTCGAAAACAATCCCGGTGGTAATTATATAGCCCAGGTTACAGGCAATGTGGAAGGAAATATTCCCGCCTACCGTGTGGAAATTGTTCCCCGCCAGAACGGTGAGGCAGCTGACCGGCCGGTGGTCATGGATATTTCCAGGCAAGGAGGTAAAGTAATCTGGAGTATTCATCCCCGGGAGCTGGGTGAGGAAAAATGGACAGTGGAAAGGGCCCGGAGCAAGGCCAAGGAGTTCTTGAAACAACGGGGTTACGAAAATATGGTCTCCAGTTACTACCAGAAGCATGACACAGTGGTAACCTTTAATTTTGTAACCCAAAAGGATAATGTAATCGTCTATCCCGATATGGTTAAGGTTTCCGTAGCCCTGGACAATGGCGAAATTGTTGGTACTGATGCCCGGGGTTACTTGATGGGGCATCGCCAAAGGGACATCCCTAAGCCGGAACTATCGGAGCAGGAAGCCCGGGATCTGGTGGGTAAGGGATTGGAAATAAAAGGGAAAGGACGTTTGGCCCTTATCCCCACGGAGACCTATGAAGAAAAACTATGTTGGGAGTTCCAGGGGGAAATGCAGGATAACAATTTCCTTATTTATATAAACGCATTAACCGGAAACGAAGAAAGAATATTACAGCTTTTCAATACCGATAACGGGCAGCTTACCATGTAATAAACATAATGTAAATAACTTTATACAAATGTAGTGGTCAGAAAAGAGGGTTTCGGGTAGCCGGTGTCAAAGGTTACCCGAAACATTTTTTTGGAGAAGGTGTTTTTTTTTGTTAACATCCAGTCACTACATAAGTATAATATTTACTTTGTTACTGGTGAGCGGTGCCGGAATATATACCGCTAAATTCGTTCGAACTTCCACGGACTTCACCGTGGGGGGGCGAAAAATGGGAGCTATTTTAATCAGCGGGTCCCTGGTGGGAAGTTTCATCGGGGGAACCAGCACCATCGGAACAGCGGAAATGGCCTTTGAATATGGCCTGTGCGGTATGTGGTTTACCCTTGGGGCGGGCTTAAGCTGTTTTCTAATGGCGCTGCTTTTGGCAAAACCGCTGCGGGAAAAAAAGGTGGAAACTGTTTCCCAATATCTAGCCATAGTTTACGGTAAAAATGTAGCACCATGGGTAGCGGTTTACACTTCAGTAGGAATGTTCATCCAGATTGGCGCCCAGGTTCTGGCCGCTATACCCCTGCTTACAATTGTTTTTGGGTTGGGTGCCACAAAGGCTGCCGCAGTGGCCGTGGGACTGATAGTGCTGTACGTTGTTGCCGGGGGATTTTGGGCCGCCAGTCTAGTGGGATTGATTAAGCTAATAATGATTTATGTGAGCATGCTGGTGGCGGGTATATTAGGCATTTATTATCTGGGTGGTTTTACAGGAATGTCGGCGGCACTTCCTGCCCAACCCTATTTTACCCTTTTCCCCCGGGGCGCGGGGAAGGAACTGGCCAGCATCTTTTCCGTGGTGGTGGGTTTTGCTTCCACACAGACTTATTTGCAGCCGCTATTCGCCGCTTCCAGTTTAAAAGCAGCCCGGCGGGGGGCTGTCCTCTCCGGATTATTAATCCCGGTAATCGGTATTGCAGCTGTCATGGTGGGTATGTTCATGCGTGCCCGGCATCCTGATATGACTCCCGCCACAGCCCTGCCGCGCTTTATCTTTGAATACATGCCCCCCTGGCTGGGAGGCATAACAGTGGCCACATTGCTTATTTCCCTGGTTCTCACCGGGGCTGCCCTGAGCCTGGGAATCAGTACCGTTTTAAACCGGGATATTTATTCCCGTTTCCGCCCTGCCGCCCGGGAAAAGGAATCCCTTTTTGTTTCCCGGGGACTGGTGCTCCTGGTGGGAGTGGGGGTTTTTGCTCTGGTTACCGCCAACATGCACTCTCTTATTCTGGAATGGGCCTTTTTATCCATGGCCCTCAGGGGAGTTACAGTATTCGTTCCCCTGGCCGGGGCAATCTTCCTTACCCGGCGGGTGAATGCCGGATGGGGGCGCATAGCCGTGGCCACCGCGCCCATGTTAACCATCCTTTGGGCCTTTGCAATCCCGTCCTCCATTGACCCCCTGTACATGGGACTGGCCATCAGCGCTTTCATACTGGGTACCGGTTCCCTGGGTAACAGATTAATAAAAGTCCCAAAGACAAAACTCAACAAATGAATTAAATGCCAGTGGCAGCCCCGGCAATAGTCGTTGACACCTCCAAAGCACCGTGCTATAATAGCTCTAACTTTTTGAAAAGTACGGCAATGACGGGGAAGAAAGGTACTGTCAATCAAACCAGCGAACCGGGGACGGTGAAAGCCCGGATGAGGAAGGTACCTGGGCCGCCCCTGAGCTGCGGGCTGAAACCTTGTAAAGGGGAGTATGCCTTTGCCGTTTAGCCCCCGTTACCGGGCTTTAAGGGGACTGCCGGCTTTTTGCTGCAGTCAACTTGGGTGGTACCGCGAGAATACTCTCGTCCCTTGATCAGGGGACGGGAGTTTTTTATTTGTAGACACCCCGCTCTTCGGTAGAATAATTGCGAAGCGAACGGAGGAAACCACCGGGGCACCCGCGCACTAAGAGTAACTTTTAGCACAAAAGAACCGTCCCCATGTGCACTTCCTTTTAAGGAGACTTTTCTCAGATAGCGAAAGGGGTGAAAGCTTGAACAAAAGAGATATTCTTGAACTTCTGGAATCCAACGCCAAACTAACAGTAGAAGAAATAGCCATCATGCTCAATACAGACGCCGAAACCGTACGGGAAGAAATCAGAAATATGGAAGCAAACAAAACCATCTTAAAATACATGACCCTGATCAACTGGGAAAAAGCAGGAGAAGAAAAGGTAGATGCCATGATTGAAGTCCGCATCACTCCCCAGCGGGATACCGGCTACGATTCCGTGGCCGAACGCATTTACCGTTTCCCGGAAGTGAGAAGCGTCCGTTTAATGAGCGGCACCTATGACCTGGCGGTCTTTGTGGAAGGGAGAACCATGAAAGAAGTGGCCAATTTCGTGTCCACAAAACTGGCCACCATAGAAGGCGTAGTGAGTACCACCAGTCACTTTGTTCTGAAAACATATAAACAAGACGGCGTAATAATAGATGACGAAGAAGAAGATAGAAGGTTGGTGATTTCCCCGTGAAAAACTCCTGGGGTGATAAGATTAGCCCGGCGGTTAGAGCTCTGCCGCCGTCCGGTATTAGAAAATTTTTTGATTTGGTTACAGAAACCGAGGGTGTCATTTCCCTGGGTGTGGGGGAACCTGATTTCGTTACCCCCTGGCATATTCGCGAGGCCAGCATTTATGCTCTGGAAAAGGGCTATACCATGTATACCTCGAATTCCGGACTCCTGGAACTGCGTGAGGAAATAAGCAAGGATCTTTACCGGGACTATGGTGTCCAATATGATCCCCGTTCCGAACTTCTGGTAACGGTGGGCGTCAGCGAAGCCCTGGACCTGGCCATGCGGGCCATTATTTGCCCCGGTGATGAAGTTTTGATACCGGAGCCTTCATTTGTAGCTTACGCGCCTGTTGCCACTCTGGCCGGGGGAACACCGGTATTAATGCCCACCACCGTGGAAAACGATTTCCGCCTTCTGCCGGAACAGGTGGAAAGAGCCATCACGCCCAGGACTAAGGCATTGTTACTTTCCTATCCCAATAACCCCACAGGTGCAATTATGGACAGAAAGAGCCTGCTGGCCCTGGCCGAAATTGCTAAAAGCCATGATCTCATCGTTATTTCGGACGAAATATATGATAAATTAACTTATGTGGGGGAGCATACCTGTTTGTCCTCACTCCCGGGAATGAAGGAGAGAACACTGTTATTGAATGGTTTTAGCAAGGCCTATGCCATGACCGGCTGGCGCGTGGCTTATGCCGCCGGCAACCCGGATTTTATCGGTGCCATGACCAAGATTCACCAGTATTCCATCATGTGTGCTCCCATTACCGCCCAAATGGCTGCTCTGGAAGCCTTGAAAAACGGCCGTCCCGCCATGAAGCGAATGGTGCAGGAATTCAGCCGCCGCCGCCACCTGGTAATGCAGAGTTTTAAGGATATGGGGCTGCCCTGCTTCGAGCCCGGAGGTGCCTTTTATGCATTTCCCAACATTTCTGTAACCGGTTTGTCATCGGAGGAATTTGCAGAGCAGTTGCTTAAAGAAGAGCAGGTGGCAGTGGTGCCCGGAAATGCCTTTGGCAGCGCGGGAGAGGGCTTTATCCGTGTATCCTATGCCTATTCATCGGATGATTTAAGCGAAGCCTTCAGGCGAATGACCAAATTTGTCCGCCGCCGTGGGGTATTTCCTAAAAAAGTAACGGGACCCTACAGCATTGATTTTGTACGGAAGGAAGGAATTTGTCAAAATCTATAGAATGACATAAGATATTACCGTATAATATAATTATTTAGACATTAATTAATTAGCATAAGGGAAGGCTATGCCCCGGGGGTTGTTTGCCGGCATTGAGGTTTTTGGGCGGGCAACCCTGCGGGGCATAACCGCTCCCGGGCAGGACGGGAGGACGGCGGACTTGAAATACGCGCTGGTTGTTTTTTTTGTGTGTGTGCTTGTTTATAACGGCTGGGTTGGTATGCGCAAGGCCCGCACTGTTGATGATTTTTTTCTTGGCGGCCGTTCGGTGGGGCCGTGGTTGTCGGCCTTTTCTTACGGCACCGCTTATTTTTCGGCCGTTATTTTCATCGGTTACGCGGGCAAAGTAGGATGGGGGTTCGGTTTATCCGGGCTCTGGATTGTTCTCGGTAATACCATGGTGGGGAGTCTTCTGGCCTGGGTGATACTGGCCAGGAGAACGCGGGCCATGACCACCCGTCTCCATTCCATGACTATGCCCGAGTTTCTGGAAGCCCGGTATGATAGCCGGGGACTTAAGATTTTTTCTGCCCTGGTTATTTTTATTTTTCTGGTCCCTTATTCGGCTTCCGTATACATGGGACTCAGTTATTTATTTAACCAAATATTCGGTATCCCATATATTTACGCGGCCTTCGCCATGTGTCTCTTAACGGCAATGTACCTGGTTATGGGTGGGTACCGGGCCCTGACCATGACAGATGTGTTCCAGGGTGTGGTAATGCTGTTCGGAATTGGAATGCTTTTGTACTTTGTGGTGGGAGCACCCGAAGTGGGGGGGCGGCAAGTATTCTGCACCGCCTGGCCAGTATTGACCACCGGCTTATTGAACCGGTGGGCCCTCAGGGTTGGTTACCCCTGGTTTCACTGGTTATTTTGACCAGTTTGGGTACATGGGGTTTACCCCAGATGGTGCAAAAATTCTACGCCATAAAAAGCCAGGAAGCCATTCGCCCGGCAACTATTGTAGCTACATTTTTTGCCCTGATTATTACCTTCGGAGCTTATTTTACCGGGGCCATGACACGCCTCTTTTTTGATGAACTCCCTATAGGCCCGGCGGGAACCCCCACACCGGACCTTTTGATGCCCATACTCATTGACCGGGTTTTGCCCGAATTGGGTGCCGCCTTTATTTTATTGCTGGTTTTGAGTGCCTCCATGAGTACACTGGCCTCACTGGTTCTCACCTCCAGTTCGGCTATTTCCATAGACCTGTTTAAAACCGTTGCACCCCGGGCTGCGGAAAAGCATGGGGTAGCAATAATGCGGGTAATGTGCCTTTTGTTTATAGCGTTATCGTTGATACTAGCTCTGGCCCGCCCCTCGGTTATTTTGAGTCTGATGGCCATTTCCTGGGGCACCGTGGCGGGAGTATTCCTGGCGCCATATCTGTTTGGGCTCTTTTGGAGGGGAACAACCCGTGCCGGAGCTTGGGCCGGGTCCATTACCGGTCTTGCGGTATCACTGGTGTTTTCCCTTTATTACCGGCTTGATGCCGGAATAATTCCCATTGTGGGTTCACTGGCCATGATTATTCCCCTGGTAGTGGTTCCCGGGGTGAGTTTGATTACCAAAGATTTACCCGTTCGTGTTGTTGAAAAGGCTTTTGGCGGGCCGGATCAAGACAAGCGGGCACCAGCACTTAAAAGCAAGGAAGTGGAGAGCTTATGATTTGGGATGTACAGAATGAATGTATGGACAGGGAGCAGCTATATTCCTTACAGTTAAAACGCCTGAAGGAAACGGTCTGCCGGGTATATGAGAAGGTACCTTATTATCGCAGCTTATTCGATGAAAAGGGTATCCGGCCCGGGGACATTGAAAAATTGGAAGATGTTGCAAAGCTGCCCTTTACCACCAAGACGGCCCTGCGGGACAATTACCCTTACGGGCTTTTCGCCATGCCGTTGAATAAAATTGTACGCCTGCATGCATCATCGGGTACCACGGGAAAGCCCACAGTGGTGGGTTACAGTCAAAGGGATCTGGATACATGGTCCGATCTGGTGGCCCGGGTGGTTACCCAGGCCGGGGTTACTGCTGATGATGTGGTGCAGATAACCTTTGGTTACGGTCTGTTTACCGGAGCCTTCGGACTCCATTACGGGCTGGAAAGGGTGGGTGCCACCATTGTTCCGGCTTCCGTGGGCAACACCGAGCGGCAGATTATGTTGATGCAGGACTTCGGCACCACCGCCCTGGTGGGGACCCCCTCTTACTGCCTGCACCTGGCCGAAGTTGCCGCCGGGATGGGGATAGATCCCGCCTCCATGAACATCCGGGTTGGTTTGTACGGCTCGGAGGCCTGGACTGAAAGCATGCGCCACGAGCTGGAAAAATCCTGGGGTGCCAAGGCAACGGATAACTTCGGTCTCAGTGAAATAATGGGGCCCGGTGTGGCCGGGGAATGCACCGCTGAACCCGGCATGCATATAAACGAGGATCATTTTCTGGCAGAAGTAATAGACCCCGAAACCGGTGAACCACTGGATTACGGTGAAGAGGGAGAACTGGTACTCACCACCCTTACCAAGGAAGCACTGCCCATAATTCGTTACCGCACCAGGGACATCACAGTATTAAACCCGGAAAAGTGTGCCTGTGGCCGCACCACCGCCAGGATGCGCAAAGTTATGGGGCGTACCGATGACATGCTGATTATTTCCGGAGTCAATGTGTTCCCATCGCAGATAGAGACAGTTTTAATGGATATAGATGGCACCACACCCCACTATAAGATAATAGTGGATAAAAAGGGCTACTTGGATTACCTGGAGGTTCAGGTGGAAGTAACCGATGAAATGTTTACCGGCGCCTTCCGCGATTTGGAGGCGTTGGAAAACCGTATCAAAGAGCGTATGCGCAGCGTGCTGCAGATAAATGCCAAAGTACGCCTTTTGGAACCCCGCTCCCTGGAGCGCAGCACCGGTAAAGTCAAGAGGGTTTTTGATTACAGGCAGGAAAAGTAATTTTCATATAGATCCTGGTAGATATGTATTCATTAATTATTCAACCTCTTATATCTAAACATCCAAACGGAGGTGTACTGATGAAAGAGTTATTTTCTGGTAATGCCGCCATTGCCCGGGGGGCTCTGGAAGCAGGTGTTACCCTTGCTGCCGGTTACCCTGGAACTCCCAGCACGGAAATTCTGGAAAACCTCGCCAAATATAAAGAAGTGTATTGTGAGTGGGCACCTAACGAAAAGGTGGCACTGGAGGTGGGAATCGGCTCTTCCCTGGCCGGGGCCAGAACCCTTGTTACCATGAAACATGTGGGGGTCAATGTGGCCGCCGACCCGCTTATGACCGCCGCTTATACCGGTGTCAACGGAGGGCTGGTGCTAATATCCGCGGATGACCCGGGTATGCACAGTTCACAAAACGAGCAGGACAACCGTTACTTTGCTAAATTTGCCAAGATTCCCGTACTGGAGCCCTCCGACAGCCAGGAGGCAAAGGATATGGTGCGTCTGGGCCTGGAATTAAGCGAGCTCTGCGATATTCCCGTAATGCTGCGCACCACCACCCGGGTAGCGCATTCACAGACCATGGTTGCCCCGGCGGAACCGGTGCAGCGGGAAGTGCGCCCGTACCAAAAGGATGCCAAAAAGAACCTGATGGTTCCTGCCTTTGCTCGCATGCGCCGGGTCGATTTGGACCGGCGTTGGGATAAACTGCGGGAGTATAGTGAAAGCACCCCGGTCAACAGGACGGAATTAAGGGATAAAAAAATAGGTATCATTACCAGTGGTATTAGTTATCAATATGTCAGAGAAGTATTACCCGACGCTTCGGTATTTAAAGTAGGGATGACCAACCCGCTGCCCATGGAAAAAATTAAAGAATTCGCCGCTGCGGTGGATAAGCTGTATGTTGTGGAGGAACTGGAACCCTTTATGGAGGAACAACTACAGCTGCAGGGTATCGAGGTAACCGGTAAGAAACTTTTTGCCGCCATTGGAGAATTTTCGCCAGAGTATTTACGCCGGAAGTTCATCGAGGCCGGGGAACCGGTAGCGGGAAGCGATGAAGAGAGCTTTGACGGCATGCCGGCCGTTCCGCCTCGCCCGCCGGTTCTTTGTGCCGGCTGTCCCCACCGGGGAGTCTTCTACACCTTGAGAAAAATGAAACTCACGGTAACCGGTGATATCGGTTGTTATACCCTTGGTGGTTTACCGCCCCTGGAGGGTATCGACAGTTGCGTTTGTATGGGAGCAAGTATCGGTATGGCCCACGGTGCCGAGAAGGCGGTCCCCGGGATGCGGGGGCGGACAGTGGCCGTCATCGGTGATTCCACCTTTTTGCATTCAGGTATCACCGGCCTTCTAAATATTGTCTATAACCAGGGTAACTCCACCGTCATTATACTGGATAACCGTACCACCGCCATGACCGGTCACCAGGATCACCCCGCAACGGGGCGAAATCTCATGGGAGAAGAAGCTCCGGAGGTAGACCTGGAGGCTCTGTGTAAAGCAATAGGTGTTAAGAGGGTTCAAGTGGTGGATCCCTTAAACCTGGAACAACTGAAGGAAACCATTAAAACCGAAGTGGCGGACCCGGGACCTTCTGTTATCATAGCCCGCAGGCCCTGTGCCTTGCTGAGCAAAGAGCCCGTGGGACCGGCCATTGAAGTTGATCCGGATACCTGCGAGGGGTGCAAAGCCTGCCTGCGTCTCAGCTGCCCGGCGATCTCCGTGTCGGATGAGAAGGCACAAGTGGATCCCATCACCTGTAACGGCTGCGGGGTATGTACCCAGGTATGTAAATTCGGAGCCATGAAAGGTGGTAATGCCAATGCGTAACCCGGTTGATGTATTACTGGTGGGTGTCGGAGGGCAAGGAACCATATTAGCCAGTAAAGTGTTATGCGCGGCTGCCAAAACAGCCGGGTATGATATAAAAATGTCTGAAATTCATGGCATGGCTCAACGCGGGGGAAGCGTTGTCACCCAGGTACGGCTGGGCGAGGCGGTACACTCTCCCTTGATTGAAAAAGGGAATGCCGATGTAATCCTGGCCTTTGAGCAACTGGAAGCCCTGCGCTGGTTGCCGTATCTCAAAAAGGGCGGCAAAATTATCATCAACAAACAAATTATTGCCCCCGTGCCCGTACTGGCCGGGTTAGCGGAATATCCCGCCAACGTGCTGGAGTACATTGAGGAAAAAGCACCCGGGGCGCTGGCCATAGACGCTTTGGACAAGGCGGTTGCCTGCGGCAACGCCAAGGCAGCCAACGTAGTGCTGTTAGGCGCCATGGCCCGGAGCATGCCCATCCCAAGGGAAACATGGGAACAGGCCCTGGAAAACACCGTCCCCCCAAAATTCCTGGACGTAAACAAAAAAGCCTTCGCTGCCGGATACGAGGCTTAACAAAAACAGCAAACAGCCGGCGGGTTCCCCAACTCGCCGGCTTTATTTTTGAAGGGCACATCCCTACTTTTTGCGGTAGGGGAAAAAGGGTATAATATTGCTTAGTCTGGAAACTATAACTAACTTTCGAGATAGTTTTTAAGTAAACCTTCATGCCGCCGAAGGCGGCACCATCAGAAGGATAAAAAAGTACCGTATCAGGGTGATCTGGTGATTTCCGGAGAGAGCGGAGCACTGAGTAGCGGTGCTCAGCCCGTCAAATCCCAAAAGCTATGACCCCTTAGTGCGTGAAGAAGAAGGTAAGCAGTCTGTGGCAAGCGGGTTTCCAAGGGGGACTTATACGCTCCACGAGAATAATTGCGGAGCGAACGGAGGAAACCACCGGGGCACCCGAGCACTAAAAGTAACTTTTTAAAGTAGTTTTTTCAAGATAGACCTCCATGCCGCTGACGCGGCACCAGCAGAGGAATGAAAAAGTTACTTTATGGTTTTGCACACAGTGAATACCGGGAGAAGGCGGGGGCAACACCCGGAGCGAACATACGCAAGTATACGGCAACGGCATTGATACCTATCGGAACAAGATAATCTTAGCTTTGCCGTTGCGGAGCAACCTCTTTGGCAAAAGCCAATGTGTCAGAGAGCGAACGGAGCGGAGGATCAGCGGCGAATCCTGTTTGAGCGAAGCGAGTTATGCAGCCGCCCGGAGCGGAGTGAGCTCATTCAATTTAAATGCTCGAGTAAGCGAGCGCAGGGTGCTGCCCGCTCCGGCGAAATAATTACCTTTTAAACGAAACCACGAGATAGTTTTTTCAAGGTAGACACCCATGCCGCCGTACGGCGGCGCCAGCAGAGGAATGAAAAAAGTTAATAAGTTAAGGGTCTGACCCCAAATTTAGATAGAGGTGAAACGCATGCACATAGTGGAAAAATTACGCAGCGGGCTGCGTGAGGCATTGAAAGAAGCTGTGGAAAAAGCCATATCAGCAGGGGAACTGCCGGAACTGGAGGTGCCCAACTTCGCAGTGGAAGTGCCCCGGGAAAGGGACCACGGTGACTTTGCCACCAATCTGGCCATGATGCTGGCCAAGCCGGCCCGAAACGCCCCGCGCAAAATTGCCGACATACTGGTTAATAACCTTAAAGTAGACCGGAATCTCGTAGAAAAAGTGGAAATAGCCGGACCCGGTTTCATCAACTTTTACTTGGACCGGAATTGGCCCTTACAAGGGCTGCCGGCCATATTCGAGGAAGACGTAAATTACGGTCGTGTCAACCTGGGGGCAGGCAAAAAAGTTCAGGTGGAATTTGTCAGCGCCAATCCCACGGGTTTGTTGCATATGGGTAACGCCAGGGGAGCGGCCCTGGGGGACAGCCTGGCCGGCATACTGGATTTTGCCGGGCATGACGTTTCCCGTGAATATTACATAAATGATGCCGGTAAGCAGATCGAAAACTTTGGCCTCTCCCTGGAAGCCAGGTATTTCCAGTTACTGGGTAGAGAAGGTGATGTACCCGAGGGAGGATACCACGGGCAGGATATAATTGATACCGTTAAGAATTTTATAGAAAAGTACGGTGATCAATATCTCGATATAGCGGCTGAGGAACGTCGCCAGGCGCTAATAGAGTTTTCCTTGGATGAAAAACTAGGTGCCATCAAAAAGGGCTTGCAAGACTTCGGAGTGGAATATGACGTTTGGTTTTCAGAACAATCCCTTCATGATAGCGGTAAAGTCCACGAGGCATTAAAGCTGCTGAAGGATAACGGGTACACATACGAACATGATGGTGCCCTGTGGTTCAAGGCCACTGAATTCGGAGTGGAAAAGGATGAAGTGCTGGTGCGCCAAAACGGCATACCCACCTATTTTGCCGCGGATGTTGCCTACCACATGGACAAGTTCCGCCGCGGCTTTGACTGGGTGATAAATGTCTGGGGGGCGGACCACCACGGCCATGTGCCCAGAATGAAGGGAGCGGTAAAGGCCCTGGGATATGATCCCGATGCCCTGGATGTGGTCATAATGCAGCTGGTAAGGCTGTTCCGGGGCGGTGAAATGGTGCGCATGTCCAAACGCACCGGGCAGTTTATCACCCTGGAGGAGCTGGTGGAGGAAGTGGGTAAAGATGCCGCCCGTTATTTTTTCGTGATGCGCAGCTCGGACAGCCACCTGGACTTTGACCTGGACCTGGCAAAGTCACAAACCAACGAAAACCCCGTCTATTACATTCAATATGCTCACGCGCGCATCTGCAGCATTTTGCGCCAGCCTGGAGCAATGGAAATCATGGAAAAGACGCGGGAGGAAAAATGCCTGCAAAAATTATCCAGTGAGGCTGAACTTTCCCTGGCCCGCAGGCTGGTTGACCTTCCGGAAGAGATTGCTTACGCGGCGGGACAGCTGGCCCCGCACAGAATTGCCCGTTATTTGCACGAAGTGGCGGGTCTACTGCATAGTTTTTATAATGCTCACCGTGTAATAACAGAGGATAAGGAAGCAAGCACTGCCCGCCTGGCCCTGGTGGACGCCACCCGGATTGTATTACGCAACGGCCTGCACCTGCTGGGCCTAACTGCACCCGAAAAAATGTAGTGATAGATGCCCATGCCGCCGGAAGGCGGCACCGGCAGAGGAATGAAATAAGTTAATAAGTTAATGACCTGACCCCAATTCCGTTAGGGTGACCCGGTGATTTCCGGAGTGAGCGGAGCACTGAGTAGCGGCGCTCAGCCCGTCAAATCCCGAAAGCCATGACCCCGAAAGGGCGTGAAGAAGTAGGTAAGCAGTCTGCAGCAAGCGGCTTTCCGGGAAACACTTACCCGCTCTACGGGAATAATTGCGTAGCGAACGGAGGAAACCACCGGGGCGCCCGCGCTCTAAAAGTAACTTTATAAGTGTTTTTTTCAAGGTAGATGCCCATGCCGCCGGAAGGCGGCACCGGCAGAAGTATGAAAAAAGTTGTTTTATGGCTTTTTTACACAGCGAATACCGGGAGAAGGCGGGGGCAACACCCGGAGCGAACATACGCAAGTATACGGCAACGGCATTGATACCTGTCGGAACAAGGTCATATTAGCTTTGCCGTTGCGGAGCAACCTCTTATGTGTGAAAGCCAATGTGTCAGAGAGCGAACGGAGCGGAGGATCAGCGGCGAATCTTGTCTGAGCGAAGCGAGTTATGCAGCCGCCCGGAGCGGAGTGAGCTCATTCAATTAAAATGCCCGAGTAAGTGAGCGCAGGGTGCTGCCCGCTCCGGCGAAATAATTACCTTTATAAGAAACCGCAAGAGAGTTTTTTCAAGGTAGATGGTTTGCTATGTTGTCCGCTTGCCCTTGGAGATTTATTCCACAAAGGGGGGATATTCGTGCGTGAAGTTATTATGGCCCTGTTGGCCGGTTTTGTACTAGGCGTGATATTTTGCCGCCTAAAGTTACCCGTTCCCGCTCCCCCTACCCTGGCCGGGGTAATGGGGATCGTAGGTATCTTTCTTGGATACATAGTTGCCACTAAGATGCTGGGTTGGGGTAAATGACGCCCATACTTTCTATTGACACTTTGGGTACCCGGCTATAGAATAAATAATGTTGGGCGAAGGGAGTACTTCCTTTGCCCAAATTTCATAACCGGCTTTTAACAAGAATTGTCATCCGGAGGGGCTAATAAATGGCCAAATTTATATTTGTGACAGGCGGAGTTGTGTCATCCCTGGGAAAAGGAATAACAGCCGCTTCACTGGGACGCCTCCTGAAGAGTCGCGGCTTAAAAGTTGTTATCCAAAAACTGGACCCTTATATTAATGTGGATCCGGGTACCATGAGCCCCTACCAGCACGGAGAAGTCTTCGTGACCGAAGACGGGGCTGAAACCGACCTGGACCTGGGGCATTACGAGCGCTTTATAGATGTGAATGTGAGCAAGAGCAGTAACGTAACCACAGGGGTTATTTACTCGGCGGTAATTAACAAGGAACGCAGGGGAGATTACCTGGGGGCCACCATTCAGGTAATTCCCCATATAACCAATGAAATCAAGAATAGAGTTTTGCGTTTGGAGGAAGAGTTTAAACCTGATATCGTTATAAGTGAAATAGGGGGGACAGTGGGTGATATAGAATCCCTTCCCTTTTTGGAAGCAATTCGCCAGCTAAAGAGCGACCTGGGCCGGAACCGGGTAATGTATATTCACGTCACACTGGTTCCTTATTTGAAGGTTGCCAATGAGCTGAAGACCAAGCCCACGCAGCACAGTGTAAAGGAACTGAGAAGTATCGGTATTCAGCCCGATGTGGTTGTATGCCGTACGGAACAGCCCCTTTCCAGTGAAATGAAGGACAAGCTGGCCCTTTTTTGCGATATCGACAGGGAAGCGGTAATCCAGGCCATAGATGTGGATTCCATATATGAGGTGCCCATGAAGATGGAAGAAGAAGGCCTGGCCGCCTTTACAGTAAATCATTTGAAACTACAATGTAATCCCCCTAACTTATCCGGCTGGCGTGACATGGTGGAAAAAATGAAAAAGCTGCAGGATACCGTCACCATAGGACTGGTGGGAAAATACGTATCCCTGCCGGATGCCTACTTAAGCGTTGCCGAAGCCCTCAGGCACGCGGGATTATATCATGACTCGGCAGTAAAGATAAAATGGATCAATTCCGAGGAAGTGGAGCCCGGTAATGTTGACGCGCACCTTGATGACGTGGACGGAATTCTGGTGCCCGGAGGATTCGGTGACCGGGGTATTGAAGGAAAGATAACCGCCATCAAATACGCCCGGGAAAGACAAATTCCCTTTTTGGGAATTTGCCTGGGAATGCAGCTTGCCGTTGTGGAATATGCCCGGCATGTCGTGGGCTGGCAAAGAGCCAACAGCTCAGAGTTTGATGCCACCACTCCCTACCCCGTAATTGACTTGCAGCCGGAGCAAAAGGAACTGGACCAAATGGGCGGCACCATGCGACTGGGAAGATATCCCTGCAAGCTTGTGGAAGGTTCCGTAGCACACAGGTCATATGGCAGCATAGAAATCTCCGAGCGGCATCGCCACCGCTATGAACTTAACAACCAGTACCGGGATGTGCTGGCGGAAAAAGGCCTGGTATTCAGCGGCGCCACTCCACCCGACGGGTATCTGGTGGAAATAGTGGAACTACCGAACCACCCCTGGTTTGTAGCCACCCAATTCCACCCGGAATTTAAATCCAGGCCCTACAAACCCCATCCTTTGTTCAGAGATTTTGTAGGTGCCTCCATAAAAAACAAGTAAGCGGGAAAAAATATTACACAACGTCTAGACACAAGCAGCTTTGGATTATAAAATATCCAAAGCTTTTTTGTTAGGCAAATAACCGTGTAAAGGAGCGGGCAGCACCCGGAGCGAGAGTGAGCTCATTCAATTAAAATGCCCGAGTAAGCGAGCGCAGGGTGCTGCCCGCTCCGGCGAAATAAGTATCTTTTAAACGAAACCGCAAGAAAGTTTTTGCAAAGTAGACATCCATGCCGCCGTATGGCGGCACCAGCAAAGGGATGAAATAAGTTAATAAGTTAATGGCCTGACCCTAATCCATTACGAATAGGTAAGGAAAAAACGGGAGGTGTTTTTAAAGTTGCAAAGAAAAATAGTAGCAGGCATTGTTATGGGAGTCTTTTTACTTTCAGTTATCGCTGCGGGACTACTGGCCCGGAATACAACTTCCCTCTCTTCAGAGGTAAAGGGTGACATAGGGGTTATCAATATCAGCGGCATGATTACCACCGGCGGGTCACAATCCAGCATTTTCGGTGAAGTCACCGCCGGTTCGGGCGATATAAACCGCCAGCTCCGGGAGGCAGCCGATAACCCCAATTTAAAGGCGGTAATTCTCAGGCTTAACAGCCCCGGGGGTACTGTGGCCGGAACACAGGAAATATCCCGGGAAATTGACAAGCTCAAAAAATCCGGCAAAAAAGTAGTGGCATCCATGGGTGATGTGGCGGCTTCCGGGGCATATTGGTTAGCGGCCCGGTGCGATAAAATCGTAGCTAATCCCGGCACCATGACCGGAAGTATAGGGGTAATCATGAGCACTCAAAACCTGGAGGGGCTTTATGAAAAGCTGGGTATTGAACAAATTAACTTAAAAAAAGGTGAGCATAAGGATATGGGTTCCCCGGCCAGGGAAATGACGGAAGAGGAAAGACAAATTCTACAAAGTATGATTGATGACGATTACGAGTACTTTGTAAAGGCGGTAGCCCAGGGAAGAAACATGAGCGCGGATGAGGTGCGGGAATTGGCCACCGGCAGAGTATTCAACGGCAGCCAGGCCAAAGAGGCCGGCCTGGTGGACGAGCTGGGGAATTTTTACGATGCAGTGGATTACACGGCCGAGTTGGCCGGAATTAAAGGCAAACCGAATGTTGTTAATATTGAAGATGAAGATAATTGGTGGAGAGTACTGGGGAATGTTCAATTGGGTTCCATTAGTGACAATGCCCTGCAATATCGGCCGGAGGCATATCCCGTCGCCTGGGTGATATACTCTCCGGCTTGGGAAGCGGAGGTTAATTATGACGGATGAAAGAAATAATTTACCGGGGGATAACGGTGAAAAGGGTATCCCCCAATTATTATTGCCGGCTGAAGGACAACAGCAGACCGGGGATACCGGGGATAACGGTACAAACCCCGGTGAGCAGACCGGGATAATACCGGAGGATTCCGGGGAAGGTCCGGAAAAACCGGAACTTAGCTTCCTGGAACTTGTTTACGGTGTTCTTTTTGATCCGGTAAGCACCTTTAAGATGGTGGCGGCAAATCCACCCCTGTGGCAGTCGATTTTAATCTATGGCATAATTGTTATTTTTACCGGGGCAATGGGAATATTTATCAACTTCAGAACATTGCCCCCTTCCCTTACAGATCTTCCGGCCGTGGTGGTACGTGCCGTTCAGGGTATTCTTCCCCTGCTGGCTATGGGCGGGGTCTTTTTCCAGTTTATCAAATGGTTTGTTTATAGTGCACTCTTGCACTTATTGGCGGACTTTTACGGCGGTAAGGGTAACGCCCGGGGAGTATTCACGGTTTACGGGCTCGCCGGGTTGCCCACATTGTTTATCATACTGGTGCAATTACTGGTACTGAGCACAAGCCCGGGCAATACATTCTTAAATATGTTAACCCTTACGGTTTCTCTAGCTCTGTCTGTATGGGGAATTGTGCTCTTGATCATCGGCATTAGGGAAGTGCACGGTTTTTCCACCGGCAGGGCAGTGGCGGTGGTCTTTACCCCGGCGGCTGTTATAGCTCTGTTAATCGTCAGCGTCTTTATTGTTCTGCTTTCTGTGGTAACATCCATTCCTTCGGCGGAACAGTGGCGCTTCCTGTAAGCCTTTCCTTTACAATCCCCCTGCACAAAAAAATCGCTTCGGGTAAAAGGGATTTTCACCTGATTGGAGAATAGATGTGTATCCGGTCAGGGGATTGGGGGAATTTTATATGCATGATAATAACTGCGATCTCTTAATTGTGGATGACCAGCAGGGTGTGCGTATGCTTCTGCAGGAAGTCCTGAGTGAGGAAGGCTATAAAGTTGTTTCCGCCACCGGTGGCATTGAAGCATTAAATTTAATTTCCGAATTAAATCCCCGTGCAGTAATATTGGACATGAAAATGCCCGGCCTCGACGGGTTGGAGACCTTAAAGGAACTGCGCAAAAAAAACAGTGAAGTTCCCGTAATTATGATGACCGCTTACGAAGAGCTGGAAAACCGGGATGAAATCCGGGGTTACGGGGTTGAGCACTACCTGACCAAACCCTTTGACTTGGAGGATGTGTGTTCTCTAATAAAGGAAATTTTCGGATCTACGGCAAAGCTTGGCAAATTACAAGAAATTGGTGATTGATTTATTGTTGTATAACGCTGTACAGAAAAGGTATTTTATTATTGCCGGCGAAATCTTATGTGATATGAGTAAAGACTCGATGCCGTTGCTGGAGAATAATAACTAACAAGGCATTTGGGGCGTTTTTCGGAGGAGGATAGAGATGCTTGTAGCTACAGATATATATTTGGCCATGCGTTGCCCTGAATGTGGGAAATTAGAATATAAACAATTATTCCGTTTTCAGCTGAACGGAAACCGAAATTACAATATAGAATGTTCCTGTGGTGCTACCAAATTAATTATCAGTACCAGAAACAATAGAGATTATTGGCTGCAGGTGCCGTGTGTCGTCTGTGAAACAAAACACTTGCGTAAAATATCCGGAAAGCTGCTCTGGTCCAAGGGCGAGGTGCAATATCTTTTGTGCCAGGAAACCGGTCTGGAATTGGGGTATTTGGGTCCGGAAGAAGAGGTAAAGGATATGAGCAGCGGTTATGAAGAAGAGCTGCAGGCCTTGACCAGTGAGTTCGGGGAAGACGACTATTTTCATAATTCTGAGGTAATGTACGAGGTCTTGAACTGCCTGCATGATATTGCTGAAACGGACGCCCTTTATTGCCAGTGCGGGAACAGAAACGTGGAGGTGGATATTTTCTCCGACAGGCTGGAACTGCACTGCCAGGAGTGTGACAGCGTAAATATTATTTACGCCGAAAATGATGAAGACCTCAAGGTGATCAAAGGTGTCGACAGTATCGAATTAACTCGAAACGGGTTTGAATGCCTGGACAGCCTGGCCAGTACCAGTAAAATTCATAAAAATCCTAAAAGAAGACGTAATAAATAATTGGAAACACCCCCTTGGGGGGTGTATAATTATTTTTGGTTGGGATTGCCAAATTTAATATGAACCTTGACCGGGCATATTATAAAAAGTGAAAGGAGGAAAATTTGTGAGTTTTGTACCGGTAGCAGATTTATTAAAGGAAGCAGTAGCAGGCAAATATGCAGTGGGAGCATTTAACTGCAACAACATGGAAATTGTACAGGCTATTATTGGCGCGGCAGAGGCGGAAAGAGCGCCTGTAATCATCCAGGCCAGCCAGGGAGCTATTAAATACGCGGGTATTAACTACATAGTGGGGCTGACCAAGCTTGCTGCCGAGTCCGCCAGCGTGCCGGTGGCCCTGCACCTGGACCATGGCACCAGCTTTGACCAGGTAATGCAGTGCATCCGTTCCGGGTTTAGCTCTGTTATGTTTGACGGCTCAAAACTTCCCGTGGAAGAAAATATAGAAATAACTAACCAGGTTTTGGCAGCTGCCCGCCCGGTGGGGGTATCGGTGGAAGCGGAACTGGGTAAAATTGGTGGTACAGAAGACGATATTACCGTCGATGAAAGGGATGCCATGCTTACCGATCCCGACGAGGCTAAATATTTTGTGGACAGAACGGGTGTAGACTCCCTTGCCGTGGCCATCGGAACCGCCCACGGAAGGTACAAAGGGGAACCAAAGCTGGATTTTGACCGCTTGACCAGGATACACTCCCTGGTGGATACTCCCATTGTACTACACGGCTCATCAGGTGTGCCGGATGAGGCCATCAAAGAAGCCATCAGTCGCGGTGTGTGCAAGGTCAATATTGATACCAATATCCGTGAGGCCTTTACCGGGAGTTGTCGCCGGGTGATAGCCGAAAAACCGGATGAAATCGATCCCCGTAAGATACTGGGACCGGCCCGGGAAGCGGCTACGGAAATCATTAGGGAGAAAATAAGATTGTTTGGGAGTTCCGGAAAAGCTTAAGGTGGTGTTTAAAATTAGACTCTTTATAGATACTGCCAACGTGGAAGAGATTCGTGAAATTAATGAATGGGGCGTCATTAGCGGAGTTACCACCAACCCATCTTTGATTGCCAAAGAGGGACGCGACTTCAAAGATGTAGTCCGGGAGATTGTATCCATTGTAGACGGCCCCATAAGCGCTGAAGTGGTAAGTATGGACTGGGAAGGTATGGTCAAAGAGGCTGTTGAACTGGCCGGTATTCACCCCAATATTGTAATTAAAATTCCCATGACCCCCGAGGGGCTTAAGGCTACCAAGGAATGCACCCGCAGGGGAATTAAAACCAATGTAACCCTGGTATTTTCCGCCAACCAGGCCCTTCTGGCGGCCCTGGCAGGGGCCACCTATGTAAGCCCCTTTGTTGGAAGGCTTGACGACATAGGTCAAGACGGTATGGATTTAGTCGAAGAAATTGTGGAAATATTTGATCTTCATGGTTTAGATACCCAGGTGATTTCCGCCAGTATCAGGCACCCGCAGCATGTAACCCTATCAGCACTGGCCGGTGCACATATTGCCACCGTCCCCTACAAAGTGCTGAAAAAGATGGTGGAACACCCCTTGACAGATCTGGGAATAGAAAAGTTCCTTGCCGACTGGGAGAAAGTGCCCAAATAACTTACCCGCTTTCGCTTCGGCACCAGTGCCGCCATGCGGCGGCACTGGCACAGGTATGAATAATTATTCTGTCAAGTTGGGTGCCTGAACCCACAATGACTTGAAAAGTTCATAAATAAGCCTTTTGCATGTAAGGAGATGAAATTGGCTTGCGCATTATTGGGCGCTTGAAAGATTATTACACCCGTGTGCTCGATTTGCCGGATGCGCCCGTAAAAGTTGCCTGGGGAGCTGCCCTGGGTACCACCGTGGACTTCTTTCCCATACCCATCGTAAGCATTCCGGTTGCCTACCTATTGGCCCGCCTTGTTGGTGTCAACGGAGTTGCAGCCGCTCTTGCGGCCACTTTCTTTAAATGGGCTGTTCCTTTCTTTTACCTTTTCAACTTCGGAGTGGGACAATTAATAACCGGTGATTGGTCTGTGACCGTAGCCGCCCTGGACGATTTGGATACATCTAATTGGACACAGGCGGTGAGTGTTCTGGGCTACTCGTTTTTTATCGGTGCCGCTGTTAACGGCCTGCTGGCAGGTGGATTGGTCTATTTCATATTAAAGCGCCTCCTGCTGTTCAGGCAAAAACGCAGGGAAGTTATAACAGGCTGCTTAACGGATGATCAGACCCCATCACCGGAAAAGGATTCAGTAAAATAGACCGGCGGGAACAGATTCCGCCCAAAGGGGAGGGTTGCCATTGAATTATTCGGATTTAGAAGGAAAAACAATGGCCGAGCTGTATAAAATAGCCAAAGAGATGCAGCTTACCGGCTATTCCCGTTTAAGAAAGCAGGAACTCATATTTGAAATTATGAAGGCTCAGACGGAAAGTAACGGGCTGGTGTTTGCCAAAGGAGTTTTGGAAATTTTACCCGATGGTTTTGGTTTTTTACGCCCGTTCAAATACTTACCCAGCCACGATGATATATATGTATCATCATCCCAAATACGCCGCTTTGATTTGCGTACCGGCGACCTGGTGGCCGGTCAGGTTCGTGGCCCCAAGGAAAATGAAAGATATTTTGCCCTGTTAAGAGTGGAGCAGGTAAATGGTGAGGACCCCGAGGTAGCGGCAGAACGATTGCATTTTGAGGGCCTTACCCCCCTTTATCCCCAAGAACGCATCACCCTCGAAGTTTCCCCGGACCATACAGCAACACGAATAATAGACCTTCTGGCTCCTCTGGGAAAGGGCCAGAGGGGGTTGATAGTAGCTCCTCCTAAGGCCGGAAAAACCATGTTACTTAAGGAAATTGCCAACAGTATCACCCGGAACCACCCGGAAATGGACCTAATGGTGCTGCTCATTGATGAGCGCCCGGAAGAAGTCACCGATATTGAACGGTCTGTGCAGGGGGAAGTCATAAGCTCAACCTTTGACGAGCCACCGGAAAATCATGTCAAGGTTACAGAAATGGTACTGGAAAAGGCAAAGCGCCTGGTGGAGCACCAGCGGGACGTTGTAATTCTCATGGACAGCATTACCCGGCTGGCCCGGGCGCACAACCTTGTGGTACCACCCAGTGGGCGCACCCTCAGCGGCGGGGTGGACCCGGCAAGTTTGCACAAGCCCAAACGCTTCTTCGGTGCAGCCCGAAACATAGAAGAAGGCGGCAGCCTGACCATACTGGCCACGGCCCTGGTGGAAACCGGCAGCCGCATGGATGACGTTATATTTGAAGAATTCAAGGGAACCGGCAATATGGAACTTATCCTTGACCGCAAGCTGGCTGACAGGCGTATATTCCCGGCCATAGATGTAGTCCGTTCCGGTACCCGCAAAGAAGAAATGCTGCTGAATAAAATGGAGCTGGATATGGTATGGCACTTCCGCAAAGCCGTTGCGGGAATGAGTCCCATCGAGGCCATTGAAATGTTAAGCCGGCATATACAAAAGACAAAAAGCAACAAAGAACTCATTAAAGCCTTCCAAATCCATAACAAAGCTTCCGTACCCTTTTCCGCCATCCATTCATAACTAACTTAACATTTGCCGTAATTGTAAGGCCGGGGTTGTCAAACCCCGGCCTTACAATGTTTTTCAAGGTAGACGACCATGCCGCCGTATCGCGGCACCAGCAGAGGAATGAAAAAGTAACTATATGACTTTAATGTACAGTGAATCACGTGTAAAGGAGCGGGCAGCACCCGGAGCGAACATACGTGACGGCAACGGCATCGAAACCTGTAGGAACAAGGTCATGATAGCTTTGCCGTTGCGGCGGAGCCTCTTATGCGTAATAGCCAATGTGTCAAAATAGCGAACGAAGCGGAGGATCAGCGGCGAATCCTGTTTGAGCGAAGCGAGTTATGCAGCCGCCCGGAGCGGAGTGAGCTCATACAATCAACAGCCCGAGTAAGTGAGCGCAGGGTGCTGCCCGCTCCGGCGGAATAATTACCTTTTAAACGAAACCACGAGATAGTTTTTTCAAGGTAGACGTCCATGCCGTTGACGCGGCACCAGCAGAGGAATGAAAAAGTACCGTATCAGGGTGACCCGGTGATTTCCGGAGAGAGTATAGCACTGAGTAGCGGCGCTCAGCCCGTCAAATCCCAAAAGACATGACCCCGTAAGGGCGTGAAGAAGAAGTTCAGCAGTTTGTTGCAAGCGGGTTTCCGGGAGATACTTACCCGCTGCACGAGAATAATTGCGGAGCGAACGCAGGAAACCACCGGGGCGCCCGAGCACTAAAGTAACTTTTGAGAGAGTTTTTTCAAGGTTGTAGTATAATTTCACCTGCAAATGGCAACAATGGTATTGACATAATGCCCCGCCTGTGCCTTCCATAAAAGGTACGGCACAGGAAATAGCGAGGTGAAAAAAACATGATCAAAACCATGAATCTAAGAAAATGGAAATACAGCATTGCACTGGTATTATCGCTGGCTGTTATGTTTCCGGCGACACCCGCCGGTGCCCGGTGGGATGAGCTTATCCATCCCGGAACCTATTATGCCGGCGTCCCCGTACAGGAGGAAGAAGCAGTAGAGACCGGTTCCCGGGATGTTTACCGCGTCAAGCGCGGAGATACCCTGTCCGGTATAGCCGTAAAACTGGGGTTTTCAGCTTCCCGCCTGGCGGCGATGAACAACCTGCGGGACCAGGACCGCATTTTTGAGGGGCAAATTCTCCAAATCCCCTCCAATACCGTGGAACACCGGGTGGCAAAAGGGGAAACCCTCTCTGAAATTGCCACCCAATACGGTGTTGATTTGAATCTAATTGCCAGTTGCAATAATATCAAGGATTTTGATACCGTATTTGTGGGGACAAAGCTTACCATCCCCACAAGGAACGGGGAAAGCACTGCAGTAAAGGCGGCCGGTGGGCTGCCGGCGGGGAACATGCCCTGGCCGGTCACCGGGTGGGTAAGCTCCCCCTTCGGCTTCCGTGACGGGCGTATGCACGAAGGCTTGGACATCGCCGCCGACAGAGGAGACCCCATTACCGCCGTGCGCGGCGGACGGGTGACCTTTGCCGGTATCCAAGACGGATACGGTCTCACCGTAATAATTGATCACGGTGAAGGACTTTCCACCCTGTACAGCCACTGTTCCCAGCTTTTGGTTAAAGCCGGGGACAGAGTGGCATCAGGGCAATTGATTGCCAGGGTGGGCAGTACCGGCCGTTCAACCGGCCCGCACCTGCACCTGGAAGTAAGGGTGAACGGAGTACCCTACGACCCCATGTTATGCCTGGAAAGAATGTACGCCTAGCGTGAAAAGCGTGACAAGTTTAAACTTGTCACGCTTTTTGAATAATAGAGACCCAAGCGAGCAACACCCACCGGGGCACCCACGCACTAAAAGTAACTTTCGAGAGAGTTTTTTCAAAGTAGACGTCCATGCCGCCGAAGGCGGCACCAGCAGAGGGATGAAAAAGTTGCTTTATGGCTTTTGTATACAGCGAATACCGGGAGAAGGCGGGGGCAACACCCGGAGCGAATGACGGCAACGGAATGGTAACTGTCGGAACAAGGTCTTTGTAGCTTTGCCGTTGCGGACGCAACTTATTATACACAAAAGCCAATGTGTCAAAGAGCGAACGGAGCGGAGGATCAGCGGCGAATCTTGTCTGAGCGAAGCGAGTTATGCAGCCGCCCGGAGCGGAGTGAGCTCATTCAATTAAAGGCTGAGTAAGTGAGCGCAGGGTGTTGCCCCCGCCGGCAAAGTAATTATCTTATAAACAACATAAGAGAGTTTTTTACCCGACACCACCGGGGCACCCGAGCACTAAGAGTAACTTTTAGCACAATAGAACCGTCCCCATGTGCACTAATAGAACGACCGCCGTTTCGGTACAGAACTGACGCACAACTTTAGAGTTTAAAGATTAGTAAGGAATAGTCCGGTAGATGGAGAAAATTTTTTCGCAAAGTCCCGCTGGACAAACAATTTCCAATATGAGATAATAGTGTGGGTTACCAG